>Ga0070725_10000396_pt1 | contig 31223 bp, 31 predicted proteins | sample tdDd002_FD_69781 | JGI IMG/M metagenome (GOLD analysis project Ga0070725, IMG submission 69781) | Marine sediment microbial communities from the Atlantic coast under amendment with organic carbon and nitrate - tdDd00.2 | ecosystem: Environmental > Aquatic > Marine > Coastal > Sediment | place... | reverse complement strand
GCCTCAAAAAAAGCAATGATAAAAATCGATTTTCCCAACTGTTTAATAACCGGTAATTCCAGTTCACTACCAATATTAAACGCAATAATACACAAGGCAAAATCACTTAAAAATGACATCTGTTCAATCATTTCACCAGTGATAATATTAAGCGCAGAAGTCCCTAACAACAATCCACCAATAATGTATCCTGCAACAGCTGGCACCTTAAATCTGTTCATTACTTTTCCACAAGCAACACCAACGATCAGTGCAATTCCTAAACTCACAAATGGGTTCATAATACAACCTCCTTTTTTAACCACGGAACTCATTCTACTCCTCCTATAAAAAAAATCAAGCGATTTTTTAAAATATGACAATCTTTATATAAATTACAAAGACACCTGTAAATATGAGCATTTGAGCCGCTTTAGAGAGCCATCACATTGTACTTGCGAGGCAAAAAAGCCCATCTTCTAAGAAGATGGGCTTAATTAATTTAAACTATTACTTTTTCTTTTTGGCAAAAGCTAGAATACCACCTAGTGCAATCGACAACATTGCAGCAGCTAAAATTCTATATTCCGCCGGCAGTAAAAATGTGATTGTATGTGCCGGTATCCAGAAAAATGGAATGGTTTTCAATACCACAAAAGATACAAATCCATACCAGTCAATCCGGTCAATGACCTCTCTAAGTGTTGGTTTTGCAACACCCTCACCATACTTAATATCCAAGTAGGTATCCGTACACCTATGAAAAGCCATAAATGTTGGTGCGAATAAGCCATTCATCAATGTACTTGTAAAAAATGCAAAGGCCAATGTCATGCCACCACCCGGTAACATGCCAACTTTTAGTGCGCTTGTCACACCTGTTGCATAGATATGGAAAATTATTGTGATAATTGCTCCTAAAAAGCCCCAAATCGCCGCCCGCCACATAACTGCTGGTGGTTTTTTCCATTCACCTGTTACAATTCTAATTGCTAACAATTCGCCTAACGTTGCAAGATATGCAAACTTTATAAACCCTCCAACTAGTGGATATTGTTTTGTCACAGCAATAAATATTTCATGTGTACTAGGCATTACAATAAATGCAATAAACACGCCCAGTGCTAATATCCACAATAAGTCACCTTTTTTCATGTAATCACTTCCCCGTTTTAGTCACCTTCGGTGCTATCTACATTATATCTCACCCAGAGAAGGTATTTCAATGAGGAATTACAATTTTTTAGTAACCATTCAACATTTTATTGATATTTACCAAAATCATCGTCATCTAAACTGATTTCCAAAGGTTCTGAATTACCATTTTTATGCCCGTTTGAATGGCCATTTTTCTTTTGTGCTGGAGCATCATAAGCTGCCGTTGGTTCATAACTTGGTAATGACTCTACAAATGATTTTGTTGATTTCTTAGATGTCGTTCTCTTTCGTTGAACTGACTGTCGCAATTTGAAACGATCCACCATTTCCTCAAGCATTTGTGCTTGAGAAGTCATTTCCTCACTCGCTGAAGCACTTTGTTCCGCAGTTGCAGTATTTCCTTGAGTAACAATTGAAATTTGGTTGATCCCTTCGTTAATTTGTGTAATCGCCGTCGCTTGCTCATTTGAAGCTACAGAAATATCAGAAACAATTTGCGCCACTTCACCAACACCCTTAACGATGTCATTAAGTGCAGAAGCTGTTTCATTGGCAATTTGCGTACCGTTTTCAACCTTTTCAATAGAATTTTGAATAAGTGAAGTTGTTTCCTTAGCAGCATTGGCACTTCTTGCCGCTAAATCCCTTACTTCTTCTGCAACAACAGCAAATCCTTTACCATGTTCTCCCGCTCTCGCTGCTTCAACAGCTGCATTAAGCGCTAGAATATTTGTTTGGAATGCAATTTCATCGATTACTTTAATAATCTTAGAAATATTCTCAGAAGATTCGTTGATGTCTGCCATCGCTCCAACCATTTCCCGCATACGAACATTACCTGATTCAGCACCATCTTGAGCCATAACCGATAACTCGTTGGCGTTCATTGCACTTTCAGCATTTGTTTTAGTCTGTTCAGCAACTTCAGTAATTGAAGACGTAATTTCTTCAATTGAACTTGCTTGCTCTGTAGATCCTTGTGACAACGCTTGAGATGAACGACTTACTTCTTCGGCACCAACTGCAACCTGATTAGAAGACATTCTTATTTCACCTAATACCTCGTTAAATGAATCTATAATATTATTGATTGAATCTTTAATCGTTATGAAATCACCTTTATAGCTTCGTGATATCGCTACTTCTAAATCACCAGCAGACATTTGTTGAAGGATGCTGGACATTTCAGTAATGTAACTATTAATGGCATCAATCGTGTCATTCAATGCATTCTTGATAGCAGCATGATCCCCTTTGTAGTTACCAGTTACTTTCTGCTGCAAATTACCTTCAGCCATGTAACTTAAAATAGTTGACGCTTCTTTAACTGGTTCAATAACAGCATCCAATGTTTTGTTGACACCAGCTACAATCTTCTGATAATCCCCTTGATGTCCTGATTCATCTGATCTATAATCCAGATTTCCTTTAAGTGCCTCATCAATCAATACATTTGTATCTTGAACCAATCCATTAACAGCACCTATACAATCATTCAAACTTGTTTTGATATTATTGAAATCGCCATAGTACGTATCCGTAATTACCGGTGGAATTTCACCACGACTAATTCGCGTCACGTAATCATTGGTTACATTAATCGGTTGAACAAATCCTTCAACAATGTTATTGATACCAACAATCAGATCATTCCATACGCCACCCAATTTTCCTTCTTCACCACGTACAGTTAAGTTACCCTGTTCAACACTGGCAGTAAGCGTATCTGTTTCCGCTAATAAAATCCCTAGATTGTTAACTGCATCTTGAAGATTTTGATTTAACACATCTTTATCCGATTTCATCGTTACTTGTATATCTCTATCGCCATCGGCAATTGCCTTTGCGACAGATGCTTGTTCCCGAATATTTTCAACCATGCCTTGGAATGCTGTTGTCAACACGCCTACCTCATCTTTAGAATCCGTTGTGGTCAATGTAACATCCACATCACCAAGTGCTAATTTTGACGCTGCACTGGATAACATATTGATTGATCCTGTAAGATTCTTGATTACGATGAAATTGACAATACTACCAATAAGTAATGCAATTACAAATCCGATAATCAGATTTCTCGTAGAGCTATTCACAGCATCTACTGTATTTTGTGAAACTTGGATTGTTTCAGCAAGTCCAGCATCCATTAATTGTGTATTCGCTTCTCCGAGACTTACACTGGCAACATGAAGTTCATCACCAATTTCTTTAAGGGAATTCAACGTCGCTGTCATCGATGCAATCGACGCTTTATATGCCATAGCCGAATCTTCGATTGATTGCAACTGATCTAAATTATCTTGTTTTGACGTCATTGCTCGAATCACATTAATGTTTTCTGAAATGCCGTCAAAATTAGGCATCGCCTTTGTAAACACATTAGGATCTCTGTCAATTATCGCTCTTGAGCTTTTTATTCTTAAATCGTTCCCTAAATCAATAACGTTGTTGATTGCGGTAATTTTAGTCAACCGTTGGTCCAATTTAGTTGCAGGAACATCCATTCTAAATTCATTTGTTATCTTCGCATTTTGACTATCCAAATAGGCTGTGGCTTGTTGTAAATAAACAGCGCCAGCATCTCCCATAGCCGTAAGATCTGTATCATACTGTTCACTTAACCGTTTTAACTCAGTAGCCGAATGGCGAACCTCTGATGCTGCAGATTTGGCAAAGACCAACCCCTCCTTAAGCACCGTCAGTTCAGGGTAAGTCTGAACCAAAGAATCAGCCTGCGCAAGACCACTATCTAGGCTATCCAAACCTTCTAGACCTGCTGTGTAATAAGCGTCGTCGAATGAATAATTGAAAACATCCAAATTATCCGTCGCTATAGACACGCCATTCTGGATATGGCTGGCTATTTGAACTTCCGGAACATATTTATCCACCAGTCCTGTCGCCTGATTCTTTACGTTGGTCAAATTGGTTATTGTAAAAATAATTACTGCTGAAATGACCAATACCATCAGCCCTATACCAAAAATGATTTTACCGCCTATCTTTAAGTTTTTTAACATATGTATCCTCCCTTTCATCACAAAATCTTAGGCATAATTTGAACGCCTTTGCTAAGAATCCTGGTCGAATATTGCTAAATATAAACTACTGATCTGTCATCAAACATTACTGATAAAATTTTTAAAAATTATGTAAAAGATTCACACTTTTAGACTATCTCTAGCATACCCGCAACTAATGTTCATTAATCAAAAAATAAAAAAAGACGCTAAATGCGTCTTTTCAAAATCGTGCGTTTTTAAAGGATTCTACCATCCGTAGTAATCGTCACTTCCTTGTACTGAACAATCTTTCCAGCCTCTAACATTGCATCCTTCGCTACTGATACAATACCTGTACAACATGGCACTTCCATACGTACAACTGTAATGCTGTTAATGTCATTTCTTGCTAAAATCTCTTTGATTTTTTCTTTATTATAATCGTTGTCATCCAATTTTGGACACGCAATAATTGTTACTTTATCCTTAATAAATTCGTTGTGGAAATTTCCATATGCGTAAGCTGTACAATCTGCTGCGATTAATAAATCTGCATTTTGCAAGTACGATGCTGTTGGATTGATTAGTTTCATTTGCACTGGCCACTGACCAAGTTGTGATTGCAATGAACCCACCGTTTCTTCAACTGCCGGCTTAACGGCCATTCCTGACTGTACCATGTTAAATGGTTGTGGCGGTGTTCTTTCAATAGATTTTGCCATAGTTCCCGAACAACCACATGGCTTCGTGTCGTCACCATGATGTTCATGTTTTTCCGCAATAGTATTTTTCTCTTCCATCTCTTCTCGCTCCTTGATTTTCGCCATAACCAGTTCTTCATTGTAAGCATCCGCTTCTCTTTCAATCATTTTGATAGCATCCGTTGGGCAGGCAGGCAAACAATCACCTAAGCCATCACAATACTCATCTGATACGAGGCGTGCTTTGCCATCAATCATTTGAATTGCGCCTTCATGGCAAGCATTTACACATAATTCACATCCATTACATAATTCTTCGTTTATCTCAATTATTTTTCTTTTCATTTTAATTCGCTCCTTGTTTTTTATCTTGACTTTATTATAATAGGAGACAACAGTTATATCTGTAACCTACGTTACAAATGGAGGCGTTATGAAAAACTTATATGAAAAAATCAAAAATTGTCCACTGTTTAAAGATTTAAGTGAGGAACAATTTAATACATTAATTAAAGATGCCAATTACCGTATTGAAGAAGTGAAGAAAAATCAGGTCATCGCTTCTGAGGATGATGACTGTACAAGCATAGGCATTATTCTGGATGGTACAGTAGAAGTAAAGAAATTCTACCCTTCTGGCAAATCCATTACCGTCGCACATCTAGGACCGAGTAAAATATTTGGTGAGGTCATTCTTTTTTCAGATAAAAAGAAATATCCATCAACGGTTGTAGCAGGCAGTAAAGCGACCATCTTTTTTATGACCAAGAATTCCTTTAGTGAAATCTGTCAAATTGAAACGTCTGTAATGACCAATTTACTTAACATTTTATCGAAAAAAATTCTTGTTCTTAACAATCAGTTAAAAAATCTATCTTATGAAAGTATCAGACAAAAGATTGCCAACTATTTGATGCAGCAATACAAACAACAGCAGACAGATTACATCGCATTGACTGTCACAAGACAGAAAATGGCTGAAATATTAGGTGTTCCAAGACCCTCACTCTCCAGAGAATTAAGCAATATGAAAGACGATAACATTATTGATTTTCATAAAAACACCGTTAAAATAATCGATTTAATCGCTTTGGAGGATTGTCTGTACCAAGACAAGTAAGTTGGCGTAATATTCAGAATTTACTTTTATTTTAAAAAATACTTGCAAGGAATTCTTGGCTATGCTAGTATTACTTCAAGTTCATAATAACTTTTATCAAGAGTTAGGGTAGAGAGTTAGCTCGATGACCCTGCGCCAACCTGTTTATTCAAGGTGGTTCTGCTAACAGCGATGAGGGACTATCTTAATTGATTTGTAAATCTTCTTATCGCCGATAAGAAGATTTTTTTTCGTGATAAACAAAAACAGCATGTCTGTACATAGTAAGGCAGAGGAGAGAACGCGTTCTCGTATCTGCCTTACTATGTACAGACATATTGGGCGCGTAAGCGACCAAAGCAATGCGAAGCATTGCTTGGTGTTTTGTTTAAGATAAGTACAAGCATTGCTTGGTATGTTATCCGATTTCCAAAAACTTCTTGCACATGTAAGGAGTTTTTTCTGTATTCAAGGAGGCAAAAAATGATAAATATACAAAATTTATCCAAAACATTTTATTCAGATAGTGGTGACGTAACCGCACTTAACAATATCAACCTACAAATCAACAAAGGAGAAATCTATGGCATTATCGGTCTTAGTGGAGCTGGCAAATCCACACTCATTCGGACGATGAACCGCCTTGAAGAACCCTCTAGTGGTTCCATCACTATACAGGAGACGGAACTCACAACACTTTCCTCAAAACAATTACGAGAGAGACGTCAAAAAATAGGTATGATTTTTCAGCATTTCAACTTACTATCTTCAAGAACTGTCGCAGGAAATATCGCTTTTCCTCTTGAAGTATCAAGACAACCGAAAGAAACTCATGTTGGTCGCGTAAATGAACTGCTTGAGCACGTTGGGTTAGACGATAAAGCACATGCCTATCCATCACAACTCAGCGGTGGACAAAAGCAACGTGTTGCCATCGCTAGAGCATTGGCAAACAACCCAGATATTTTGCTATGCGACGAAGCGACCAGTGCTCTTGATCCTCGCACGACAAAATCAATCTTGCAGTTAATCAAGAAAATAAACGAGGAAACTGGCATCACTGTCGTTCTTATAACACATGAGATGAACGTCATCAGAGAAATCTGCGATCGGGTTGCCATCATCGAAAATGGCGAGATTATCGAGGAGAATATCGTTGATGAAGTCTTTAGAAATCCTCAGTCAGACACGGGTAAAGAATTTATTCAACAACAATACATCATTCAGGAGGTGTCATAATGGCGCAAGTGACTCGAATTTTGGAGCTTCTTAAAACACCGACACTAGAGACCCTTTATATGGTCGCTGCAGCTTCTATTGTCGCCATATTTTTAGGATTACCCTTAGGCGTCCTACTGTATTGCACCGAGGAAGGCAGTCTTTATAGCAATAAAACCGTCTATAAGGTCGTTAACAGCATAGTGAATATCTCAAGATCCTTCCCATTTATTATTTTGATGATATTGCTATTCCCGCTCTCTCGACTCATTGTAGGAACCACTATTGGTACGACTGCAACAATCGTGCCTCTTGCAATTGGCGCAGCGCCCTTTGTTGGGCGTGTGGTTGAATCCTCACTAAAGGAAGTGCCAAGTGGCGTTCTTGAGGCGACTATCAGCATGGGCACATCACCAAGGGATATTATTTTAAAGGTGCTTCTACCAGAAGCACTGCCAAGCCTTATTTTGGGCCTTACACTGACGATCATCAACGTCGTCGGGTATTCTGCAATGGCTGGCGCAATAGGAGGCGGTGGACTTGGCGACTTGGCGATTCGCTATGGCTTTCACCGGTTCCAAACAGACGTTATGATTGGCTCTGTCGTTGTTATTATTTGCATCGTACAATCCATTCAATATATTGGCAATCTTGCCGCAAAGAAAATATTACAAACAAGATAATGGAGGCATTCAATATGAAAAAATTTAGTATTATTATCACAACACTTATTTTAGCCACAGCTCTTTTAGCTGGGTGTGCACAAGAAGCAGAAACAACTACAACCGAAGCATCTGATACGACCGTTGTTCTAAAAATCGGCGCAACACCGGTACCTCATTCAGAACTACTAGAGCTTGTTTCTGAAGACTTGGCACAAGAAGGCGTTACGTTAGAAATCGTAGAATTTACAGACTACGTAAAGCCTAATATCGCTTTAAACGATGGCGAAATTGATGCCAACTTCTTTCAACATCTACCGTACTTAGACAGCTTCATCAACGAACGTGGTTTGGATCTACAATCTGTAGCCAAGATCCACGTTGAACCACTTGGATTCTATTCAGAATCACTGACAGATATCACTGCGTTGGAAGACGGCAGTACTATTGCCATTCCAAGTGATGGTGTTAACGGTGGACGTGCTTTAATCCTTTTACAGACAAATGGATTAATCAAGCTTAAAGAAGGTTATTCACTAGAAGCGACGGAGCTGGATATTGTTGAAAATCCTAAGAATCTAAAGTTCAAAGCCCTTGAAGCAGCTCAATTACCAAGAATCTTACCAGACGTCGATGGCGCGGTCATCAATGGAAACTTTGCCCTTGAAGCTGGATTTGTTCCAACCGAAGACGCTGTTCTTCTAGAAGGCAGTGAGTCGCCATATGTCAACATCTTGGTAACACGTACAGATAACGCTGAGGCAAAAGGCATCCAGGAGTTAATCGATGCATTGCAAAGCGAAAAAGTAAAAGCCTATATTTTAGAAAATTACGGCGGTGGTGTTGTACCAGCATTCTAATATCAACTATCCGATAAGCGGTGACTGTAATAGTCACCGCTTATTTTCATAAGGTCGTACACAAAGAGACCACTGGTTTATCACAATTTTAGAAGTATTAATACAGTTGCAGTTTTACAATAAAATTGTAAGTCCTACATTTTGAGTTGAAAAGAGTGAAAAATAAGGTACAATAAGAATAGAGGAATTTATACAGGAGGGTTAACATGATATCAAGAAAAGTTGAAGAAAATTTAGGAAAATCATCTTGGATCCGTAAAATGTTCGAAGAAGGCGCTAAGCTTAAGGCAATTCACGGAGATGATAAAGTATACGATTTCAGTATTGGAAATCCATATTTCGAACCACCTCAGGCAGTTGTTGAAAACTTAAAAGCAATTGTAAATGACGATATTAAAGGTCTACATAGATACATGGCAAACGCTGGTTTTCAGGAAGTAAGAGAAAAAGTAGCAGCTGCTGTTAGCGAATCGACTAAACACCCAATTCCATTCAACAACGTTGTAATGACAGTTGGTGCTGCAGGCGCTTTAAACGTCTGTTTAAAAACACTTTTGAATCCAGGTGAAGAAGTGGTCTTATTTGCACCATACTTTGTCGAGTATATCTTCTACATCCAAAACCACGGTGGCGAGTCGGTGATTGCTCAAACTAACAAGAAAACTTTTGAACCTGACATGGAATCATTTGCTGATAGCATCACGTCAAAGACAAAAGCGGTTATCATCAATTCACCAAACAATCCAACAGGGGTTATTTACTCACCTGAAATATTACAAAAAATGGCGACAATCATCAAAGAGAAAGAAGCACAGTTTGGTACAACAATATTTGTATTATCGGACGAACCATATTCAGTGATTCGCTACGACAATGTAGAAATCCCTCATGTATTCGATTACTTCGATAACGTGATAATTGCAAATTCATTTAGTAAGTCGTTGGGTCTTGCAGGAGAAAGAATTGGTTATCTAGCTGTAAGTGGCAACTCCAAAAATCTTGAACTGCTAATGAACGGGATTGTATTTGCCAACAGAACACTAGGATTTGTTAATGCACCTGCCATCTTCCAAAAGGTAATCGGTGATTCTGTAAACGACACCGTAGATGTAAACCTTTACTTAGAAAGAAGAGACTTGTTATATAACCACTTAGAATCATTAGGATTCGAGTGTGTCAAACCACAAGGCGCATTCTACTTATTCCCTAAGGCACCAATCGAAGATGATATTGAATTTGTTATGAAAGCCAAGGAATTCAACCTATTACTTGTTCCTGGAACTGGCTTTGGTTGCCCAGGATACTTCAGATTGTCTTACTGTATTGGTATCGATACGATTGAAAACTCTAAAGAGGCTTGGACAAAGCTTGCTGATTACTACAACATGAAAAAATAAGCACTTGCTTAAATAGATTACACGATAAAAAACGTCACTTGACTGAACATAAATCAGTCAAGTGACGTTTTTATTTGTCGGTACTACTTTTTTAGATTAGAACCGTCAATTCATTTAAGAAATTCATCATATCTTCTTCGCTCTGGAAGCTTCCTTGTGCCATTTTCGGTGATCCACCACCTCTTCCATTGAAACTTTTGATGTGCTCTTTGAAGAGTTGTCCGCAGTTTGTAGTTTGAGATGCTAATATCACACCGAAATCCTGTTTAGACCCTAGGCATAGTGTGTGTTTAAATTCTCCATCCGTCATCTTCTTAACCAAATACTTCAAGCCATCCATGGATTTATCAGAGAATACTTCAATGATATTTTTATCTTCATCCATATGCTTAGCAACCCATTCATTGTTAATCGTCATTTTGATTTGCTTCAATTCCTCACGAGCAGTTACCGCTTTTTCTCTTTCACGTTCTATCTTTTCATTCACTGAGCTTAAATCCGCACTGTACAACTGCATAATTTTTGTTAGTGCAACGTGACGTTCTTGATAATCTTCCATCGCACGTGCACCACATTTAAAGGATAAACGTGTCATGCCTTTATTTTTTTCCGCTTTATATATTTTAATCAGGCCGACTTCCCCTGCAAGTTTCGGGTGCGTACCACAACAAGCAACACAGTCTGCACCTTCTACTTGTACAATACGAATATCAGAAGACACTGTCATTTGCTTTCTAAGTGGAAAGGCTTCTGCCTCTGCCTGTGTATGAACAATTTCCGTCACGATAGGGGCATTTCGATAAATCACTTCATTACTGATCCGTTCAACTTCATCAACCATTGCCTGTGACATTTCCTTTAAATCTATGTCGATCGTCACCATCTCTTTACCCATATGGAAACCCTTGTTAACCCCACCATACAACTCAAAGATAACGCCTGATAAAATATGTTCGCCACAATGCTGTTGCATATGATCTAGGCGTCTTTCCCAATTTAATTCACAACTCACTTCATCCCTTTCAGGAAAAGACGCCACTTCATGATACACAAGCGCTCCCCGCTCTCTCACGTCAAGAACTTCAATACCTTCTATCGATCCTAAATCACAGGGTTGTCCTCCGCCTTCAGGGAAAAAGATTGTTTCTTCTAATACTAAATATTTTTTCCCGTCCTCTTCAACTCTATCTACAATCTTTGTCATTAACTGTTTTTGATGAACATTTATTTCATATATTCTTTTTGTCATTTTCTTCACCCATCCTTTAATCTCTTTTCATTATCCTATCAAAAAATAAAGAAAAAGACTAGCCACCACAAGGGCGCTAGTCTCTTTCCACAGATGTGCACGAACGAATACACATTGAATATTATAATGAAGCTTTAAAAAAGGTTTGCATATCCACGTCAAGATGAACGCCTTGTTCTTCAAGACCTAACTGTAGAGCGCCAAACATTGTGTAAAGCATTTCTGTATTTGCATTTTCCCCCATATGTCCAATTCGAATTACCTTATCTTTTAATGGTCCGAAGGCACCTGCTATCAGAATCTTATGTGTTTCTTTCATATAGCTGAATAGTTTACCAAAATCAACATTTTCCGGTTGTTGAATAGCCGTTACCGTATTGGAATGACAATTTTCAGGAAATAACTTCAATCCCGAAGCTGTTATCGTTTGACGACAAGCCTCAGATAGAGTTGCATGTCTGTCCAGAAGATTCTTATCCTCTAGAGCATTATCAAGAGCAACATTCACTCCATAGATATCCGATATTGGTTGCGTATACGGGAACCATTGTTTCTCTTCCCAGTCTTTCCAAGCCAATAAATTGGTATAATAACCAACAATCGGCGTTTGACGAGCTTCCATTGTTTTGAAGGCATCCTCGCTAACAGTAAGCAAAGTTAATCCTGGTGCAGCAGACAAACACTTCTGGCTACCGACAAGAAGAATATCTATCCCCCAAGCATCCGTTTCAATTTTTTCACCACCAACTGCAGATACTGCATCAACGACAGTTAGAATACCCGCTTCTTTTAATAATGGCGTTATTTCATGGATTGGATTTGTGATACCAGACGGTGTTTCACAGTGTACAAGTGTAGCTATCTTAAAGTCACTCTCTTCTTTAAGAAATGTTTTTAAGGCATTCCCATCGATCCCCTGTTGTGGATGCCCTGAAAAGTAAACGACTTCGCCACCATACATAGCAACAAAATCTCCAAATCCCTTACCAAAAATACCATTTTCAATGCAGAGTACTCTGTCGCCAGGTTCAATCAAGGACGCACATGCGGCCTCTAATCCTAAGATTCCTTCTCCGCAGAGTATATACGCCTCTTGCTCTGTCTTTACCAATTGCTTGAACTTTGTCACAGTATCTCCGTAAAACTTGAAAAAATCTGGATCCAAGTCTGGATTTGTTATAGGCTGCATCATCGCCTGTCGAACATTCTCACGAATCGGTGTCGGTCCTGGTGTCATTACTAAATAATCCTTCATTGCGCACACCCCTTTATTTAAAATCTATCACTTTTGTTTTCTTTAATGCTTCAGCCAGCGGTAAACCGATCGCCGTGCCAATAATTAATTGGATCACATTGCCAGGAATTGATGTCATTGGCGCTATCCAGTTACCATACAAGATACCTTCTGTTACATAATAGCCACCAATCATGACAACACTCGCTGCTACAATGCCCCCTAAAGTATATAACAACTGCTTCTTGCCTTCTTTGCCTTCTGCGGCTGCACCGACGATATAACCCATTGCACCTCGGATCACAAATGTAAAGGGTGCCCATAAGAACCATCCTGACAATACATCGAAAAGACCCATACCAAGCGCACCAGCTATGGCGCCTCTTTTCTTACCAAATACAATTGCAATCATAAACAGAATTGTATTGCCCATGTGTATTAGCCCACCGTTGATTGACAAAGGCAATCGTATATTGATAAATCGTGTCGATACAAAAACCATTGCAGTCAATAGACCGCATAAGACCACTTCTCTTGTTTTGCTTGTTGTCATTGTTGTTGTACTCATAACTTCCCTCCAAATTGTATTGTTTCTTCATTCAGATACAGTGTACCTCATAAATTGTACCTACGCAACACCATATTGTACTCAGGTACAATTATTTTATACACACAAAAACTGCTCACTGGTTCAGCAAGCAGTTTCAATATCTTCTATAAGCATAACGAGTCACATTATGAGCACATTTCAACAATAATTTTCTCTGTCATCTCCTTTGTTCCGATGACCATGCAGTTTGGTGATGAAATATCCATCGTGCAATAAGCTTTATTCAATACATTTTCAACAGCAGATTCAATACAATCAGCAATATCGTTTCTATTAAAAGTGTACTTAAACATCAACGCAATCGATAGGATGCTACCGATTGGATTGGCTAAGTTCTTGCCCATGATATCCGGTGCAGACCCGTGTCCAGGTTCATATAGATCCACTGCACCACCTAAAGAAGCTGATGGCAACATACCAAGAGAACCTGATAAGATTGCCCCTTGATCGCTCAAAATATCTCCAAACATATTCTCTGTCAGCAACACTTCAAATTGCTCAGGATTGCTCATTAACTGAGCTGCAGCATTGTCGACATATTGATGAACAACTTCCACTTCAGGAAATTCTTCGTTCATTTTATTTACACAAGCACGCCACATTTTAGAAGTAGATAGCACATTTGCCTTATCAATAGAATGCATTTTCTTGTTGCCTACCATTGCCACTTCATAGCCTTTACGGACGATACGTTCTATTTGCTCCTTGGAATACTCAATTCTGTCGTATGAAAACTCTTCACCTTGATGCCTCTCTCCATAATAGGCACCACCTGAAAGTTCCCTGACAAAGGTAATGTTGGTGTTTTTCACCCTGTCCTCATTCCAAATCTTACGTCCAGAGCCACTATAGTATTTAACAGGCCTGATGTTGCAATATAGATCCAATTCTTTTCTCAGTTTAAGTAAGCCTTTTTCAGGTCGCTTGTCACTTGGAAGCTCATCATACTTTGGATGACCTACTGCCCCAAGGAAAATGGCGTCTACATCTTTTGCCCGCTCTATTAATTTGTCCGGACACGGTTCACCATATTTCTCATAAGACTTCCCACCAAAGACTTCACTCTTGATGTTCATCTCTATATTAAATTGTTCTCCGACAGTTTCCAAAATACGAACAGCACTGTTGCTTACTTCTTTACCAATACCATCTCCCGGTAATACTAAAATATTATACATCGGCCTTCACCCGCTTTCGTGTATAGCTAATTAAATCGCCAGCTTCCATGATTTCCATAATAAACGCTGGGAATTTTTCTACAGCGTATGTCTTCTTCTGAGTATGATTTGTAACACGTCCTTCTTTGACATCAACTTCAATCGTATCACCTATGACAATTTCCTTCGAGGCTTCTTCTGATACAATAATCGGCAATCCAATGTTAATGGCATTTCTGTAAAAGATTCTTGCAAAACTTTCTGCAATCACACAACTGACCCCTGTCGCTTTAATGGCAATCGGTGCATGCTCACGACTGCTGCCACAACCAAAATTTTTCCCCGCTACAAGCACGTCCCCTGTGCTGATAACATCATTAAAATTTGGAATAACATCATTCATACAGTTAATCGCCAACGATTCTGTTGATATGTCATTTAAAAAACGTGCAGGAATGATTAAATCCGTATCGATGTCATGTCCTACTTTATGCACTGTTCCTCTTATAATCTCCATTATTCAACCTCCTTTGGTGATACGATATAGCCCTTAATCGCACTTGCAGCGGCAACCGCTGGATTACATAAGTACACTTCACTTTCAGGGTGACCCATACGTCCAACAAAATTTCTATTTGTCGTCGACAATGCCCGTTCCCCTTTAGCTAAGATCCCCATATGTCCACCAAGACAAGGTCCACATGTCGGTGTACTAACAACACCACCTGCATCAATGATTGCATCAAAGACACCATTGCTCATACATTCTTTATAAATCTTTTGAGTCCCAGGAATAACGATTAAACGGATATCCTCATGGACTGTCTGTCCTTTTAATATGTCTGCTGTCGCCAACATATCCTCCATTCGACCATTTGTACAAGAACCGATCACCACTTGATCAATTTTCGTTTCTTCGATAGCGTCTACAGCCACTGTATTTGACGGTAAATGAGGCTTTGCAATTTGAGGTGAAATTTTGCTCAAATCTATTTCAATAGTCTCCACATAAGTTGCATCCTCATCACTTGCATACACCGTATAATCCGTATTGTTTGTTTCCTCTAAATAAGCGATGGTTTGGTCATCGATTCCAATAATGCCCGATTTACCACCAGCTTCAATGGCCATGTTACACATAGTGAATCTAGAATCCATGGATAGATAGTTCAATCCGTCCCCAACAAACTCTAGCGTCTGATAACGAGCACCATCCACACCAATTTGTCCGATCAAGTATAGAATGACATCCTTACCAACGACATGGTTACCTGGCTTACCCGTCAAGACAACTTTAATCGTCTCCGGTACACGTAACCATACTTCTCCAGTTGCCATTGCTACAGCAATATCCGTAGAGCCTACACCTGATGAAAATGCCCCTACAGCACCATAAGTTACAGTATGGCTATCTGCACCAATAATCAATTGCCCTGGCTTTACAACGCCTTGTTCAGGTAACAGACAATGTTCGATACCCATTTTCCCCATTTCAAAATAGTGATGTATTTTCTGCTCCTTGGCAAAAGTTCTTAGCTCTTTTGCTAGTTCTGCAGATTTTATATCTTTGGCAGGTGAGAAATGATCCGGCACCATAGCTACTTGAGCAGGATCATAGACCTTCTTTATACCAAACTTTTCAAACTCTCTAATAGCAACAGGACCAGTAATATCATTACTTAAAACGATATCTGTCTTAGCCATGATAAGATCTCCCGGCTTTACACTTTTCTGATTACAATGCGCTGCTAATATTTTCTCTGTAATGGTCATTCCCATGAGTATCTCCTCCTACTTCCTGATATCGTTCAATTTTATTAATTGCATCTATATACGCTTTTGCACTTGATTCTAAAATATTAATACTTAAACCTCTACCGCTGTATAACTTACCATCATGGACCACTTTTACATGAACAAGTCCCTGTGCATCTCGTCCCTTCGTAATTGATTGAATCTGATAATCCGATAGCTTAGGATTGTATGGTAGGAAACTGTTAATGGCTGTTATGATCGCGTCTACAGGTCCATTCCCAATGCCGGCACGTTCATCTGCGCCATCTTTTGTCGCAATGGTTACGGTTGCCATCGATGTTACTTGATCCCCTGTTACCAATTGTAACTTGTTGAAATCAAATTTCTTTTGACCACCAGTCAATTGACCGATGATGATCTCAAGAATGTCATCATCCAAAATGTCTTTCTTTGTATCACAAAGATGCTTGAATTCCTCAAAGGCCTTTTGGAATTTCTCATCCGATAATTGGTAGCCCCATTTTTCTATATAATCTCTAAACGCATGACGTCCAGAATGTTTTCCTAAGAATATGTTGTTGCTATGAATCCCAATGTCTTCAGGCTTCATAATTTCGTATGTTTCTCTCTCTTTTAACACGCCATCCTGATGAATGCCCGATTCATGAAGGAAAGCATTTTTTCCGACAATGGCTTTATTGGGTTGTACAACCATGCCTGAAAGATCGGATACCAACCGACTCGTTTTATATATTTCATCAATCTTTAGATTATGTGCCACATTAAAAATAGATTTTCTCGTTTCAACTGCCATGACGATTTCTTCAAGAGAGGCGTTACCCGCTCTTTCACCGATACCATTGATGGTACACTCTACTTGGGTCGCACCGTTTTGAATGGCTTGTAATGAATTTGCCACCGCTAGGCCTAAATCATTATGACAATGAACGCTTAGTTTTGCCTTGTCACCAACTGCATCGTGGATGGCTTTAATAAACTGTCCAAATTCTTCTGGCGTCGCATATCCGACGGTATCAGGGATATTTAATGTTGTAGCACCTGCTGCAATGGCATGTTCAAATACTTGAATCAAGAATGGCAACTCACTTCTAAAGGCATCCTCTGCTGAAAACTCAACATCCTCCACAAGACTTCTCGCATGGCTGACAGCCAATGTTACTTGCTCCAACACCTCTGCTTCGCTCATTTTCAATTTGTGGGCCATATGAATTGGACTCGTTGCAATAAATGTGTGAATCCGCTTCTTAGGTGCGGCTTTAATCGCTTCATAACAGCAATCGATGTCTTTTTTATTGGCTCTTGCCAATCCACATACACCTATAGACGTCACTGCTTCTGAAATTGCTTTTACCCCTTCAAAATCCCCTTTTGACGCAATCGGAAATCCCGCTTCGATATAATCCACATTCAATTTTTCCAACTGCTTTGCTATTGCTACCTTCTCTTGTACATTCAAACTAACGCCTGGTGATTGTTCACCATCTCTTAAGGTTGTATCGAAAAAAACTATTCTATTATCCATGATTTGCCTCCATCCATAAATTTGGGTACAAAAAAACCCGTCTCATATAATATGAGACGAGATCCTAATTATCCCGCGGTACCACTCAACTTGGTTAAACCCACTCTATCACATTATCGCAGTGTCACGATTCTCTCTACTACTATTTCGCAAGAATTGCTCAAAGGCTAGTTCGATCGACGGTCATACTGTTTTTCACCAACCAACAGTTCTCTAAGATGACTAAGTCTTTCTAATACTCCTTATCGTCGCATTAAGTATATCCAATTTTATTTCCGGCGCCGAAAATTTAATATTTAAATAGTATCCTAAACGAAATCAAAAGCTTTGTAAAGTGCTTTTTTTTGAAAGTATACAAAAAATTTAAAAAACGACCCAATTTTCGGGCCGTTTTCTGAATAGTTTTTCTATTTATACAAATATTTTTTTACAATCGTAAAGAATCCGTATGATGCAGTAGATACAAGGATTATAGTCGCTCCAGACGAAATGTTGATATAGTAAGAAACCACCAGACCCAAGAGGAAATGCAATACGCCTAAAATACATGCAAAAATAATTAAATTTTTTAAATCTTTCACAAACATTTTTGCGATTGAAGCCGGGATTGTTAACATGGCGATGACCAAAATAATCCCCACTGCTTTTATTAAAACCACTATCGAAATGGCTATAAGTAAATATAAAACAAGTTCAAAGCGTTCTACTTTATAATCCAGTACCTGTAATAATTCTTCATCAAACAGATAAGCTTTCCAATACTCAAAAAAGAGAAATATAATACTAACCAATATTACGTTCAATACAAACATGAACCATAGATCCACTGTAGAAACGGTTAAAATATCTCCAAATAAATAGGACGTCATATCCGGTGGATAACCTGAACGAATACTAATAAAAACAATTCCTAGAGCCATTCCAGCCGCCCACATCATTCCAAGCAATGTATCCTCTGAGGTTTTTGTTTGGTTCTTTATCTTAATGACACCTACAGCTGCTAACATGCTAAAAATAAGACCACCGACTAGCGGTTCAATACCGAGCAAATAACCGAGGCCAATACCTCCAAAGGACGTATGGGATATGCCGCCACTCATCATGACCAACTTTTTTTCAACAATAATCACACCGATGATTCCACAGGCTATGCTGGCCAGAAGCGATGCAAAAAAAGCATTTTGCAAAAATTGATAGGTTAAAAAATCTTGAATCATAAGCGCTTCCCTTCATGTTCTATAAAGACGCGATGTGGTTTGCCATGAGCGATAATATCCACCGGACAACCATATGCTCTCTCTAAACTGTCACCAATGTGTTCTGTGTCTCCGTGATAGAAAAGTTCTTTATTTAAACAGGCCACTTGTTTGACATAAGAAGAAACCGCCGCCATATCATGGCTAACGACAACAACACTCATTGACGCATTCAATTGTTTCAACAGGGTGTAAATATCCTGTCGAGCTTCACCATCTAGGCTAGCAGTTGGTTCATCAAGCACCAAAAGTGTCGGTTCGCTGACCATCGCCCTTCCTATAAGCACTTTCTGCAATTGACCCCCTGACAACTCCGAGATATGACGATCTTGTAAATGATCAATCGATAGCTCCTTTAATACCTGTTCAACTTTGTCATGATCCTGTTTGCTGTACTTTTTGCCAATTCGAAGCCCTTTGTTTAATCGTCCCATTAAAATGACTTGATACACATTAATGGGGAAACTTTTATTAAAGCTGGAAAACTGAGGCACGTAGCCAATATGTAATGCAGGTGCTTTAATAAGCTTGCCTGTCGTTGGTTTTATGATACCGATCAACGTCTTTAAAAGAGTGGTTTTCCCTCCACCATTTGGCCCAATGATTCCTAGAAAATCGCCTTTATTAACGCTGAGATTAATGCCCTCAATAGCACACACATTATCATAATATACACTGATGTCTTCTAATTCTAATTGTTTCATGTACATCCCTCTATTCAAAACTATTTCTTATTAATGTACCCATTTCTTTAAGATTGCCAACAATATTTTCATCCAATGGACTCAGCTGTACAGCAGTTCCTCCGATTTCGTCCGCTAGGAGCTCCGCTTGTTTTGAATCAAACTCCTCTTGGTAAAAAACAGTCTGAATGCCATGTTCTTTCGCATACTCAATAACAGAAGCCATCCCTTGTACAGTTGCAGCTTTGCCTTCTGATTCAAGGGGTACCATTTCCAAACCATACGCCTCTGCAAAATAGCCTAGTGATGGATGATAAATTAGAAATGATCTATGTTCAAAGGCTTTAAACATTTCTTGTAAGTCGCTATCTACTCCACGTAATTTTTCAATGTAGTCATCACGATTGCTCTTAAATGTCTCAGCATTTTCTGGCGATACTTCCGATAATTCTTTCTCCATTTCATTTACCATGACTTCAATACGTTTTACCGATAGCCATATATGCGGATCTCGCCCGGCATGATCGTGGTCATGAGCATGTTCATCTACAGGATCTTCACTATCATGATTCTCATGATCTTCATGATCTTCATGGTCTTCATGATCTGATTCACCAAAATATCTTGCTGGATACGTATTATCTACCGCAGCTGCTAAGTCGATTACTTTAATGTCATATCCTGATCCTTCAATCATTGGCATGATGTTGACCACTTCCGTTGGCACATCAATCCCAAAATATAATTGACTATCAGATAGAGCCGTCATTTCTTTTTGTGTCGGCGCATAGTTTGCCGGACTGTAGCCTGGCGGTATCATCGTCACAACCTCAATTAAGTCACCACCAATAGCCTTGACCATTGTTGCTTGAGGCGGAACAGATACAGCAACTTTAATCGTCTGCTTCACTTCTGTTTCATTTTCCTCTTGTGTCGTCTCACCATTGGCACATCCTGCTAATAACATCATCGTCACTAACACAACACTTAGTATTTTTTTCATTTACACCACTCCTAATTGCAAATCATTCGCATTTATAACTTTATTATAGCATGTGACCTACGGATATCAAGTTAAATGCAAATGTTTTGCATTTACGTTTTTTTAATACCCTATAAATAGATCGCCAACCTAGAGATATAAAAAAACTCCACCTTAGAATATTCTATTCATCAGGGTGGAGTTTTATTTAACTAACACAATAGCCTTGTATAGTTGACGTTTTTATTTACTAATCCAGTGCCGCTAAAGCCGCTGCATTCAGCAAATTCCAAGGTTTATTGAAATGCGGCTGGAAGAAGAAATCAACAAATGCCAATTCTTCAACAGTCATTTTATTTTGAATACATACTGACATTGTATTCATCACTTGCGTCAAATCTGCATTAGAGATAATTTGAGCACCTAATAGACGGCGTGTGCCTTTTTCATAAACGATTTTTAGCGTCGCCGATTCATATGTTGGCATAAATTCAGGACGATAGTTGTCCGTAACAGTTGCCGTTGCATAATCAAGGCCTGCATCTTCAGCAGAACCTTCCGTAAGGCCTGTTGAAGCGATGCAATGTTCATAAATCTTAATGCCTGAGGTTCCTTGGGTACCCATATACTTTGTTCTTGGTCCATTCAAGTTTCTTGCAGCCAATGTTCCCATGCGAACCGCATTTGTCGCTAGTGGTATATATCTGCTTTCTTCAGTTGGATTATAAATCACTGCACAACTATCTCCTGCTGCAAATACATCATCTCTACTTGTACGCATATACTCATCGACAACAATTGCACCATTCGGTAGCATCTCAATTTGGCCTTTGAATAGCTCTGTATTCGGTCTAAATCCAATACACATGATTACAAGATCCGCTTGAATTTCATCTTTATCAGTAACCACTTTCGTCACCGTACCATTTTCTCCTTCAAAACGCTGAACCAATTGACCAAGCGCTAATTGAATACCATGATCAGTAAATGCCTTTTCTGCCATATCAGTAAATTCCTTGTCTAAATACTTGGGCATAATACGATCCATCGCATCGATCAACGTTACATTTTTACCCATCATTTCAAATGATTCAACAAGTTCAACACCGATATACCCGGCACCTACAACAACGATATTCTTAGCATCCTTTGCTTTTTCGATAATTGCATTCGAATGATTCCAGTTCTTTGACAACAATACATTCTCAAGTTCAAATCCTGGAATCGGTGGTGTAATAGGCCATGAGCCAGTTGTAATGATAATTTTATCAAAAGTATCATCAAACACTTCATCTGTCTTCAAATTTTTTATTTTAATTGTCTTTTCATCTAATGATACATCTATAACATCATGTTCCATCTTCGTTGTAACCCCTAATTCTGCTAGGGCTTCTGGCGAGCTATAGAACAATCCCTGTGGATCCTTCACAACACCACCAACATATAATGCGATACCACATGACAAGAACGAAATATTGTCGTTACGTTCATAAACAGTGATACTTGCCTCCGGGTATAACTTCGCTGCATTTACTATCGCCGCCGTTCCGGCATGCGTACATCCAATTACTGCAATTTTCATTATGTTACCTCCCACTTAATTATATTAATATCTCATCGATAATGTTTCTCATACACTTATTATAAAATTAACAATCTTAAAATGCAAGCACTTTTGTAATGATTACAATTTAATTTTCTGCTTCCAACTTTTTTACCTCTACAAAAAATACCAATAGAACCCCTGATATCAACATTGGTGCGCCTACAAAAGTTAGCCGATATAAATTCAGCAGCAACAACTCAACAAGACCGCCTAAAAAAATGATGTAAACAACACTAAATTTTTTTTCCTTCTTTAAATGTCTACGGTCATTAAACAGCTTTAGAACAAATCTAATTAAATATAACCCAAGTAACACAATAATGACTTTTGAAAAGAATGGAGAAAACAAACTTTCCCTAAGTCGCTGGTTTTGTCCCAAAAAGTCGCTGTAGTGCTCCTTTTGTACTTTAGAGGCATAACTGACACTAACGCTGAACAAAGCTGTCACGTATCCCATAAGCTCAATTAGATCTATCCATTTTAGCATCTCCCTACACCCCACTTTCACCATTACTCTTCCTATACCCAAAAGGTGTAAAATTTATAGATAAAATTAGGGGTTCATCATAAATATTCATTTTCAAAAAAATAAAAAAACCTACAATCGTAGGTTTTTCTAATACTATTAATTTCTTTCTAATTGAATGTTATCAAATACTGGGTTTTCTTTTTCTTTGGACAACCAGCCTAAGTATGTATTAATTTCTTCAAACTTGTTTTTGTTAAGCGTATAGTTCATCCATTTGCCGCTCTTTTGACTATGAACCAAACCTGCATGATGTAAAATCTTCATGTGGTGAGAAATTGTTGGCTGTGTCAACGCAAGACCCTTCATGATTTCATTAGCGCACATCTCTCCAGAAGATAGCATTTCCAATATGTGAATTCTATTATGATCTGAAAGCGCCTTAAAAACATCTACATCTAATTCCATGATTCCACCTCCGTTCATTGACTATATGTCATGTCTTCCACATATAGAATACTGCTAAGGTGATGTTATGTCAATCATAAATGTGTTTATATGAAAAATTTTAAAAAGCTATACCCTAGTTTTACGCCATAAACAATAATGACAGTACCACAAACGACATTGATTACTTTTAACACGCGTTCATTAATAACTTTCTTTGCTGATCCTACAACCGTTGCCAATCCCAAAAACCAAGATGCCGACGCGAGACACACACCCAAAATGAATAAATATGAATATTCAATCGGTAGCGATGCTCTAAAACCACCTAATAGTAGCGATCCATCAATAAGCGCCTGGGGATTTAACCACGTGACAACAAAACACATCCACATCACTTGGATATATGGTTTGTTTAAATCGACGGAATCCTCCATTGTGGGAACTGATTTAAGTAACGAATACCCAATATAAACAACTGCGACACTACCGCCAGCCATAATAAAATATTTGAGTAATTCAAAACGATCAATTAATAAACCAACCCCAAAGAAACATGCTATCGCCAGTGCTACATCAAAGAACACAGTTGTCAAAGCAACCTGATAAGCTCTTAATTTTGTTTTAGTTGCAGCAGTATTGATAACAAACATATTTTGCATACCAATTGGTGCAACGTAAGCCAACCCTAATAAAAATCCCTGTAATAAATACTCCATAAAGTGCCTCCTCCAAATCTACTATCCTCATTATACTGTATCCAGTAGAATAATCTACAACCAAAAAGGCACTTTTATACCAACCAATATTATTTTTCTGGGAATCTTTCTTTCAAACAGTTTTCGATTTCAGACCAACTGACACCTTGTTGATTTAAAGTCACCATCAAGTGGTACATAAGATCAGAAACCTCATAAATTACTTCTTCACGATCATTGTTCTTTGCAGCAATAATCACTTCCGAAGCCTCTTCTCCAACTTTTTTTAGCATTTTATCAATACCTTTTTCAAATAGGTAAGCCGTATAGGATCCTTCTGTCATTTCGACCTTTCGCTTGGCGATAATGCGTTCGAGAATTCCAAGAGCGTTCACCGGAGCACTCACCTTATTTTCTCCCCCTAGAATACACCCATCATCAAAACAGCTGTAATTACCAGTGTGACACCCTACACCTATCTGCTCTACCGTCGCCAGCAACGTGTCCTGATCACAATCTATTCTCAACTCTTTAACCTTTTGAACATTTCCTGATGTCTCACCCTTTTTCCAACGCTCATTTCTACTTCTACTATAATAAACCATCTCTTTAGTTTCCAACGTCTCTTCATAAGCTTTTTCGTCCATATAAGCCATCATAATAACTTGATTGTTTTCCACATCTTGTACCACTACTGGCAACAAACCCTGCTCATTTACTTTTAAAGATGTCCACTCCATATTGTGTCTCCTTCTCATCAATTTATTGTTGTCGCATCGGTACACCACGACCGATCAAATAATCCTTTAATTCACGTATACTAATCTCTCCATAATGAAACACAGAAGCTGCGAGTATCCCATCTACATCACTCACTGTTGCCGCCTCATAAAAATCTTCCAACTTCCCGGCACCTCCGGAAGCAATAATCGGTACATTCACTCTTTTGCGAATGGCACTTAAAAGCTCTAAATCATAGCCATCCTTCATACCATCACTGTCGATGCTATTAACGACTATTTCACCTGCACCAAGGGCAACACCACGTTCAATCCACTTTAGTACATCCATTTCAGTATTCTCAGAACCACCTCTGACAAACACCTGCCACTGGCTCTCGCCAACCTTCTTACAGTCTACTGACAATACCACACACTGAGCGCCAAATTTCTCTGAGGCTTCCTTGATCAGTTGAGGATTTCTCACAGCCGCCGAGTTAATCGACACTTTATCTGCCCCACACTTCAATACTAGGGAAAAATCTTCTATGCTTTGTATGCCACCGCCTACGCAAAAGGGAATATTGATTTCTCTTGCAACTTCACTGACAAAATCCTGAAAGATCTGTCTGTCTTCTTTGGAAGCAGTGATGTCATAAAAGACCAGTTCGTCCGCTCCCTCTTCCGAATATTTCTTTCCCAGCGCTACAGGTGATGCAATCTCCTTAATGCCTTCAAATTGAACACCTTTTACAACTTGGCCATTTCTGACATCAAGACAGGGAATAATCCGCTTTTTTAACATGAGATGGCCTCCTTTAGTGTAAATCTTTCTTCATACAATGCCTTTCCGACAATTGCACCATAGATGTCATAGCTTGCCAGTGTGCTTATTTCCTCTAAAGAAGAAACGCCACCAGATGCTATCAGTTCAATATCATAACGCTCTTGAATTTCTTTGTATAAGGGTACGTTACTACCCTGCAAGAGTCCATCCCTGTTGATGTCAGTGCACAGAATACGCTTGACACCTGCCTCAACCAATTGACCGATAAACGATAGCATAGAAACTGAAGATGTCTCCTTCCAACCATTTATTGCGACGTAACCGTCTTTTCCATCGACAGCCACAACGATTTTCTCACCGTACAGGTCTAATAATGATTTCAGAAACGCTGGATCCTCAACTGCTTTTGTACCGATAATGATACGATCCACCCCTGCATCAAAATACTTTTGTGCAGATGCCATCGAGCGTATACCACCACCTACTTGAACTGGCATGTCAACAGAGGCGACGATATTTCGGATTGTTTCATAATTTGCATTGTTGTCTGTCTCCGCACCATTTAAATCAACAACGTGTAACATTTCTGCCCCTTGATTCATAAAATCCTGTGCGACTTTAACAGGATCCTCATCATAAACCTTCTTTTGTTTGAAATCGCCCTTGGTCAACCGAATACAGGCACCATCGTATAAATCTATCGCTGGATATATAATCACTTAAGTACCTCCTTTAAATTACGCAACAACTGTTCACCAACCGCCCCACTTTTTTCAGGGTGAAATTGAAATCCAATAACATTGTTCTGACGAACGATTGCCGGAATCTTACAATTATAATCTGAATACGCCACAACCTCTTCACCTGAAGATACAGCATAATAGGAATGAACAAAATAGACGTGGTCTGCGTCACTGATATCTGCTGTTAGTTGTTCTTCTTTTATCACATTTAATTCGTTCCATCCCATATGAGGCAATCTATCAGCTTTAATTTTTTCAATACTTCCTTTGATTAGCCCAAGACCTTTATAATTGCCATTTTCCTTACCTATTTCATATAAGAGCTGCATACCCAAACAAATGCCCACAACTGGCTTCCCTGTGTTGGCAAAGGACGTAATAAAGTCTCTCAGTCCATAACGGTCAATATTTTCTATGCCGTCTCTAAAAGCACCAACGCCAGGGAGTAATATGCCATCACAATTATTGAGTACATCGATATCTTTTGAAACAACTACCTCTATGCCTTGCTTTTTAAGTGCCCATGTTAAGGACCCGATATTACCTACACCGTAATCTATTACACCTATCATTTATAGGACTCCTTTCGTCGAGGGAATGCTCCCAGAAGTAACCGTTAAACTCTGCTTGATGCAGCGACCAACACCTTTGAATAGACTCTCTACCTTATGATGATCATTGTCTCCATACAAGACTTCAGTATGCAACGTCCAGCCTGCACTATTGCAAAGTGATTTAAAAAACTCATCAACATCTTCAAGCGCCAATCCGCCAATATCCGTTCGTCTAAACTCGCAACGTTGAATATAGGTTGGACGTCCTGAAATATCGAGAACACATCTACTCAACACCTCATCCATCGGTAACAAACACTGGCTATACCGTTCAATGCCCTTTTTATCACCGATAGCATTTTTGAATGCTTGACCCAAAGACAATCCAATATCTTCTACAGTATGATGAGAGCCTGTCTCTAAGTCTCCAGTCGCTGAAATTCTCAAATCAAAACCTCCGTAGAAGGCCAGTAGCGTCAGCATATGATCAAAGAAACCAATGCCGGTTCCACCTTCAAATGCACCAACGCCATCTATCAGAATGGATAATTCTATTTGTGTTTCCTTTGTCTCACGAAAAATGCGTCCACTTCTACTGCCCATAAATTCCCTCCACTGCATCGATGAACTGGTTGTTCTCATTTCTTGTTCCTATAGTCACTCTGTAATAGCCGGCTAATACACCGCTATATTTCCTAATGCGAACACCTAGCTCCAACAACCTTTCATAGAGCCCATCAAAATCAGTTTGAAAGAACAGGAAATTGCCACCACTTGGATAAACAGCGACGTAAGCTTTTAGTCTTTCACTGATACGTTCCCTTTCCATTACAATCTCTTTAATCACTGACTCAAATTCTTTTGTGTTTTGCAGTGCTTCAATGCCCTGCGCCTGTGCCAGGACGCTTAAATTATAGGGCGGTCTTACTTTGTTGATGACGTTGATATTGTCTGTGCAACTGACCATGTAGCCCACTCTTGCACCAGCTAGACCATAAGCCTTGGACAGTGTTCGAAGCACCATTAGCTGTGGGTAAGTCTCAACTAAATCAACAACACTTTCTCCACCAAATTCTATATAAGCTTCATCGACGATAAGCGCTGCATTCGTTGCCTCCACTATTTGAATAATCTCTTCTCTTTTAAGAACGGTACCTGTAGGATTATTTGGGTTACACAGTATAAGCAATTTGGGTTGGCGCACAATCATTTCGGATATAAAGCCTTCAACATTTAATCTAAAAGACGCATCCAGCGGATAAGTGATCGTCTTTCCTCCAAGAATGGTCGCATTCAACTCATAGATACTGAATGTCGGTCCAAAAGTCATAACACTATCCCCTGTCGATAACGTACATTTCATAATTAAATCAATCATTTCGCTAGACCCGTTTCCGGCAATGATCATTTCTGGAGAAACACCTATTTTTTTACCAATCAAGCCCCTTAACTCCGTTGAGACCGGATCCGGATATCTGTTATAGGGACTGTTAATGTAAGATTCATTGGCATCTAAAACCACTGCACACGCCTCTTTTTGTGGGTGGTATCCGTTGATGTCACGTATTTCCTGTTTAAACATAGCTTTCCCCTCCTTCAAATCGGATACTTACAGCGTTTCTGTGAGCTGTTAAGCCTTCTGCACTGGCAATGAGTTCGATATCTGCTTTGGCTTTTCTCAAAGCTTCTTTGCTGTAATAGACAAGTGAAGACTTAACTATAAAGTCATCGACACTGAGTGGTGAGTGGAATCTCGCCGTACCACATGTCGGCAGCACGTGATTCGTCCCTGCATAATAATCACCAACCGGTTCCGGTGTATACTCTCCAAGGAATATGGCACCTGCATTCCTCACTTTTTTATAGCAGTCAAAAGGATCTCGTGTCATAATTTCTAAATGTTCTGGTGCAATTTGATTGACTAGATCTATGCCGTATTTCATGTCGTTCACCACAATTATTTTTCCTTGTGATTGCAGCGCTTTTAAGCAAATCTCTTTTTTGTCCAACTTTTCTACCTGTTCTGCCAATGCACCTTCAACCCGCTCAGCGAAGGTCATCGAGTCTGTAACGAGTATCGAAGCGGCCCGTTCATCATGCTCCGCTTGTGACAATAAATCCGCTGCAACAAATTCTGGATTTGCCCACTCATCTGCAAGAACAACAATTTCACTCGGTCCAGCGACCATATCGATGCCTACAGTTCCCGAGACAATTTTCTTTGCCATGGCCACATATATGTTCCCCGGTCCAACAATTTTATCCACTTTTGGTACAGATTCTGTCCCATAGGCAAGAGCTGCAACGCCTTGGGCACCCCCTACTTTAAACACCCTGTCAACACCAGCAATTTTGGCAGCTGCCAGAATAACCGGACTTACGTTACCATCCTCATTGGGTGGGGTTATCATTATGACTTCATCAACGCCCGCTATCTTCGCTGGCATGGCGTTCATCAAAACACTCGACGGATAAGGCGCCAATCCACCAGGAACATATAAACCGACTTTTTCAATGGGTCGAATCAACTGACCTAGCACGATGTCTTCACCATCTTCTTTGTAGATAGTACTTTCCCTTAACTGCTTCCTGTGGTATTTTTCGATATTTTGCTTTGATCTTTCCAAGGCGTTGATAAGGTCTGGCGACATCTCATTATAGGCTTGATCGATTTCCGAAATACTTACTTCAAAAGACGCTAGCGTGATGCCATCAAATTCAGCAGTCGTTTCTCTAAGACCTGCATCACCCTTTCTTCTAACCGTTTCAACTATCGCCATCACTGAATCATATACTTTGATTTCTTCAATTTGTTTTTGTGCCAACACTTTCTGGACCGTTTCTTTTTCCATCAAGTAATTATATTTTTTTATCATAGCGCTGCCTCCCACTCCTTAACACTTTGAATGACTTCTTGGATACCTGCATCCTTAAACCGATAACTCACTTTATTGACAATCAGTCGTGCGCTGACTTCAAATACATCTTCATAAACCACTAGACCATTGGCCTTTAGCGTATTGCCCGTTTCCACCAGGTCAACGATGACATCTGACAATCCGACAAGCGGTGCTAATTCAACGGAGCCATTTAACTTTGTTATTTCTATGGTCTTGCCTTTTTCCGAAAAGAAATTTGTGGCAATATTCGGATATTTTGTCGCCACACGAATAAGGGATTGATCCATCTTATCGATATTTTCCGGTTTCCCCGCTACCGAAAACCGGCACTTGCCAATAGGTAAGTTCATGACTTCATACACATCACGCTTGTTTTCGATTAGCGTGTCTTTGCCGACGATACCGATATCGATAATGCCTTTTTCAACATAAGTCGGCACATCCGACGGCTTGAGTAATATAAAATTAAAACCGCGGGCTTCATCTTTGATCACCAATTGTCGCGTTGTTTTAATATACTCAAAATCTTGGCCCAATCGCTCTAAAATACCTTTTGATTCTTTCAATAATCGTCCTTTTGATAATCCAATTGTAATTGTCATTCTGTCCTCCATTAACTAAATGCACTGTCGTATAGCGAAAAGCCTACCGCTTTTATTTTTCTACCTTTGCCTGTTTCAATAAGATATTGACCACCGCTGATTAACTCTTTATAGTTTGTTGTCGAAAATCCCTTAAATACAACGCCGGTGTAATAGTCATAACTTGGAATAATGCTAAGGTCAAAATGAACTTCGCCATTTGCCTCCATTGTCTTAAGACCTTCTTCAACGCCTTGTAATTCCATCAGTACTTGTTGACTGACTTCATCTTTTTGCTGACTTAACTTTATTTGAAGTTCCTCCCAAGATCCTTTCAGGTTTAGTAAATTGGAAAATTCTTTTATACAGTCCACCGAAGCACCTTTACGTCCTAAGTAGCCTTTTAAATCTTCCTCATTTTTGGAATTGAGTAGTTCTTGTAGCGGTTTTTTAGCTGCTTCTCCAAGGTTAAATTTATTGATCAGTTCTAAAAAATAGCCGATGTGGCTAATCTCAACCACTACTTTATCCTGTTGATGCAATATGGCCTGTGCCGATAAACGAATCAACTCCTGGGTACTGGATAATACATTGCCACCAATCCACTCGACCCCCATTTGATCTCTTGTAATCACCGTTCCATTCTCTTTGGTCAGGAATACCTTGCCGTCGTAGTATAGTTTGATTTCATTGCTTTCTATGGCTTGTCCACCCAGTTGCTGAATGATCCCCGCCGTCATGTCACCCCGCATGGTGTAAATGCCGCCCTTACCATCAATGACCTTCACTAATTCGCTGTTGCCACCGTCGTAGGGACTAAATACTGCTGGTTCCATGTATTGGAATCCTGCAGATATAAAATAGGACTCTATGGTTTGTTTCTTGATACGTTTGTTTCTGTAATACGTCAGTTGGTCTTCCATCGTTAAAAATTTCATTGTTGTCATCCTTTCTGAGTTGTAAGTAGCCATTTATTTGATTTGTTTTTTAAGTTTCAGTTTCTTGATACAGACAAGAACAGCCGAGCAACGCTTTACTGGCGGTAGCTTATCACTTGGTCGATAACCGTTTATTTTAGCAACTTGGATCGTGTTGCTAAAATTGCACTGCTTGTGCGATTGGGAAGGTTCAGTCACTTCCTACAACAAGAACAACCGAGCAACGCTGCGCGTTGCTC
>Ga0070725_10000395_pt1 | contig 31350 bp, 34 predicted proteins | sample tdDd002_FD_69781 | JGI IMG/M metagenome (GOLD analysis project Ga0070725, IMG submission 69781) | Marine sediment microbial communities from the Atlantic coast under amendment with organic carbon and nitrate - tdDd00.2 | ecosystem: Environmental > Aquatic > Marine > Coastal > Sediment | place... | reverse complement strand
GTTATATAACCAAAAACGAAGAAAACACCGCTCGGGGAAGCGGTGTTTTCATTGCGTCTTTTGCTTTAAGGGGGTAGTACAATCATATATATTCAAATTTAAAGTAAAATTCTTGTGTCAGCTGCTGCGATACGCTGATTTTCTACATATTCCTTAACAGCTGCGTCTGCTTGGAATAGTCTAACTGTTTTACTTGCATTCTTGATTGTATTCTTACCAAAGATTCGATTGAAAATAGCCATAATCTCGCCTCCAGTCACTTTACGTGAGATCGATTAGTTGATAACCACTATCAGTTATCTTCTTTACACCTATATAATAACGCCTAGGTCTACATTTGTAAAATTGAAATAAACGATGAAATCCATCGGTTTTTTCGATATAATATGATTGAACCGATACAGGAGGATCTTATGGAAATACGAAACTTTATTACCTTTAAAAAAATCATAGAAACAGGCAGTTTTACTAAGGCTAGTGAAGAACTTGGATACGCTCAGTCAACGATTACTGCCCACATACAGGCTATTGAAGATCATTTGTCTGGGAAAGTCTTTGACCGAATAGGCCGCCAAGTTATTTTAACGGATTTAGGGAGACAGTTGGAAAAACAGGTGGACCGTTTATTAAGCACCTACCAAAAAATTGAGTCCTTGTCTGGATTTGGACAGTCACCGCGTGGAACCATCCGCATTGGGACAGAAGAGTCTATTGCTTTGTATAAACTTGGCCCTTTATTTCAAGCCTACTCAGACCTTTATCCAGATGTTGAAATTGTATTAATCAACGCACGATTCAAAGAACTTGAACCAAAACTATCAACAGGTGAAGTGGATATTATATTCTTCATTGATAGAAAGATTGAATCTCCTGAACTCAGTGTCTCTGTTCTGGCAGAAGTAGATATGGTCTTTGTTGCAACACCCGATTATGTTGAAAAAAGAGATGCCCAGAGCAAAAAAGTCTCTCGTATTATCAATACACGAAAAGGGGGCACCTTTAGGGACATGTTCGAAGACTATCTCACTTCTAGGGGGACTGCCTTTGAAAATACCCTCGAAGCTTGGAGTCTTGAACTTGTTAAACAATCTGTTATTCACGGCATGGGGGTAACTTTTGTTCCTAAAATGACCGTTCAAGACGAAATTGAAGCTGGTTTACTGGTTGCAGACAGTTTAGACCTAGAGGATGACCAGAAAATCCTTGCCCAAATGGCATACCATCAAAATAGGTATCATTCCCCAGCTTTACAGGCCTTTGTGGAAATGGCAAAAGACCTTTCAATATACAAATAAACGAAGATGAGCCACAGGAGGCATTATGGAATCAAAAATTGAAATGCAAGTACACTTTAAAAATGACTGGGCTGGTCTGCTCCAGCCAGAATTTGAAAAAGAGTATTATAAAAAACTAAGTGATTTTCTACAAAATGAATATACCACGCAGACCATCTATCCCAAGGCCGATGAGATCTTTAATGCTTTTCATTTATCCGCTTATAAAGATGTGCGGGTGGTTATCATAGGCCAAGATCCTTACCATGGACAAGGCCAAGCCCACGGACTTTGTTTCTCTGTCCAACCTGGTGTGAAAACACCTCCTTCCCTAGTGAACATATATAAAGAACTCCATTCGGACTTGGGCTGTAAGGTTCCAAACAATGGTTATTTAGTTAAATGGGCCAAACAAGGCATCATGTTATTAAATACGGTTCTAACCGTACGCGCTGGCCAAGCACATTCACATAAAAAAATGGGGTGGGAAACTTTCACAGACCACGTTATTGGACTTTTAAATCAAAGGGAAGAACCCATTGTCTTTTTACTATGGGGCTGTCCTGCACAGAAAAAGTCTAAACTTATTACCAACAGTCACCACCATATACTCGAAGCCCCCCACCCAAGTCCTTTATCCGCTTATAGGGGGTTCTTTGGATGTCATCACTTTTCAATGACCAATACCCTACTCAAGGATATGGGCCACAAACCCATTGACTGGCAAATTGAAAACATTTAGATTGTAGGCGATATTTCTACACCCCCTCGGGTAGGTATAGAATAGGAGGTGTAGGGTATGTTTAAAAAAATTCTAGTTCCAGTGGATGGTTCTGAATCCTGTGCAAACATATCAGCATACATCAAATCTTTCGGTGAAAAATATGGCGCACGAATTGTCTTGTTAAATGTCTATGGTCTACCGACATTAACGGAGTACAATAATTATCCATCCTATCCACTTGAATGTTCTTACTCGATTGAAAAACAATCACATCAAATACTTGAAAATGCAAAAGAAGCCCTCGGGGAAGTCCCATTTGAAGTCATCACCATTAGCGAAGCTGGTAATCCAGCTGCAACAATTTTAGAAGTGGCTGAAAAAAATGAGTGTGACTTAATTATGATGTGCACACATGGAATGGGTGCAATGAAGCGATTTTTACTTGGTTCTATTACCAACAAAGTGGTACACCATGCACATATCCCCGTATTAGTTATTCGATAACCCATTAACTTAAGTCGGAGTACACGTTCATCCTTGATTAACTGTGCTCTTTTTTCTTGTAATATTACGTTCAATGAAGAAGACATTGCCTTGTAAGGTATTTGTAAACTTATTGTATACTTTTCTGGTATACTTTTGACTTCTATGAACTTTCAGCGTACAATCAACTTAACGAGTAACTTGTTCTTAAACTAAATCGGTTTAAGAATATACCTGAAAGGAGCTGGGAACATGAAGAAAATTGTAATTGCAGGCGGCTGTTTTTGGGGTGTAGAAGCCTATTATGGTCAGCTAAAGGGTGTTTTAAATACGGAAGTTGGTTATGCAAATGGCAAAACAGATAACCCAACTTATGAAGATGTTTGTTCACACTTAACTGGGCATGCTGAAGTTGTTAAGGTTGAATATGACCCCGAGCTAATAACACTTGAAACCTTACTGGAAAGGTTTTTTAGGATAGTTGACCCTACCGCTTGGAACAGACAAGGTCCAGATGTTGGTGACCAATACCGCAACGGCATTTATTTTATTGACCCAGAAGATGAAGCGGTTATAAAAGCCTATTTTGACAAACGAAGACCTGAATACTCCGACCTCATAGTTTCAGAAATTGAAAGCCTCAAATCATACTACCCGGCTGAAGAATATCATCAGAAGTACTTACAAAAGAATCCAAATGGGTACTGCCATATTAACTTAAATGCTTAAAGTTAAGCACAGACAAGACGCATAACCGTTCTGTTTGTGCTTTTTTATTATTGAATTATTTTGAAAACGTTATGACCTTTAAATCCATTTATTTATTTGTTAAAACAAGTGGATTTAATATCCTTATCGTTAAAATTATTTTATCGTTTTATATTGTATTATGTTATTTAGTATGCTATTCTGTATTCGAAGATACACAATCTTATACAATAATCTTATCTTAAGTGAGAAAGGGGCTTTGAGTATGTGCCAATTAAGACTAAACAGGCAAAACTTCAAACGTATGAATAACAACATAATGAAATCAAACACTTGCCCCCTTGTTAAATATTAAAATGCTATGGACCGCAGGTGTTTATATACCTGTGGTTTTTTTGTGCCCATAATTCTTAAAAACACAGCACACAAGACAAAAGTGGAGGACAATAGCATGTTTAATATCAAAAATTCAGTCACATCTTATTTAAATGAGTACAAAACTATTATAAAAAATAAAGCCTTTATGAAGCTTATCCTTGCCGGGATCATTTCTTACTTTGGAAGCAAAATCAGTTACTTTGCACTCCTTCGAAAAGTCTACATCATTTCAGGGGGTAAAATTACGGATATTGGCTTTTTAACCACGTTTGAATTGATACCAACCATGATTTTTGGCGCCTTGGCAGGCATAGTCATCGATAAATTCTCACGTAAAAAAATCATGTTCTTTTCTGATTTATTCAGTGGACTTGCGATTCTTTCAGCTCTCTTTGTTAACGATTTAAAACTTATATATTTGATTACATTTTTAAAAGCCACAGCCAATGTATTCCGTCGTCCTGCACAAAGTGCTATGGAGCCTAATATGGTCGACAAAGAAGATATACCACTGCTCAACTCCTTTAAGTCGTCATCCAATAGTATTGTCCAAATAATTGGGTCAGCAACTGGGGCAGCTACAGTTGGTTTTCTCGGGGTTGAACGGGCTTTTGTTATTGATGCAGCCACTTTCTGGTTATCAGGACTTATTATTTTGTCTATCACTCTTAAAGAGAAACACTTAGACAAAGTGACTTCAGCACTCAATAAGAGTCAGCACCTGCAAGCGTTTAAAGACGGTATCTCTATTATGTGGAGCAATTCTAAAATTCGACTGATGGTACTCATTGAAACTTTTTTAACTTTCACAATGGTCATGCAGGGCACACTTATTTATATTTTCATCCGTGAAACCCTCCAAATGGGAGACCAATCTGAAATGGCATGGGGAACATTATTGTCTGCTCTCGGAGTGGGTTCAATTGTAGGTAGCTTTGTTATCGGTGTGAAGGTCAAACATTACCCCAATCCATTTAAGCTCTTTTTAAATGTGTTGATTTTAGATGCTCTTGCCCTTGGACTTTTCACACTTAATAAGGTTTTCCCAATTTCAATTGCCTTATTTATGATTTTAGGATGTATTGGGGCCGCCCACATGATTATTCTAAATTCGGTACTGCAAAAAACAGTGCCCGATGAGAACCGTGGTAAAGTATTTAGTGTGTTAGAGATGATCAATGGACCTGCTGCAGTTTTGTCCATATTAATTGGTACGGCTGCTGCAACCGTGATTACTGCACAGTATGTACTGCTGGCTGCAGCTATTATGGAAGCTATATTAGCCATTGGGGTGCGTTTTACGAAAACCTTTAAAATGGTTGACCAAGACCTTATGAGTCAATACAAGAACTCAGAGACGTCTACTGAAAAATCTAATGAAGAATTACTGGAAGCATAACAATCATAAGCAAATCTTATAGAATCATATAGCTACACTTCTAGGCATCAGCCTTGGTGTACATGTACAACAAGACCCAAGTCGTATACTTACAACTTGGGTCTTTATATTTATCACCTTATCTAGACAGGCTTTTCAAACACATAAACCTATTCTGTGCTGAATCATTGCTATTATTCGACTCTAAACCTACTTCTTATTTTTCACAGGAAACTGTAATACGGTTTTGTACTTTTCTGGATTTCCTTTTAACAGCATCCCTGGTCCTTTTTCATATGTTTCACGAATCGGGATTGAAGACTCCAGACCTTTGGCGTCCATTTCATCTTGCATCGCTTTATATGCATAATTTAATTTGTCGTAAGGGCCAATGTGCATTGTTGTAAGGTAGGTTTCACTTTCCAATATTCTTGAAGTAACCTCCCCTTTCTCAATGGCTTTTTTTACGGGAACACACATTTCAATGTCTGCCCCTTCTTCCATATACGACGCATCATGATATAAAGCAAATACTGGACCTCTTGCATTTCCGCCCACTGCTTTAAATAAAATGGAGATGTATTTCCCCGCTTCATCATATTTCCCTTTATACCGGATAGATGCTATAAGTTGTTCTGGGACTGTTATTAACTCAAACGTATAGATTTTTTCATCCATAAACTTGACCTCCTTATCTAAGTGCATTTGAATAGCGTTCTGAACTTTTTTTAACTCTCTAATTTGCATATCCAGTTGGTCCTGTTTTTCCTTAAGATAAGCTTGTAAGTCACTATCATCATCTAAATGTGTCAAAACTTCACTGATTTCAGGTAAGGTAAAGTTCAATTCTTTTAGGAATATGATCCGCTGGGCACGAAAAAATTCTGTTTCCGAATAGTATCGATAGCCAGAATCAGTATCGATTTCTGCGGGTTCTAACAAGCCAATATCATGATAATATCTTAAAGTTTTTACAGACAATCCAACCACTCTTGAAAAAGCGCCAATCTGATACATACTCTCCCCCTCTGGATTCCATGTATTACTTCTTCTCTATTTTAAATCTCAAAACGGTTTTTAGTTTTTCTGGTGCTGTACGGTTAAAGTCACTTAAATATATTTCCCTGTGGGTTTTTGAAATTCTTTTATATCCTTGGTCCTTAACCCAAACTTCCATTTTCTCAAAGGTCTCTGGTTCACAGTCAAATGGACCTATATGCAACATTTGACACGTAAGTTCATCAGATTGTTCACCGAACTTTACATCTTTTAAGTAGTCGTTCTCACCGGTCTGCATAGCCAGTGTTTTCATAGACTCAAAAAATGCATGTGTTACAAACTCAGGCTGACGAATCATTAAAGACCATTTAAAATTACTTTTATCACTCACATTATACTGGGTACCTTCTACCACATCCCATATGCCTTCAAGGGGTGGCACCACAAACTCATAATAGCCCTCTGGCTGTAGTCCTTTTTTATGAGACATTCGAATTTTGTAAGCAATATTATATAGTGCCTGAACTGACTTTTGAAAGACTTCTCCCTGTGGTGCGCCTACACCTTCAATCATAATGTATTGAAGCATTGGCACATCAAGTATCACAGGTGTCTTGGATGAGGGTTTGTATAAGTGTTTGTCCTTCTTTTTAAAATCCACTTTTTCTTGCATCTTTACCTCCAGTTCTACTTCAAATCTATTTAAGATCTCTTTTCTATCTTCAGTTTAAACCCTCCACCATAGGGGAGAGTCAAGATGTATTTAAATCCAAAGATATCACTGGTCAACTCCCATATGTTTAGTTGTACTTATACAAAAAAAAGACAACGATTGTGTTGTCTATTAGGTTTAATTTATTGAACTTGATTTATCTAACCACCAGAACAGGCACTTGAGCATGGTGTACAACCTTATTAGTTACACTGCCTAAAAAGAATCTTTTAATCGTGCCCATACCATGTGTACACATAACTATCATGTCACAATTTTCTTTGGAGGCTACGTCAATTATAGCTGAGGCTGGATCACCACTGTCAATCACTGATGTTACCTTCCGCCCCTGCCCTTCTAGTTTCCCCGCTGCGATTTTTGTAATCTCACGTGCAATGTCCTCTATGTGAACATCGCTATGTTCTTCAAGTGCCACATAACTCGGATGAGAGAGCGGATCAATTACAGGTTTTACATAAAGCACCACCAACTCTGCTCCAAATTTGTCTGCCAAACTCACTGCAGTCTCAAACGTCTTTTGACAGGTTTCCATACCATCAACTGGTACCAGAATTTTTTTCATCCCGATCCCTCCTTCATTATATGTAATACCCTTAAGCTGATAAATCACACGCCAATAAACTTTTCATTAGGTGCATTGACTTAAATCAATGCAGTAAAAGATAATTTGCACTAAACTATAACCTATAAGAAAGCTATATAAGGAGGAATTCATATGACAACATCAACACATAAAACTGCTAAAAATCCTACATCTTTAAAGTCTGCAGCTATCCTTTCAGGGGTTTCACTGCTAATTATGACCATAGCCGCTATGTTTGCATACGGTTTTGTTCATTCATCCATCGTCATTCCAAATGACGGTCAAACAACCCTCACAAACATTTTGAATGCCCAGGCATTATTCCAAGCAGAAATTGGGGTATGGTTCTTAATTGTTATTTTAGATCTACTGGTTAGTTATGGATTTTATATCTACCTTAAACCCGCTGCACCACAACTTGCAAAGCAAAGTGGCATATTACGTTTAATCTACACAGGGGTCTTGGCTTATGCAGTGGTTCAGTTGCAAATCGCATTCACCTATGCCCGTTTAGAACTTCCAGACCCGACCCAAGTCATGTCTAAAATCATGTCATTTGAATATATTTGGTCTGTTGGGCTCATTATATTTGGAATGCATTTATTATTTGCCGGACGTGCCGCTTACAAAACTAGGATGATTCCAAAACTATGGAGTATTTTACTCATGTTAGCAGGTTGTAGCTATATTGTGATTAATGTCCTAAATACTTTCACACCAGAACTTTCATCTTTTACAGGCCTACTTGAAACTGGACTCATGCTCCCCATGACCATTGGTGAAGTTGGATTTGGTATTTGGCTACTTGTAAAAGGACGTAAGTTAGAGTCCTTATAATAAAAAGCGATGACTTATGTAGGCCGGTAAACCCTCTCAGTCATCGCTTTATCTTTTAAATCTACTTTTATTTAATTTAAAACAGTTAACCTAGGTGTGGTTTACCTAGACACCAACAACTTCCTTGATTTCAGGAATTTCTTGCATTAAAAACTGTTCAATTAAGTGTTTTAGTGTCATGGTTGCACCAGGACATCCACTACAGGCACCCTGTAATTGCACTTTAACGACACCCTCTTCAGTAACATCAATCAGCTTAACATCTCCGCCATCTCTTTGTAACATAGGACGTACACGTTCTAGTTTTTCTTCAACCAGTGACATTTCAATTTGATTAGCCATAATGACCTCCATCTATACTAGACCCTGTCTATGAAGTTTGGGTCCTCTGTCATAACACTTGAATGATCTTTCAAGTGTATTCTACGCCTAAGTTAAATTTTTGTCAACGTTTTACCCATTGAGATTTTGAATATATGCTCATAACTTATTGATAAAAATAATTATACACTCTTTAGCTGACTCTTTCTGAAACCTCTTGATTGCTTTTTACTTGATTGCCTCTTACTTGATTGCTTCTTAGCGGTTGCATAAATTTATTATAGATAGCAAGGAAGGCATAACCGACACCCACTACTATAAAAATCCTACCATCAATAACTCTGCCACTTGAAATGGCAACAAACATTATTGCCTCAACACCACTTCCTGCCATGTTAACTACTGAAAGTAAACTGGCTCGTTTATCTTCCTCGCCGACTTGGTCAATAAACTGATTGCTTCTATCTGTGACTTCAATAGACAAAAGTATCGATAGGATCATTACAAACCCACCTGTCACAAGGAGCAGTGGGACCGAATGTGCAAGCCCTATTAAAATAAAGGCTATAGTTATTAGAGCCATTATACTTGATATATAATTTTTTATGCCCAGCTTGTCTTTGATCACGGGTGCATACTTAATGCTTAACTCAAATATTGAGTAGGCTAATATAACAAGTCCCATAAACTCAACATTAAAGCCTTTGTCAGATAAGACAACTACAAATAACATATTAAACACGGACATACCCACAGCAGTCATACCACTGGCAATACTACACTCCCAGAAAGTTCTTTTTTTAGAGACCAATTTTAAGGTTTCAAACATCTTCAAAGACGAATTCACACTTTGTATCTTGTCATCAGACTGCTTTATTTCAGGTAAGCTCAAACTCATTATTAATGCCACCACATTAAATAAACATGTAATACTAATTAAACTGAAATGCCCACTTTTCACAACAAAGAAAAATAGTACATTCGACAATATAAAACCAAGTGATGCAAAATTATAAATTTTGGTCATCTGGTCTGCGTAAGCTGATTTGTTTGACTCATATACATAGGCTTCTAACACACCCGAAAGTAAAGCGCCGGAAATGCTCAACAAGACTACATCCATTAAGAGAAATGTAAACCCTTGGCCAAAGAGGAAAACGAGTCTAGCAAACACCATGGCAACTTGAGACAGAATAATTGATTTTTTATAACCGATTCGATCACTAAGAACACCAAATGGCACTTCAAATGTCAGAATGCTAAATGCCATCACCGCTTGAAGAAGAAAAACTTCTGAGCCGGTAAGACCTTTCTCAATCCTAATGATATAGGCAATTGGCGCATATAAAATTACATTGCTAAAAAAAGTCATCCATCTAATATTCTTCATGATTTTTATAACTCCAAGTTTAAGTTGGGGAGGATTACTTGAGACATTAACTTGTTAAACGAAGCCTTCTCCCATTCACATTGTCGCTCTTTATCTGTTAAATAGGAGAGTCTGCACCCACCTGAACAATAGCCACCAATTTCACACTTTAAACACGCATCATACTGGTATCCACCATGGTTAAACCATTCATGATCGTCAATGGCCTCACCTACTTTTCCTATTTTAAAGTCTTTGCGTCCTACTGTATAGGTACACCTAAATACATCTAAATCATTATCTACATAAAACACTTTGTCTTTTGAGTTTACAGACCAACAGTACTGATGTTTTCCTCTGTTTTCATTCTGACCATAGTCTAAACCAACTTTCTTTAATAAGTTGTATCCAGATTTTATAAAAGCAGCTTTTACGTTTTTAGGAAGGTCATCTATTTGATTTAATGCTTTTACAATCTCAACTTCATCTAATATTTCCGGATATCCAGTTTCAAACAATCGGTCATCTACACGCCCTACATCAAATTTGAAGTTCTTGTAGTCAAAGAATCCCTCAGCCTGAAGTTCCCTTATTACACCTTCTAACTCCATAATATTCTTCTTATCAATATTAATAGACACTAAAATTTCAATTCCAACATCCAATAAAATTTTAATGGTTTCTTTCATTTTAAGTTGACTGTTCACATCCTGAATAGTAGAAAATCTACGTTCCAAATGTGAATCCGTCAGGCCGTCAATCGTTGTTGCTACAACACCTACAAATTTTCTATACACAATAAGTGTTTTCATATACTCTGGTAAAGTTAAACCATTTGTTGTGAAAGATAACTTAGTATGGTGCTCTTTGGCCAGTTTAAACATATCTAATACTATATCTTTATTTTCAATAAGTAAGGGTTCTCCCCCAAACAGTTGAAGGTCATAAGTCTCAAAATCACCTTTATTGTCTAAGAAGAACTTTTTAAATGCCTCATATTTTTCCATGGTAATTTGTGTTTTAGACAATGTTTTATCACTTTGCTGATAACAGTATACACAGCTCATATTACACTTGTAACTCGGAGCTAAAATAAAACTAGCATGGCTCGGTGTTTCTGCCTTATCTTGAACGGGCCTTGATAAAAGTGAAGTTGGTAAGACCCCTTCATTTAACATTTCATTACCTACCAAGTAAATCTCATCTTGAAAACTGTTTACAACAATTGAATGTTCACAATTAACCCTTTTTGTCCATATGGATTGATTTTCAATACGTGATAATGAATCCTTTGTTTGCTCTATTTTATTAAACTTATTTTTTTCTCCATCGTATTTGTAATAATTCAAACCTGTACTCATTTTGCATCCTCCCCACACTACAAAGTCTAATAATATGTATTATTGAGCTTCACTGATTAACAATGAAACTCAGTAATACATACAAGTAATCTTTAATTAGTATCTACGGCTAATTGTTGGAACAGCACACATGTATGAAGTTTCATCTTGACCTTCAGAAGCTTCATTTTCATTAAATACCGCTACTTCTTCACTTGTAAATTCCATTTCGTACTTGTCCATAATTTCTTCTAATCTCATAATAATCCTCCATAATATTCTGCGACGTTTTGTCGCTGCTCTTTGACTTGACACAAGTTTACTTAAAAGGGGATTAGAATACACCCCGCTTCAAATCGGGGTATCTCAAAGAAATAAAAAAAGTAGCTTCAAGAGCTTACAAATACACGGCTCTTAATGGCTACTTCTTCTTATAACTATTTTATTTTCTATCAAAATCTAGGTCTAAACCATGTGCAATTACTTTTTCAAACATAAACAATTTATCTAACTTAAAATGTATTAAACCACTTTTAGTGTTAATATCTTTGTCGACATAAACATGAATCCCATCTTTTTCATAATAATCATAGTCTTCCAGTGCCGCCGGCACTTTGGTCAATATCTGTGGTAGACCAACACCTTTACATCAGCCTTCACCCATTCTAAGTCTTAAAGTAATAACATCTGATTTATTTTTAGCAAGATACGTTTTCACTGCATCATCTATAAGTACATAGTTCATACACTTCACCACACTTCCAATAGTATACTATTATTATATACTATTCCCACACCCTTGCAATATTAATCACTTGCCAATAGACTACTTACTCTTAAATTAAATAATCATTTCAATACCCCTATCCACAAACAAATTACACATAACGTGTTACAATAAAAAAGGTATTAAAATATTACATAAAAACGGATTACAATATTATCAAACCTTAGGGAGGGTATTATGTCAAACGTATACTATAAAAAATATGATGGCAATGACACGTCTATTCTTTCTGGCATTGCAAAACAAATGCTTGCACACATGGTTGAAAATGATGGTGTTAAGCTCATGGACACAGCACCTATTAAAGTACATTTTGGTGAAAAAGGAAACACAACCTTTGTGCCTGCTACCTGTTATGATGGCATTATTGATTACCTAGAGGCACAAGGCACTAAAACTTCATTTATCGAAACCAATGTTTTATATAGAGGGTCTCGTACGACAAAAGACAACCACATTGCACTTGCTAAAGACCACGGTTTTACTCGTGTTCCTATCATCATTGCTGATGGGGATAAAGGAGAAGCCGTTTATGAAGTGAAAATCGATAAAAAGTACTTTGAATCTGTAAAACTAGGTGCAGAATTTGAAAACTATGAACAGATAATTGTCATGAGCCATTTCAAAGGCCACGGTATGGCAGGTTTTGGTGGAGCACTTAAACAACTTGCTATGGGTTTTGCCTCAAGAAGTGGTAAAATGGCACAACACTCTCAGCTTTCGCCTACGGTAAGTGCGAAAAAATGTATCTCATGTGGTGTCTGTTTAGAGTCCTGTGACTATGACGCAATAACAATGGATGACAAAGCTGAAATCCTTCCAGATAAGTGTGTAGGATGTGCTGCTTGTATCGCTGTTTGTCCAGTTGAAGCTATTCGAAATGACTGGGGTGCCTTAAACTTCAGAGAAAAAATAACTGAATACGCTTATGGTGCCCAGCTTGGTAAAAAACACATTTACATCTCTTTAATGATTAACATCACTGAAGATTGTGACTGTATTGGTCATGCAATGGACCCCGTTGCAAGAAACTATGGTGTTCTAGCATCAACAGATCCTGTATCTCTTGACGCGGCTTGTCTTGATATTCTCCAGGCAGAACATAAAAACATGTTTGAAGCTGGAAGGACATCACTCATTCATGCCAAGGAAATTGGTTTTAGTGATGCAACATATACACTTGTTGAGCTATAGTTTACAAAGTTAGCTTCAATTTATAAAATGCGTCTGACACACTAAATAACACAAAGCCTAAAGGGATTTATAGGTAGACTAATATATCTACCTATAAATCCCTTTTTATCTTTATCTTTTCAAGTTAAAAGTATTCGTTTTACAACTTTTAGAGTTATAACATTTAAGTTTACGACAATAATCCTACATCATTGATTTAACGATATCCACAATGTCAGATGGTTTTTCGACGATGTGGTTGGGACAAGTTTTCTTCAGGTTTTCCATGTCTAATATGGTCCATCCTACAAGGATTGTTTGTGTACCCGCACGCTTTCCACTCTCTATATCATGACCACTGTCTCCAATAAAAAGTGAATTCTCAGGTTTCCCATCCAGTTCGTTTAAAGCCTTAAATATCCCTTCCGGGTCCGGTTTACGTTTAACAACATCATCAACTGAAACGGTTGCTCCAAAGTATTTGTGCATGTCAAAACTCGTAAGACCATGCATAATGCCAGCTGTCCCTTTATTTGAGACAATTCCCATTTTTAATCCAAGTCCATAAAGGCTATCTAACATGTCTCTAATACCTTCAAACTCTTTGGTATATTCATCTCGTCTTTCTCTATAGTAACTTCTATAGTAGGCATCCATTTCCTCAGCATGATTTGGATCAAGCTCATGCATTTGTATTGCAAGGGGTTTGCCTAAAATCTTATCTAATTCTTTTTCGCCAATATCTTTACCGCGAAATTTTACAGCAGCAGCTCTCAGGGCTTCGACAATTAAATCATTGGTGTCCATGATTGTGCCATCAAAATCAAATAAAACATGTGTAATCACTCTGTTTCCTCCCTGTACCTTAACATTTGCCGTTTTAATATCATCTCCAACAGTCTACCTTTAATTATGTAGACACTCAACACCAGATAGGTAAAACTTCTTAAAATTTGTCCTTATCTCATTAACTTAGGCCTAGAGGTCACATATGTTACTGCACGAAATGCAAAAATGGACTATTTTAATGTTACAATAGGATAAATCTATAAAGTTTAAACCATTTAGAAAACGTCAAATTGAAAAGTCCAATCGTTTGATATAATATTATCATGCGAATAATGAAGTAGCTCAGGACGTACATTGAGGTGACTTATGACAAGATATAGAACAGAAGTGGATATGTTAGGTGAAAAACAAGTTCCAGAAGATGTTTACTATGGAATTAACACTGCACGTGCACTCGAAAATTTTAATATAACTGGAAGAACTGTTAACAGTGATCTTATACTGGCTATGGTTTTAGTTAAAAAAGCTGCTGCCATGGCCAATATGCATTTAAAACAACTGGACAAAGACAAAGCAAAAGCCATCATGACTGCATGTGATGAAATTCTTGCTGGTGATTTTTCCGATCAGTTTGTTGTTGACCCACTCCAAGGGGGCGCTGGTACTTCAACAAATATGAATGTTAATGAGGTGGTTGCTAACAGAGCCATAGAAATCCTTGGCGGTACAAAAGGGGATTACGACCTAATCCACCCATTAAATGATGTAAACATGTCTCAATCTACAAACGATGTTTACCCTACAGCCCTACGCATTGCAGCCATTCGTAAAATCCGAAGTACGGCAGATGCCTTTGCTGAGCTACAAGAAGCCTTTCAAATAAAAGAAAATGACTTTGCAGATATCCTTAAACTCGGTCGTACACAAATGATGGACGCCCTCCCTATGATGGTAGGTCAAGAATTTGGTGCTTGGTCAAAAGCTATAGCAAGAGATCGGTGGAGAATATATAAAGTAGAAGAACGACTGCGTCAAATTAATATTGGTGGAACTGCAATAGGAACAGGGATGAATGCCCGTCACAAGTTTATATTTTTAATGACTGACTTGCTCCAAGATATGACTGGACTTGGCCTTGCAAGAAGTGAGTTCCCTATTGATGTCACTCAAAACATGGACGTCTTTACAGAGGTTAGTGGTCTACTTAAAAGTGCTGCCGTAAACCTTGTAAAAATTTCAAATGATTTAAGATTACTCAGCTCTGGCCCCAAAGGTGGCTTTGGAGAACTGAACTTGCCTGCCGTTCAAGCTGGTTCAACCATTATGCCAGGCAAAGTTAACCCTGTTATGGCAGAAATGATGGGGCAAGTTTCAATGCGTGTTATGGCAAATGACTTTGCTATTACACAAGCTGCCATGAGCGGTCAACTGGAACTGAATGCCTTTGTTCCACTCATAGCCGAAAGTTTACTCGAGTCACTAGAAATATTAGCAAATGGTGTACACCTCTTCCGTGAAAAGTGTGTTGAAGGCATAACAGTGAATCAAACGAAAACATTAGACCACCTAGAAAATTCTACAGCTCTGGTCACAGCCCTTGTGCATCACATTGGATATGACAAATCAGCTGAAATTGCGAAAAAGGCCCTTAGCGAAAATCGATCGGTACGCGAACTGGTCCTTGAAGCTGGCTATCTATCAGGTGATGACTTAAATAAAATACTAAATCCTTTCCAGATAACCAATCCAGGTATTCCAGGAAAATAACTAATAATCGACCCCAGTAATCGACCTTTGTAAGGAGATAAAATATGAGCTTAAATGCAACACCAAGAGGCAACCGTGTACACATTGCCTTATTTGGTAAAAGAAATGCGGGTAAATCAAGTGTCATTAATGCCATCACAGATCAGGAAATCGCCATCGTATCTGATGTAAAAGGCACAACAACTGACCCAGTTTATAAATCTATGGAGATCCTACCCATTGGCCCAACAGTTATCATCGATACAGCTGGTCTTGATGATTTTGGTGAACTGGGTGAACTCAGAAAAAAGAAAACCATCGAAGTATTGGCAAAAACAGACGTTGCTTTAGTTGTCATTGATGCAAACCAAGGGGTCACTGAAGACGACCGATTTATTCTTGATTTAATTCGTGAAAAAAACATCCCTCAAATCCTTGTTCTGAACAAACAAGATGCAGCTCAGACAAGTGCTGAAGACATGGAATCGCTTAAGAAAGAGTTTAAAGTTCCTGTTCTACCGGTATCTGCTGCAACAGGTAATGGAATTCAATCCCTTAAAAAGGCCATTGCATCAAGCCTTCCAGAAGACGAAGATAAGTTCCGTATTATTGGTGACTTAATTCAACCGGGTGACCTTGTTGTGCTTGTAACACCTATTGATAAAGCAGCTCCAAAGGGCCGACTTATTTTACCTCAACAGCAAACCATCCGCGATATTTTAGAAAGTGATGCCATTGCTGTTGTTACAAAAGAACATGAGTTAAAAGAAACCCTTGAGAAGTTAGGCACAAAACCAAAACTAGTCGTAACCGATTCACAAGCCTTCCTTAAAGTGTCGGCAGATACACCAAAAGACATTCCTTTAACATCTTTCTCAATTTTGTTTGCCCGACATAAAGGAGATTTAAACGAGTTAATCACTGGTGCAAAAGCCATAGATCAGCTTAAAGATGGAGACACCATTTTAGTTTCTGAAGGATGTACACACCACCGTCAGGCTGATGATATAGGTCGCGTTAAAATTCCAAGATGGATTCGTCAAATGACAGGTAAACAAATCGAATTTGAATACACTTCTGGAACACAGTTTACTGAGAACATTGAGAAGTATAGTTTAATTGTACATTGTGGTGCCTGCATGTTAAATAAAACGGCCATGCACTACAGAATCAATCAAGCCAAACACTTTAATGTTCCAATTGTTAATTACGGTGTTCTTATAGCCCATGTTCAAGGTATTATTGGACGTGCTATTGAGCCTTTCCCAATGGCTAAAATGCTTTGGGAAGAAGACCTATAAGTTAATCTCAACCCATTGAAATCACTGATAATTATTATCAGTGATTTTTTTCCATATAATCTGTTGACATCCAGTATAATCTCTTGTAAACTATGTTTGTACCGGTTACACGATTGTATTCGTTACAAATTAAAATGTATATAAACTTACTTATAATAATCAACTTAATGGAGGAAATTATCATGAAGAAATTTATCTGTACTGTCTGTGGTTACGCACACGAAGGCGACGCTGCTCCTGAAAAATGTCCACAGTGTAATGTACCTGCTGAAAAGTTTAAAGAACTCGTTGCTGGTGCTAAGCGTGTTTGGGCTGACCAACACTTTATCGGCGTTGCTAAAGGCGTTGACGAAGAAATCGTTCAAGGTCTACGTGATAACTTCATGGGCGAATGTACAGAAGTTGGTATGTACCTAGCAATGAGCCGTCAAGCTGACCGTGAAGGTTTCCCAGAAGTTGCTGAAGCATACAAGCGTATTGCATTTGAAGAAGCTGAACATGCTGCTAAGTTTGCAGAACTACTTGGTGAAGTTGTTTCTGACTCAACTAAGAAAAACCTTGAGCTACGTGCAGATGCAGAGCAAGGTGCTACTGAAGGTAAACTGGCTCTAGCTAAGCGTGCTAAGGAACTTAACCTTGACGCAATCCATGATACAGTTCATGAAATGTGTAAAGATGAAGCACGTCACGGCGCTGCTTTCGAAGGTCTACTAAACAGATACTTCGGTGACAAGTAATATTATTTTAAATTAAAGACTGGGTGCTTCCCCGTTCTCAGTCTTAAGCGTCCCTACACGCTTAAATAGGCGACTCCTCGCCGAAGGGTTGTAGCCCCAACTACAACCCAAAAAGCACCGGTTTTGTAACCGGTGCTTTTTTATTGTCTAAATAGACAAGATACAGACTAAACATTGTAATTAATAATTATTGTAAAATACTGTAACATTCAGTTATAATAGTTATACCTTATGCATTATTGGATAGACTTGGTAGTTTGTTAAGGTCGTATGTATCAATAGATATACTTCGCAACTTACGAGGAATATCTTTATCCCCACAGACTTCAAAATTATTTGAGAACGAAATATTTGCAGTGGTTAGTACTAAAATCAAAGTCATAGTAATCGAAATAGTGATCGTTTTTTTCATGTTATCCCCCATACTTTTTATAAGTTATTTACTGATTAAAGTATACTTGCCATTACTAGTATAATCACCCCGTTCAAAATCGGGTTTTAGTAAAGGAGTTATAAATACTATGTTTCAATCATGTAATATGATACGGTTCGGTGAAGCACTACGAAATATTCGAAAACAATTAAAACTGACACAAAAAGATGTTTATTTTCAACTTGGAATTAATGAAGACACTTTAAGAAAAATTGAAAACGGTAAAGTCATCCCAAAGTATGAAACCATTGAACTCTTATCTACACTCTATAAACAGGACCTATTAAAAACCCTAATGGATCATAGAAGTTCAAATGTATGGTATGACATACTTAACAAACTTGATTTCTGGATTGTTAATGACCAGTTTAGAGAACTTAAGAGTCTATATGAATCTATCCCTCAAACAGAACGGCAACAACTTGAAATGGATTTGATTGACTGCACACAACTTGAACAGTTTGAACTCTACCTAAGTGCAGCACTGCATTACTGTGAAAAAACCAAATCATTTGAAGAAATTTTACAACTCCACACCCAGGCTTTGTGTGTTACACACACCTCATTTGATCCCAATGCCCTCAATAAATCCGCTTTTAATTTTTTTGAACTTAGAATTCTACTTGCTGTTGGCATTATATATGCGGAACTTGACCAAATTTCAATGAGTAACACAATTTTAGAGTTTGTATATGCAGAGATATCTAGTACATCCATCATAAGCTCTGACACCAGAAAACTACTTATTCGCACGGTATACAACATTTCATACAATCGCCATATTTTAGACAATCAGGACGAGACTTTAAAATGGGCCAACTTGGGTATAGAACAATGTTTGAAAGATCATAGTACTTATTTTTTAGCCAATCTTTATTTTAGAAAAGCTGCAGCAGAGTATTCTTTGGGACAAGCAAACTCAAGTGAGTCATTTCACAATTCCTTTTTTGTGCTTAATATCAGCAACCAACAAAAAAAAGCGGAGCTTTTTAAAGAAATGGCAATTCTCAAATACGGACTTTAAATGTATCTAGATATTGTTAATTACATATGTTAAAAATTGAAAAGGTTCTAACTGACTTGTTAGAACCTTTTAATACATATTCTATGGAATTTACTGTCTTATATATGTTTCTTCATAAATAACTTGGGCACTAAAAACCATTTTAGGGAAGCTGTTCGTGCCTCTAATTCTGACCATTCATCTATGTCTGCATCAAGGCATACAACCCCGCATGTAGGTAAATATAAATTAAATCCTTTATCTGAAACTAAATGTTCAATTAAATTTTCCCATGTTGGGTTGTGTCCAATAAGCATAACAGACTCATCTTCTTCATTTAATCCTCTAATTAGCTGCATGGTATGTTCTACAGAGGTCATGTACAGAGTTTCGTCATAGACCACAGGCACAATATGACCAAGTGCTTTTAGAAAACCTTTTGTCGTCTCTACTGCCCTAACTGCTGAAGACGATAAAATTATATCAGGCACTTCTTGGTGAACTGCAAGTAAACTGCCCATAAAATTGGATGCTTTATGTCCTCGTTTTTTCAGTGGACGATCAAAATCTTCCAGGGTCTCTCCACCCCACTGTGCTTTACCGTGTCTCATGATAAATATTCGCTTCATTCATCCACCCTCCTTGTAATAAAACGATTCATTTTTCAATAAAATGTTAATGTCTCTTTATATGCTACCCGAATTTCAATTAAAATGCGCCATTTTTCGCGATTTTATCACAATTATGTTAAAATTAGAGTCAACAAAGGAGGCGTTTGCATGAAACTGAGCGATATTTCAAAAATGAAAAATGAAAACATGCCCGATCCGCTCACCAGTCGGCTTGATACAGCGGAAAAACTACAATTTACAGATCCCAAACAAGCTTACGATATTGCATATGCCATGTGTCGTGAAGTAAGCAGCGACAAGTATCCTAAAATCTTCTTACGCGCTTTATACCTTAAAAGTAGAGCCGCGTGGCTTATGGGAAAATTTGAGGAAGCACATTTTGGTGCGACTGAACTCCTAGAAAAATCAAGTAAATTAGAAGACCTTGGTTATCAGGCAGAAGCTTACAATGTGCTTGGTAATGTAAATCTGCATATGGATAACTTAGACCAGGCTCTTGAGCATTACCGCGATGGCTTAAAACTAGCTAAAGTTTCACATAATTCTAGAGCTGAAAGTTCACTAAATAACAACATAGGTGAAATTTATAACCGCTTAAATGCACATGCTCAAGCTAAAGAATACTACGAAAAAGCCCTCCGAATTGCGCTCGCAACCGGGCAAAGAAATGGTATTGGTGTAGCCTACTTAAATCTTGGCGAACTTGCTATGAAAGATGGCCAGCTAGATGATGCCATGAAAAGGGTCAATGACGCCCTCCATGTTTTTGTAAAAGACCATGATAAAGTGGGGGAAGCACACGTACTTTACTTAAAAGCAGATATTATGCTGGCGCGTGGAGATATGGATGGTGCTGAAGACCTTTATATTGCTGCTGAAAAAATTGAAAAGGAAACCGGTGACCAGTACAACTTATTACGTACAGGGCTTGATTATGCCAAACTCCTAATACTCAAAGAAGACTATAAGGCTGCTGAAAAAAAATGTCATACCATGTTAGAGCTGTCTGAGTCACTAAATTCAAGCAGTTTGATTGCTCAAACCTTGTCACTTGTTGCCAAGCTTTACGAGCTTCAAGGAGACTATGAGAAGTCTTTGACTTACTACAAGCGATACCATGACATGGACATTCAAAATCAAAAAGAAAACTTAGAAGAAAGACTGAACCATATAAAAACCCAGTTCAGAATTGAACATACACAACATGAACGTGAAATTTTCCGCTTAAAAACTGTAGAACTTAATTCTAAAAATAAAGAACTTCAACATCTGTATGACACCATAGGTATTATTTCTGAAATTGGTCGAGACATTACATCCACCCTTGACCTAGAAGAGGTTTTTAGGAAAATTTATGATAACTTTAATACACTCATGGATGCTTCTTATTTAGGCATTTCTTTATACGACAAAAAATCTAAAATCATTTCTTATCCTATGTTTATTTCTGATGGGAAAAGACAAATTTTCGAAGATGCAAGCATAGATGATGTAAACAGCTTAAGCGCTTGGTGTATTAGAAATAAAAAAGAAATTTTTATCAATGATTACCTTAATGAATACACCACATACAAAGAAGATCCTATGGAACATCGCCATGGTAAACTGGCCCAGTCCATATTGTTCGTTCCCCTTGAGGTGGAAGGTAAAATTATTGGCTCTATTACTGCCCAGTCAACAAACCGCAATGCCTATACAAGCCATAACTTAGACATGTTAAAAACCCTTGCCGCTTACACGGCTATTGCCATCCGTAACGGACAGGAGTCTGACCATTTAGAACTGGAAATCAAACAAAGAAAACAGGCACAAAAGGAACTCGAAAGCCTCAACAAACAGCTTAGTGAAATGTCCTACATGGATGCACTTACGAAGATTCCAAATCGGAGACACTTTGTTGATGCCCTTAATAGAGAGCTTCACCGCTCTATTCGTGAACAAGAACCTATTTCAGTCATTCTCATTGACCTGGACAAGTTCAAAGAGTATAACGACAATTATGGCCATACTGCAGGTGACACATGTCTGGAAACCGTTGCAGGCATACTTGTTGGCAGTTTAAAACGTAAAACGGATTTCGTTGCCCGCTACGGCGGTGATGAGTTTGTTGCCGTACTTCCTAACACGGATTTAGAAGGGGCACGCCTTGTTGCCAATGCCATGCGAGATAATGTTGAACTGGCTGAACTAGAACACGCTTATTCACCTGTATCCCCTTTAGTATCGATCACCTTAGGTATATCCTCTAGTGTTCCAACTGAAGACATGACACTGGAACGTATTGTTCAGTTGGCTGACCAGGCATTATATACAGCAAAAGATATGGGTCGAAATTGTATTGCAAGTAACATTAATCCTATATCAGATTCATAAGGCCATTTTAGCTAAACATAATACATTTGAACAAAGGTAACAGGTGCTCATAGCAGTGTTTGCCGAATTACATTTATACTATTAAAGGGTCCCAGTGTATGCACTGGGACCCTTCATCTATTCAATATTCAAATTTAACTTAAAATATTAAACTCTAAAAGCATTAAAATCTTAAAAGTTTGGATTTTAGAATTTTAGACTTTTACGAAAAACATTCACCACAACTCTATTTTGAAAATAGACCTGTCTTAGGTTTACTTATCAGCTTTATCTAAACGCTTTTAATGATTGCAACACATAGTTCAGCACTTTTCACAAGGTCAGCAATTTCAATGAACTCTTCAAGCGTGTGAACCTTCTGCATACCAATGCCAAGGTTGATAGCTTTAATACCATTACCATTGTAAATGTTTGTATCAGAACCACCACCAGAAGACGTTAGGTGTGTTGTAGCACCTACAGCATCCATAGCTTTTCTAATAATCGCAATGATTTCGTCATTTTCTTCAACTAAGAAAGCACTGTAGGCTCTTTCAATTTCAATGACAGCTTTAGCACCGAACTTTTCAGCAGCATCTTCAAAACACTTAGCCATATGAGCAGATTGTGCATCTAACTTTTCATTTGAAAGAGAACGCGCTTCAGCTTTAATCTTAACTTCAGGACAAACGATGTTTGTAACCTGGCCACCTTCGAACACACCAATGTTTGCAGTTGTGTCTTCATCAACACGTAGTAGTGTCATATTGCTGATCGCTTCTGAAGCAACCATGATTGCACTGATGCCTTCTTGTGGTGCAACACCTGCATGAGCTGGTTTACCAATTACAGTCACATCAATTTTATCTTGAGCAGGACCTTGAACGATAACTTCACCTGTTTTACCACCCGAATCCAGTACAAAACCCATTTTTGAGTTCACTAGGCTATAGTCTAGGTTCTTAGAACCGTTTAGGCCACCTTCTTCAGCAATTGTAATAACCGCTTCAACATCACCGTGTTCTACATTGTTTTCAATTAGAACCTGGAAAGCTTCCATGATTGCAGCAATACCCGCTTTATCATCGCCACCCAGTACTGTTGTGCCGTCTGTCTTAATAATGCCACCTTCTACAACTGGTTTAATGCCATTACCCGGTGTAACTGTATCCATGTGAGAACTAAACATGATTGATGGTTGGTCCGTTGAACCTTTAAGTCTAGCTACGATGTTATCTGTGTTTGATCCAACAGGTGTACCTGCATTATCACGAAGAACCTCTAAACCAAGTTCCTTCATTTCTGCCACAAGAACGTCAGCAAACTCTTTTTCGTTTCTTGTTTCACTATCAATTTGTACATACTTTAAAAATCTCTGAACCAGTCTTTCCTGATTTACCATTTTATATTCCTCCTAAAACGTTTCCTGATCCCAGATGCTTCGAATTGAACCTTTAACATCTGGTTTAACGTATAAAATCCTCATATACTATCATATCAAAAGTGGGCCTCGAAGAGACCCACTCATTTAAAGTAATCATTGAATATTACGTAACAAAAATAAGAGTTCAAAGTAACATGTTGATTGATTTTCACATCTTTGACCATATGATTTTTTTATTACGTCATTTCATTAAAGATCTGCTGTTTGGAAACTTGAGACAATTTCCTCGTAACTTTCAATGGCATACTGTCTGCCACCATCTGTTAACTTAAAAACCTCGTCTTTAATGACTATACGTTTTTCATCAATGAGCTTTCTCACAATCTTATCCAGAAAATCTTTTCTCCAGTGAAGGTGGTTATAAATTGTTTTTACACCATTCTCTAGAGACTCATCTTCATCTCCTTCATGATTATAAATATGGAACAACATTGATTTTGCAGCAAAGTCCACCTTTTGGAATCGTCTTCTGCGTATAATCGTAATCATGCCTCGGTCTGGTGCTAGTATAAAGACTAAGAGGAATGTCAGCCCCGTCATAAGGGCCATAGACCCCGCAATGGAAACGTCAAATGCTGCTGCAAATTGGTAACCAAAAATACCATTGATTGCACCAATTAGACCACTAATCACTAACATTTTTTTAAGGTCATCCGTCAGTAAATATGCACTGATTGGCGGTCCTACCATAAATGCAATTACTAAAATGGACCCAACCGCTTCAAATGCACCGACAGCTGTTACAGATACTGCACCCATCAGACCATAGTGCACAAGGGCTGGTGAAAATCCGAGAACTGCTGCCAAACCTTTATCAAATGTTACGATCTTAAGTTCTTTAAAGAATAAAACAACCAGTGCTAAGTTTAATAGTAAAATGGCACCCATAGAATATATTGCTTTTGCACCTATGTCTACGCCACTTATTTTTAATCGGTCAAATGGAGCAAAGGCCAGCTCACCAAGTAACACGGTGTCTATATCTAGATGAACAGAACCCGCATATTTTGAAATAATAATGATGGCAATACTAAAGAGCAGTGGAAAGACAATTCCTATTGCAGAATCCTCAGACACCAGTCTAGTATTGTTTAACACTTCTACCAGATACACGGTTAAAACACCTACAATAGCTGCCCCTATTATAAGCAAGGGGGATGTAAAACTATGTACCATGAAAAAGGCAACTACAATACCAAGGAGTATTGTATGAGTAATGGCATCTGACATCATAGCCATTTTTCTGAGGACTAAAAACACACCAGGGATTGAGCAAGCTATGGCAACAATCACTGCGATAATTTGAATTTCTAATTGTGGAGACATTTATAGTCCCCCTTTCATTGGATGGCTCTCAACATACTGAATACCTTCGTCCGTAATGGCCCACGTTTCAAAGTAATCTGAACGTGCCCATCCTTTAGCTTCTAAGTGACGCATGGCTGTTTTCAGTTGTTCAGTAGCCTGACCTCTTCTATTTTTCGTAGGTTTTATCATGGTTATATGATGTCCATGTGTACGATCATCATGGTTCATGGCCAAACTATACAAGTTCATTAAGATCTTGTCTTCATTAAGTTCCATTCTGTTTTTTCTATCTCTTATCATCTTCCAAACAAGCCCTCTATTAGGAGCAAAGGCCAAACTGAATAGAACAAATAGACTCACAACTATTACAATGGATGGGCCAGTAGGCATCTTCTCAATGGATGAACTAATTAGAGTTCCAGAAACACCGGATAAAGCTCCAATAAAGGCTGCAATAACTACCATTTTCCCTAACTTATCTGTCCACTGTCTTGCCGCTACACCTGGGGCTACAAGCATAGCACTCATAAGAATTACCCCTACGGTTTGAAGGCCAATAATAATTGCTGCAACTATCATACCTGACAGTATAAATGTGATTTTCCTAACTGAGAAACCTAAACTCTGTGCGAAATCTGGATCAAAAGAGATAATCTTAAACTCTTTCCAAAAGACAACAACTAAAATCAATAAAACAGTGCCAATACCAATCATTAGCTGAATGTCACGCATGAGCAGGGTTGAGGCTTGTCCGAAAATAAACTTATCAAGTCCCGCTTGATTGGCATTAGGAATTTTTTGAATGTAAGTTAACATTACAAGTCCTATACCAAAGAAGACGGATAAAACCAGTCCCAGTGCACTGTCAAACTTAATGCGGGAGTATTTATCAATAACAATAATCAACCCTGTTGCAAGTAGGCCAGCTATTAAAGCTCCTATTAACAGTACTTCTGTATTTTTAGTTTGCGTAATGATAAACGCTGCAGCGATACCTGGTAAAGCTGCATGTGATATAGCATCTCCAAGGAGACTTTGTTTTCTAAGTACTGCAAAGCTTCCTAAAACGCCACTAATCATTCCAAGGAGTATTGAGCCAAGAGAAACGATTTGAAGCGTATAATCATTTAAGAAATTTTGTATAGCTTCCATTGTTCCACCTAACCTTTCAGGACTTGACCTGTACTGCGGTAAGCCTTTTTAAGGTTGTCTTCTGTAAATACATCCTCTACAGGGCCACTTGCTATGATTTGAGTGTTTAAGAGCGTCACCCAATCAAAATACTCAGGTACGGTTTGTAAGTCATGATGCACTACAATTACCGTTTTGCCTCTTTCACGAAGTTCCTTTAGTAAGTCAATGATGGCTCTTTCCGTCTTGGCATCTACACCTTGGAAAGGTTCATCCATAAAGTATATATCAGCATCTTGAACCAGTGCTCTAGCTAAAAATACACGTTGCTGTTGGCCACCTGAAAGTTGACTGATCTGTCTTTGGGCAAAGTCTTCCATGCCCACTTTGGTTAAAGCGTCTAATGCGTGTGCTTTGTCTTCTTTGCCAGGACGTTTTATCCAACCCAAGTGACCATAACGCCCCATTAGAACAACGTCTTGTACACTCGTTGGAAAGTCCCAATCAACGCTTCCGCGTTGTGGGACATAACCAATATATTTTCTTTGTGTGTTATAAGGTGCTCCATTAAACAAAACATTTCCTGAAATCGGCTTAAGTAGATCAAGCATCGCTTTTATTAAAGTGGATTTGCCTGCACCATTGGGTCCGACAATAGCCATTAATACACCTTTTGGTACTTTTAAATCTATATCCCACAAGACGGGTTTGACCTGATAAGCCACCGTCATATCTTCTACTTCAACCACGTACTTTGAATCATGAGTCATGCCATTGCCTCCTATTTGAGAGCATCTACAATTGTGTCTACATTACTTTTAACCGTACCTAAGTATGTTGCTTCTTCAGATCCTGGATTACCAAGTGAATCCGAGTAAAGCTCTCCACCTATTTCCACATCAAAACCTTTAGCTTTTACTGCTTCTTGCAGGGCTTCAATATTTTTTCTTGGTACAGAAGATTCCACGAATACTGCTTTTATCTGATGTTCTACAATGTACTGTGCTAAATCTCTCACATCACCAGTACCAGCTTCAGATGCAGTACTAATACCTTGTAGACCTTTTACTTCAAAGCCATACGCGTTACCAAAGTACTCAAATGCATCATGTGCTGTGATTAGAACACGGCTTTCTTCGGGAAGTTCATTGACTCTTTCAAGAACATAAGCATGAAGGTCATCTAACTCTTTTGCGTAGGCTTCATAATTTGCTTCAAACTCAGCTTTATGAGATGCATCCAGTTCTACAAGTCCATCCGTAACCACTCGTGCTGCATCTTTCCAAAGTAAAACGTTAAACCATATGTGCGGGTCATCAACATTAGGATCATCTGCTGTTGGTAGAATCTTAGAGTCATCAATACCCTTAGCAATTTCAACGATAAGTTTGCCGCCATCTGTTAGGTTTTCGAAAATTTCACCCATTTTACCTTCAAGGTGTAATCCATTAAATACGATCATATCTGCTTCTTGCATAAGGGTTACATCACCTGCGCTTGCTTTATAAAGGTGAGGATCAATACCAGGTCCCATTAGACCAGTAGCATCTACATACTCACCACCAATAACCCTTGTTAAGTCTGCCAACATCGTTGTTGTTGCAACAACCTTATATTTACCTGAATCTGTAGTTTCTGCTTGTGGTGCACAACCAGCTAACAAACTAGAAACCATCAGTACTGTTAATAATATTGATAATAATTTTTTCATTATTCTTCTCCTTGTCTAATGACGAAAATATGTTTCGAGGCCTCTCGACCAATTATCATTGATTGATTACTGGATACCAAAGTTATTGGACCATTGTAAGGTGCTATATCTTCAACAGTATATTCTGCATTTAATTTGAAATTTAACTTTTTAAGATAGTTTAAAAGCTCATGGTCATCTTTGACCCTAACCACTTTAATCTTTTCACCAACATCCACATCTTGCAATGAAAATGAGTTGCGTTTTTCTATTACCCCATCTAGATTCGGTATGGGGCTACCGTGAGGACAAACTTTTGGGGCTTGTAAATATGTGTATAGCCTTTCTTCAAATGTTTGACTCATGGTGTGTTCAAGCATCTCAGCTTCTTCGTGAACTTCGTCCCAGTTATATCCTAAATGTTCTACTAGAAATACTTCCCATAACCTATGACGTCGGATTACCTGTATGGCTTTATTACGACCTGAGTCTGTTAAAGAAATACCTTTATAGGGTTCATAAATTATGTAATTTCCCGCTAAAAGCCTTTTTACCATTTCACTCACAGATGCTGGAGACACTGATAGTTCTTCTGAAAGTGATTTGTTCGAGACTAACTTTTCATGTCCTCCAAGCTCGTAAATAGCTTTTACATAATCTTGTTCACTACTTGTCATGGGATTCACCAACTTTCTTTTTAGGATAACCTAACTATTTAATAAGTACCACCTTGTAATCATTATAAACATATATTTGAAAAAAATCTATAGTCCCACGTAAAATAATACACTTATTTTGTCCACTTTATCAAAAACATTCATTTTCAGCGGTTTACAAGGAAATATTTTACTCATTTTTCTACTAAAAAAGCTGAAACTACACAAAAAAGAGACGTCTTTCGACATCTCTTAAAAGTTGTTCTATTTTATTCCATAAACTCAAATAGAGGTAAATCTGGTTTTTGTCCTTCACCTTGTTGTTCTAAAAGCCCGTCTAAACCAAAATGTTTTAAGACCATTTGAGAACTTAAACCGAATCCAGAAAAACGCATTTTTTCAAAATCAACATCCATGTCATCTACTTTTTTCAACTTTACCTGTTCAATCCCTTGTTGTAACTCTTCATGATATAAATCAAAGAGTTCTCTTAACTTAAAATCAGAAACGGATTTCATATCTCTTAAAATAGAATCTACAGATCCATACTCATGAATTATTTTAATGGCTGTTTTTTCACCAATTCCAGGCACACCTGGTACATCGTCGTTTCCTTTGCCCATCAATGCATACATGTCAGGGTAATAACCTGCTTCAATTCCATACTCTAGGTAAAACTTATTAGGATTATAATGAACATCCTTTTGTTTACCTAAAATAAGAATGTGGGTCTTTTTAGTCAGAAGTTGTAGAGGTCTTTCTTCTGCAGTTGCAACGTAGGTTTTAAAGTCACTGGCTTCAGCGGCCTCTACCAAGGTTTTGATCATATCTGCAGAATATGCACCACTAAACAAACATTCTAATTCTAACTCTTCCATGAGAACTTGAAGGAGGGCAAATTGTAGTCTATAAGACGGGTCAGCTTCAATGTCTGCGTTGGGATACTCTGCACACCCAAAAGCAACAGCAAGACCCGAGGGTTCGTATTTACCCATAAGTTCTAATATGTAAGACATGAAATTATTGAGCATAGGTACGTTGTGGCCTGTTGACGTCATGATCTTCACATTTTTAGAACTAGAAAACGCCTTATACGATAGGGTTTTTCCATCTACAATTAGTAGTTTCTTCATCTATAAAACCTCCCGGTTCTTATGAAAGCATATTTTGCTGATTATTTCGAAATTTCTATACTCTTATTTTATAACATCTTTTCCCATCTTCAAACAGGAATATTGGATTATTCTATAGGTATTACATAGCAATTAATAGAATCCTTAGACTGCTTTCATCATGATAAAACCCGGTTCATTAGAACCGGGTTTTATCAATACTTAAATAGGCCACTCACCTATTTTCTTAATAGTTAAACTCCTTAAGCTCAAAATACGCTTTAGGGTGCAAACAGGTAGGGCACATATCAGGTGCTTCCATACCTTCGTGAACATGACCACATTTACGGCACTTCCATCTTGAACCGCCATCTTTTTTAAATACATGTTCTGTTTTAACGTTTTCAGCGAGTTTTCTATATCTTTCTTCATGTTCCACTTCAACTTTTGCAATTAAAGTAAAAGCAGCTGCCACTTCAGGGAAACCTTCCTCTTTAGCCACTCTTGCAAATTCAGGATAGATAGAAGTATGTTCTTCATTTTCGCCTTCTGCAGCATGAACAAGATTTTCATACGTTGTACCCACTTTACCAGCAGGGTAGGCTGCAACGATTTCAACTGCTTCACCTGATTCTAAAAAGCTAAAGAAACGTTGTGCATGAACACGTTCGTTGTCAGCAGTTTCAAGGAACAGGGCAGCAATTTGTTCGAAGCCTTCTTTTTTAGCCTTTTTAGCAAACATTGTATAGCGGTTTCTTGCTTGTGATTCACCCGCAAAAGCTTTTAGTAAGTTTTTTTCTGTTTGTGTACCGATAATACTTGCCATTATAATCCTCCCTTGTTTACCTTCTACCCCAGAACACATAATAATTTATGTTTATTTGCCGGGTCTATGTATTTTGTAATCCATTTAGTCATCAAGAATTTTTATACCCAATTTTTCTGACTTATTCATGTTGAGACAATATTTTTTCCAGAAATTTGATAATCAATAATGATTATTATTATTAACAATTGATCCTCATAAACGATTTTTCGTAGATTATACTAACTTTGCCTCTAACCTAAAAATGTTAAATCTAATTTATCTAATTAAAAAACAATAAAAGACCCCTAACTTAGCATATAGCTAAACTAGAGGTCTCAAATTGTTTTATTTACTGACTCGATTATTTTGCAGGTGGTGTAAATACACGTGCTGCAAATTCTCTATCCATCATTAGGATTGCATTTCCTTGACCACCAATAAACTTAAGTTGTGTCAGGATGCTTTCTGCAGCCGCTTCTTCTTCAACTTGCTCATCGATGTACCATCTTAGGAATGATGCAGTTGCGTGGTCACTTTCTTCAAGAGCAATATCCATTAGGTTATTGATTAAAGATGTAACGTGACGCTCGTGGTCAAGTGTTTCTTCAAACACATTTGTAAGGCTTTCCCACTCAGTTTTTGGCGCTTCAATCGCTTCAAGTGTAACTGTACCACCACGTTCATGTAGGTAGTTAAACAGTTTTAAACCATGGAACTGCTCTTCTTCAAACTGAACACGCATCCAGTTAGCAAAACCGCTTAGGTTTTCGCCTTCAAAATACGCAGCCATTGATAGGTAAAGATATGCAGAGTATAGTTCTGCATTGATTTGCTTGTTAATAGCGTCTGCTACTCTTTGCTTAATCATGTCTCTCCACTCCTTTTTGATTCTTATCCTGATTTTCAGGATTATGTAAGTTGTTAAACCATTCAGTATAACTATAACATACCTTTTACATCACCCGCTTAGCTGACGTAAATAAAGTCTGCATAGAGTCACAAAACCTGCCAACGAACAAGGTTCACTGGCAGGTTGAGTTAGCTTAATTAATTGGCAGGTCTATTGTTCGTTTTTCCAAAGACCATGAAGGTTGCAGTACTCACGCGCTACAACTTTCTTA
>Ga0070725_10000393_pt1 | contig 31487 bp, 26 predicted proteins | sample tdDd002_FD_69781 | JGI IMG/M metagenome (GOLD analysis project Ga0070725, IMG submission 69781) | Marine sediment microbial communities from the Atlantic coast under amendment with organic carbon and nitrate - tdDd00.2 | ecosystem: Environmental > Aquatic > Marine > Coastal > Sediment | place... | reverse complement strand
GTTTTGCGTTTCGAGCTTTCTTAACTGCTTTTTAAAAGCCATAGATTCAGCGTATGCAAACCAAAGCGGAAAGGTTTTGCTGAATACAAGATTCAATACTTTGCAAACAACGAACCAAAGTGCACCAAGCCCAGTAGAGAAAACGGATTTTTTGAGATTAAACAGGTGAACCGGAAGGTCGCTGTTTTTTGGCGTAATCTCTTTTTTGCGGTTCTTTAGGTAAATTAAATCGGTCTCATGCCCTGCATCATGAAAAGCGTCGGCAAGGTTGACGGCAACGCGTTCCATTCCGCCTATTTTTAAGCAATTAACAACGACCGCCACCCTCATGTTAGTTCTCCTGCTTATTTAGCGAGTGAGTTAAATAGAAAGTGTAAAAGCCCGCAAACATAATATTGTGGACATAAACGCCCATGCTGCGACTGTTGAAAGTTTCAAAACTGTTGACTATGAACCAGTAGGTAGTGAAAACTAAGCAAAAGAAAAATATTGGTTTTAGATTATGATTTGACTTTGTCATTGAATATATAGACAGAATTAACCAAGCATACATTATATATATTGCTGATAGACCCAAAAAACCATAAGCAACTAGAACTTCAATATGATAGCTGTGTAGGTGACTAAATAAGTCTTTCACTTTTTGCGGAAAGTTGTCTGATTGTTGGATAACTTGTCCAATAGCCGCGTTGTCGTGGCCAATAATTGGGCTTCTTATAATCCAGTCAATTGCTTCTATCCAAGAGTTTACACGGATCCCTATGCTTGTCATAGGGATGCTATGGAAGTTTCCGTTTACAATCGCAATAAGAGTTGCGTTTTCTCGTAAAAGTCGCTCTTGAATTATTGGTATTTGTACAATTATTAAGCCTAAAACAATTAATGCTGAATAGAAGTATAATATTTTACGTTTGCTTCTTACTGAATTTACATATGAGTAATAAACTGGAAGTGATAACATCATTATAACAATGGCTAGCCAAGATTGTCTTGCTTGTGTTGTTATAATAACGAAAACAGAAAATAATGAAATGAATGATAGTACTATAGTTGAATATTTGAATGGCTCTCTATTTTTAATTAGTTTACTTACCCTAAAATTAGAGGTTTGTGATATTAAAAATATTGAAATAAATAGAGAGATACTAGCTAGCATTGAAGCATATTGTTCATTTTTTATGCCGTAGTCGATTCTTTCTCCATTTAGCCCTAGGAGGGTTGTATTGATAAAATCTGATTGGCTTATACATCCAAGAAAGAAGCCAATTGGTATACATGACCATAGTAAATATACATTGCTGATCTTACCTTTTAACCAGTACGCAATAAAGAAAAAGCTAAAAAGTTTTGCTAAGCGATCAATTTTTGGTCCGCTATTAGCTATCTCTGGTAAGGAGTATAAAGAGTATGCCCAACTTATTATTTGTATCGCAATTACTAGGCCAAGTATTTTTACCATTGGGTCCCTAAATATCTCCCTTCGATAGAAGATAAATATAGGAAGGCTTCCCATGATTAATAAAATTTGAAATAACCTACTTGCAGAATCACTGGATAGGAAGGTTATACAGTAGCTAAATGAAAGGAATAGCATGAAGTAAGAATACTTTGCATGGTGAAAATAAGTACTTGCTTTAGTAAACACTATTTGGTTCCTATTTATATCTATTTAGTACTTTGACAACTGTTGTCGGAGATAGCAATGTTAAGCACTTTAAATGCCCTAATGGACATTCACGCTTAAAACACGGACGGCACTCAATATCGGTACTTACAATATCCACTTTTTGTGCAAGCGGTGGAGTATATTTCGGTGACGTAGAGCCATAAACCCCTACCACATGACAGCCAACCGCTGCAGCGACATGCATTAAGCCCGAATCATTGCTGACAACGCTTTGGCAAGATGCCAACAGGTCTACCGCTTCGATTAACGATGTCTTTCCTGCTAAGTCAAAACAAGCAGTTTGCTGCTGTGAGGTTAACTGCTTCTTAATTGACGATGTGGTTTGTTGATCTTTTGCTGAGCCAAAAAGCCAAACTTGATGACCTCGGTTAATCATTTCAGCGGCAACAGCTGCGTAGTGCTCAACTGGCCATTGCTTTGCAGGTCCAAACTCTGCGCCAGGACATAAGCCTACAATCGATTTATCTTGTGTCAGATTAAATTTCGCTAGTGTGGAGGCTTGTATCGACTTATCTATTGATAAGCTAGGCTTCGGCTGAACATCAATGCCTCCCAGAGACTGTGAGTTGATCATTTTGTCTCTTGGGTTGGCTAAAGCGACGTACCGCTCGACCATGTACTGAAAGGCTTTTTTGTTTGGTCTTAGGTCATTGAGTAGACCATAGCGCATTTCTCCTTTCCACCCTGTTCTTACCGGTATTTTGGCAAACCAAGGAATGAGTGCGGATTTGGCTGAATTAGGTAAGACAAAAGCGTGGGTATAATGCTCATCAATCAGTGAACGGCCAAGGCTCTTTCTCCCTGACCAGTTGAACTCGCCATGACCAAATGGCATTTCAATAGCTCTGTTGATTTCGGGCATTCTTTCTAAGATGGGCTTACACCAACCTGGCGCGATCACATCAATGATGGCATCAGGAGATTGCTGCTTCAGCGCAATGTAGAGTGACTGTGACATCACCATATCGCCCACCCAAGATGGACCAATGACCAATATTTTTTTCACGGTGCCTCGTTGTGATTTCATAGTTTACCGCGCATTTCTCGGTAGAGGTTGCGACCATCTTGTTGGGTTCTGAGCAAGCGGAGAATCCACATATACTGATTAGGTGCTTTGGCGACAAAGTATTCAATTGCTTTATTCATCCCACGAGCATCGTCAGGATCAGTGTCTTGCAATTCTATAGGCGGCATAAATTCAATCGAATATCTGCCTGTATCAGGATCGATAGATGCGAACGTAGGGATTATTTTGGATTTAGACAATTTCGCAAGTTTAGTTAACCCTGGCAAGGTTGCTTTCGTGGTAGCGAAAAAATCGACAAACTCACTAAGTTCGGCGCCATGATCTTGGTCTGGGAGGTAATACCCCAGATAACCGTCTTTGATCGATTTGATGAAAGGTTTGATTCCTCCAGAGCGCTCGTAAACACGCCCACCGTATTGCACACGCTGACGATGCATCAACCAGTCACTTACTGGGTTTTTCTGCTTTTTCGCCATAGCTGAGACGGGTAACCCTTTTGAAGCCAGTAATACGGCGGGAATATCAATTGACCAAGAGTGAGGAACCAAAAGGATCACATTTTCATTTTTCTCAGTACAGTTGGTTAAATAGTGCTCGTTTACCAGAGTGCATTGACTTTGAAGCCATTTTGGGGAGCGCAATGTGAGCAAACCGAAGCGCATCATAAATACACCCGCGGTAAGAAGTGTTTCATACACTAATTTTTCCCTCTCTTGCTCCTTTTTATCTGGGAAGCAAAGAGAAAGGTTGACTCGAATGTTATGCACCGCGCCTTTGCGTTTATTGACCAAACGAGAGGCGACTTGGTGCGCGATCCATTTGTGAACTTTAACTGGCAGTAGGGATATTGGCAGAGAAACTAGCACGCCTAGCCAAGTTCCCCAATATTTAGGCGTAAGAAAACCCCACTCAAAAGCGGGGTTGTATGCTTTCGGATCGAAATCGTTACGTGGTTTACTCACAATGCGTCGCTTTTATTTGTTGATGATTGCCATGTACTCAGCGACACCCTGAGCAACAGATTTGAAGGTATGGTCACAGCCTGCTGCTCGAAGTTTCGTTAAGTCAGCTTGAGTGTACTCTTGGTATGCGCCTTTGAGATGCTCGGGGAATGGAATTGTCTCTACTTCACCTTTGCCATGATAGGCGATAACCGCTTTTGCGACTTCCTCAAAAGACTCAGCGTTGCCTGTTCCTAGATTGAAAATACCAGAGACGCGGTGCTGCAAGAACCATAGGTTTACATCAGCGACATCACCTACGTAAACAAAATCGCGTTTGAATTGTTCGCTACCCTCAAACAACTTAGGATTCTCACCTGCATTCATTTGGTTATTAAGGTGGAAGGCTACTGAAGCCATTGACCCTTTGTGCTGTTCACGAGGACCATAAACATTGAAGTAACGAAAGCCCGTAACCTGAGATAATGTTTCGCCATGCGTTTCGGCATCTTCCCAAATACGACGAACATAGTTGTCAAACTGTTGCTTTGAGTAACCGTATACGTTTAATGCACCTTCATACTCTTTTTCCTCGATGAAGGTATTTGTTTCGCCATAGGTTGCAGCGGAAGAGGCATAAAGGAAAGGGATCTCTCGTTCTAAACAATAGTGCAACAGTTCTTTTGAGTACTCATAGTTATTGAGCATCATGTATTTACCATCCCACTCTGTTGTCGCAGAGCAAGCGCCTTCATGGAAAATCGCCTCGATTGGGCCAAAATTTTCACCAGACATGATCTGAACCAAAAAGTCATCGCGATCCATATAATCGGAGATGTCAAGATCAACCAGGTTCTTAAATTTCTTGCCATTTTTCAGGTGATCGACAACCAATATGTCGTTGATGCCTTGTTCATTCAATGCTTTTACGATGTTGCTGCCAATCATGCCAGCACCGCCAGTTACGATGATCATGGTTTATACTCAGATTAATACGGATTAATAGCAGCAACTATAACATGGTGGACGTTGTAGAGCCATGAACATGCGCCATGATTGACTTCAATCTCTATCGCTAATTGATAGCTACTAGGTTAAACTAATGCATCTAGTTTTTTAGCTGATACCCCAGCGTATTGGCTCATTTGAGGTTTCAAGAGCAAGTGCCGCCATTCCTGAAAAAAGTTCTTTTTAATACGTCTTGGCAGATGTATGAGAAAATTATAACAATGCTTGCAAATCTTACAGTAAGCGTATTCTTAGGTAGGCATTTAGGGCCCGAGCTGTTTGGAGAGTTCAGTTATATAATTGCAATTGGAGTTATAGTTAGTCCTCTTGCTGCTCTGGGTTTAAATGCAATTGTAACTCGTGAGCTTATAAATTCCCCCCATGATACCAGTAAAGTAATGAGCACGGCATTGTTTTTACGAATGATTGGAGCGCTTGGTGGAAGTGTATTTTGTGCAACTTTAGTTTTGGCAGATATAGGGATCTCTAGTCGAGAAGGACTCTATGCTCTCCTTTTTGTAGCGTTTGGTAACTTATTTACATCGTTTACTGTTATTGAATTTTGGTTTCAGTCTAAAGTTAAAGCCAAAATAGTAGCTAAAATGAGAAGCATGATAATTATCATGTTCTCTTCGTTAAAACTTGGGGTACTTTATTTTACGAGAGATATATCGCTTATTGCTTTTGTATTTGCTTTAGAAACTGTCTTCATTGGAGTTGGTTTCTTTTATATCGCTAAAAAAGAAAGTATAAATATATCCCTTGGATTTGTTAACTTCGAGTATGGGAAATCTCTTCTTAAGCAGTCTATATGGTTATTTTTTTCAAGCTTGGCTGCAATTGTTTACTTGAAGATTGACCAGATTATGCTTGCAAATATGGTCGGGTTGTCTGAAGTTGGTGTTTACTCTGTTGCTTCTAGAATATCAGAAGTTTGGTATTTTTTTTCAAACGCACTGGTGATTTCTATTTTCCCCTCATTGTTACTATTAAAAAACAATGGTAACAAGGAAAAATACACTAATAGAATTCAAGGTACATCAGATTTATTATGCTATTCTGCTGTTGTACTAGTTATTGTTATGCTTTTTTCTTCTGAGTATATAATAGATTTATTGTACGGAGTCGAATATAAAGAATCGTACATTATACTCAATATCCATATTTTTGCATCAATTTTCGTTTTTATGCGCTCTCTCGTAAGTAAATGGATTATCGCGGAAGGGCTTCTAAAGTACTCACTTTTAAGTCAAGGAGTTGGAGCTATTATGAATATTTTAGCAAATATTGTTCTAATTCCAGAGTACGGTGGTGTAGGGGCTGCAATTGCAACCCTAATTTCATACATTGGAGCATCGTATCTGGTGTTCTGTTTCTCTAGTAAGACTAGGCCAATTTTCTGGGTTATGTCTCGTTCTCTCTTTTTACCATTAAGATTAGTGAGATTGATAAGCCTGAAATTTAAATTTACTAAGTGATTTTATGTTTAAATTTATTAAGAGTAAGCTAAGTAGAGCATCAAAAGAAAAAATAATTTCCACTATTAATGAGTTTGATAGTGTTGCTATTAAGTTTTTTTCGAGAACTAGGTTTCTTTCTTCTTTGTATTATTTTCTATTTAACTCGTCATTTTCCAGAGAGCAGCAAAGTGTATTGAAAGGTAGGTTGAAATATCGTCGCTCTATTGTTGATTCTAGGGAGGGTACGACTTTATTGCGTCGCAATATCCATCGCTTAGAGAAAGGTTTGATAATGAGGCCTAGACGGGAAGTTTTTGCCACGGCCTTTATTTTGGAGACAGTTAAGGCATATTGTAATGCTATTGCTCAAGATGTGGGTAGCCCCGAAGAAGTAAATTGGTGGGGTGACGTATTAAGCGATTATTTCAACGTAGTGGGAAGTAATCCCGAAATCGACAGAGCTAGAGCTATGTTTGGCGATATGAGAAGCACCGAATTGCGTGAGTTAAGTGTTCCCTATCTACATAAAGAGAGGATCACATCAGGTGTTAGTTACGAGCAGCTGCATGATTTATTCAAACAGCGTCGTTCTGTTCGTTGGTATTTAGATAAACCCGTTGAGTTAGGTGATCTAAACAGGGCTATCGATATTGCGACCCAGGCGCCTTCAGCATGTAACCGACAGCCGTTTCAGTTTTATACTGCTCTGTCTAAAGTGAAAGCTGAGAAAATTGCTAAATGTGCTATGGGAACGGCTGGTTTTGCAGAAAACCTACCCGCTGTGATCGCGGTGGTTGGGGATTTATCTGCTTATCCTTCAGAGAGGGATCGACATGTTATCTATATTGATGGTGGATTAGTTAGTATGCAATTAATGCTAGCTTTAGAGACCCTAGGGTTAAGTTCATGTCCGATTAATTGGCCTGATATAGAAAAGCGCGAACGGATGCTTGATGCTGAGTTAGGTTTGGCAAAGCACCAAAGAACAATTATGCTATTGGCCGTTGGATATGCAGATCCGGATGGTGGGATAGCTTTCTCAAGAAAAAAAGACAGCGTTGAGTTAATGAAGGTCGTAGATCAATGATTGTAGAAATAAAAGGTGTTCAGTTTGTCAATAAAGGCGCAGAGCTCATGTTATGCGCTATCTTACAGCAGCTTAAAGCAAGAAATGACACAATAAAAATTGCTCTAGCTCCTCACGTAAATTCGCCTTACTTATCTAGGGTATCTGTAGGGGCATACCAAAAGCTAAGCTTGAGAAAGGGAGTCTTTGATCTCAACCGTCTGGCCTTCATTTTACCTAAATCAGTCAGGAAATGGTTCAAAAATAATTGGGGGGTTGTGACTGAAGCTGATATAGATGTTGTGTTGGATGCATCTGGTTTCGCTTACGGTGATCAGTGGAAAAATATGAATGTAGATCATTTGTATGGGGAGCTTATTAGGGCTAAGCGATACAATAGTAAATATATCTTTATGCCACAGGCTATGGGCCCATTTACTGTAGAAAGCGATAGGAAAAAGCTGAAGGCAAGTTTGCCTTTCGCATCTCTAGTATTTGCGAGAGAAAAGACTACACATGATTATATTAGTTCGCTTGCCTACGGTAACGAGAACCTGTTTATAGCCCCAGACTTTACTAATTTAGTTATTGGAGAAGTTCCAAGCTATTTCACAGGTGGATCTGACAAGGTGGTTATTATTCCGAATAGCAATATGATTGGAGACAATAACCCGAATAAAATGTGGAAAGACACATACCTAACCGTGTTATGTGATGCTGTCCGGGTGATCAAAAGTATGCAGCTTAAACCTGTTCTACTCAATCATGAAGGGAAGGGTGATGGCCGACTATGTGCCCAAATAAATGAACAATTTAACAATCAATTAGAGTACATTGAAGAAAGCGATCCGCTAAAAGTCAAAGGTATTATTGGGAATAGCAAAGCAGTTGTTTGCTCTAGATTTCATGGCTGTGTTAGTGCGCTATCGCAGAGCGTTCCTTGCGTGGGCACCAGTTGGAGTCATAAATACGAGCAGCTATTTTCAGAATACACTGCAGATAAGCAGTTGTTAAACGCTGGCGCTTCCTATGATGACATAAAGAATGCTTTATTATTTTCTATAGATAATGTTACATCGACACAATATAGCACTCAAGTTGAACTGTATAAGTCACAAACTAGAGATATGTGGGCTAAATTAAACAATGTCTTAGATGGTGTTGAAGGTGAATGATTGTTCTCCGCTGATTAGCATCTATATTCCGACGCATAACAGAAGTCTTTTGTTAAAGAGGGCTATTACATCAGTTGTGAGTCAAACTTATAAGCACATTGAGATTTTGATTGTTAATGATGGGTCTTCCGATGATACAAATAAAGTTGTAAAGGATTTTCAAAAAAAATTCGAAAACATTAGATTATTTGAAAACCAAGAGGCTAAAGGTGCGTGTCATGCCCGGAATGTAGCAATACGCAGTGCCCGAGGTGAGTTCATAACAGGTCTAGATGATGATGATGAGTTTTTGCCCGACCACCTAGAAACTTTGCTAGATAGTTTTTGTAAAAATGATTGCTCGTTCGTTGCGTCCTCAATTTGGGAAGATACTGGCAAAGGAAGGTTCTGTCGAACTGGCGACGTTGGGGAAATTGATTTAATTAGGGCTTTGCATAGTAATCCAATAGGAAACCAGATATTTACTCGCACAGAGTGGCTAGTTGCACTCGGTGGTTTCGATGAATCGCTACCCGCTTCCCAAGATTACGATATGTGGATAAGGTTCATAGAAGCATATGGAAAGGGTGTTAAGTTAGAGTCTGCTACCTACGTTTGGCATACTGGACATGAGGAAAAACGAATTACCAATAGCAATGTAAAACGACTGGCTGCATTGGATATGTTTTTCAATAAGCATGAACATTTGATGTCCAAGGAACATATTCAATCCTTTATTATTCTTCGATGTAAAGCGGATCCTAGTCATTATAGCCTAGGAGTTATGTTGAAAAATATTAACAGGTGGAATTACAAATCAGCATTGTCACTTTATGTTCACACTAGAACACCAGCCTTGGGGTCATTGTGGCGACGGTTAAAATTGAAGTAAGTGGGTAGCAGTGTCAAAGCAAACTAAAATACTTTTCTTAATTAACGACATCACCATGCCTGGAGGGCTGTCGCGAGTCACAAAAAATCTTGTGAATGACTTCGCTCAGTTTGGCAATGAGTTTCACGTCCGCGCATTGTCAGCTGCAGCAAAATATGAGAAGTATCATCATTCTAGAGTTGACTACTTAGAGATGCCAGCTCTGCATGGTTTGAATGCTGCATCTAAGCTTGTATGGTATGGTTCTCTTCGCCGAGAAGTCGAGTACTATGTTGACAGTCAAGAGGTCGATATCGTCGTTGCTGTTGGTACCGCAATGAACCTATTTGCGAGTTTTTGTAAATTTAAGCGAGCTTCTCTTTGGGGGGCGGAACATACCGCGCATAATTATTTTGGACCGTTTCGTAAACTAATGAAACGATGGCGATATCCAAAATTGCAGCGTTTGATATGTCTTACCTATGCCGATAAAGTGCATCACTACGATAAATACTTAAATCGTGTAGTTGTAATACCCAATTACACTAACTTCTCAGATGTTGAATCGGTATACAGTAATCGTTATCGATTTCTTTTTATTGGTCGCTACAACAAAACTAAAGGGGTTGATTATCTAGCTGATATTATAGAGAAAGTTCATTTCGCTTGTCCAAGTTGGTTGTTTGCCCTCTATGGTGAAGGGGAAGATAAACAGTGGCTTCAAAATAGACTCACAGAATTGAATCTCGATCATATTGTTGAAGTGAACGATCCTACCAATGACGTATGCCATGAATATCAAAAGGCGGGAGTCTTCATCCTAACCTCGAGAAATGAAGGTTTTCCTATGGTGCTATTAGAAGCTCAAGCTCATGGTCTGCCAATAGTTAGCTTTGATTGCGAAACAGGGCCTTCTGAAATAATTACTGATGGTGAAGATGGGTACTTAGTACCGGCATTTGATGTTGAAATTTTTGCTAAGCGATTGATTGAATTGGCTGATGATGAAGTGAAACGACTTGATATGTCTGCTAAAGCGGTTGAAAATCGACAACGCTTTGGAAAGGACGCCATCCTCTCTCTTTGGTTAGATCAATTTCGAACTTAAATTATGAATATTCTCTCACTTGATTCACCATACTCACCATTTTTCTCTTCAGTTGTAGAGCAGATAAAGAGCGTCACTTCTTTTCATGGCATATTTTCTAAGTCTGGTTACAGGCATTACTTTTCAGGTGATAAATGTCAGTTTATCGGTGATATTCTAACTAAGCACTCAATCACCACAGAAGATGATCATAAGCTTGCGATATGGTCAAACAATCATTATTCGGCTTATGTACGCAAGTTTGAACAACGTGAACTGAGTACTGCAGAGATCGAAAAATTTGCCAGATTTGCCAATTTTTTTAGAACCTATCTAAAAAAGCAGTCTATTGATTTTGTTATGATGCACAATGATCTCCGCTGGCATCACGCAATCGCTCGTAAAATATGCATTGAAGAAGGTGTGCCTTTTTGTGTTAGTGAATTAGGTTTATTCAGACCGTACACAACTACGCTAGATTTTTATGGCGTGAATGCCAACTCAAGTGTGGCGTCCCTAGAAATAGACTTTACTCAGTATGCCAATTGCACTGGAAGAAGATTTAATGTGCCCAGTTCATTCCATGGTCATGAAAGTAAAACTTCTAAGTTGAACTTTGCTTATTTTCTATTGCTTAACAAACTAGGTGGGATTGCTGGTCACAACTCTCCAATACTACACAACCCATTCCGAATTCGTCCGTATATAAAGCGATTTTGGGAGCAAAGTGTAAAACGTCGCGTGCATACTGCTAATAATGCTTCGGAATCGCTCCCTGAAAAACCTTATGTGTTTTTTCCTATGCAGTTAGAAAATGATACCCAATTCCTTATTCACAGTGACTTTTCGTCAAACCAGTCACTGTTGGAGCAAGTTGAGCGAGCGTTTTACCATTCTACATTGTCGAAAACGCACCAGTTGGTAGTCAAACTTCATCCTAACGATTTAGGCTGTTACGAAGCGAAAGAACAAACTCTGTTTACTAACGCTAATACTACCAAGCTAGTTAAGAGATCTGATGCAATTGTTTCAGTGAACTCCACTGTATGTATGGAAGCAATTGAAACCGATAAGCCGCTATTTGTATTGGGGCGGGCCTTTTTTGCTCGTGAAGATGTTTGTCATCCTGTTAGTATTGCAGAGTTGTCCGATGGGCTGTCTAACCCAAAGCCAGTCGATGTGGCTGCGAGGAAGGGTTTTATTAATTACTTAAAATATGAGTACAGCGTACATGGGGCTGGGTACAGCTACACAAAACAGGAGCTGAACCGTATTGCCAACAAAATAGAAAAAGTAGTGTCGTTATAATGAAAGGTTTTCGCCAAGACATAAATGCTTTACGTGCTTTAGCCGTAACAGCTGTCGTTTTATTCCATTTTTTTCCTGATGTTCTTACAGGTGGCTTTGCTGGCGTCGATGTGTTCTTTGTTATATCTGGATACTTGATGACGAGTATCATATATACAGGACTGAAGGACAATAGATTAAATATCTTTAATTTTTATCTAGCGAGAGCCAACAGGATTATTCCAGCTTTATCTGTGCTTTGTTTTGTGATGTTAGCTTTGGGCTACTTCTATTTAGTTCCATGGGATTACAAAACTGTTGGTAGAGATGTTGCGACGAGCATTGCATTTGTCAGTAATGTTATGTTTTCGATGCGAGAGGCTTATTTTACCAGTGAAGGTAACTTTTTTTTGCATACATGGTCACTATCAGCTGAGTGGCAGTTTTACATTATTTACCCAATTGTACTGCTTGGTTTGTTCAAGCTTTTTGGCCAAGACACTCTGAAGAGAGCCTTGCTCTCACTTACCATTATTTTCTTTGCTCTAAGTGTATACTTATCGAATTACTTCCCAACACAGTCTTATTTCTTACTCCCAAGTCGAGCATGGGAAATGCTCCTAGGCGGAGTCGTATTTCTTTTCCCTTTAAAGCTGAATAAAAGCAATTCTTTTATAATTGCTTTGGGTGGTTATCTTCTGATTTTACTATCCTACATTTGGGTCGATAGCGAAGATCTTTGGCCTAGCTTTATGACTCTTATTCCAACTTTGGGCACGTGTTTTGTTATTTGGGGAGGATTACAAAACAGTAAAGCCCTCACCAATGGGCTTGTCCAAAGGATTGGGCTTTGGTCATATTCGATATATCTATGGCATTGGCCAGTAGTCACTGGTTTGGCGTACTTTGGTTTCAAGAACCTAGCATTTCTCGGGATTCTATCCTCTATTGTTTTGGGTTTTTTGAGCTATAGATTTATAGAGCAGCCATTTTCGCGAAAGCTAAAAAACAATAGGCTAAAAGCTGTAGGGGTACATCTCTTAGTAATCATTGCTCTAGGCGCTGCCGGGAGTCTCGTTTTTATTACTCAAGGCTTAGCACAAAGATTAAAGATAGAATCCAGCCCAATTGTTCAAGGTGGAACTGGTGAAAATTATCGAATAAATGAAGGGGTGGTTTATCTAAATACGGCTGATAAAGGTGATTATGACTACTTACTTCTGGGTGATAGCAACGCCAATCATTATACCCGTGGGATTTTGAAAGAGAAAACCAAAGTCAAACAAGCCTGGCTTGGTGCATGTATGTCATTCCCAAGTTCCATGTATAAGAGAGACGGTCTTAGGTTAGATTGGAAAGAGAAGTGCAGAGAACACTATAAACTTGCACTTAATGAATCCAAGCCAGTTATTCTCGTACACCATTGGGATAAGAATAATAACCGTCTTGAGTGTACAAATGGTAGTTGTCCGCTAACTGGAAATTACTTAAAAGATTTAGAATGGAACATGCACGAATTACTAAAAGAGTATAAAGGGCTTGAAGTATATCTTTTAGGGGACTTACCAAGGCCACAATCTAAAGACCTGGTCACCTGTATGAAGAGTAACTATCTACTAGGTATTAATCAGGAGTGTCAGACTAATTGGCCTTATCCACCTAACGTTAAAAGGGTAAATGAGGTTCTTATAAAACTCGCAGAACAATATGAATCTGTTCAATACATTCCTGTAGATAGTGTTTTTTGTACCGATGAAGTATGTAAATATGATTTGGATGGCAAATCTCTCTTCATGCCAGATCTACATTTATCTTCCTTAGGCTCTGAGATTGCTTGGAAGCACATAGCTGAAGTTCTTTCATCTTCGGGCAAATAAAAGTCAGAAATAGCTATACCCCAACCAAGTTGCGTTAGTTGGGGTATAAGTTCTCCGGATTACTTAGCTCCAAACCCAGTCATCATCGTTTTTAGAGTCTTCAACACAATATTCATATCTAGCCAGAAGGATAAATGTTTGATGTAATAAAGATCATGAGCCAGCTTTTCACGTGTTGAATCAGTGTCATCTGCATATCCTTGAACGGTTTGTGCCCAACCTGTAATACCTGGTTTTACCATATGGCGGTAGCCGTAAAACGGAATCTCTTTTTCAAATTGTGTCACGAAACTCTCTTGCTCTGGGCGAGGGCCGATCAGAGACATTTCTCCCTTAAGTACATTGAAAAACTGAGGGAGTTCATCAATTCGAACCTTCCTGATGAACCTGCCGATTTTAGTCACACGTGCTTGTTCTTCGGTAGCAAATTTATCTTCAGCACCGGTTTGCTTAACCGTCATACTGCGAAACTTGTAAATACGGAAAACATTTCCACCTTGTCCCACACGTTCTTGTATAAACATTGCCGGCCCTGGGTTTTCTAATTTAATCAGCAAAGCAGTGATAATCATTATGGGTAGAGTGAGTGGAAAACTCAGAATGATTAAGGCTGATTCCCAGGTACGTTTAGCGTTGTGGTAAACGGGATTAGGAACCAAAGAACCAATCGCATTCTCGGATAAGTGACTCGTTTTTACCTTGCCTTCAATCATTTCTCGAATGCTTTCTGAGTGAAAAACTGGAATGTTATTGATACTGCAATCCGCGACAAATTTCTCTTGCTCAGGAGTAAGCTTGTTATGTAAATCAACAACTAGGCCATCTTTAACCTCTGGCATAGAAAGTGGTTCATTTAACACTGAAAGGTGAATTCGAGAGTGTTTGCTGTCCAGGTTATCCACATCAAAGTTATTGATTGCACTTAAATTCAGTTTGGTATTTTCTTTTCGGTAAACAGCAGAAAAGTACATCCAAACCAAATGAATACTAAAAGCGTAGATAAGAATCTCGCGTGAGTACTCAATTCGAAGCAACAAAATAAAAGCCATAGCGGCGGCATAGATAGAGGCCAGCACCGGCAAAATGTAGTACTTCCGATCAACCAGCAAGTAGTTGGTAATCTTGGGAATAGTGATAGAGGTAGCAACATAGGCGCAACTAACTATCCAAAAGCTATTTATGACAGTTATGGGTAAGTTGGCTCTAAAACCAGTCACCATATGCAGTAATAATAGGGTGCCAAATACACCGATCGTATGGCAGACAATTGAGTTTTTTAGCAGTTTTCGCACGTTTCATCACCTAGGGCTGTAAGTGCTTGTATGCTATCACAAGTGGTATTGATGCGTGTAGAGTCATGTGCGGGTGTGATGAGCGAATGACAGCCGCGCTACATTATTGGCGATCACGTGTTTTTGGCTGTAATTATGAATAAAAAGATCATTAATTATAGTGTGATAGTGAGTGATATGTCGCACTTTTATTAACAGCGTACTTCACTTTGTACATCTTCACTCTGACCAGAAAGATATTTTTTATTTGAGTTGGATTTTTCGATATACTCACCGCCAATTATGGGATTCCCCCGACAGTTTGGATGTCTACCTATTTGCCTTTGGGAGCTAAACCTAGGGGCGGTAGCGTGTCGTATTCCGAATACTTTCTCTCTTAGTAATACATTGTACTGCAAGGTAACTTGGCATCTGTCTGAGTTACTACTTACTTATTCTACTTCCAACGTAAATTAAGATTATGTCTAGAAAAAAAATCCTTACGGTTTTTGGCACGCGTCCAGAAGCCATCAAAATGGCACCTCTTGTCCATGCGCTTGCAAACGATGAACGATTCGAAGCAAAGTGCTGCGTGACTGCACAACACCGTGAAATGCTTGATCAAGTCCTTGAACTGTTTGAGATCAAACCAGATTATGATTTGAACTTAATGAAGGCTGGGCAATCCCTCAATGATGTGACTGCACGTATCTTGCTAGAGCTCAAACCTGTACTGCAAGAATTTAAGCCTGATGTGGTGCTTGTTCATGGTGATACGGCCACTACTTTTGCCGCGAGCCTTGCAGCCTACTACGAGCAAATTGAAGTTGGCCATGTAGAGGCGGGGTTACGCACAGGCAACATCTATTCGCCTTGGCCGGAAGAGGCGAACCGCAAGCTAACTGGTGCGCTAACCAAATACCATTTCGCGCCAACCGAAACCTCTCAAAATAACTTACTAAAAGAAAACACCAACCCAGCGGATATTTCTATCACCGGCAACACAGTGATTGATGCGTTACTTATGGTGAAAGACAAGATCGACAATGACGCAGCATTGAACGAGCTGCTCGCTGCGCAGTTCCCAATGCTAAAAGAAGATAAAAAGTTGATTCTGGTCACCGGACATCGCCGTGAAAGCTTTGGAGGTGGGTTCGAGCGTATTTGTGAAGCACTAGCACGCACAGCAAAAGAGAACCCTGATGCGCAAATCCTATACCCAGTTCACTTGAACCCAAACGTAAGAGAGCCAGTAAATCGCATTCTATCCAACGTGGATAACGTACACCTTATCGAGCCTCAGCAATACCTTCCGTTTATCTACTTGATGAGCCGTGCGCACATCATCCTTACCGATTCCGGCGGCATTCAAGAAGAGGCTCCTTCACTAGGTAAGCCAGTGTTGGTAATGCGTGACACCACAGAAAGGCCAGAAGCCGTTGCTGCAGGCACCGTGAAACTAGTGGGAACAGATGTCGACAAGATCGTCACAGGCTTAGAAGTGTTGTTAAAAGATGAAGAGGCTTATAAAGCAATGAGCTTCGCACACAACCCTTACGGTGATGGCCTAGCATGCCAAAGAATTTTAGACGAATTAGCAAAATAAAAATCTCAGGAAATGAACATGTCTTTTGAAACAATCTCAGTTATTGGCCTAGGTTACATTGGTTTACCTACTGCCGCGATGTTTGCATCACGTAAGAAAAAAGTGATTGGTATTGATGTTAACCAGCACGCAGTGGATACCATTAACCAAGGTAAAATCCACATTGTAGAGCCTGATCTGGATATGATCGTGAGTGCGGCGGTATCAGAGGGTTATTTAAAAGCTAGCACTACCCCAGAACCAGCGGATGCGTTTTTGATTGCCGTACCAACCCCGTTCTTACCTTGTGAAGAGGGTGAAGTGCCAGCACCAGATCTGTCTTACATAGAAGCAGCAAGCAAAGCGATTGCTCCTGTGCTAAAAAAAGGCGACTTGGTGATTCTAGAATCCACTTCTCCTGTCGGGGCGACAGAGCAAATGGCGGCTTGGCTTGCTGAAGCTCGTTCGGATCTTACTTTCCCGCAAACACATGGTGATAACGCGGATGTTAACGTTGCTCACTGCCCAGAACGAGTTCTACCGGGACATGTTGTTCGTGAACTAGTAGAAAACGACCGCGTTATTGGCGGTATGTCGACTCGTTGTTCACAGCGTTCGGTTGAGCTGTACAAAACCTTTGTTTTAGGCGAGTGTGTGGTGACCAATGCTCGCACGGCAGAAATGGCGAAGTTAACCGAAAACAGCTCTCGCGATGTACAAATTGCCTTTGCTAACGAGCTATCCATCATCTGTGACAAGTTAGACATCAATGTATGGGAGTTGATTGCACTCGCAAACCGCCACCCGCGTGTAAACATCCTTCAACCGGGCCCGGGTGTAGGCGGTCACTGTATCGCAGTTGACCCTTGGTTTATCGTGTCGAAAACGCCAGAAGAGGCACAAATCATCCATACCGCACGTAAAGTGAATGATGGCAAACCGGAGTGGGTGATCAACAAAGTGAAACTGGCGATTGCGGACTTCCTACAGGCGAACCCTGATAAAACTGCAAGAGAAGTAACAGTCGCTTGTTACGGTCTGGCATTTAAACCGGATATTGATGATTTACGTGAGAGCCCAGCAATGGCCATTACACAAAAGATCGCAGAAATGCATGCTGGCCGAGTGATTGCAGTTGAGCCAAATATCGAATCTATTCCTGCAAAACTCAAGCATGTTGAGCTTGTAGAGTTTGATACCGCAGAAAAAGAAGCTGATGTGCAAGTTTTATTAGTTGATCACAAAGAGTTCAAAGGTGCAGCAGTAGTCCATGGGGAAGTTATTGATACTAAGGGTATTTGGTAGAGACGTTAAGTGTTTAAAAAACTTGCATACTCAGCACTGTCAGTGGTGTTTGTCTCATCCTTTCAGTTGCTTGCATTGATTTTAACAAGCCAAAAGGCAACCCCAGAACAATTGGGGTTGCTTACTATCATAATATCAGTCAATGCATTTTTGTTTCTCTTTGTTGATTTTGGCTTATCACAGTTTCTTTTACATAAAAAAAACTTGTCCTTTTATTCAGTTGAAAAGCTACGTAAAATTAATATAAAAATCTCATTATGTGTATTTTTAATTAGCATTGCGATATCTTTCTATTATAAGAGTTTTTCAGTAGAGATTTCCAATTCGATATGGTTAACAGGGTTAAATTCTATTGCCCTAGCTATTACCAGAATAGACCGAGCGTTATTTCAGAATGAGTCAAGATTTAAAGATATTTTTTATGTCGATTGCTTCTCAAGAACTATTGGGCTAATTTTACTTTTCATTGCTACCTCATCAGATTTAAATGCTGTCTACTCTTATTTAGTCTGTATTATAATAGTAAACTTACTAGCAAAACCAATAATAAATGTAATTATAGCTAATGAAGGGTTTTGTTATGGAAGAGGTAACCTTAGTAAAGTAAGAGAGTTTTGTGTTCCTCAGTCATTAAACTCGATGTTGAATTTTTTAACACAAAACATGGATGTATTTATCGTTACATCATTATCTGGTCTTAAATTAGGTGGTGTGTATGGTGTTGTTAAAATTGTAACTCTCAAACCACTGCAGTCATTCATGCCTATACTTTTGAAGGTTTATACACCAAAAATAATATCTGAAACCAATTACAGTAATGTATATTTACAATTAGTCTTCTTTATTGCATTGGTTTCTTCTGTCATTTATAGTTCGATGATTATTTTTAGCGATTTTATATTGAAAGAGTTTTTTAACTTATTAGAACCTAATGTGCATTTCGCATTCTCTATATTTTGTATTTATACATGTTTAAGAGCTATATGTATGCCAGTCGGGATTCTTATTACTAAGTCAGGAGAAACAAAAATTGGTTTATACTATACTATCTTTCAAGTGTTTTGCGTAGGGTTTTTACTATACTTATTTAATTCAGGAATAATTGTGATTGCATTTGCTTTTTTATCTTATCAATTATTTCTATTAATCCCCCATTGGTTATTTTTGGTTAGAAGGTTTAGTGAATGTGGTGTTATTTATTATCATCTAAGTTCTCTTCCATTTCTTATATTACCTATTCTTTCTTTATTTTGGAAATACAATGAAAATTGGTTTGCTTATTAGCGTATATAACAAGCTAGAAGAACTAGAAGTTTTACTTAATCTATCTAGAATTTGTAATTTTAACGAGGTACTTATTGTTTGCGAAAGTGATGCTCCACTAGATGATATATCAAAATTAAAAGAAAAAATCCCTTTTGATATCGAGGTTGTAGCTAGTACTGAGTTTAAGTCATCTGATAATAAGTTTGAATTTTATCAATCGATAACTTCTAGAGTATGGGAAGCGCAAAGGAAAGGTATTGTTAGGTTGTCTGAAAGTGTTGATTATATAATGCATACACATTCAGATGGGTGGATCTTGAATAAGGATTTTCCTTTACAGCTTGCAACTAGAATGATGACGGAAAACTATGATTTTGCATATCGAGGTGTTGGGATAACTTATCAAAACCCGATAGGTAGTCCGACAGGTACAATTGATGATCATTTTTATATGGTTAGTTCTAAGTTAGTGAATAAATCTTTATTCATTAGGAAAAGCTTACCAGATTATTTACCCGGTTTTTTCAATATACACGGTATATTATCGACTTGGATCATTAGCGAAGTAGGTGTATCCAATAGTTTGCATTATGATGATACTAGAGAATGGTTGAATTGGGATGGTTCGAATAGAAATTATAAAATCGGAAACCCGCTAAGGGCCTATGTCAAAAATGAAAAGCTTGGATTGATTCATTGCCATGCTGATGACTTCCCAGAAAATACTGGAAAGGCGATTCAGGCTAATGACTTAAATAAGTATAGAGAGCTTGCCGATGATCCTTACATTTCAAAGTTCATAGAAAAGTATAATGATAATGTAGAGATTAAATTATCTAAACATTATGAAGAACTGAGTAAACGGCTGAAAATGTTTGGCGACTTTACTGATTATCATAAAAACTTAGCTGTAATGGAGTCAAATCTAAAGAAGTATTCAAACTCTAGATTTAAAAGTATAATAAAAAATACATTATTTAGAATCGCAAAGAAAGTTGTCAAATTTCTTGGTTTAAGGTCAAAGCAAACACTCTATCCTCTTAAAGTTTCAGAGGTGTATAGTAAATACAACGTAAATTACAGAAATGAAGATTATAATAAGATATTTAATAAAATAGCAGACTAAGTACAATTATGATAATTATTCCCATCTATCTATTGTCATTGATATATTTTGGAAGGAAGGAGCCCATAACTTTCTGTTACTCGATATTGAGTACAGTATTACTATTGATTCTACATAGTATATTTGTACTCGAATCAGATTTTGGCAATATAAGTTACTTTATCAGTGATGAACAAGTGTATCTTGGCTTAGATAATGTTCATCAATTAAGTGAAGGAGCTAAAAATGATAGATGGCTATGGTTTTTCCTTACACAGTTAGTCAGTAATACAGATCCAACAGGTGGGCTATTTTCCAAATTAATATCCTTGCCTCTAATTCCAATGATACTGTTTTTGTTCTATAGAATAGTCGGGGATAAACTTGCGTTAATAGTTTTTTTTGTTATGCCTTATTCGCTATACATTATGCAAACAGCATTACGTGATTCATTTATAGTAGCTCTGGCATTGTCTTTTATTTTCTTAAGTGGGAAGTCGATTAAGAAAAATGTAATTTACTTGATTGTACTTATCGCTGCAATATTTTTACTTAGACCATTTTTCGTTGTTTTACTTATACTATCCAGTATATTGTCACATTACATTGTCAGTTTGAACTATTCATCATTAGCTCAAAAGTTAATTACATCATCAAAGTATATTGTAATATCATTGTTAACTATTATTATAGTATACGTTCTATTTAAAAGTAAACTAGATCAATATTTCAGAAATATTACATACTTTTATGAGCATGGGCTTTTGATTGATAGTGAGAAAACAGCTATCCAGCCCTCCCTTAGTTTTGATTATTTCTCTTATTCGATCATAAGATATATTTTTACACCATTTCCATCTTCATTAATTGAAAGGATTCTTTCGTCGAATGTAACACAGTTTGGTTATTTGGATGATTTGGTAAGGGTTTTTAATCAAACATCACTGTTGTTTTTGCTCATGTATTTAATAATAAAATTTAAAAGTGTTATATTTTTCTTAAAACAACTACCTATGGAACCAATTAAACTGACTTTCATCATATTTGTATTTTTGAATTCTATTTTATATTCCCTTTACTATGCTGGTGGTGGACACTCGAGACTTAAAGTGTTTTTATTTCTTGGTGTTTTTATGATTTTTGTCGAGGTTAAAAAATTAAATGAAAGAAAATGAAGTAAATGTTTTTATGTTACTAAAGTGTAATGGTTTGCAATATGATGATCGAGTAAGAAAAGAATGTGAAAGTATATTTGATACAGTTGGCTATACTTCAGAAATCCATGTTGTTCAAGACTCTAATATTAAGACTATGGGTGAAGCATATAAGTCAAAGTCTAAATATTATAGCTACTCCCTTAGAACTAGAAAGCTATTTAAGGGAAATTCTTACTTGCTTATAAAGCTACTCGAGTTCCTCGTTCGCCTCACTCCACAACTGTTAAAAAAGAAGAAAGTTGTTTGGCTTCATGACCCCTTGATGTTCGTCTTTGTTCCAATTTTTTACGTTCTAAAAAAATTAGGTCGGGTGGATTCTATTGTTTGGGATCAACATGAGTTACCTCCTTCAAAATTAATCTCATCAGTGGTTTTTAGGAGAATATACAAATGGTCTCTAGGACGAGTAGATGTGAGAATTCATGCGAATAAGGAAAGAGCTGAATATCTTAATTCCGTACTAGGGAAAACTTACGACTATCATATTTTAAATAACTTTGTAGATCATACTTTCTCAACTGAACCGAAAAAAGAAATAGACCAACAAGCAGCAAATTGGTTGCTTGATGATGATTTTGTATTGCTTCAAAGTGGAGCGTATGAAGAACGAAATTTCGGCTCGGTAGTTGAAGCATTTTGCTCATTTGGCAAGCAAAAATGTATTGTTGTAGGTGGAAGCAGAGTCGATTTAGTACAGTATAGAAATCAATATAAGAACTTTGACGATGTCTTTTATTTTGTCGGAATGATTCCACAGATAAGACTCGTAGATTACATAGATGCAGCTAAGTATAGTCTTATATTGTATAGTTCCAATACAAAAAACGCTTACTATTGTGAGGCTAATCGATTATATCAAGCCTCATGTCGTGGAACTCCTGTAGTTGTTGGTAATAACCCTCCAATGGCGAACTTTGTTATTTCTAATAACAATGGAATTGTGTTGAAGGATGATGGCTCTGATGCGAAGAAATTACTTGAAATGCTTGAAAGCATAGACATTAAAAAATTAGAGTCAAAAAAGGTAGTTTCAAGCTGGGAGTCTCAAAATGATAAGTTTTTCACTATATTAGGTAGTAGGTTTTAATGATGAAAAATTTAGTAGTAGATCTGGATGGAACATTAACGCTATTAGATAATAAGGATTATAGCAAGGTATCTCCCAGAAAAAAGGTTATAGAAAAGTTAAGGAGCTATAAGGAAGAAGGCTTCACGATTACAATCGCAACTGCGAGGAATATGAGAACTTTCGAAGGCAATCTTGGCAAGATAAACATTCATACTCTACCGACTATTATCGAATGGTTGAACACGCATGAAGTGCCTTATGATAATATAATTCTAGGAAAGCCTTGGTGTGGAAATGAAGGTTTTTATATTGATGACAAGTCAGTTAGGCCTAGTGAGTTTGAAAACATGAGCTTTAATGAAATTAAAGAACTGCTTGCTAGGGAAGTAAAATGTTAATAATTATGTCTGGCGCTTATATTGGTAGCGAACTGCAGTCAGAATTTGGTCGATTACCTCCATCATTTTTGCCATTAGCGAATCGTAGACTTTTTGTTAAGCAAGCAGAGTTAGCGGGAAAGGATGAAAAAATATACTTAACTCTGCCTAGATCGTATGACCTAAAAAAACACGATGTTGAGCGTTTACAAGGCCACAACATTGTAGTTTTGAAGGTTTCTGATCGCGCTACTATTGGAGAGTCTCTATCTCAAGCTCTAATACTTGCAAATCCAAATGAGAACGAAAGGCTCAAAGTTTTATTTGGTGACACTTTGATTGATTCTTTTGCGGATAGGACTAATACTCTCGGGGTTGCCTCAATTCGGGATGATTACGGTTGGGCTAAATTGTCAGATGTCTTGTCTGATTGTGAGCAGTTTTTAGACAATCAAGTGTTCTCTGGTCATTTTTCGGTATCTTCTCCTAAAAAGCTATTACAAAATTTAGCCAAACATGACTTTGAACTTTTTCCTGCGCTTAATGATCTTCATATTGATGAGAAGTTTTATATCGATGATAGCAAATCTTGGTTAGATTTTGGTCATGTAAATACATATTACTCTTCAAGAGCAAAATATACAACGCAGCGATCATTTAATAATTTAAAAATAACTACAGAAAAGGTGACTAAATCTAGCGAACAGAGCTTTAAAATGCTCGGTGAAATATATTGGTTCCAAAATGTTCCTCCAGAATTTAATATATACACACCACAATTTTTGGGTGGATTTTCTGAGCCTAACTTTGGCTATGAGCTTGAATATCTTTACAGTACACCATTAAATGAATTATTTGTTTTTTCAAGTCTATCAAATAATACTTGGAAAAAAATTATTTCTTCTTGCTTCCATTTTTTGGATGAATGTGGAAGTTATGCCGTCAATGAAGAAGACTATGAGCTGGGTGAATTCTTCGGAAATAAAACATTAGCTCGTTTGGATGAATATTTTAACAAGAATGAAAGCTCTTTAGATACAATGTGGAAGTTCAATGATTATGCTCCAATATCTATTAAGGAAATACTTCTGGATATAGCTTGTCATACTCCGTCTATATCAAAGAAAAGTATCATGCATGGCGATTTTTGCTTTAGTAACATCTTGTATGATTTTAAAACCAACAGAATAAAAGTTATTGATCCTAGGGGGGTTGATCTTTCAGGTGAACCTACCATTTATGGTTCACAGTTATATGATATTGCAAAGTTATCCCACTCCCTTATTGGGTCTTACGATAAGATATTGGCGCATTCTTTCCGTTTAGAATTTGAAGTGGGAAAAATATCCTTCCAGATTATAGATGGTTATGAACATACCGATCTTCAAGAGTGGTTTTATCAAGAGTGCAAAACTAGGTTTGATGTTTCCAAAAATCAGATTTTAGCAATGCAAATACATCTATTTTTATCGATGTTACCTTTGCATAGTGATGATATAACTAGGCAAAAAGCACTTTTATCAAACGTATTTCGCTTGTATTACAAGCTACGGAGTTAGAATGATAGTAATCCCAATGGTAGGATTAAGTAAACGCTTCTTTAATGCGGGCTATACCAAGCCTAAATATATGCTTGATTTGAACGGTAAAACAGTATTTGAGCATTCTTTAAGTAGTTTTTCACTATATTTTAAAACTGAAGAGTTTCTATTCATTGTTCGAAGTGATTTCGATACCCCAGAATTCGTTGAATCAATGGCCATTAGTCTTGGTATAGTTAAGTTTAAGGTGGTTACTTTAGACTTTGATACAAGAGGACAAGCAGAGTCGGTAGCTCTTGGTCTACAACAATCTAATTATGAAGGTAGTATTACCATTTTTAATATTGATACATTTAGGCCCGGCTTTAACTATCCAGAGCAATTACGTGAGGGATATTTGGAAGTTTTTCTAGGAGAGGGCGATAATTGGTCTTTTGTTAAGCCTTGTCAAAATAGCTCCAATCGGGCTATCGAAACAGCTGAAAAATTAGCGATATCTAATCTATGCTGTACTGGGTTATATTATTTTTCTTCTGTTAGAGATTTTATGTATGCATTTAATGAGCAAATATCTCTACCTAAAGATACGTGGCCAAAAGGCGAACTTTATGTAGCACCACTTTATAATTTCTTGATTGCGAAAGGTGAAGTGGTTAAATATAACTTGGTTGATAGGAAAGATGTTGTCTTTTGCGGTGTTCCTTCGGAGTATGAATCATTGAAAATATCGAAATATGATTCTTAGGGGCTTTGTTTTTACTGAGCTAAGCAATTATATTAATTTACTACTCAAATAGACTATGAATATTCTTTATTTTCATCAGCATTTTTCTACGCCTAAAGGGATGATAGGAATACGCTCCTATGAAATGGCCAAACGGTTAAAACATCACGGACATAATGTGACAGTGGTCTGCGGTACTTACGGTGGTGGAGAAACTGGGTTGGATTCGACGTTTGTTTCTGGCAAGCGGGAGGGTATCGTCGATGGCATTCGAATCATTGAGTTTGATTTGGCTTACTCAAACTCAGATGGTTTTATTAAACGCAGTATGACGTTTGTTAAATTTGCCTTAAAAAGCATTGGTCTTGCCTTTACTGAAAAATACGATGTGTTGTTTGCAACCACAACCCCCCTGACAGCGGGCATTCCGGGTATCTTTGCTCGTTGGTTACGCGGCAAACCATTTGTTTTTGAAGTGAGAGATTTATGGCCAGAGCTGCCCAAAGAAATGGGGGTAATAAAAAACCCAGTCATTCTTAGTTTGATGTCGTTTTTAGAGTGGGCATCTTACCGAAGTGCGCATCGTTGTATTGGCTTATCTCCTGGCATTGTTGAAGGCATAAAAAAGCGTGGTGTTAACGAAAGTAAAATAGCCATGGTGCCAAATGGCTGTGACTTGTCTATCTTCACTCAACCAAGCGATCCTTGGCGCCCGGAAGGCGTGAAAGAAACAGAACTGATGGCGATTTTCACTGGAACGCATGGAATGGCAAATGGCCTTGATGCCGTTTTAAATACGGCAGTGGAGCTACAGAAACGTGGTCGAAAGGACATTAAGCTAGCCTTAGTTGGACAAGGTAAATTGAAGCCCGAACTGGAGAGAAGAGCTAAAGAGCTCGAATTGAGCAATGTGGTATTTCATCCCCCGGTAAATAAGCTGAAGTTATCTGGTTTGATGGCAAGTGCGGACGTTGGCATGCAAGTACTGGCGAACATACCTGCCTTTTATTACGGCACATCGCCTAATAAGTTCTTCGATTATATCTCTGCGGGCCTACCAGTTATTAACAACTACCCGGGTTGGTTAGCTGGAATGATTGAGCAAACGCAATGCGGATTCGCGGTTCAGCCAGACGACCCAAGCGCCTTTGCTGATGCATTAGAAAAAGCAGCCAATCAAAAAGAAGCCCTTACCTTGATGGGAGCCAATGCACGCCAACTTGCAGAGAGTCAGTTTGACCGCACGCTATTGGCTGATAAATGGGTTGATTGGGTGACTGGCGTTAATGCAGAAGAGGGTAATGCGACAGATAACCATGCATCAGAGGTGAAAGATGAAAAGACTGTTTGATTTTCTCGCGTCTCTCATCGCGCTTATTCTGTTATCTCCTATCATTGCATTAGTCGCTTGGAAGATTCGTAAAAACCTAGGCTCTCCGGTTCTATTCCGTCAAACGCGTCCGGGCTTAAACGGTAAACCTTTTAAAATGGTGAAATTTCGGACAATGAAGGATGCGGTGGATCAACAAGGGAATCCGTTACCAGATTCTGAGCGCATGACCCCTTTTGGCGATAAGTTACGAAACAGCAGCTTAGATGAACTTCCAGAACTATGGAATGTGTTAAAAGGGGAAATGAGCTTAGTTGGACCCCGTCCATTACTCATGCAATACCTAGCGCTTTATAGCAAAGAACAATCAAGACGCCATGATGTTCGTCCTGGTGTAACGGGCTGGGCTCAAATCAATGGCCGAAATGCAATCAGTTGGGAAGAAAAGTTTAAGCTTGACGTGTGGTATGTCGATAACCGTAACCTTTGGCTCGATATCAAAATATTATGCCTAACGGTCAAAAAAGTTTTTATCAAAGAAGGTATTACTTCCGAGGGACATGTAACTGCGGAAGCATTTAAAGGTACTCATAATGATTAAAGGAACAATATATAGTTTAGCTAAGATAGTTGGCTCAAACAATTTATCTCTTGGTGAAAAGAGCCAGATTGATGACTTTTGCTTTATTAATGCGGGTAAAAAAACTGAAATAGGGCGAAATGTACATATTGCTTCTTTTTCCACAATTGTTGGTGGTGGCGAGTGTGTTATAGGTGATTTTGCAGGGTTAAGCGCAGGCTGCCGTGTAATTACTGCCAGCGATGATTTTTCTGGTCCATATTTAACAAACCCTACAGTTCACCCTGATTTCACTAATGTCAAATCCAGTAAAGTCGAGATTGGCCGTCACTCAATAATTGGTACCAATAGTGTTATCTTTCCTGGAGTAACTATTGGTGAAGGATGTGCGGTAGGTGCCGGTGCTGTTATTCGTAAAAGCTTGAAAGCTTGGACTGTTTACGCAGTAATTGATGGCAAACTAAAAGAATTGAAAAAAAGAGATAGCGAAGCTGTACTAAAAGCTGAGCGCAAGTATCTGGATAGTGAGCATGCTTAATACACCATTTTCTTCATGGCCTTCATTTACTCAAGAAGAGGCCGATGCAGTGAGCCGTGTGCTACTGTCAAACAAAGTAAACTACTGGACAGGTAACGAGTGTCGTGAGTTCGAAAAAGAATTCGAGACATGGGCTAGTTGCGAGTACGCGATTGCGCTTGGCAATGGTACTCTTGCACTCGACGTGGCATTGAAAGCCTTGGGTGTTGGCGAGGGGGATGAGGTGATTACCACCCCAAGGACATTCCTTGCTTCAGCTTCGTCCATTGTAACTTCAGGCGCAGTCCCCGTTTTTGCCGATGTCGATTTAAACAGCCAAGCAATTACGGCAGAATCGATCCAAGCAGTACTTACGCCAAAAACAAAAGCGGTAATTGTGGTGCATCTTGCCGGTATGCCAGCAGAGATGGATGCCATTATGGAGCTATCTGAGCAGCACGGTTTTTACGTAATTGAAGATTGTGCTCAAGCGCACGGTGCGAAATACAAAGGTCGCAGTGTCGGTACTATTGGCCACATTGGAGCGTGGTCTTTTTGCCAAGATAAGATCATGACGACAGGTGGTGAAGGTGGCATGGTGACAACCAATGATAAGACACTGTGGTCAACTATGTGGTCGTACAAAGATCACGGTAAAAGCTATGATGCGATTTACAATCGCGAGCATCCATCGGGCTTCCGTTGGTTACACGAATCTTTCGGAACTAACTGGCGCATGACAGAGCTGCAAGCTGTGATTGGCCGAATCCAACTTGCTCGAATGCCAGCATGGAGTGCGCAACGTCAAGCGAATGCAGCACAAATCGATGAAGCGGTTGCAGACTTAAGCGTGGTTCGCCGAGTTGAAGTGCCTGAATACAGTGAGCACGCCGAGTACAAACACTATCTGTTTGTAGAGCCTCAGAATCTTGCAGAAGGGTGGACGCGAGATCGCATCGTAGAAACCATCGTGGAGCGCGGAGTTCCTGCTTACCAAGGCAGTTGTTCTGAGGTGTATTTGGAGAAGGCATTTGATAATACGCCGTGGCGACCAGAAGAGCGCTTAACCAATGCAAAGCAATTAGGTGATATTAGTCTAATGTTTTTGGTCCATCCAACTCTTACACCCAAAGAAGTGGAAAAGTCAGCTACAGTTATACGTGAAGTTTTACTACAAGCACAAAAATAATAAAACTGTATTTGTTTTTTAGTTCTTACATTATTAACGGAATACTATGGCTAGGCTAGAATATATTTGGAATTTGTCGCGCTTCAATAAGCGTTTGATTAGTATTTTGATAGACAGTTTACTAATAATATCGTCATTTTATATTGCTTATTGGACGCGGCTGGGCTCTATCACTATGGCTCAAGAATCAGCGACTCATTATGTATTATTTGGGACGATTGTAGTCTCGATTATTGCTTTTACGCGTCTGGGGTTGTATCGAGCAGTATTGCGCTACTTAACATTCCATGCTTTAGCCGTTGTTGGTGCTTGCAGTGTTATTTCAGCGCTATCTGTTGCTGTGTTCTCGTTTTATCTAGATGCCTCAATTCCTCGCTCTGTTCCGATTATTTATGGCGCTTTTCTATGCTTACTTTGTGGCGGCGCTCGAATGATCATTCGATCTTTGGTTGCCCAGGCGAACAACAAGAGCAAGAAGAAAGTGCTGATATATGGAGCCGGATCCGCGGGTCGTCAGCTCGCATTAGCGTTGCGTTCATCAGAGTCACACCACGTTGTTGGCTTTATTGACCAGGATAAAACCATTGTCGGTACGATGATTATGGGGCTCAATGTTTACGATGCCCTCATAATAGACAATATTGTGGAAAAGTATAATGTTGGCCAAGTTTTGCTCGCGATTCCAAGCGCATCAAGAGCTAAACGCAAGCAAATACTGGGTTCTTTGATGCATTTATCTGCAGAGGTATTAACCATTCCGAATATGGAAGATATCGTTGAAGGGCGAGCTAAAATTGATGAGCTTAAAGATGTTGAAGTAGAAGACCTTCTTGGCCGAGACCCTGTCTCACCGCAACAGTCGTTAATGGAAGCAAACATTAAAGACAAGGTGGTGATGGTTACTGGTGCGGGTGGTTCGATAGGCTCTGAGCTTTGTAGGCAAATAGTTAGACAAAAGCCGAAGGCACTTGTCCTATTTGAACTTTCCGAATTTGGGTTATACCAAATTGACAGAGAGTTGAATAACTTAGTTGAAAGGGAAGGTCTATCTCTGCAAGTGATTCCATTGCTTGGCTCTGTTCAAAGAATCAATCGCTTAGCGACAACCATGAAAAGCTTCAATGTACAAACTGTTTACCACGCTGCAGCCTATAAGCATGTCCCACTCGTTGAGTACAATGTGGTTGAAGGGGTCCGTAATAATATTTTTGGTACTTATTATGCGGCGAAAGCTGCGATTGAAGCAAAAGTTGAGTCGTTTGTGTTGATTTCAACCGATAAAGCTGTGCGCCCAACTAATGTTATGGGGACCACGAAGCGTGTATCAGAGCTTGGACTCCAAGCTTTGGCTACGCAGCAAAATGCACTAGAGAATGGTACTCGCTTTTGTATGGTACGTTTTGGCAATGTGTTGGGTTCCTCTGGATCGGTTATTCCTTTGTTTAAAAAGCAAATTGCAGTGGGTGGCCCTGTTACGGTGACACATGAGGATATTATTCGCTACTTTATGACGATCCCTGAAGCCGCTCAATTGGTGATTCAAGCGGGTGCAATGGGTAAAGGAGGTGATGTCTTTGTGCTTGATATGGGAGAGCCTGTACGAATAGCTGACCTTGCGCGAAATCTCATTCAGCTCTCTGGTTTAGAAGTTAAAAATAGTGATAACCCCTATGGTGATATTGCCATAGAATTTTCCGGCTTAAGGCCTGGTGAGAAATTGTATGAAGAGCTTTTAATTGGCGACAATGTGCAAGAAACTGCTCACCCTCGTATTATGACAGCGCTAGAAACGTATTTGCCGATTGATGAGTATTTAGAGCTGTTAGAAAAGCTCGACCACGCTTGTCACAATTTTAACCATGCAGAAATTAGGCAGTTACTCCTTGATGCACCGACTGGCTTTAACCCATCGGATGAAATAGGTGATTTGGTCTGGAAGCAGCTAAGTGAAAATCAATCTTGTCAGGTTGAGCTCAACGCAGAGTTGAAAGCATTAGTACACTAAGTCTTATAGAGCGAGCCGAAATGGCTCGCTTTTTGTATCAGTCTTGAACCCTTAAAGATATCTCCCCACCAATAAAACTCTCAACGCCATTTTCTGTTTCCAGCAATACAGCACCTTGCTCATTAATTCCGCGGCAAATCCCCGTGATTTCTCTTGGTCCCATAATCAGCTTTATTGGTCTATCCAAAAAGTTATCTAAGCGGTTCCAGCGTTCAACAAAGCCTTGCATACCATACAATTCGTAATCTGCAAGGGCGGCATGTAGCGTGGTAATTAAGGTAATCGCGAGCTTGTTACGATTAATGCTGTCAGTGCCTGTCACTTCTTTTAAACTTGCCCAAGGCTGGGTGATGCCTTCAGTTTGTTCGGCCATCATCAAATTCATGCCCGTCCCAATCACTAGGTTAGCCGCAGCACCAGCTTGGCCGGACATTTCGACTAAAATGCCTGCCAGTTTTCGATCTTGGTAATAGAGGTCATTTGGCCATTTGAGTTTGACCCCTTCAAGACCAAGCTTTTCGAGTGCTTCTACAATGGCAACACCGACCACTAAACTTAGTCCCATTGCGGCAGCCATTCCGGCATCAAGTCGCCAAAACATAGACATGTATAAGTTCGCACCGAAAGGGGAGACCCATTCTCTGCCACGTCGGCCGCGACCTTTTGCCTGATACTCGGCAACACAAACAGCACCAGATTCCAGCGAATCAACTTTATCGAGTAAATACTGGTTAGTAGAGTCAATCACCGGGATTAGCTCGACTAGAGCGCCAAACTGAGCGCTAAGTACTTTTTCATCTAGCAACTGCATCGGCTGGGCTAGTTGATAGCCTTTACCTTGAACGCGATATATATCGACGCCCCATTCTTGAATGCCTTTGATATGCTTACTAATCGCAGCGCGAGAGACACCAAATTGCTCGCCTAGCTCTTCACCAGAG
>Ga0070725_10000386_pt1 | contig 31991 bp, 25 predicted proteins | sample tdDd002_FD_69781 | JGI IMG/M metagenome (GOLD analysis project Ga0070725, IMG submission 69781) | Marine sediment microbial communities from the Atlantic coast under amendment with organic carbon and nitrate - tdDd00.2 | ecosystem: Environmental > Aquatic > Marine > Coastal > Sediment | place... | reverse complement strand
ATCTCAAGTAAAGATTTAGACCAAGTTTAGAAATAGTTTAGAAAATTGAAGATGATTTTTTAACATTATCGGTTATGCTTGTATATGGAAATGAGATTTAGTGAGATACGAAAGGAGTCTGCGAGATGGAGAATAAGAAATTAGACATTCCTGAACTGAGTCAGGAGAAAAATATTCTGGGCAAGATATCTGAACTATTTATAGATAGATATAGAACGGTTTATTTAATACTAATGGCAGTGTTTATTATTGGTTGGATGTCTTACACAGATCTACCACGGGAAAACATACCTGAGGTGGAATCAAACATGGTTATTATAACAACGATGTACACAGGGGCATCCCCAGAGGACATTGAAGAAATGATAACCAATCCAATAGAGGATGCAATCTCGGGACAAGATGACCTCATTGGATATACATCAACATCAGCCTCTGGCTATGCGAGTATCATACTCGAATTTGAGTTTGGTATAGACATGGACGATGCAGTTGATGAAGTAAAAAAAGAAATAGATGATTTAGATTTACCTGAAGATGCCCTTGAACCAAATATAATGCATCTTAAAACAGGTGATATACCAATCATGACAATGTCAGTGACAAGCAGTTCTGACCTTGCAAGTATTAGTGCTTATGCAGAAGATTTAAAAACGGCCTTTGAATCTGTTAAGGGTGTAGACTCGGTTCAGCTGAGTGGAGAAACAGAAGCGATTGTTACAATCGTTGTAAATCCAGCTGAACTAGAGGCGTATGGTATTACTCTAAATACAATCAGTCAGTCTATTCAAGGAGTAAACATCGGCATGCCAGCTGGTGATGCAGAGTTGGATGGACAACAGTTCAATGTAAGGATTGATGAAGAATTCAACAACGTGGATGAAATTCGAAATGTACTGATTAGCACAGGTGCAGGTACAGTTCGACTGGGTGATATTGCCGATGTCAATATGGTTGATGACGAGGGTGATAGCATTTCAAGGACGTATCGACAAGCTTACGGCGCAGATACAACGCCTGTTGTCTACATGCAAGTTTACCGTGACAATGGAGCAGATACCATTGCGCCTGTAAATGCAATACTCGAAATCCTAGAAGATGGAAAAGGAACACTTTATCCAGAAGATATGGAAATTATCATTACGTCTAACTTTGCAGAAGACGTTGAAGACAGTTTAGGAACAGTGATAGACAGTGCCATTTCAGGTCTTCTTGTGGTCGTTTTGGTATTATTCTTATTTATTGATTTAAGAGAAGCTATTATTGTTTCAATGGTTATTCCTCTTTCTATGTTCACGAGTTTTATTCTTATGAACCAATTTGGAATAACATTTAATACAATTTCGCTCATGGGCTTCGTAATAGCTCTGGGTCTACTCGTAGACAATGCGATAGTAGTAATAGAGAATATAGACAGAATTAGAGATTTTGGCGTGGATCGAAAATTGGCTGCAAAGATCGCAATCAATCAAGTTGCACCAGCTGTAATGGCTGCAACCCTGACGACGATTTCAGCATTTATTCCACTGGCAATGACACCGGGTATGATGGGACTCATGCTTAGATCATTACCAATCACAATTTTATTTGCAATCAGTGCATCGTTCTTAATCTCATTAATAATTACCCCTACAATTGCTTCCCGTGTGCTTGAAAAGTACAAGGGAGAAGAGAAAAAAACAAGGGGCGCGACAGTGTTCTATCGTAAGGTTATGGCTGTTGTCACTGTGGGTGTGCTTGCATTATTCGCATTTAGAATAGATGATGCATTTAGTGTATTCTCATATGTCGGTGCCGTTGGTTTTTCTGGTGCCATGTACATGAAACAGTTTATGTTTAAAAGTGCACACGGAAAAGGCAAACATATTGATAAATATGCAAAGTGGCTAGCAAATGTTCTGGGTAGTAAAAAACAACGTGTTGGAATTATTATAATCGCGATTGTAATGCTGATTGGTAGTATTGCCCTCATTCCGCTTGGATATATTCAAATGGAGCTTATGCCAAGTGAAGAACCCGATTCAATGACGATCAATGTTGAACTGCCAAAAGGATATTTGATATCTGATACGGCTCAAATCGTAGAAGAAGTCGAAGCAAAACTTTATGAAATGAGTGACATTGATAACTTTACGTCAACAATAGGTGGCGACGACTCAAATAAAGCAAGTATTGGAATTGAGTTGGTTGATGATGATATTCGCGTGATCAGCGGGTATGACATGATCGGTGAACTTAGATCTGCGGTTGAAGATATCGCAGGTGCTGAAATAACAGTGGACGCTGCACTTAATATGGGACATGGTCCGGGTAGTGGTGATCCAATCACTGTTCAAATATCAGGTGGTACATCTGAAGACATGGATGAACTGGCACAGCAATATTTTGCAGTTTTATCTGAAATGGACGGGGTTGAAGATGCATCGTTAAGTACCCTTGGTGGTCTACCAGAGCTTGTTATCGATTTTGATCCTGCGCTTGCACAAGCTAAAGGGCTAAATATTTCATCAATGGCGATGGATGTCCGTAATGCAGTATCGGGCATGAGTGCAAGTGATTTTAGATTTGAAGGTAATGAGGTTGAAATAGAAATAAGAACAATTGATGATCGTCTTGACAACATCGCTGATATTGAAAAGATGTTCTTCAAATCACAAATGGGAGACTTGGTGCCATTTAGTGAAGTTGCAACAATTCGCATTGATAAAGGTGTGAGTCAAATCATTCACGATGGTGGTCAGACGTATCTTACAGTGGGTGCTTCAAATGCACCGGATGCGAATATTACACAGATTGTGAAGCAGTTCCAGGCCAAAGTGGCAGATATACCAGTACCACAAGGCATTGATGTTTCGTATGGTGGAGAATTCAGTGACATGAACGACGCATTTGGAGATATGGGCTTTAACTTCCTAGTGGCCATTATGCTTGTGTATATTCTTTTATCTGTACAATTCAATTCGTTAACACAGCCAGTGGTTATAATTATCAGTGTGCCGCTCGCACTTATTGGTACATTCACAGGCCTTGCTTTAACGGGCAATAATTTAGGCTTCTATTCATTGTTTGGAATCGTAGCTCTTGTTGGTATTGCTGTTAATGATGCCATTGTACTTGTAGACTATATGAACTATCTTCGTAGTCAAGGGATGGAGCGTAATGAAGCCATTGTTGAGGCTGTAAAAACAAGATTTAATCCTGTACTTGCAACATCTATCACAACAATTGGTGGTGTTCTTCCGATTTCGGTGGCTGATCCTGCGTTAGGTCAATTGGGCTTCGCTCTTATATTTGGTCTCATCGCATCAACAGCACTGACGCTTATGGTTATTCCAATTGTTTACTCAATGAATGATGGTATTACAGAAAAAATCCGAGATAAGTTCGGTTTGTTTGTAGAAGAAACGGAGGCAGTCATAGATGAAGCGTAAAATATTATTAACGAGTGTATTAACAGCTACGCTGTTGGTGACAGGTTGTATGGGTGGCGGTAGAGCACCGCAGGGCGAAATTGAAGCCGTTGTTCCAACTGTTCCTGTGGAAGTTGAAGCACTGAGCAGTTCACTTATAAAAGAAGAATTTTACAGCCTGGGTTCAGTCGAAGCAGGTAGAACATATTCAATGACATCACTTGTGAATGCCGACGTGGATAAAGTTTATGTCAGCGTTGGTGATGTTGTTAAAAAAGGTGATTTGTTATTTGAGCTTGAGACGGATGATTTTAATACAAGCAGGACATCACAGGTGTCAGGCGTGAAAGCGCAGCTTGATAATGCGAAAATTCAAAGAGATTCCGCAGAAAAAGCTTATAACGATACAAAAATTTTATTTGAACAAGGCGCAGCTTCAAAGAGCACACTGGATCAAACAGAAGATGCTTATAACTCCGCTAAAATCAGTTATAACAACGCATACACATCATATAACACAACGATTTCAAGTTTATCCTCATCAGAAGAAAACTATATTGTGACAAGTCCAATTGATGGTATTGTTACGTCAAGAACCGTTGAAGAAGGTCAATTTGCTACGACACAAAATGGTGTGACAATTGCTGAATACAATCCAGTAAAAATTGTATTCAGTGTGCCAAGTGCGCGTATTGATGAGACATATATTGGTCAACCTGTGTTTGTTGAGTTCCCAACACAAGACTTAGAGCTTGAAGGTGAGTTAACTAGACTTAATCTTTCAGGTAAAGCAGGTGGATACCCAGCGGAAATTGAACTTGTTAATGATGACGAAAAACTACTTCCAGGCATGATTGCTGAAGTGTATATAGAAACAAATCGAGATGAAGAAGCTTATGTTGTGTCTAAAAATACTGTTTTAGAAGACGAAGAAGGCCACTATGTATTTGTTGTTCGCGGGGAAAAAGCAATGCGTGTGAATGTTGAAACGGGTATTGAAAATGGTCCTGATATCCAAATCACAGGCGAAATCAACACCGGAGATCAACTGGTCATTAAAGGCCAACAGTATCTTCAAAATGAAGATCTAGTTGTTGTAAAATAATAAAATGATCAGTGTTTAGCGCGGTTTATTCATTATTAACCGCGCCTTAATGCTGTGTAAGATTCTCGTATAGATATTTTTATGAATGAAGAAGGGGTTGAAACGCGTGAGTATTAAGCGTAGATTGTATTTGACCTATTTTGCTGGCTTGATGGTCACAATTATTTTAATGGGAACCGTTGCCTTTATAACACATGGTTCAAGAATTGTTCCACCTTGGGCGCTAAATCAAGATGAAGAGCAAGAGTCAGAAAACATGATGTCCTATGCGTTTCAGTTTTACAGATTGAATAGTGTGGAAGAGGCGAGTCGTACAATCAATAGGGCAATCGTGCAATTCGATAGTGATGTGATTGAGCCAGGTTTTGGTGAGACATGGTTTTGGCAAGCTGCTGAACAAAAGATGAAAGAGAATGTATCGTTGGTTGTATTTAGAAACAGCGAGGTTCTATACTTATCAGATCGGTTGCCTGCGGGACTTGATACAAACCAACTGCCTCAGTATGGAGAGGTAAAGCCTTATCCCAATGAATACTATTTTAAAAACTTTGAGCAGACCGTTCAACGCCAGATCGACTATAAAACAAATGATGGAGATCAGATATCAATATTTATTTTTCTTGGTGTCGGCTCAGAGACAAGTCGTGTGTTTTTATTAATATTGAATAACTTACTGGCATTTATGGTGGTTTCAACAATCGTTATGGGACTCATCAGCTTCTTTGTTGTACGCAGTATTACAATTCCTCTTGCTAAACTTAAAGTTGCAGTTGATGAAGTTCGACGCGGTAATTTAGAACACGAAGTCAAGCATACAACAAAAGACAAAATTGGAGAACTCAGTGACGCTTTTGAGGCCATGCGGCTTCAACTCGTTGAAAATGAAACATTAAGAGATCAATATGAGTCTAATCGTAGACAAATGATTTCAAGTATTTCACACGATTTGAGAACACCAGTGACATCCATCAAGCTCCATGCTGAAGGTATTATGGATGGTGTTGCAGGTTCGCCTGAAAAAATGAGTAAATATCTAAAGTCTATGTCAAGCAATGCGCAGGTGATTGATCGGTTGTTAAAAGAACTGACACTGTTTTCTAATCTTGACGCTGAGCAAGAGACTTTCCAGTTTTCATATATAGATATTTCTAGATTTATTCAAGATTTAGTGGGAGAGTGGGAATATGATTATCAAAAGGACGATGTAAAATTCTCAGTGTTGATTGAAGAATCAGAAGCATCGTGTCTTAAAATGGATGTCATTCACTTCCGACGAGTCATGGTAAATCTTGTCGAAAATGCACTAAAGTATGTTGAAAATCGTCCTCTTGAAATTACAATTCAAATTGAGTGGAGGAATGGCTATTGTAGACTCAGCTTGAAGGACAATGGCGAAGGTGTAGCTCATGATCAATTAGAGCAAATTTTTGATAGATTCCACAGAGTTGACGAAGCGCGTCAAACCAGTGTGTCTGGAAGTGGGCTTGGGCTGTCGATAGCGCGTCAGATTGTATTGAAACATAATGGTCGAATTTGGGCTAATAATCATGAAAATGGTGGGCTTGAAGTTTGTATAGATCTACCTATCACAGAGGAGGTCAATAATGGAACGTATCCTAATTGTTGAAGATGATCAAAGTATCGCAGAGGTGGAAAAAGACTACCTTGAGATAAACGGATTTGAAGTGGATATTGAATACACTGGGACTGGTGGTTTAAAACGCGCCATGGAAGACGATTACGATTTAATCATCCTTGATCTTATGTTGCCAGGTGTTGATGGTTTTGGAATATGCAAAGAGATTCGAAAATCTAAGGATGTACCACTCATTATGATTAGTGCGCGTGGTGATGATATCGATAAGGTGAGGGGACTAGGACTTGGCTTAGATGATTACATGACGAAGCCATTCAGTCCAAACGAGCTTGTTGCAAGGGTTAAGGCACATATCAAACGCTATCAGAAATTGAAGGGATCGGATTCGTTGAGTTCTGAAAGTGTGATTCGCATTCGCGGTCTTGAAATCAATCCGAAAACGCATCAAGTTTTCATAAATGAAAAAGAAGTGGCTCTTACAGTGAAAGAATTTGAACTGTTACAGCTCCTAGCATCAAACCCGAACCGTGTGTTTAGCAAAGAAGAAATTTTTCAGAAGGTATGGGGCTTTGAGGCGGATCAAGACATTCCAACCATTACGGTTCATGTGCGAAGAATTCGTGAGAAAATAGAAGAAGATCCGAGCGACCCGCAATATTTGAAAACCATTTGGGGTGTAGGATATAAGTTAACATAGAGTTTATCAAGAATAAAGATTAATCTGAAATAGAAGAAAAGCTATCAGTCGCAATATGCGAATGATAGCTTTTTAAATTTAAGTAGTTTTATACAGCTCTGTTTTTTGTGATGATCTCAACGATAGCTCTCAGATCTTCCGCAGGAATCTCTGAATGCTCTAAGTCCTTAGCGATGCTTAAGTACTTAAGATCAACTGTTTTAAGGAGCTCTGGCAGCTTCTGACGGTCAACTATGATGCCATCTACAACATCCGTATTGCCGACCATGTAGTCCACTGTACAACCTAGAACTTTTGCCAGTTTAACCAATGTGTTAATCTTTGGCTCACGAAGACCATTTTCATATCTTGAAAGTGAAGCTTCAGTGATGTTTGCTAGTTTTGCAAGTTGTTTTTGCGTATATCCCATTTCGGTACGCAATTGTGTGATTTTTTTTCCGATTGAATTCATTTGATAGTGCCCCCTAACAACTCTAGATTCGTCTCATAATAAAGCGGGCTTATTCGAATTCCACATTGTAAAATATGTACTAGTGATTTACCCGGATTTACTCTATTGTACAATAAATTTCGTCCGTACGCAATTAATGTCGGAAAAAGTCGATTTTTGTAAAACCGTTGCTATTATTTAGGTTCATAAAGATCTACAAGCGTGTCTTATTTAGTGGGAAGTACAATTTTAAAGGTTGTCCCTTTGCCCTCGCGGCTCTTTACGTGTATAGATCCGTCGTGTGCTTCGACGAGTTCTTTACAGATCGCTAGGCCGAGGCCGGTGCCTTTACTTTTGGTATTTCGAACTTTGTCGATTTTGTAAAAATGATCGAAAATATAAGGCAAGTCATCAGAATCCATACCAAGGCCGTCATCTGTGATATAGATAGCCAGAGAAGATTCTAGGACTTCTGCGTGAACTTCAATTCTGGATTGTGTGAACTTCAGGGCATTGTCGATTAAGTTATCTAGAACCTGACCAATGCGATGAACATCGACAAAGAGTGTAATCCTTGGAAAAGGTCGTTGTACAATAAAATCGACATCATGATCTTTCAGTTCCATTTCTCTGGTGGAAAGGAGCTCTTCAAGGAGCATGTCAGAATCCAATCGAACAGGTTCAATTTTAAATTCTCCAAGTTCCATCTTGGAAAAGATGAAAAGGTCATCAATTAAGTGGTTGAGGCGGTTGCTCTTGTCCCAAATAACCCGCAAGTACCTTTGATATGTATCTTCATCGGTAACAAGACCATCTTGAAGACCCTCGACATACCCTTTAATAGAAGTAAGGGGTGTTTTAAGGTCATGAGATATACTCGCAATGAGTTGTCGACGTGATTTTTCATATTGAACTTGCTTCGTGAGAGAGTCTTTCAGTTTAAGTCGCATATGATCGAATTCTTGACAAAGCTTGCCGAATTCATCCTCTTTGTCATAAGACATTTCAAATTCCAAATCTCCAGCGGCGATACGTTCCGCAGCATAGTTGAGTTCTCGAAGTGGTTTGATGATGCCGTCGGCTAGAATCTTCGACAAAATAAAAATGAGCGCTATGATTGTAAGAATGAATAAAATAATCATAATGACCGGCAGTAGGAGTAGAAGGTTAAACGCCTTTGCAAGGTCTATGTCAGGAATCATTATAAGAGTACCTTTATAGATATCATCAATGTAAATGTCTACATCAAATGTGTCAAAATCTGCATCTGTAGATGACAACTCCGAAAGAGATTTTTCGATCAGTAGGCCACTAGAATCATAATGAATGATTCTATCTGGATCAGCATAGAGGACACGTCTGAATTTGTCCTTCATTAAAGGTGCGAGTATTAAATCAAGTTCGTTTGCTTGTTCAAAGTTATCAAAATTACGTTTAAACTCTTCAGCAACAACCTCAGAATGATCACTCAAGTCTTGGAGCTTATCCTGAATGGGACCACCAAAAGCATTGCTGTTCATAATGAGTAGAGCAAGAAAAACAACCATAAAGGGAGCAATGAGGAGCGAAAGAAATGAGAATATGATTTTCGCCCGTATACCCATGGTTATTTCCCTCCCTTGAATTTGTAGCCGATGCCCCAAACAGTTTCGATATACTCAGGCTCAGAAGGGTCTAGTTCTATTTTTTCACGAATCTTGCGAACGTGTACAGTCACTGTGTTAATATCACCGTATTCGTTGAATCCCCAAACATTTTCGAAAATTTTCTCACGTGAGAGGGCCTGATTCATATTCATAGCCATGTAATGTAGAATTTCAAATTCTTTAACAGAGAATGAAACGACGTCACCACGAACCATGACAATGTGTGCTGACGGGTCGATTTCTATTTCACCAAATCGGAGGATATCCGATTTTTTTACCTGTCCGGAAAGTTCAGTATAACGTCTCAGTTGAGATTGAACGCGCGCTATGAGTTCTCGAGGACTAAACGGTTTTGTTACATAGTCGTCGGCGCCAAGACCGAGTCCTAGAATTTTATCAGAATCTTCTTTTTTTGCAGTGAGCATAAGTATTGGAATATTGGATTCACTTCGAATTTTACGGCAAAGTTCTAGGCCATCCATAATGGGCATCATTATATCGAGAATAGCCATATCTGGATGCTCAGTTTTGAAGGCTTCCAGCCCATCTTCACCATTATGTGCCATAATAACTTCGTAGCCTGTTGCTTTTAAGTAATCTCGGATGAGTTCAGCAATCTCACGCTCATCATCAACAACAAGAATCTTGAAATTGTTCATATAATTTCCTCCATAATTTTCGTTATATTTAGAAAGCTTCTTTAATGTATAATACCATACCATGGAAATAATTATGGAACGAAATGGTTTCAATCTGATTAGAAGTGACAAAAGTCTCTTGAAGTCTGTGAAGAGAACATGTATGCTTACATCGGGAAGTGGTGAAAGAAGATATGAATACAATAAAAAAAATATTCAAGGGAATCTGTATCTCAGCCCTTGTTTTTGTGCTTTGCTGTGTGGCCATAGATCAATTTGTGGCACTTTCAGCAAATCGATATATTGATGTTGATGAGTTACCAAATACAGGTGTTATACTGGTGCTTGGTGCACGCGTAACACCGCAAAAAAAACCAAGTGATATGCTTGCAGACCGTCTCGACCGTGCGCTTGAAGTCTATAATAGTGGATATGCAGAGAAAATATTGGTCAGTGGAGATCATGGCTCGCTTTACTACAATGAGGTGGGTGTTATGAAGGCTTATCTTGTTGAACGTGGTGTGCCAGAGGGTGATATTTTCATGGATCATGCCGGGTTTAGCACTTATGAGTCCATGGTTCGTGCACAGGAAATTTTTGGTGTGAAAGAACTGATCATTTCAACGCAAGGTTATCATTTAAAACGTGCTGTATATATTGCACGTGTGCTTGGCATGGATGCTTACGGTGTCTCAGCGGATCAACATTTTTATCCGAGTATTGCGAAGTATAGATCGCGAGAGCTTTTAGCGAGAATTAAAGACTTCATGTATGTACATGTTATGCGGCCGGACCCTACATATTTAGGTGATCCAATTTCTATGCAAGGCAGCAGCGACATTAACGGATTGTCACCTGTTCTGGCGACGAAATCCAGCACTGAAGTGGATTAGTAATATAACCAGGATTATACATAAAAAGGATCATAGCCTAAGTTGGCGATGATCCTTTTTTTAACTTTTTGATCCTTTAGAACCACCAATTTTAGCATCGGCTAAAATATTGGTTTCATTAGAAAATTGCAGGCGCTCTTTTCGCCTAGATTTCCTAAAGGCCAGTTCGATAAGCTCTTCTAAAAGTTTTTCATAAGGTTTACCTGATTCAGCCCAGAGGTAGAATGACAGCGAACCAGGGATTGTATTGAGCTCGTTTAAGTAAATGGAATTATTCGCTTTATCAATTATAAAGTCAAGACGTGAAACTCCGCTGGCGTCAACTGCAAGAAACGCTTTTTTTGCAATGGATTCAATCTCTTCACGCATTGTGTCAGAAATGTCGGCAGGTAGGATACGACTGAGTGATGCCATACCACTCGCTTTTGATCCAGTTGCACCGCCTTTAGCTCCGTTTTTACTGCCTTTTGATCCATTTCCGCTTTTATATTTGTCTTCAAATGAAAGAAATTCGCTTGAAGAAAGAGGTCTTTCACAGGCTGAAACTTCAACGCCTTCACAGTCGCCAAGTACTGATATGTTAATTTCCATAAGGTCTTCGACCATACGTTCAACCAATATTCTGTTCGTAAATTCACGACAAAAAGCCACGGCCTCTTTAAATGCATCGGGGTCACGCGCAACAGAAACGCCTACGCTCGAACCCATATTCGCAGGCTTTACAATCACGGGGTAACCCAGTTTTAGATTTACGTCATTTGTAAGTTTTTCAGATTCACGCATCCAATCATCCGAGGTAAACCAAACCCCATCAATAACAGGAATATCACTCGCCATAAAAACGTGTTTACAGGCTGTTTTATCCATTGTCAAAGCTGCAGAAAGAACATCGCAACCAATGTAAGGAAGACCTGTCATTTCAAAAACACCTTGAATGGTACCATCTTCACCAAATGTGCCGTGAATAATAGGGAATGCAATGTCGATTCGGTTAATGAGTGCAGGTCCAAACCGTTTCACCGGGTTGGGAATAAGAACAACTTCTCGTCCTTGTTTCACCATATTAACACGTGTACATGCATCTAAAAGCGTGGGTATATCTTTAAAGTTCTCAATGTTTTTAAGCTTTTCACCTGTGTACCAGTCACCGGATTTATCAATAAAAATAGGTACGATTTCGTATTCTGTTAGATTTTTTAGGTGGTTCATGGCCTGAACAGCTGTAATAACCGAGACTTCGTGCTCGACAGATTGACTGCCAAAGAAGACGCCGATCTTTATCATGTTCATCCCTCCTTGTTTTATTTTCAACTCGGATTATTCATGCAAACAACAATAAAGATGCAAGTCATTTGGAATTACAAGTGTTTACTGTAAGCGTTGACGTACCTGGTGGGTACGTTAATGAAAGTGAATACTTGTAAACCAAAGGGCGTAGCAGATTTTGTTGATTTGTGTGAATAATCCGGGTTTAATGTATAGCTTATTCAATAAATGAATCTGGAAGATCATTTTCAATCAACATAACATCATCATGCTGCATAAGTAATTCCATATGTGCATATCCGTTTAAGAAAGTATCTGCAATATGAATTTGTGAGTCCTTGTATCCAACTTCCCTCAGACCTTCTTGAATGGGCTTAGTCTGGTTTTTACCAACGAGAACAACATAGTCACAAGCTTCTGCAATGTATTTTCCGAACTGCTTGTTCAACTCATCTTGCTGATCTCCAAGCTCAACCATACCAGGTGTGATGATGAATTTCTTATTTCCATCCATGGATTTAAGCACTTCAAGGGCATTCTTTGAGCCAATTGGATTGGAGTTGAATGCGTCATCAATAATGATTTGCCCTTTGCCACCTCGTTTTAATGAAAGGCGGTGCTCAGTGGGTTGAATATCAGAAAGACTCGACATAATTCTGAGCATATCAGATCCGAGTTCGTTGGCAACTGAAAGAGCACAGAGTACATTGCCAACATTATGTGCACCTAGAAGTTTTGTATTCACACAAAGTGTGATCCCAGAAGGGAAGTTTAAGTCGAATCCAGTTCCGTGACCACTTAAGTTTAAATTCTTGCTGAGATAGGCTTTAGAGACATCGGAATCTGAGTGTACATTTTCACCAAATCCAATGTATTCTATGTCATTTCTCTTTGGGAGAGTTTTAATGCGGTCATCTGCCAGATTGACAAAGGCTTTGCCGCCAGGCTTGATGCCCTCAAAGAGCTCTCCTTTTGTTCGGATTATATTTTCTATAGACTTAAACGTCTCTAAATGCTGAGGCCCGATTGATGTGATAATGCCAAAGTCAGGCACAACCAAATCACAAATTTCTTTTATGTCGCCGGACTGTCGTGCGCCCATTTCAACGATGAAAACCTGATGTGTTGGTTTCAGTTGTTCTCGAATGGTGCGAATGACACCCATCAATGTATTGTAACTGGCTGGTGTGGCCAAAACGTTAAAATCACGACTGAGTGCTTGAGCGATTACGTTCTTAGTACTTGTCTTACCGTAACTGCCTGTTATACCAATGACAATTCGGTTCGGATTCTCTTTTAAAATACGCTTTGCATCGTTGTAATACCATTTGTTGATGCCACTCTCTAGAGGTGTATTGATTATTTTAGCAAGCATGACGATAACGAAAGAGAATGTTGTCATGATGTAAATTCCCATTACCGTGATGAAGGTTAAGTCAAAATAATAAAGGGAGATAGATACAAGTGCAATAAGAGCATCTGTCGTGATTAAAAGACGTTTCACACGCGGTGTATAAACAAGTTTTTTCTTTACCTCTCTCACAGAAACCAATAAGCGATGGCCGCTGAGAGATAGTAGTAGCAAAGCTACAGATAGGAGGCCCAGAGAAACTTGAAGTGCTCCCGTCAAATATGTACTCCCAATATAAAGAAGGCAGGAAGTCATTGTGAGGTTGTCATTACCTTTAATAAAGCGGTTGTGTGAGCCCTTAAGCCATCTAAAATATCTGTTGTTGCGGTAGCTGTTCTGTTGGAACATATGTAAATCAAAATGGATTTTACTCATTGCGTAGATTGCAGCAACCACTATAAGAAGGATTCTAATCATTATTTTGTATCCTCCTTCATAAAGTTTTCGACAATGGCTTTAAACTCATGGGGTCTCTCCAAGTAGCTGTAATGACCCGCACCATCAAATACGATTAAAGCTGCGTCTGGAATTTTCTTTTCCATAATACGACCGTCAGCAACAGGTGTTGCTGTATCGTTGCTGCCCCATATTAAAAGGGTAGAGGCCGTTATTTTTCCCATATGATGCTGCAAGTCGTCATTTACAACTTTTGATAATATTCGGCGCATCATAACGGATGCACTTTTATAATCCGTAGAACCAGCTTTGTTACGGTAAGCATCAATTAAATCACCAAATAGAAGTCGCATTCCTGGTATACGTTCAATATGTTTCATGAATTTGTAGAAGTAAACCTTTAAATAGTAATTTGCCTTTCGTTTTGGTTTAACACCGGCACTGTCCACAAGAATAATCTTTTTAATGGCACGACGCGCACCTAATATAATAGAAATCCGACCGCCAAAAGAGTGTCCCATAAGAACGGGATTTTTTATACTTTGCTCATCGAGGAAGGCTTCCGTCATATCGGCATAGTCATAAACAGACCAAACTTTCTTAGGTTCTTCTGAAAGACCAAAGCCAGGAAAATCAAGGGTGTAAACTTTATAGTTGTTTTTTAGAAAGTTCATAACGTCGTCATACAGACGTAGACTGGTGCCCCATCCGTGAAGAAGAACGATGGGCTGTCCTTTGCCATGGACCTCATAATGAACTTTAATGTTATTGATTGTTGTGTACATAGAAACCTCACATAACTAATGAATTATTATTGATCATTTGTAGACTTATTTGCGTTCTTTTGCCTAGAAAATCTTGAACGTGTGTGATCATATTCTGGACTGCTCATGGCATCTTTCATAGCACCAAAAGACGATATGACGAGAACCAATATAAAGAGCGAATACAAAACTTCACCAATAACGACTATACGTGCCAAATTCGATACAGGAACAATGTCGCCATAGCCAATTGTCGAAAAAGTGATAACACTATAGTAGATAGATCCAATCAATCGACTGATCACGTTTTGTCCAAACCAACCAGCAAAGGAATCTGGATTAACCTTTACTATATAAAAGTAGTTGATCGCAAAGAATATAATCCCAGTGACCACAGAAAGTATAATATTAAAAACAGCTTCTCCTGATGTTTTTTGACCTGATCCGGCATGAGAAATCATGATGAATACATATCGAATAAGGTAAGTGTAAACAGAAAAACCAATGAGAAACAGTACGGAATATGCAATTTTATCAAGTCCGAAATTCCGTGTAATGATCTCACAAATAAGGATGTATAGGATATAAAACAGTGAAAATTTTATGGGACTAACAACGGAATTTGAGAATCTATCAATCCATTTTTTTAGCATAGTATTTACCTCCGTTCAGGTGTAAAACACTTCAAATAAGTTTATCATAATGGGGTCTAGAATACCACTTGATGCAAGGCTTTAATCGAGATTGTAAACATTAATACTCAAATTTCACCTGAAAAAAATACTTGACGCTTAAAGTTCAGGCTTATATACTGGTTCAGTATTTAAATTTTGGTATCGCATAAAAATGTTCGATATTTTATCATCAATCATAAATATTACGCACCCGGACAGGGTGCCTGCCCACCTGATGAGAGCGTGTAAAAACGTGCAGATGGACATCAATAGATAGTGCCCGTACATTCAGGAATAGTACGGGCTGAGGAAAAGTGAGCAGGTCATCCTTATGGGTGATCTCTCACTCTTTTTTTTGAAAAATACAGATATTGGAAGTAAATCTTGAGCAAGTAATTGGGACCTTTTGAAAGGGGTATTTCATGGCGACGAAGTATATTTTCGTAACAGGCGGTGTTGTTTCATCATTAGGCAAGGGCATCACAGCAGCATCACTGGGACAATTGTTAAAAGCAAGAGGTCTAAAGGTGTCTATTCAGAAGTTTGACCCTTACATTAATAAAGATCCAGGAACAATGAGTCCATATCAGCATGGCGAGGTTTACGTAACAGATGACGGCGCAGAGACAGATCTTGATTTGGGTCACTACGAGCGTTTTATAGATATTAACCTAAGCCAGAATTCAAATGTTACAACAGGTAAAGTATACGCGTCAGTTATTCAAAAAGAGCGTCGTGGCGAGTACCTTGGAGCGACTGTTCAGGTTATACCTCATATTACGAATGAAATCAAGGAGCGCGCATACCGCGTAGCGAATGAAGAAAATCCAGATGTGATCATCACTGAAATTGGTGGAACAGTTGGAGATATAGAGTCACTACCGTTTCTAGAGTCAATTCGTCAGATCAAGTACGATGTGGGCAAAGAAAATGTAATGTACATTCATTTAACACTTGTTCCTTATCTTGCGAAAGCAGGCGAGCTAAAAACGAAACCAACACAGCATTCAGTTAAAGAGCTTCGTCAAATTGGTATTCAACCAGACATGCTTGTATGCCGTACAGAACAACCAATTAGTGATGATATGAAAGCAAAAATCGGATTGTTCTGTAATATGGAGGCTTCGGATGTTATTGAGTGTCTTGATGCAGATTCATTATATGAAGTGCCACTCGTTCTAGAACAAGAAGGCCTTGCAACAAAAGTTTGTGCACATTTAAATTTAGAGTGCAAAGAACCTGATCTAACAGAGTGGAAGAAAATTGTAGCAATTGATAAAGCAGATAAGGAAGAAGTGAACATCGCTCTTGTTGGTAAGTATGTTGAGCTTCATGATGCATATCTTTCTGTGGCAGAAGCGCTAAAACACGCTGGTCTTGCAAATGATCTGAAGATGAATATTCACTGGATTCATTCTGAAGAAGTAACGCCTCTTACTGTGAATGAAATTTTAGGCGACATGGACGGTATTTTAGTTCCTGGCGGCTTTGGCGAACGTGGTGTTGAAGGTAAAATCGAAGCGACACGCTATGCACGTGAGAATAAGGTACCATTCTTCGGCATTTGCCTTGGTATGCAGGTTGTTGTTATTGAGTTCGCTCGAAATGTTTTAGGATACAAAGGCGCTCACAGTTCTGAACTTGATCCGGAGACTGAGTTCCCTGTGATTGACCTGATGCCAGAGCAACAGGACATTGAAGATATGGGCGGCACGATGCGTCTTGGCCTTTACCCATGTAAGATTGACGAAGACACAAGAGCACACGAAGCCTATGGCGAAGTTCTTGTTTACGAGCGTCATAGACATAGATATGAATTCAACAACCATTACCGTGATGCGATTACGGCAGCGGGTCTTACAATCTCAGGTCTTTCACCAGATGACAGACTTGTAGAAATTGTAGAAATTAAAGATCATCCTTGGTTCTTAGCTGGACAATTCCACCCAGAGTTCAAGTCTAGACCAACACGTTCACATCCTCTATTCAGAGAGTTTGTGAAGGCGGCTAAAGATAACAAGTAATTGAAATTAAGTTATTAATGAAATTCAAGCCTAGTGCACAAGCTAAATTGTGCACTAGGCTTTTTTACTGTAAAGGTGAATGGAATATTCTGAAAACATTTCTTTCTTTAAAAGCACTTGATTCAGTGCGAAATCTATGATATTTTATTATGGTTTTTCAAATTAAATTAAGAGACGTCTTTTATTATCTGAGTTAAGGGTAATGATTTGAAGAGATGTCCAATATAAGAAATCAGGAGTGAAGAATTATGGATAAATTATTAAATGGATTAAAATTGAAAAAAGAAGCGGTGCTTCTGGATTCAAAACCTTTTATAGTTAAAACGTTTTTTGCAATCGCAACAGCTTATTTTTTAGGAAAAAGTCATCCTGTTGCTAGTCGAGACATGATCTCGGTTCTATTTGGTCTGATATTGACCTTAGAGCCAGTGAACATAACAGGCGTTCGTAGTGGTTGGGAGCAGTTTTTTGCAACTCTTATAGGTGCGATCACAACGACTGTTATTATATCGATATTCGGGGTGAATGCTATAACCGTTGGAGCTTCCGTGGCTGCGACATTATATATTTGTCTTCGTGTAAACTGGAGAAATATATCACCAGTTGCACTCTTCACAGCCATTTATATGACACAAAATATTCAGCTGGATGCTCTGGGCAATCCGAGCGTACTCTTAACGTTTAATCTTCGAATGATAGCACTCGGATTTGGTGTATTCATAGCGATTGTTTTCAACTTTATTTTCTCGCTTATTCAATACCGTAAAATGGGTAATAGAAGAATTATATTTCTAATGAAAAGCCTTTTAAACCATATGAATACGTTAGAACAAACTATGCGTAATGGTGATGCAGCTGGTTTTAGAAGTTGTCAGCTTAAATTGGCTGGTGTCTTTAATGACATTGACTCTACAACAGGCCTTTTCACTGATATGCTTAAAGAAAATGCTTTTGTGAGAAAACTTATGGGTGTAACAGATGATCGACTTCGAGCGAAAATAGAACTGACGAGAAAGCTCCGTGTATTCTGTCACCTATTGTTTGACTCGCAGTACCTGTTGTGCGAAAATCCTGCGGCGTTAAGCCAGTCAGAAACCCGTCTTGCCATTGCAGATGCACTGCATTTAATGATGGACCAGCTTGGAAGTCTTAAAGATTTTGCTGAGGGACGCGGTGGAAAAATTGTGAATGTAAAATTGTCATTGCCTGAAGACGTGCAGTCAAAGAATACACGTCGTATAATGAATAATCTTGATGAAATGCACGTTGTTCTTGGGCGGATTCAAATTAATCTAAACAATATTGCTTCGTATAAATAGATTATTGGTAAATAAAGAATTAAATATTTTGAATGTAAACCTGATCATATATTGGTCAGGTTTTTTTGCGTTATAAAGATTGAAAGCAATTATTCGATTGGAATATATAACTATTCTCAAAACACAAAGATGGAAAATTCTGAAAATACCCCTGTAAAGATGTTAACAGTGAATAAAATCGGGTAAGTGATAGATTGTTATGTCCATTAATTTTTGAAAGGAAGGTGTCGTAATGACAAGAACTGTTCATGAGAAGACAATTTCTCTGGACCTTAAAGACCTGCCTCAAGAAAAGCTGCAGGAACTTGACGCATATATCGACGGCTTGGAAGACAAGAAGGGATCGCTGATTCACGTTCTACATAGAGCGCAGAATCTATTTGGTTATCTCCCAATGGAAGTCCAGCTGCATATTGCACGTAAGGTTGATGTACCAGGGGCAAAGGTATTTGGTGTTGTAAGTTTTTACTCTTATTTTACAACAGAACCTCGTGGCGAGCACACGATCAGTGTCTGTATGGGAACGGCCTGTTTTGTTAAAGATGGGGAACCTATCCTTAAAAAGTTTATGTCGGATCTTGGAATTGAAAAGAACGGTGGCATGTCAAAAGACAAGATGTTCACAGTTCGAGATGTTCGTTGCATTGGAGCCTGCGGACTAGCGCCAGTTGTTATGGTTGGTGAAAAGGTTTATGGTCATGTGAAAAAGGAAGACGTAAAAACAATTATAGATACGTATAGAAAGGAGTCTGAGGATGCCAATTAAGTCACTTGATGAACTGAAAAAAATTCGTGATGAACACATGAAAAAAGTTGAACTTCGCGAAACCGGTCAAGTTGAAGGCGATATTACAGAAATCCTAGTGGGTATGGCTACATGTGGCATTGCTGCTGGGGCTCGTGAAACTCTTTCGGCCATTCTAGACGAGATCGAAGCAAAAGGATTAAAAAACGTACGTGTTGTTCAGGTCGGTTGTATGGGATATTGCCATTCGGAGCCAACTGTTCAAGTTAATAAACCAGGACAAGAGCCTGTTCTCTACGGAAAGATTATGGGCGAGAACATTAAAGAATTATTTGATAAGCACATTCAGGGCAATGAGCTCTTGGATGATCACATACTGATCAAAACTTTCGAAAAAGCATAGGGAGGGATCAAGTTGGCAAAGATTAGAAGCCATATCATGGTCTGTGGCGGTACTGGCTGTGTCGCGTCCCGGAGTGAAGAACTCATTGACGCTTTGAAGTCAGAACTCGTTTCTGTAGGCTATGATCAGGAAATTAAAGTTGTTAAAACAGGTTGTTTCGGATTCTGTGGGCAAGGGCCTATTATTAAAGTGCATCCTGACAACGTATTTTATGTAAAAGTTATGCCTGAAGATGCAAAGGAAATCGTGAATGAGCACATTGTGAAGGGCCGTACAATTGAACGGTTATTGTTTGAAGACCCTGAAGCTAAAGTGAAGCAAGACAAACATTCACAGATGAATTTTTATAAAAAGCAGTACCGTATTGCACTGAGAAACTGTGGTACGATCAATCCGGAAGACATCAATGAATACATTGCATTCAGAGGCTATGAGGCCCTTGGTAATGTTCTTACGGAAATGACGCCTGAAGATGTCATTTTAAAAGTTAAACAAGCAGGACTACGCGGACGTGGCGGTGGTGGTTTCCCAACAGGACTCAAGTGGGAGCTTACATATAAGGAAAAAAATGATGAGAAGTACATCATTTGCAACGCCGATGAAGGCGACCCGGGTGCCTTCATGGATCGATCAATTTTAGAAGGCGATCCACATAGTGTTATAGAAGCGATGGCTATTGGCGGGTACGCAATTGGCGCCAACAAAGGCATTATCTATATCCGTGCAGAATATCCATTGGCAATAAAACGCCTTGAAATAGCGATTGGGCAAGCTAGGGAAACGGGCTTAATCGGTGATGATATCTTTGGAACTGGCTTTGATTTCGATCTTGATATTAGACTGGGTGCAGGCGCATTCGTATGTGGCGAGGAAACGGCGCTGATCCACTCGGTGGAAGGAAGCCGTGGCGAACCTACGAAAAAGCCACCATATCCATCTGTATCGGGATATAAAGAGAAACCTACATGTGTTTGCAACGTTGAAACGTATGCCAATATTTGTCCTATTATTTTAAATGGACCAGAATGGTTCTCATCTATAGGAACTGAAAAATCCAAGGGAACAAAAGTGTTTGCTCTTGCGGGTAAAGTCAACAATGTTGGCTTGGTTGAAGTGCCGATGGGGACGACGCTTCGTGAAATTATTTATGATATAGGCGGAGGTATTTTCGATGATAAGGAATTCAAGGCCGTTCAAACCGGTGGACCGTCAGGTGGCGTGATCACTGTTGCTGACCTTGATACACCAATCGATTATGAAAGCCTTAAAGGCATTGGATCTATGATGGGTTCTGGCGGTATGATCGTTATGGACGAAGATGACGATATGGTCAAAATCTCTAAATTCTATCTGGAATTCACTCAAGAAGAATCCTGTGGTAAGTGTACACCATGTCGTGTGGGCACTCGGAGACTCTTCGAAATGCTTGAAAAAATCACTGATGGTGAGGCAACTATTGATGATCTTGATAACATGGAACAGCTGTGTTACATGATTAAAGACACAGCACTTTGCGGCCTTGGACAAACAGCGCCAAATCCAATTTTATCAACACTTAAATACTTCAATTCGGAGTATATGGACTATGTGACTGGTAAAAAGAAAACAAAATACTCAATCGATGAAGATAAATGCATCGGATGTACAGCATGTGTTCGCAAGTGTCCAGTGGACTGTATCAGTGGTGAAGTGAAGAAACCTCACGTGATTGATGAAGAAGCTTGTATCGCTTGTGGTGCTTGTTATGATGTATGTAAATTTGACGCGGTACTCAAACCTTAAAGGAGGTGGCAGATATGGATATGATCAAACTCACTATCAACGATACCGAAGTTGAAGTTCCAAAGGGAACGACTGTGCTTGAAGCAGCAAAAGAAGTTAATGCGCACATTCCGACACTATGCCATATGAACCTCGAAGGTTTTGGTATTGTGAATCAAGTGGCATCGTGTCGTGTTTGTATGGTTGAAGTGGAAGGGCGTCCTGCGCTTGTTCCATCTTGTTCAGAAGATGCTGTTGACGGCATGAAAGTTCGAACTGATTCTGTACGTGCAATCACAGCGCGTCGCATGGCCGTCGAACTTCTTCTTTCAAATCATCCAAAAGACTGTCTGACTTGTGCAAAAAATTTAGAGTGTGAACTGCAGGCACTTGCACAGGAATTGGGCGTACGTGAAATTCATTGGGAAGGCGATATGATGGATTATCCACTTGATACATCATCGTTCTCTCTTGTAAAAGATCCGAATAAATGTGTCATGTGTCGTCGTTGTGAAACAATGTGTAATGATGTACAGACCTGTGGTATTTTATCAGGCCTTAATAGAGGTTTTGACGCCTTTGTAGGTCCTGCGTTCAACTTGCCAATGTCTGAAACGTCTTGTACATTCTGCGGACAGTGTGTTGCAGTTTGTCCAACGGCAGCGCTTACGGAAGTGAATCATACACAGAAGGTTTGGCAAGTGATCAACAATCCTAAAAAACACGTTGTTGTTCAAGTTGCGCCAGCCATTCGTGTGGCTGTAGGTGAAATGTTCGGTATGGAGCCAGGTACAATTACAACAGGCCAATTGGCTGCATCTCTAAGACGTATGGGCTTTGACGGTGTATTTGATACAGACTGGGCTGCTGATTTGACAATCATGGAAGAAGCTTCAGAGCTTGTTCATCGTATTGAAAATAATGGTCGTCTTCCAATGCTGACATCTTGTTGTCCGGCTTGGGTTCAGTTCTTTGAGCATCAATTCCCAGATCTGCTTGATGTCCCTTCAACATGTAAGTCACCTCAAATTATGCTGGGTGCCATGGCGAAGTCGTATTATGCAGAAAAAATTGGCATAACACCAGAAGAAATTGTTGTGGTTTCTATTATGCCTTGTCTTGCTAAAAAGGCAGAGGCGGCTCGTACAGAGTTGTCTGAAGATGAGAATAAAAACGTTGATATTGTAGTCACCACACGTGAATTTGGTGCGATGCTTAAAGAAGCAGGTATAGATTTCTCATCTCTACCTGAGAGTGACTTTGATTCCCTTCTTGGTGAGTCAACAGGCGCTGGTGTCATCTTTGGAGCAACTGGTGGTGTAATTGAAGCAGCTGTTCGTACAGCCGCTGAGTGGATCACTGGCAAAGATCTTCCAGAGGTTGATTATCATGCCCTTCGTGGCCTTGATGGTATTCGTGAAGCCACTGTAAAAATTGGTGACATGGACATCAACATTGGTATTGCTCACGGCCTTGGCAATGCGAGAAAACTGCTTGAAGACATTCAATCAGGCAAATCTTCGTATCATGCCATTGAAATCATGGCGTGTCCAGGCGGTTGTATTGGTGGAGGCGGCCAGCCGTACCACCATGGTGATATGGATATCATTCGCAAACGTCAGGAAGCCATTTATAAAGAAGATGCCATGAAGACGCGTCGTAAATCTCATGAGAATCCAATGATCAAGAAGATTTATGAAGAGTACCTCGGCAAGCCATATGGTGAAAGAGCACATTCATTGCTCCATACGCATTATGCTGCTAAGGAAAAGATTTAGAATGAATTGAAACGGCTCCAAAAGAGGATCACAAAATTAATTTGTGATCCTCTTTTTTATTGTGTATATATAGTATGTATAACGGATGTTCAGTTGCGAGAGTGAATAGAAACATTTATAATGGGAAAATGGATAATTTAGTAAAATGCAATTAGAAATGATGTTTATTTCTAGGTGTTTTATGCTGAGTATGAATAGAGGGAGACCAAATTGAAGCGATTAAAAATGTATCTAATGGCGTTTACGATGGGGCTGTTATTACTTACAGCATGTTCAGTAGAAACAGGTTCAAGTGATCAAATAGAGGCCAATCAAACTATAATTGAAAATGAGGATAAAGCGGTAGAAAATATCGATGATGTTGATAACCTAGAAGAGGCGTTACCTGTCATCGAAGACAATCCTGATTCTAATGAATTACAGTTAATTGAGCCTAAAGTTTATGCAGGTCAAAGACACACACTTGCTTTAAAGGCAGATGGGACATTATGGTCATGGGGATCAAACGATGAAGGTCAACTGGGTTCTGGACTGCGAACGACATATCTTGATTATTCTGAAATGTACGAGCATGCTGATTCTGGAAAGGCTTTTGTGGTTAAGGAAAATGCTGATGCTTTATCACCAGTTAAAGTAATGGATGAAATTATTGACGCTTCTGCTGGAGGGAGCGCCTCTTATGCAGTTACACAGGAACATGAACTTTATGTTTGGGGAAACAATGAATTTGAGCAACTTGGCATCGCAGGTATAGACCGATTACTCACGCCAACGAAACTTATGGACGGTGTGGTTGATGTTGAAGCAGGAGCTCTGCAGGCCGCTGTTATTAAAGAAGATGGCAGTCTATGGTTCTTTGGCTATGAACCAAAGGCGATGGAGGTGGATGAAGAAGGACATGTCATTCAACCGATCGTTCAACCCTTTAAACTGATGGATCATATTCAAAAAGCATCTGTAACAGTAAATGGAATAATGGCGTTGACAGACACGTCAGATTTATATATATGGGGTAATGGAGACGTTGTGGGATTTGAGTACTCAGAAACGCCAAATTTATATGTGGATGAGCCTGTAAAAGTTTTAAGCGGGATCACAGAAATTTCTTGTAAAGGCCAAGTCAACATGGCCGTAGATCAAAATGGTGATTTATACACATGGGGTTTTAATGGAGATTCTGGCATGCTTGGTACGGGAACAGATGAGTTTTATGTATCAACACCACAGCGAGTCATGGGGGATGTTGCACAAATTACTGAAAGCAGTGCGCTGACTAAAGATGGTACCTTTTATACTTGGGGTGATATTGATGAAAGTTACGCTTCGATGAGCAGTATGGGTGAAACCGGCGGTGGAATACTGGACGTTTTGGTTGATTATGGTGATAAACCTGTTGCAGTGTTTCACGATGCAGCTTTCATTGAAAGAGATGATCGAATCTATGTTATTGATAAAGAAGGCATGCTCTGGGGACTTGGTCAGAATCAATTTGGAAAATTGGGTGATGGGACAGCGACGACCTATTCTTATGAGTTGATGGACGACGGAGAGTTCTCCATGTTGTTTTATTCCATCCTTGAAAATCACGACAAACAGGACTGGGTGCAAATTATGTCTTTGGTTGAATAATGAGGCCGAGTATCTTAAAAAAATTGAGACCAGCCAATTTGTTGGTTAAAATGAATAACTTCGTTGACTTATAATTTTTCTCTGTTAGAATAAGTATCAATATATAAAGAATCAGAAACTTGTGAATACTCAAGTTTTCAATTGAATAAACACTCATAAATTCAATGATTGGAATTAGTACTCAGTAATAGAACGCCACAGCGAGCCGGGGTAGGTGGAAGCCGGTGCAGGAATTATTGACGAATGGCTCCATAAGAAGCCGCGCAAATCTAGACTGACTGTGATGATTACAGGGTTTGGTAGTAGCGTTTGGTCGGAGGCTCACCGTTACAGGAGCAAAATATCGGTTAGAACCAAAATTTTCACCTCACTCTGCGTTGCTGATTAAAAATTGTACCGCTTACGTGCCTTAAGCACGTGCGCGTCCCAATTTTAAATCGCGCCTTGATTGAAATGAAAATTTAGATTCTAACAAAGTTTAGGATTGTCTAATCTAACCCGTATTTGAATAAGTGAAATGCAGTAGCATTTAACTTGGGTGGCTAGCGCGGAATATGAGCATATTTCGTCCCAATAGGGATGAAGTATGCTTTTTTGTTTCCTATTAAGCCGCAGTTATAGAGAGTGACCATTTGGGTTGTTTTGCTATTTTTCAAGTGAAATAGATGTATGTATTTAAGCCGGGTGGCAACGCGAAGACACTTCGTCCCAGTAATAGGGATGAAGTGTCTATTTTTATTGGAGGAATGTATATGATTGAGAAGTTTTCTATAAAACGAACGAATTTGACGCAAATTGGTTTTGAAGTGGAACCAGATCCATTAAGACTTTATACAGAGTTTAAAGGCAGTGAAAATGGATTTTTACTTGAAAGTGCAGACCGATTGGGGGAATACGGTCGATTTTCACTTATAGGCATTAATCCTATTTTAGAACTGAAATCAACAGGGAGAATGGTTGAGATCTCTTCAGAGTTTGGGACGGATACAAAGGAAGACAATCCATTTGATGTCATTCAGAACATACTGGGAAGTGTCATAAAAGAAGATACAGACCTCCCATTTGCATACGGCGGACTGGCTGGATGGATTGGATATGATGCTGTGAGACATATTGAAAAAGTCATAGATACAAACGAAGGTACTGGGGAAGTTCATGATATTCACTTAATGCTTCCGAAGCATTTGATCATTATTGATCGTGAGATTAAGGTTGTTCACGCACTGACATTCACATTTAGTGAAGACAAAAAAGAGTGCAGTTCATCTCACTCTCAATCACATGAGCAGATTCATTCTCGACTCGTGAACTTTTTAAAGCAATGTGAGCAGGCTGGGCATAAGCCTACAAACGAAGCGGGCTTAGTGGCAGAGCCTCACACGCAAACACCTGAAGAATTGGCAAAGGAATGGTCGTCTCCAACCAGCTTTGAAACATTCATCAAAGGTGTTCATGCGGCAAAAGAACATATTAAAAAAGGCGACGCATTTCAGCTTGTATTTTCTAGACGGCTGACTAAGAAAACAGAGATCACACCCGTTGATTTATACAGGCAGCTCAGACGTTTAAATCCATCCCCTTACATGTTTATGATTTCAACATCGGAAGCAGATGTTGTTGGAGCATCACCGGAAACAATGGTGCATATGAAAAACCAAACAGCCGTAGTTCACCCCATTGCAGGTACGAAACCAAGAGGAAAAACGCAAGAGGAAGACCAGAAGAACGAAACCGACCTGCTGGGGGATATTAAAGAAAACGCTGAACATTTGATGCTCGTTGATTTAGCGCGAAATGATATCGGTCGAATTTCTGAATATGGATCAGTAGATGTCCCTAAGTTTAGAACCATTGAACGTTTTTCACACGTCATGCATATCGTTTCGGAGGTCACAGGAAAGGTGAAATCCGATTTAGACACCATTGATGTATTCAAAGCCTGTTTCCCTGCTGGAACAGTATCTGGTGCCCCTAAAATCAAAGCCATGTCACTGATAGATGAAAATGAGCCTGTAAGGCGAGGCATTTATGCGGGGGCGGTCGGATGGTTTGGTACAAACAATGAAATGGATACATGTATTGCCATTCGTACTGCGGTTATGAAAGGCAATGAAGTGCATGTTCAGGCTGGTGGCGGCTTGGTTCAAGACTCCCAACCCAAGATGGAGTTTATGGAAACACTGCATAAATCGGCAAGCATTATGAGGGCTGTGCAACTCGCGGAACTTGAGAAGAAGGAGGGTTCTAGACATGATTCTAGTCATCGATAACTACGACTCATTCACATATAACATTGTGCAGTACTTGGGCGAAATGGGGACTGAGATGAAAATCTGGCGCAATGACACATTCACTTTGGATGAGCTTAAAATACTCAAACCAGAAGCCATTATACTATCGCCAGGACCGGGCCATCCGATTAATGCAGGTCTGACATGCGACGTTATTCGAGAGTTTACTGGAATCATTCCAATACTCGGCGTGTGCCTTGGCCATCAAGCCATTGGTCTCGTAAATGGTGGAAAGGTCGTTGAAGCAGAGGTTCAACTTCATGGGAAAATCAGCAATATCAATTTGAATGAAGATCGTCTTTTTAAAGATATGCCTTCAAATATCGATGTTGTTCGGTACCATTCCCTTGTTATAGATAAGGCCACTATTCCGAGTCAACTTGAGGTTATATCATCGGATGAAAATGGAGAAATTATGGCAATCAAACATAGAGAACATCCCGTTTACGGTGTGCAGTTTCATCCTGAGTCATACAGCACTCAGAATGGAAAACGGATATTAAGGAACTTTTTAGACATTGCTGAATCAAGGAGGAAAAACCTATGCAAAACAACATAAAATCCAATATAAAATTCAATATTCAGAAGCTCTCAAATGGTGAGAGTCTGCAATTTATAGAAGCAAAAGAGATGTTCCATACGTTTTTAGAGGGTGAAGTGAGTTCTATCGAAATGGCCAGTGTGTTGACTGCACTAAAAATAAAAGGTGAGACAGCTGACGAATTGGCCGGAGCAGCAGCTGCGCTACGTGCGAGAACGACGCAGTCGAGGTTCACAAAGCCTGTGATTGACACCTGTGGGACTGGTGGCGATGGCAGTGGTAGTTTTAATATTTCAACCGCAACCGCGTTTGTAGTTGCAGGTGCTGGTATTTATGTGGCAAAACACGGCAACCGAAGTGTGACGAGCAGATCCGGGAGTGCGGATGTGCTTGAAGCCCTTGGTGTTCATATTGAAATGACAGAAAAACAGGCGATGGATTGCCTTGAAAATACAGGGATCGGATTTTTCTATGCACCAGCCATTCATAAAAGCATGAAAGAAGTCATGCCTGTGCGAAGAGCGTTAAGAATTCGAACGGTATTCAATTTAATTGGTCCCCTTTGTAATCCTGTGAAGCTTTCTGGTCAATTGATTGGTGTTGGTGATTTAACGAAATTGAATACGATGGCAGAAGCGGCTTGTATATTAGGACTCCAGAGAACCATGCTGGTATGCAGTGACAAGGGTGTTGACGAACTGACGCTTAGTGGCACGAATCGAGCTATTTTAGTCGAGAATGGAAAGAAGACAGAGATCGAGATCAAGGCAGGCGCATTTGAACTTATAGAAGCGTCTGATGAAGATTTAAAAGGTGGAACTGCACAGGATAATGCACGTATTATGGAGTCTGTTCTAAAAAATGAGAGAACGCCATACCGTGATGCAGTGCTTCTGAATGCAGGCGCAGCGATATATGTCAGTGGTGAGGCGCAAGATCTGGAAACGGGTATTGAAATGGCAAAAATATCAATAGCACAAGGGCACGCGGAAGAAAAACTAAGGTTGCTTAAGGCGAAAAGCCTTTCGTTCAAAAAAGAAAAAATAGAACAAAAGAGTGTGACGGTTCAATCTAGATTAGCAATCAATAGAATGGTGGGACTCTAATGCATGACATTTTAAAAGAGATACTTTCAAGACGAATCATGGAGATTGAGAGAGTCAAAGCTGAATTAACACAGACTGAAAAAGAAAATTTGTTTGAGAAAGCAAAATTGAAGAAAAGAAGCGTCCGTTTAAGCTTTAAAAACGCACTAATTCAGACAAGGAGTGAGCGGGCTGTTATTGCTGAGTTTAAACGTGCTTCTCCGTCAAAGGGAGACATAAACACTAATCTTGACCCTGCAAATCAAGCATTTCTTTATGAAAAATGTGGTGCAGCGGCCATTTCCATATTAACTGAGCCTGATTACTTTAAAGGCTCAATGGATGATATTAAAAAGGCAAGAGGTGCAACGACATTGCCTATTCTTTGTAAAGATTTTATTGTGGATCCTATTCAAATCAATCAAGCAAAGTTGAGTGGCGCCGATGCAGTTCTACTTATTGTTGCAGCACTGAGTGAAACAAGATTACGCGAACTTTATGCACACGCGCGTATTCTAGGTTTAGATGTGCTTGTTGAGTCACACAATCAGATTGAAATAATGAGAGCGTTAAAACTAAAAGATGCGATTATTGGGATCAACAATAGAAACTTGAAAACTTTCATAACAGATCTTCATGTGACCAAGCGGCTGACGGCTCTTATTCCAAAGGGGCGGATCGTGGTCAGTGAAAGTGGTATTAAAACAGTTGAAGATATGACAATGCTGGGAAGTGCAGGAGCAGGTGCATTTTTAGTGGGTGAAACGCTGATGCGCTTAGATGGTTCAAATGACAAAGCTGAAGACAAAATGAAAGAATTTGTGGGGTGTTCATCACATCCGAAAGTTAAAATTTGCGGACTGACCAGACCTTCTGACATTCGAGTGGTTAATGGAGTGCTGCCGGATTATGCAGGATTTGTGTTTGCACCGAGTAAGAGACAAGTGGATATTAAGACAGCGAAGAAATTGATAGATCAAATGAATCCGGTTATTAAGTCCGTGGGTGTGTTTGTAAATACCCCTCCAAATGATGTCATGCGAATTGCAATACACTGTGGACTCGACGTGATACAACTCCATGGCAGTGAATCTGTAAGTGAGTATAAAGTACAGAGACCGGTATGGAAGTCTATATCGGTTAAGGATGATGAAGGTGTTAAAGATCTGGAATTAAAACGATTTGAAGCAGAACAAAGCGGCATTGTAAGTGGTCTCGTATATGACACGTACCATCCAGAAATGGCGGGTGGATCAGGTGAATCATTCTCTTGGGGTGAAGCTCTGCCGAGAGGGCAAGCACTAGTTGTTGCAGCGGGCGGAATGACGGTGAGTCGCATTGGAAATTGTGTGAATCAGTTAAAACCGGATGTCATCGATGTCAGCTCGGGTGTGGAGACGGATGGTTATAAAGATCCGGGGAAAATTAGAGAGTTTGTGAAGAAAATTCGAATGAGTGGGAGGAACAAACAATGTTAAATACACATGATGGGTATTTCGGGAAGTATGGTGGAAGATTTGTACCAGAGACGCTAATGCAACCTTTGCTAGAGTTAGAGCAGTGTTTTAAGACAGCTGTCGAAGATGATGTTTTTCAAAGTGAATTAGAAGAGTTGTTCCGCCACTACGCTGGACGGCCAACACCTGTATATCATGCTAAAAGATTGAGTGAGAGTATTGGTGGTGCTCAGATTTATCTAAAACGTGAAGACTTGAATCATACTGGGGCCCACAAACTCAATAATGTCTTGGGACAAATATTGCTTGCAAAACGAATGGGAAAAACCAATATTATTGCCGAAACGGGCGCAGGTCAGCATGGAGTAGCCACTGCAACTGTGTGTGCGTTGTTTGGATTAAAATGTACAGTCTATATGGGCACTGAAGACATAGCCAGACAAGCACCAAACGTTCAAAGAATGGAACTCCTTGGAGCATCAGTAAAACCAGTGGATGAAGGTGACGGTACGCTTAAGGATGCCACAAGCGCAGCCATCAGAGACTGGGTTGCAATGGCAGACACCACGTTTTATGTGATTGGGTCAGTTGTGGGGCCGCACCCGTACCCGTTGATGGTACGTACATTTCAAAAGATCATAGGTGAAGAGGCTAGAAAACAGATTCTAGAACTCACGGGTCAGCTTCCTAATCTACTTGTAGCACCTATTGGTGGAGGGAGCAATGCCATTGGACTATTCCATCCCTTTGTGAAAGATACATCTGTTCAGATGCTGGGTATTGAGGCGGGTGGAATTTCGGATGAAACTGGCAAACACGCCAAGACAATGGGCCTTGGAAAAGAAGGGATCATTCATGGCATGCGAACTTTGGTGCTTCATGATAATAACGGCCATATCAATTCGGTTCACTCAGTGTCGGCAGGTCTCGACTACCCTGGTGTTGGTCCTGAACATGCCCATTTTATGACATCGGACCGAGCGCGTTATGAAAGTGTTCGTGACGATGAAGCTCTGAATGCATTTCATAAGCTCAGTCGTATGGAAGGGATCATTCCAGCTCTTGAAAGTGCCCACGCTTTGGCTGGAGCTATGAGAGTTGCTGTCAATATGAAACAAGATGAGATAATTCTTGTGAACCTATCAGGCCGTGGTGACAAAGACATGGAAACCGTAATGAATGGAGGCCAACATGCGTAAAATACTAATGCCGTTCTTTATGCTGGGTGACTGCAGTGATAAGGAAACCCTGGAAATGATCGAAGGTGCCGTTGAGGCTGGTGCTGACTATTTAGAGCTTGGAATACCGCACTCTGATCCACTTGCAGACGGACCTGTGTTAAGGGAAGCTGCAGAGCGTGCTATTCGAAATGGCATGACACCTCATAAAGCCATAAAGCTTGCAGGCATGATTAAGACTCGGTTTGATTGCCCCGTATATATATTGACGTACTTGAATACCCTGTATGGTTATGAGGTGGAAGTTTTTATACAAGACGTGGTACGTGCAGGGATTGATGGACTTATTATTCCTGATCTGCCACTTGAAGCACAACAGAACCTTAAAGAAGAGTATGATTTTAAGAATCTAACAGTTGCTGCATTTACATCACCGACATCTGAAGAGCGACTTGAATCCATTGTGAAGGATTCAGACGGACTGATATACTCAGTGAATTATGCAGGAATCACAGGTAGTGGCTCTGGTATCGACGACCGCGTGAAGCGGAATTATGAAAAACTCAAGCAATTTACAGATCGCCCTGTTCTTTCAGGTTTCGGTATTGGAACTGCACAGTCGGCACGAAATGCTGTATATTATTCAGACGGGGTTATCATTGGAACGCAGCTTCGGGAAATCTATGAAACCTCTGAGAATAAAGGGGCAGACATTAAGCTGTACCTAGAAAGTATCAGAGATGCAATCGATTAAAATGAGACGTTAGCACTATTTTAAACCCCAGTTAAGCTGTGTGAATAAGCCCGAAAGTGGTATGATAACATTAGAGAATGAATAAATATACCAAATTTA
>Ga0070725_10000378_pt1 | contig 32229 bp, 29 predicted proteins | sample tdDd002_FD_69781 | JGI IMG/M metagenome (GOLD analysis project Ga0070725, IMG submission 69781) | Marine sediment microbial communities from the Atlantic coast under amendment with organic carbon and nitrate - tdDd00.2 | ecosystem: Environmental > Aquatic > Marine > Coastal > Sediment | place... | reverse complement strand
TTGGAGCATGGGGGTTTTAAGGTGCATTTCTTTGTCTTTTTCGTAAAAAAAAATCGGCAGAGTATACTCTGCCGCCCTGACAATGGGGATTACGGGAATATTTATGGGATTAGGGCGTCTAGCACACCACTAATCCTTCGAAACTCTACTAACAATAGAGTTCGGGGCTGTTTCATACGCACATCATACTTGAAAAAAATGGGGTATACAAGATTACTAAAAAATTTTTATATAATAATTATTTATTATGGTTAAAAAAGGGCTTGCGTTGTAGCAAATGGAATGATATAATCTCGTTTGTAGTGTGGGCAGATATGTCTACAATCTACTTCCTGCCCAATCAAGGGGTTGGGCCGCATATGACCATAGGGAGGTGTCAAGAATGAACAAGTACGAAGCTCTATTTATCCTTAAGCCAAATATGGAAGAGGAAAAGAGAACGGAAGCCATCGAGAAATTCAAGTCGATCATCGCATCTGACGGTGAAGTACTGAACGTTGACGAGTGGGGCAACAGAAGATTAGCTTACGAAATCGAAAAGCTAAAAGAAGGTTACTATGTATTAGTAGACTTCAACGCTGCTGCTGACCTACCAGCTGAGCTTGAGCGTAACTTCCGTATCAGTGACGCAGTTATGCGTTTCATGGTAACACGCAAAGAGGCATAGTCACGGACAGTAGAGGAGGAGTTTTATGAACCAAGTAGTTCTAATAGGTCGCTTAGTAAGAGATCCTGAACTCCGCTTTATTGCCGGCAGCGGACGTGCAGTAGCAAACTTCACAATGGCGGTTGACAAAGGTATGTCAAAAGACAAAAAAGCTGAACTTCAGGCTCAAGGTAAACCAACAGCGGATTTCATTCGTATTGTTGCTTGGGGCAAGACAGCTGAGCTTTGCGCTAATTATCTGAACAAAGGTAGTCAAGTTGCTGTAAACGGTTCTATTAACACGGGACAGTACAAGACTCCAAATGGCGAAACTCGCTATACTACAGATGTTGTAGCAAATGCAGTTGAATTTATTGGCAGCCGAAATGAAAGCCGACCGACTGGACAAAGTGATGACTTCTCTATGGGAGGCATGGACACTTCTGATTTCCAGGCGATTGAAGACGACGACGATATTCCATTCTAGAAGGAGGGAAATAAGATGGCTTTTAGAAAGCGTAGAAGAAGAAAGTTTTGTCAGTTTTGTGCTGATAAAGTAACTGATATCGATTACAAAGATACTGGTAAGCTAAAGCGTTACCTAACTGAGCGTGGTAAGATTTTACCTCGTCGTGTTACTGGTAACTGTGCAAAGCACCAGCGTGCTCTAACTACTTCAGTTAAGCGTGCTCGTATTGTTGCACTTCTACCATTCGTAAACGAATAAGATCATATGAAGCGGAAGACTATTGTCTTCCGCTTTTTTCATTAAAGGCAAAAGAAATGCAAACATTTCTTTTACCTTTAATGAAAAAAGCGATTTGAAGGCAGACCCCATCTATGGGAAAAAATGTGCTATTTGAATAGATGTATTGTATAATAGACAAAGATTAGACTCGAAGGAGTGAATATATTTGAAACAGGAAAGAAGCACAACCGCAATGATTGAAGCGGCACTGGTGGCCCTTATTGTGACCGTAGTCGTTTTAACTATTGGTTATATACCATTAATTGGCTACTTAACGGCATTTATGCCAGCCATTTTTGCCTCTGTTTGGATAAGGCGAGGACGACACTACGGCATACTGTCTGTATTTGTATCAAGTATCCTTACTTTTATTTTAGGATTTCCAGCTGAGAGCTTTGCAGTATTAGCATATGGCGGAGTTGTAGGTGGATTTTTAGGAGAAGGATTTAGAAATCAACTCAAGGCAAGCCAGACCATTTTACTCGGTGCAGTGGGTTCTGCATTTAGTATGATTCTGGTATTCAGTTTTGCTGAGTTACTTACAGGAATTGGTTTAATGCAGATTTTTACACAAGCAATTGACCAGTCACGAGAAATGATCAAAGCTTATAACATGGACCCAGCGCTTGTGGCAGACATGAATACTCAGTTTGATATAATGGCAACACAAATGCAGAACATGTTACCTTTTATACTAATTATGTCAGCTGCAATCACATCATCAATCAATCACTGGGCTGTAAGAAAAGGTCTCAATCGTATACGATTCACGCTTCCTGAAGCTGGATTGTTCAGAGATTTTGCCTTGCCTAGAAACGTGTTTATTGGCTCAATGATTATGATGTTGTTAGCTTGGTTTACAGGCATTATAGGATTAGGAAACTCTGATGTGTTATTTTTAAACATTTTGCTTGTTGTAACACTGGTATTCTCAATTCAAGGTGCAGCTGTAGCCATATTTTTCATGTACCATTATAAATTCCCACGTTCTGCCGTTGTGGCATTCACCGTAGGGGGTATACTCTTTTACAGCATGTTGCAGTTTCCACTATTCGTATTAGGCATGCTGGAAACGGTTATAAACCTAAGAGAGCGCATGAAGGTAAAAGCTTAGGAGTGATTAAATGGGTCATAATAAGTTTTCAAAGTTATTTAAAAACGACACACGACTCTATCTTTGGATCATAGTTCTTATGGTCTTGATTATAGCTGTATATGAACCTTTTCTTGGGATAGTTGGTTCTTTACTGCTTATATACCTACTTTATTATAACTGGCGGTCAGGTAGACAAAAAAATAAACGTTGGCAAAATTATATTGAAACTTTATCAAGTGATATTGATTCAGCTGCACGTTACGCAATTCTAAATTTGCCAATTCCACTTACACTGGTTGACTTAGACGGAAAAATCAGTTGGTACAACAGTAAGTTCTCTGATATGGTGGATCAAAAAGATTTATTAGGATCAGAAATTGACCGAATTGTTCCGACCCTAGAGTTTGACGAACTGTTAAGTGGTGAAGATGCTTCGAGTATAAAAATAAGCGAGAGCATGTACCGGGTTCTTTCTAATGTTGTAAAGATTGGTGATAAAACTGATGAACGTTATATCATGATGCTTTACTGGATCGACCAGACAAATTATTATCTGTTAAATGACAGGTATAATGACGAAAAAGCGGTTGTTGCTTTAATTCAAGTTGATAATTTAGACGACGTTATCAATGAAACAAAAGAAGAACATAGACCAGCGGTACGATCAGAAATAGACAAACGTATAAATTTATGGGCAACACGAATGAATGCCCTTATTAAAAGATACACAACGGATAAATACGTAGTTGTTTTCTCAAATAAGTTTTTAGAAAACCTAGAAGCAAAACGTTTTGCAATTCTAGACGATATCCGTGAGATAGAGGTTGGGAACAAAATTCCTGTCACATTAAGTATGGGTGTTGGTACAGGTGGAAAAAACCTTTCACAACGTGAAGAAAATGCCTTTGCATCTTTAGAACTTGCTCTTGGTCGAGGTGGTGACCAGGCCGTTGTTAGAAAAGATGGCAATTATGAGTTCTATGGTGGCAAAACAAAAGCTGTAGAAAAACGTAATCGTGTAAAAGCCCGTGTTATTGCCCACGCCTTTAGACCCCTTATAGATGACAGTTCTAAAGTCATCATCATGGGACATAAGTATCCGGATATGGATGCATATGGTGCAGCAATTGGTGTGTACAGAGCGGTACTTAACCGGGGTAAAGACGCATATATAGTTCTAAACGACGTAAATGATTCAATTTTTAATGTGCACAATGTCTTTAAAGACAATGACACCTATCATTTCATAAACACTGAAACAGCCATGGAAATGGTAGATGACGATACATTAGTTGTAGTCGTTGATACACATAGACCATCTTTCACAGAAGCACCTGAGTTACTTGAATCAGGCGCTCAAATAGTTATGTTTGACCACCATAGACGTGGTACAGAGTTCATTGAAAATACTGTTCTTAAATATACAGAGCCTTATGCATCTTCAACGGCTGAGCTCGTAACTGAAATTCTTCAGTATATGGAAAATACCATGAGGCTAGACAAACATGAAGCGGAAGCTTTACTGGCTGGTATTACAGTTGATACTAAAAACTTTACATTTAAAACAGGTGTACGTACCTTTGAAGCGGCGTCTTTATTAAGACGATTTGGTGCAGATACAACAGTTGTTAAACAGCTGTTCCAAGATGATTTAAGTACGTTTATCCATAAATCTAATATTGTAGCCAATGCTAAAATATACGATAATGATGTTGCCCTATCTGTTTATGACGAAGATGTGCCTAATGCTCAACTCGTTGCAGCACAAGGTGCAGATGATCTTCTAAACATTAGGGGGATATCCACCTCATTTGTACTTGGGCGTAAAAGTGATGAAATGATATTCATTAGCGGCCGAAGCCTTGGTGACACCAATGTTCAAGTTATTCTTGAAAAAATCGGTGGTGGTGGCCATATGACGGTTGCAGGCGCTCAATTTAAAGACAAAGACATTGATGAAGTAAAAGACTTGCTGCTTCAAGCAGTTCAGGAATATTTTGAAGAGGAAGGTGAATAGGTATGAAGGTTATACTATTAAAAGACGTTAAAGGAACAGGCAAAAAAGGCGATGTAGTGAATGTTAGTGATGGTCACGGCAGAAACTTCCTAATGCCTAGAGGTCTTGCAAAAGAAGCAACAGATGGTGGCGTTAGCCAGGCTAAACACCAAAAAGCATCAGAAGATAAGAGAAATGCTGAAGCATTAGCAGAAGCTAAAGAACTTGCTGCAAAAATTGAATCTTTAAAAGTTACGTTCCAAGCTAAAGCTGGGGAAGGTAGCAAGCTGTTTGGATCTATTACAAACAAAGATGTTGTAAATATGTTAAACCAACAACACGGCATTAAGGTAGATAAGAAGAAAGTTAAAATGGACCAAATTAAAATGTTGGGTTCATTTAAAGCTGAGATCAAAGTATACCCTAAGGTGACTGCCAAGTTAGAAATATATGTGACTGAGCAAAAGTAAAATAAATGATCAAATACGAGCGACTACAAGATAGAGATATCTGGTAGTCGCTCTTTTCATTATTAAGACTGACATACATCGGGTATACATTACAAAAGAATGAGGTGTTACTATGAATCTGGAACTTAGAAAGTTTGTTGCACCAGAAATTATATTCGGTGTGGAAGCAAGAAAACTCATTGGACAGTATGCCAGTAATCTTGGAACTGAAAAACCACTGATAGTCACTGGAAAAATTGTACGTCAGCAGAAGTGGTTTATTGATATCATTCAGGCTTTAGAAGAGGTAGGTATTGCTTATGAAATATTTGATGCAGTAACAATTAATCCTAAGGATCATGAGTGTCACCTTGGAGCAAAAATATATGAAGCTTCAGAGTGTAATATTATTATTGCTGTTGGTGGTGGTAGTGTAATTGACTGCGCTAAAGCTATAGGTATTTTACTTGCAAATGGTGGTCATGTAACTGAATACGAAGGGGTCGATAAAATACCATTTCCTATACCACCCCTAATTTGCATCCCAACAACAGCCGGGTCGTCAGCAGATGTGTCTCAGTTCTCAATCATTACTGACACGGACAATATGTACAAAATGGCTTTTGCAAGCAAAATGATTGTACCGGATATTTCTTTGATTGACCCTGAGGTAACACTAACCTGTGATTTTGATCTTACCGTAGATGTGGGTTTAGATGCATTATCCCATGCCATTGAAGCATATGTTTCTAATGCATCTTCGACAATCACAGATTTACATGCCTTATATGCAATTGAAAAAATTGCAGAATTTCTTCCACTCCTAGCCAAAAACTTAGATAACTTAGAATATAGGGCCATTATTATGCAAGCTTGCCTTGATGCAGGCCTCGCCTTTTCCAATGCAAGTTTGGGGCTTATCCATGCCCTGGCACACCCTATTGGTGGGCGTTATGATTTAGTACATGGTGCACTTAACGGTATGTTACTTGAACATGTAATCGCATTTAACTATGAAAGTGCTAAAGACCGGTACGACCGTATAGCTCAGGTGATAAAAGAAAAAAGCCGCTTGCAAAGCACGGGTATTATAGACGTTGTAAATGAGTTTATTGAGCAGATTAGACCTAATACAGGTCTTGCATCTCTTGGGTATAATACGGACGAGTTAGAAGATTTAGCCCAGTATGTTTTAAAAGATCCTTGTATTGCAACCAACCCTCGTCAGGCTTCAATTGAAGATGTGGTGATCTTATATGAAAAAATCTTCTAACAAATCCATGAGAGATCAGGTAATGGGTCTTGGGCAATCTTCCATGAGAAAAAATTATTACCGTGAGCTCATGGAAAAACAGAAAGATCTGGAAGCAAAAAATGAGGCACTTTTGTCTGAAATAGAGAAAAGAAAAAGTGTTGAACAAGAACTTCTTGCTTTGAATGAAAAACTGGAACACAAGGTTCAAATACGCACAGAGGCCTTAACACATAGTAATGAGTTATTAAAAACCTATATTGACGAGTTAGAAGAAGCCCAAAATCAGCTGATTGAGCAGGAAAAGCTAGCATCTTTAGGCACCTTGGTTAGGGGAATTTCCCACGAAATTAATACCCCTCTTGGCATAGGTGTTACAACGGCGTCTTACTTAAAAGACACCATTCTTGAACTTCAAGAACGTGTAAGTAGTGGGACTATGACAAAGGTAGATTTTGAAAACGAACTCAAAGCATTAGTGGACGCATCAAATATACTCATTTCAAGTGTGAAAAAAAGCGTGAACTTGGTAAATAGTTTTAAAAATATTGCAGCAGATAAGAACAGTGAGAAACTTTCTGAGATTAAGGTGTATGACTATATAACATTAATTTTAGGTGGGATATTAAATGAGAGTGATCTGGATTTTGATTTAGAGACGAAAATTGAATGTGATGCTGATCTGGTCATAAAAATGTATCCAAGTATTTTATCACAGTTGTTGACCATCTTTGTATCAAACTCAATACAACATGGTTATCATAAAGGAGACCTTGGTCATATTAATATTGGATTCAGGGTGGATTCAAACGGAATCTATGCCAGTTATTCTGACGATGGCTCTGGCATTGAACCTGATCTTTTAAAACATGTGTTTGACCCGTTTTTCACAACATCTAGAAATGGGAGAACTGCTGGTTTAGGCCTGTTTGTGGCATATAATTTAATCACAAGAATGAATGGGACTATTTCATTAATCAACCAAGAAGAGGGTGGCATACTAATTGATATTCAAATACCACTTGAACATAATCTAAAGGCAGATGCGTAGTTATCTGCTTTTTTAATGTAAAAAGACAAGTCCAGTTAAGTCATTGTTTTACGAAATTGTAAACGAATGAAAACAGGAATACATAGATTGTGAATAGAACTTATATAGAATATTCAGAATTATGCGTCTTCAACTCAAAATACACAAAATAAATGTAGGGGTGTTTATATGTATGAAAAATTGATCAACAATATGGAAACGATAATTATAGGAAAAGAAGTTGTCGTTAGACGATTACTTATAGCGCTCTTAGCAGAAGGACATGTGCTGATTGAAGATGTTCCGGGTGTGGGAAAGACCACAGCAGCACAAGCGCTGGCAAAATCCATGGATTTGAGTTTTAGCCGCGTTCAGTTTACACCTGATTTACTGCCCTCTGATATTTTAGGCGTCTCTGTCTACAGAAGAGAAACATACGATTTTGTATTTAATAAAGGCCCCATATTTAATCAGATTGTCTTAGCCGATGAAATCAACCGCGCTTCACCTAAAACACAATCTAGTTTGTTAGAAGCGATGGAAGAAAGACAAGTAACCATGGACGGTACCACATATGCATTTGATGGTCCATTTATGGTGGTTGCTACACAAAACCCAATTGAATATGAAGGCACATTTCCCCTGCCTGAAGCCCAGTTAGACAGATTTTTAATGAAAATAAAAATTGGTTACCCCGACAAAGCAGATGAAATGAAAATTGTTGAAAGAATGGGAACCCGACAAGATATTAGCAAACTTGAGAGTGTGTTGACGGCTGAAGAAGTTGACATTATGCAAGAAAAAGTTAAACAAGTCCATGCGGATGAGTCTATATGGTCTTATATTGTTGATATAGTACGTAAAACCCGTTCGTCAGATGAAGTACTGCTAGGATGTAGTCCAAGAGCAGCAGTTGGGTTGTTAACCGCTGCAAAAGCAAGAGCTTATATTCATGATAGAACGTATGTAATCCCAGAAGATGTACGTGAACTGGCACAGGATGTACTGGCACACCGATTAATCGTCAAACCTGAAATCAGATATAAAGGTCGATCTTCAGAACAAATTGTCCAAGACTTATTGGATTTTGTTAAAGTTCCAAAGGTGGTTGTTCATGACGAATAGACAAGTATATTTGATAGGCCTGTTTACTTCAATTGCCTTAGCCCTACTTACAGGAGGTCGATTCATATACTTTATTGCTGTCACCCTTATTGTGGTATTTGTCAGTAGTTATTGGATGGTTTGGTGGAATAGCAAAAACATGTATTTGTTCTTTAATATAAGTGAAGAAGTTTTAACAGTTGGAGATCATCTCTGGATTGAATACAAACTCACCAATATGTCCATACTACCAGCTGCATATGTTTTAATGACCTTCGTTGTGTCAAAACGATTGGGTGAAATGGAGTTTCCATCTGAGGCGGCGTATTTTGGCCCTTATCAAATGATTACCATTCGAAAAAATGTATCTTGTAAAAACAGAGGTTTTTTTACCATTGGAAAGTTGATTGTAGATATTCGAGACCCACTTGGATTATTTGAAAGAGAAGTGGTTTTTGATCGTGCCATCGATATGACTGTGTACCCTAAGGTTCATGACATTCAAAATTTCAACTTACCTGCTAAAGAGTTCTTCGGAAGAATATCGGTACCCCTTCAAACCCATGAGGATTTTACAAGTATGAAGTCTATTCGTGAGTATCGTAAGGGGGACAACACTAAGAAAATTCACTGGAAGTTGTCTTCTAAAATGGAACATCCTTATGTAAAAGAGTTTGATTTGTCTGCGGATACTAAAGTTTATATGATGGTTGATGGATTTAAAGAGACCATTGATCCTAACAATTTAGATCTGCAAGATGGTATGGTAGAGATCGCAATATCACTCATTCATTATTTTTTACAAAATGATGTGGCTGTTTCACTTGCTTGTAACACTAAAAGAAGACTGGCTATTGAAGGTAAAGATATGGAGCGATTTGGTCTATACTTAGATGAAATGACAGGCTTTATACCAACAGGTGAGAAAAGTTTTGTTGAGTTTGTACGGGGAGAAACCAGCAAACTCTATTTTGGCTCTACCATCATCACCATTAGTAACCAACTCACAGAGAGTTTATTATATACCCTACTGGGTTTACGCGAAAAACGATTTGATGTGGTCTTAATCTTATATGGTGAGCAAAGCTCAATCATGCCAGATGAACTGGAGATATTAAAAAACAGAGGTGTTTTGTCGTATTGTATTTCGAACCGGCTAGACATTTCTAAATTATTGGAGGTGCGCTATGAAAACAAAGCTTTCTAACCAAAATTTCATAGCGGGTTTCCTATTGTTACTCTCTATGGTACGTGTTTTAAAAGAGGCCCTTCGTCTGGACATGGGGTCAGGAAGGATATTCTTATTTGTAATAATAACTTGGTCAGCCCTCCACTTTCTATTTAGTAAAAAACGATTACTCGTGGGTTCAGGTTTATTGTTAGGGGCGGGGCTAACCCTTGCTGTACTATATCCTGCCCTCCACAGATGGCTCGATTTTATAAAATATAAAAACCCTCTGCAATTGGGTTTGTCAAAAGTATTGGCATCTTTGTTTAGAATGGATACATGGCCAGAGTTTATATTTTATATTTCAGATGCATTATTACAGGGTGCTGATATTGGTGGGCAAGTCCTCAGTTTTAACGTGGTCTCTGTTTTCTTATTTGCTTTTATATTAGGGTTAATTCTTTATGTGAACATGTTAAAACAGAGGCACTATGGTTACTATTTACTGCCATTGGCTGTGTTTGTTCAGCAGTGGTTTCAGTATGCAGAAAGCATTCAATCTAACTTTTCAATATATTTTATTGGATTTATAATGCTTGCAGGTACCTACACAAAGGAAAAAACACATGTGGCTTCACTAGGTGCATCTTACGGTGTTAAACATTTTGCGGCCAAGCGGTATGGGACCTATTTATTCATTTTGGGAACCCTTGTTATTATGATAAGCAATGTAGTTTTATTTTTCACACCTGTTGACGGGATTAATATTGCTGTTGGTGAATTGGTGCCTAATATACTAGATATGCGTACCGGCTACAAAAGACAGAGTATGGCGATGTTTACTTTTAAACAGACCATGTATCATCCTTACGAGGAACGCCTTGGAGGCCCAGTGGTGCGTGGCGAAAATCCAGTTTTATTACGGGTTTGGTCTGACAAAGCGGGAGCCTATTTACGTGGGCGTGTAAAAACCAAGTATACGGGTAGCTCTTGGGTATCAGAACATGTATTGTTTCAAAACAATAATGATTATAGTAAATGGACAGGGGTGCCAAACACCCGTCAAAGTTCCTACGAGTTAACCATTGTTCCAGAAGGCATATCTACAAAAACACTTTTTGCACCCTTAGGTGTGAAAACTACAAGTTTGGATAAGTCTAAGGTATTTTTAAACCCGGATGGGGCAATGTATTATAAACGAGAATCCCTAGAAGGTGCTTTAGACGTGTACTCGATTCGTGGTGTTGATTATTCAATGCGGATTGAAGATGAGTCCATATATTTAGATTTACCTGATGGATTTGATGCCAGAGTTATTGAAAAAGCTCGAAGTATTACAGAAGGGCTAGAGTCTGATTACGAGAAGATGGAAGCCCTAAAAGATTGGTTACGCAAGTCGTATCCTTATAACTTAGAACCGGGTCTTCCACCTGCAGATGATGATTTTGTTGCATATTTTCTTTTTGAAGAAAAAAGCGGGTATTGTACATACTTCGCAAGTGCTTTAGCAACCATGGGAAGGACACTTGATATCCCTACAAGATACGTTGAAGGATTCATTATGCCATTTAGTCGTGAACCGGACGGGTCTTACCCTGTAAGGGCAGACCGCGCCCACGCTTGGACAGAAGCATATATTGAGGGAGAAGGATGGCGTATATTCGAAGCAACACCTGCTTATAATGGGTCTTCTGCTAATTTAGACGATCAGGATCGTCAGTCCCTTCCAGACTTGAGTGGGGCTGTAGCAAATGACGAATCCCAGTTCACACTAGAGTCAAAAGAAGATTTGCTTGATGTGGCTATTAGTGAAGATGCCGGTTATACTCCAGTAGCTTCACCTGATTATTCTGATGAGATTTTGTATGGCCTGGTTCTTTTGTTTGGTCTTGTGTTAGTGGGTGCATTTTATCAATACCAGAAGGTTAAAAGACATTTTGAAAGAGGTTCTTACCGGCAACTGGCTATTCGTCAGATCTATTACTTAGAAGATTTACTGGATATTGAAAGTGACATTTTAACGCCAGCAGAGAAGTTAAGAGACTTTATTATTAGCAAAGATGATTTCGAAAAAAACACAGAGTTTGCGTATGATATAATAGACAAAGTCAACGCCGTTTTATATGGTGGCATTGATGTGAATGAAGACACATTTGACCAGATCAAAGCTTTGGTGGTTCACATTGAACGTGAAACCAAAGGCCGACTAAACCGCATAAAATATGTACATGATCTGAAAACATAAATAAGGTTTAAACTCAGTAGTAGAAAGGAAACAAGAGATGGAATTTATGGGCAAAGTACCGCCGCACAGTATAGAGGCGGAACAATCTGTTCTAGGTGCAATGATCCTTGATAAGGATGCCATCACAGAAGTTACAGATGTCATCAAACAACAAGCTTTTTATAGGGAAGCGCACAAGGAGATTTTCGGTGCAATTATTGAGTTGTACAATAAGAATGAGCCCGTTGATCTAGTCACTGTGTCCGATCAGCTAATTCTTCTGGGGAAGTTAGAAGAAACAGGGGGCATGGAGTATTTAGCCGATTTGACGAGTGCAGGGGTCGTTACAACCAATGCGCGACACTATGCTAAAATAATCGATGAAAAAGCTACCTTACGTCGTTTAATTAAAGCATCTTCTGAAATAATTGAATACGGTTATGAGACGCAAGATGCAGCCCAAGTCCTTGATAAAGCAGAAAAATCTATATTTGATATTTCACAAAATCAAAGTCGTGAAGGTATGACACCTATTCGCGATGTTCTGGTAAACGCATACGATGAAATAGAAAGAATGTACGAACATGACGGTGGGATCACAGGTATTACAACAGGATTCATTGACTTGGATGGTAAAACAAGTGGTTTCCAACGTTCGGATATGATTCTTGTTGCTGCTAGACCCTCAATGGGAAAGACGGCCTTCTCTTTAAACCTGTGTCATAATGCAGCGTTAAAAGGAGACGGGTGTGTTGCAATTTTCAGTCTCGAGATGTCCAAGGAGCAGCTGGTACAACGTCTGCTCAGTTCAGAAGCACATATCCCTCTGGGTAAAATCCGTAATGGTGACTTAGAAGAACAGGACTGGATTGATATCACTAAAGGTATGAGCACCCTGTCGAATGCCAAGATATTTATTGATGATACACCTGCAGTAACAGTAATGGAAGTTCGTGCAAAGTGTAGAAGGCTTAAAATGGAACATGGTCTTGATATGATTATGATTGACTACCTTCAACTTATGTCAGGTAACGCAGAGTCAAGACAACAGGAAATCTCGAATATTTCCCGTGGTCTGAAGGGTCTGGCTAGAGAGTTAGATTGTCCTGTAGTGGCATTATCTCAGCTTTCTCGTGCCCCTGAACTTCGTGCTGACCATAGACCTATCCTTTCGGATCTTCGTGAATCTGGTGCCATTGAGCAGGATGCCGATGTTGTAATGTTCCTCTATCGTGATGAATACTACTTCCCTGATTCAGAAAAGAAGGGGATTGGAGAACTTATTATTGCCAAGCAGAGAAATGGTGAAACTGGAACGGTTGAGCTAACGTGGTTAGGTCAGTTTACAAAGTTCGTAAACTTAGAGCGTGAATTCGTCGAGTAGGTGACAGTATGAAGCAGGCGAATGTTCGTCTACGACCCTTTAAATTGAAAGATACAATTGAAATGATTCAGTGGGGAAAACATGATGACCCTAGATTTCTGCATTATAACTTTCCTTATACGAAAGCTACAGACTTAGAGAAGTGGCACCGGGCTAAGAAGAGTTTTCTTAAAAAGTGGATTTACGCCATTTATGTGGGAAATCGTATGGTTGGATATATTACACTGAAAAATATCAAGTGGTTAGATGGGATTGGGGAATTAGGCATTGCCCTTGACCCAAGTTACGTGAATCAAGGGATTGGTAAACGCGCAATTTGTCTTTACTTACACAGGATATTTAGAAACTTTCCCTTGTATGAAATCCATTTGAAAACGGCGGAGTTTAATGAACGTGCTATTGCCTGTTATGAACACATTGGTTTTCGTCATGTATCAAAAGAAAAAGAGGCTTTTGAGGAGCAAATGTATCGAAAGCAAATTCTTAATCGCTTTCCATTTTTTGAACATGATAAAAAGAAATTGTATGTGAATTACTGTTATATGAAGATCACTAAAACAGAGTTTTTGAACAAATATATTAAAAACACCGAATGTTGATATGTATAAATATTGATCATACGGATAACTTATACAATGTTCGTCGCTAGACACGAACATTGTATTTTTATTTTGCAGAAAATAGTCGGAAAAGTGATTGACGAGACCAGTATGATTTGCTAGTATGTATGTGTAAGTTCGGAAGAAAAAGTGAGGTGTAATTATGTCAACTGTCGTAATTGTAGGGTCTCAATGGGGAGACGAAGGCAAAGGCAAGGTTATTGATTATCTAGCAAGCGAAGCGGACGTAGTTGTTCGTGGTCAAGGCGGCAACAATGCAGGTCATACAGTTGTTGTTGGTGACGAGAAGTATGCACTACATCTGATTCCTTCAGGTGTTTTATACGAGAATACTATGAATGTCATCGGTAACGGTGTTGTTGTTGATCCAGAAAGTTTAATTAAGGAACTTGATGGTCTAGAAGGCCGCGGTGTGAACACGGATCATATACGTATTAGTGATCGCGCGCACTTAGTATTCCCTTTCCACAAAGAAATTGACCGTTTAGCTGAAGAAGCTCGTGGTGATGCTAAAATTGGTACAACTAAAAAAGGCATTGGCCCATGTTACATGGATAAGGTTGAACGTTCAGGCCTACGTGTATGTGATCTTCTTGATGAAGCATTTGAAATGAAACTACGTGCACAGGTTGCACACAAAAATAAGATTATTGAAGGCGTATACGGTGGAGATGCACTTGATGCGGACAAAATCGTTACAGACTACAAGCGTTTTGCTGAGAGACTGCGCCCTTACGTTTCAGATACAATTCGTATTGTTTACGATGCAGTGAAAGAAAACAAAAAAGTATTACTTGAAGGTGCTCAAGGTACACTTTTAGATATTGATTTTGGTACGTACCCGTACGTAACGAGCTCACACCCTATTTCTGGTGGCTTTGCTATTGGTTCAGGTGTAGGCCCTAATAAAATTGAAGAAGTTCTTGGTATTACAAAAGCTTATACTACACGTGTTGGTATGGGTCCCTTTGTTACAGAACTAGACGATGAAATTGGTGAAAGAATTCGTGTTCAAGGACATGAATTTGGTACGACAACGGGTCGTGCTAGACGTTGTGGTTGGTTAGATACAGTTATCGTAAACTATGCAGCGCGCGTTAACGGTATGACGGCAATGTCTCTTATGTTACTTGATGTACTAACTGGCTTTGAAGAAGTTAAAATCTGTACAGCATACAAGTACGGTGATGAAATCATTGAAGATTATCCAGCAAGCCTTTCTATGTTAGAAAAATGTGAGCCAGTTTATGAAACACTTCCTGGCTGGAACGAAGACATTACTGGTGCTGAAAAGTTTGAAGATCTTCCTGAAAATTGTCAGAATTACGTAAACCGTATTGAAGAGCTTACAGGTGTACCTGTTAAAATAGTTTCAATCGGTCCAAAGCGTTCTCAAACGATTATTCGTGATAGAGTTTATAGAGACTAGAACACCAGTCTATAAACCCTTTGAGGGAACATAGTCCTTACTAGAATAGAGCCCTTCTTATCTACATTTAAGATAAGAAGGGTTTTTTGCTGCGAAATATTCTTTGAGTCAACATAATATGATATACTTATGTAGAATACGGGAACTCTGACTTTTGAGAAACTGACATTTGTTTTGACGGCAAATAAAATGGACAGACTATACAACAAAACAGGGGCTATATAATGAGAAAAAAAGATTGGAAGGACCAACTTCTAGATAAGTTGGCTTGGTTGATTGCGGCCATGGCGAGCCCATTTTACGGGGTTTACCATAACCACAAACGCGCTAAAAGAAGAAAATCATATTACAGTGGTGCGCGGTCAAACCGTTATAATTTTAAATATAAGATTTCAAAGTTTATAGAAAACAACCATCATATGGTTTATGCAGGCATAGCAGTTATTGTACTTGCAGTGGTTGCATATACAGTTACAACCTTTATACCAAGTTCATCAGGGGCACAAGTTGCATCTGCATCAACTGACTTGAAAATTGAAGAGACTCCAGAAGTTCAATCACTTGCTGCAGAAGGTGCTATTGCAGATCTTGAAGAAGTTGCTGATACTTCTGTAAATGTTGAACCAACTGCGGAGGAAGTTTTACTTGATAAACTTATTAAAGGCGTAAGCTTAACTGCTGGTGTTGCGATTGAAGGATATGAAGTTACTGCAAATGATGTTCCTGTTGCTTACTTCAATACACGTGACGAAGCTGAGTATGTACTTGATGCACTTAAAGTTCGTTATCAAAAAAATGAGGATGCGGAGTACTTACGTACATATTTCCAAGAAAACGTATCTGTGACAAAAACCTATAAACCTGTAGGTGAGTGGACTCAGTTTGTTGAACCAGATACAATTCTAGAATATATTATTCGTGGAACAAACGAGCAGAAGAGACACATCGTTGAAAAAGGTGAAAACTTCTGGGTTATTGCAAAAGGATATGGTATTCCAGTAAATGACCTGGTAAAGGCCAATCCAGAGGTTGTTCCAGAAAGACTTCAGATAGGACAGCAAATTAGTTTAGTTGTACCAAGACCACTTATCAGTGTTTATACTGTAGAGATGGCAGAGTACAATGACGACATTCAGTATGATATAGAGTATGAAGATACAGCGAATATGTTCCAAGGTGAGTACCGTACAAAAGTAAAAGGTGTTCAAGGGGAACGATTTGTTGAAGCAGAGATCTACAGAGTTAACGGTCTTGAAGTTGGCAGAATCATCATGGATGAAGAAATCTTAAGTGAACCAACAACACGTGTGGTTTATCGAGGAACCAAAGATCCGCCTCCGCGTAAAGGAACGGGCGTGTTTGCTAAACCAACTAGCCGTGGCTACATCACATCAGGTTTTGGATGGAGATGGGGACGTCAACATAGTGGTATAGATGTTGGTATTCCAATTGGAACACCAGTAACTGCATCAGATGGTGGTGTGGTAACATTCTCAGGGACTAAAGGCGGTTATGGTAAATGTATTATCATTGACCATGGCGCAAATATGACTACACTTTATGCACATAACTCAAAGTTATATGTAAGAAAAGGTGAGAAAGTATTTAAAGGTCAGACCATTGCAGCATCAGGAAATACAGGCCGGAGCACTGGGCCGCACCTGCACTTTGAAATTAGAAAGAACAATGTGCCTGTAAACCCTACAGGATATATTTCTTACTAAAATTGTTTAGGCAGGATGGTTTTGAAATGATTAATCAATACCGCTATGTGAAAACATAGCGGTATTTTTGAACTAAGATGATTCCCGAATATTTCAATATAAATACGAATGCAGTATGTTGATTTAGATCTATATTGGAATCGGGTATAATGGGCGTAGAACATAATCGAGGTGAGACTATGGATAAGAAAATTCTAGTTGTAGATGACGAGAAGCCGATTGCGGACATAATTAAATTTAACTTAGTTAAAGAAGGTTTTACTGTTGTTGTAGCTTATGACGGGGAAGAAGCTGTTCAAATGCATGATCAGGTGCAGCCAGACCTAATGCTTCTTGATGTAATGCTGCCTAAAATGGATGGATTCCAAGTATGTAGAAAAATTCGTGAAAAGCATTCAACTCCAATTATCATGTTGACTGCAAAAGAAGAAGAAGTAGATAAAGTTCTGGGTCTTGAACTCGGAGCCGATGACTATATTACAAAACCATTTGGAATGCGAGAACTCATTGCTCGTGTTAAGGCAAACCTTAGACGCATTGACATGGATGGAACAGTTGAAGCAGGGGAAGTAAGTGTTATAGAGTCAGGCAACTTGAGTATTGATTTAGACCGTTATGAAGTGAGCAAAGAAGATACAATAATCGAACTGACACTTAGAGAGTTTGAATTATTAAAATATCTGGCGACACAAGAAAATCAAATTTTTTCAAGAGAACAACTTCTTAAAGATGTTTGGGGATATGAGTATTTTGGTGATATTCGTACTGTAGACGTTACGGTTAGAAGACTTCGTGAGAAAATAGAAGATGATTCTAGCAGCCCTAAGTACATCTTAACTAAACGTGGTGTTGGTTACTATTTCAGGAGGACATAATTTAATATGTTTAAGAGCATTAGATGGAAGTTTATAATTATCTATTTTATGCTCGTGTTTATTGCAATGATTATAGCTGGGGTATTTATTATCCAGTCTATTCAGGAGTACCACTTCGATAATGTGACAAAGGAGCTAAGAGAAATCTCTGAGCTGATATTGCCACAACTTGAGCGGTATGATGATCTATCTTTGACACAAGTAACTGATGAATCTGAAGAAAGTGTCATTCAAGAACTTATAACAGGTGTTCAGAATGTTGGCATCAATAAAGAAATCTATGTTATTGATCGAAGCAATAATTCAATTGTTGCTACAACGACTGAGAATATTGGTGTTTCCGCAGATGAAGTTCTAAAACTTGATCTGCTTCTTTCTGGCCTAAATGGTGTAAGTGCAGAATCCATTGAGAATATTCAAAGTGGTAATGCAGTCTTTAGGACAAAAGATATGGTATTTCCAATTGTTCACACAGGTAAAGTGACGGGTGCATTGTATTTACGTTCAGATTTAAGAGAGATCTTTGATACCCTGAATAAGTCTATAGTTATAATAATCCAGTCTATCGTATTGTCTTCTGGCTTTACGATATTACTTGGTTTCTTCATTGCCCGTACAATCACTGACCCAATTAATGACGTAACCATGCGTGTTGCCAAGCTGGCGCAAGGGGACTTTAACCAGGTTGTACAAGTGCGTTCGGATGATGAAATTGGACAACTTGCAGATACATTTAATTATCTGACAGGTAGATTAAACACGAGTATGCGTGAGATTTCCAGGGAAAAGAGTAAACTGGAAACCATTATTAATCATATGGATGATGGCCTTATAGCGGTAGACCGTGAAGGTGAAATTATTCATATCAATCCTAAGGCGAAAAATTTCCTTAAGATAAGTGAACACGAAACGAATTATAATGACATAGCCGAGCGAATCGATAAAGGCATAACGCTTGATAATTTGAAATTTAATAACCCAGATTGGACAGGTTCTATAACTGAGAAATTTGAAAACAGTTATATCAAAATCAGTTTTGCGCCTTATACAAATGACCAAGAAGATAAGAACGGGTTTGTATTTTTGATTCAAGATATTACAGAAACTCAGAGACTGGAAGACATGCGACGTGAGTTTGTTGCAAATGTTTCTCATGAATTAAAAACGCCATTAACGAGTATTAAAAGTTATACAGAAACAATACTGGATGGCATGATTGATGATAGGGAAATGACTGAAAGATTTTTATCTGTTGTAAGTTCTGAAGCAGATAGAATGACGCGACTTGTGCGTGACTTGCTTCAACTGTCGAATTTCGATGCAAGAAAAGTAGCCCTTGATTTTGAGTATCACGATTATGTGATGCTTCTTAAGAAAGCTATTATGAAGGTTGATGTTACAGCTAAAGCAAAGATGCAAGAAATTAAATTGATTGCAGATATTGATGAAGTTGTAGGGTATTTTGATTATGACCGTATTGAACAGGTTATGTTAAATGTGCTTTCTAATGCGATTAAATACACACCTGAAAATGGTCGAATTAAAGCGTTTATCACACGCAGTGGTGATTATGTTCAGATTAAAGTCGATGACACGGGGATCGGTATCAGCAAAAAACACCTTGCCCGTATATTTGATCGATTCTATCGAGTTGATAAAGCTAGATCTAGAAATATGGGTGGCACAGGACTGGGTTTATCCATTGCAAAAGAAATTGTTGAATTACATCAAGGTGAGATCGAAATTGATTCTAAAGTGGGTGCTGGAACCTCTATAAGCATTCGTATTCCTATAGAAGTGGATTTAAATAAGGAGTAATTCTTTAAAATCATGTCGAAATGTGTCGAATTGTGTAATCTTGACTTAAAAGTGGTGTAATATACCTGTAATATTCCTTGTGTATAATAAAGTTGTTAAAATGAACTATAGTATGTAAAATTCTTAAGTTAGGTTGGATGAGTATGTTTAAAAAGGGCATTTCCCTAATCCTGGCAGCACTCTTTATAACATTGCTGTCAACGGCAACATTTGCCGGCATACAACTGAATCCTGTAGAACCAGAAGATATTGAACTGGTTGCTCCAAAAATTGGCTCTGAACGTCAAGTTTTTGTAAAAGACTCTATGGCTATTTCTATCCGTTCGGTTAAAGTAGATGTGAGCCTTTTCAAAGTGATGCCATCGTCTCATGACAGCTATTTAGATGAAGCGTGTGAGTCTGAAATGGTTATGATGGCAGATGAAGTTCCATTTAGAGTTGTAAGTGGAGGGAGCATAATAGCCAGAGATGCATTCGTGAGTGAAGATGAAGCTGAAACGTCTAAGGACTTGAGTCCTGTTAAGACAGTTGAACTAAGTGATGCTGTTGATTCTGACGAAATTATTGATGGGTCACAGGCATTGTTACAAGTTGAAAGGTTATCATCTAAAGATAGACAGGATGTTATCCAGTCATACAACACAGCACGTAAAGCATTTGGAGAAATGTTGCTGGAACTAGAAAGTGCTTATGCTGAGTATATAGAGTTGTTCCCACAAGGACATGTGGAAACACATGCGTATACTCGGGAAGAGCTAAGCGTAATAAAGAACTACCTGACAACGGTAGATGCAGTTCAATCTAATTGTGGTGCATACATTGAAGCCAAAGAGGGATATGAAGCAATATTTGAAATTCCACTGTTTGGACCTGAAGATGTTTCAAACACAGGTATTCTGCCTTATTACCAGAAGACAGTTGAAAAAATTACACCTGGTTTATACAAGTTTGTATTTACAGACCAAGAAAATCAGGAAATGATAAAGGTCATTGAGTTTGAAGTGACTAAAAAAGAAGAGTTAACTGAGAAAGTTATTAAAGAAGCGATGCCTTCAAATGTTGGAGATTTAATATTACCATCTGTTGATCTAATAGATAGCACAGATGACAATGTCATTTCTGATGATAATGAAGGAAAAGCTGGAAACAATAATAATTCGCTTGATTTACCGGCGGATGATAATAAGGACGAGTAATTCGGGAGGTCCAAATGAACAGAGAAATGTTCAAATCAGCGACGTTGGTGTCTCTGTTTATTCTCTGTATTGTCTTAACCGGGCAGCTTATGCTGAACCTCTCAACCGATCGCCAAGATAATGCTGTTCAAGCTTTATCTATTAACAAAACATTTGATATTAAAGAAGTCTTCGGCCCCCAAAGCTTTATTATAAGTTTTGGGGGTGGAATTTATACTCAGAACTATACTGAGGAAAATTCTACACTATGGGAGGCTACACAACTTGAACTGATAAGTTACTTACTAAGTCAGGAAAATTTGTCTAATCTGGAGTCAATTGATGAGATGCGTTGGGTTGAGTTGATCAAAAGCCGTGCGGTTCGTTTTAGGTTGCCTTTTAACATGAACCTTAGCGAAATGCAGATAATGCTTGGTATCGAGCCAAATGAAGATGAGAATGCTGTTAAGTTTAACTCCATATTGATTTCAACACATGACCAAGAAGGCATTTACTTTGGAAATGATGAGGAAGCGTCGTATTACCGCTTAAATGGTGATAAATGGTCAAATGAGATTCTTACGTCTATAAATAGAATTGAAAGCAATACACAAATTGAATATAGGCGGGTTGAGGATTTATTTGGTCTGCAAGATGCTTTATCAGAAGAAAAGACGCAAGAAAACAACAGTATTTTTCCAATTACAAGTATGCGTGTTGATTTTGTAAATGTCATTCCGGAAGTGGATGTTCGTGCATCAGATGATAGTGCTCTTAGGTCTTATGCCAACAAAGCTTTTGGAAAGCAGTTTAATTTTGTTAAAAAGATGCGTGACGTAGACCAGTCTGTTGTTTATTTATATGGATATGCCAATAAAGCTTTAAGACTTGGAACTGATGGGACAATCGAGTTAACACAACGATTGAGTCCTGGAACAAAAGTAGAGTCTATTTCACTTTCTGATGCTGTTCAGATTTCTTTAGGTTATATTGATCAGTATGGTGGAGCGCCTTCAAGTCTATATTTGACAGATTACTCCATGGTCACAGATGAAGATGGAAATCAGCGATATACACTAGAATTTGATTATAGAATTCAAGATATGACAATTATTACAGAAGGTCTTGAAAGTGGTCATAGTGTAAAAGTTGAACTAATAGGGGACCATCTGTCGAATTTTAGTCGGTCAATTCATAAGTTTAAAGACAGTTTTATGTTAGATATTTATCCTAGGGCATTAACGATTAATGAAGTCTTAGAACGAAATAGTAAAGTTATTCAAAGTGACTATGAGTCAAACTTATCCTTGGATGAAGGTGTTGAGTTAACAGAAGCAGAAATTTGGACACGAATACTGCGAGATATATCACATGTGGAGTTGTCATATTATTTAGAGCAAGATAAGAAGTACTTGTATCCGGTGTGGAAATTAGACATAGGTTCGAGCAGTTATGCATTTAGATTATATGATGGTAGATTGTTGAGATCTCGAACGAAGTAGGAGAATCATATGGATTGGAGTCGTACAAAAACTATATTAATCATTGCACTTCTTCTAACCAACAGTGTACTATTTTTCGTCTTGTATGGTGATCGAATTGGAGCAAGAACTGATTATGAAAATAACCAAAATCAATTAACGGAAGTATTGAAATTACTTGAGTCTGAGCAGGTTACGGTGACTACAGATGTACCTACTCAAGATTTGGTTATGACTGATATTCGATTAACCTACGAAACTTATGAAGATGAAACTATGATCCAGATTTTATTGGGTGAGAATTTTACCAACATCGATGGTCAGTATTTGTCTAAAGATGCTGGTGTTAGAATATTAGAGACACAAGAGCTCGTTTATCAACTTTTAAATCCACTGGGAGGATATGTTGAGACCGATGTGGATCAAGCCACTGAAATAGCAAAGAATTTCCTAGATAGTGTAGGCCTACAGTATTCATCTGTAGCCCATTGGGTTACTGAACAACAAGACGATGGAACAGTTTTAGTTGAGTTTAGACAGATTGAAGATGGTTATTTCGTTGAAAATGCATACATGAAGTTAATTGTATCAAACACTTCTGTGATTGAACTAAGAAGAAAGTGGTTCGGAGCTATTGAAGTTCAGGACACATCTAAGATTGTTGAATCACCAGCAAAGGCACTGTTTAGAGTGCTCTCTGAGATAGATGGTAATACGGACATACAAAGACCCGTTGAAATTGAGTCTATGGATTTAGGTTACAGACTTATCTCTAATATCCTCACAATAAACTTCCAAGAAGGTGAACCAATGCCTTACTGGAGATTTAGAACAGCTCAAGGGGATGTTATTTATATTGAAGCACAAACAGAGTAAGTGTAAGGGATGTTAAGACATCCCTTTTCTTGTTTTTGGTATCCTGGCTTATAAATTATGGGTATAGGACGGGTAGGAGGCTTTTATGAAGTTCTTAAGTAGAGTCATTAAAGGAATTACATGGTTTTTAGCCCTGCTCATTATATGTACGCTCATTCCTCCGACGCGGATTGGACCAAGTATGTTAGTCATGCAGCTAAACAATTATGTCCAAAATAAAAATGCACTAACTATAAAGGAGGGCATTAAGATTAAGATGCCTGCAGGCTACGTGTCGGATTCACAGAAGTGGTACCCCTTTGTTATGACATACGATGCCAGTCATGCATTCTCGAGAAAAATAGATAGGGACGTAGATTTAACCATATTGTATAACTTCGCAGGTTATAACCCACTTAAAGGGAGATCAAGACTATATGAACATGATTCACCATATTTGGGTTCCTTTTATGGTGCTTATTTATTGAAAAATAATGATACAGCTTTTGCATACTTATTTAATGATGAAGGAGATATCCAGGTAGATGCTCTAACATCTGTTGCGCGGTACGACTATTTGCAACTTGTGTTAGGTGGTTTTGGGGCACCCTATGCATCTCTTAATTTTGATGTTATAAGTAATGAGTTCCAGTCAATCGACCTAAAGGGTGAAAGGTGGACACAAGTTACTTCAATCGTTCAGACCAATAGTCCTAGACATCCCCTGAAAAGCTTTAAAATGAGCTATTTGCAGTATGGTTTGCCTGAAGGAAAAGAAGGAGACCAGTTCAGTAAAATGACCCTCTATAGCCGTGTTTTGGTCCGTAAAATTGAGCAGGCTAAAACTACCGTAGCTTTGTATGCTATGTCAACAGATGAAGCTTTTTTAGACCAAATGACCAAGTCTTTGCTCCTTGAAACTGAAATTGAATACCTTAAATAAGTGTTTCATTGCCAGTGTGGGAAATAGTCTATATAATAGTAAGGTAAACTTCGTATGTACGAAAAGAGGTAATCATGTCAATCAATTTTTGCTCATTAGCTAGTGGCAGTAGCGGGAACAGTCAGTATGTTTCCAGTGAATCCACACATTTACTAGTGGATGCAGGTTTGAGCGGTAAATATATAAAAAATGCATTAGAAAACATAGATGTAGATCCAGAGTGTATCCATGGCATTTTGATAAGTCATGAACACTCAGACCACACTAAAGGTGTTGGGGTTCTCATGCGACGTTATGGTGTTAAACTATATGTTAATGAACTGACTTGGAGTGCAATGAAACATAAAGTTGGTGAAGTGAATGAAGAGGACATAGTTTTCTTTAAAAGCAATGAATCTCTAACTATAGGAGACATATCGGTTAAGCCGTTTTCCATCTCTCATGATGCTGCTGATCCTGTAGGATTTACCTTCTCAATAAAGTCGGCAAAGGTTTGTGTTGCAACGGATTTAGGTGTTGCAAGTGATGCAATTATTGAAGAAATTAGTGACTGTGACTTGCTTATGATTGAAGCAAACCACGACGAAGAAATGCTTAAAATGGGTAAGTATCCCTACTATTTAAAAAGACGTATTCTTTCAGAAGATGGTCATATTTCCAACGAATATGCTGGTGAATTGGTTGTAGAAGCAGCACGTAAAGGCCGCGTGAACCAAGTGTTACTGGGTCACTTAAGTAAAGAAAACAATTTTCCTGAACTTGCATACGAAACCGTTCGCCAAGTGGTTGAAAACAATAACATTGAAGTTGGTGTCGATTTGAACATTGATATGACTTACCGCGATCGTGTGAGTCGCTTATATAAAATTAAAAAAGCCTAAGCATAAAAACTCATCAGAAATGGTGAGTTTTTTTCTGTACTAATTTAACTAGGGCGTTTTTTACTATAAACAGATATAAGTCTTGCTTGCAAGAAAACAGCTTCGAAAATACTGTGATGAGTTACATTTTACAATAGTCCTTATTACAAAACCTCTGTTTCTCTCTTCCTCTGTTTTTTTAATTGTTTTTGTATAAAATCTATGTATGTCTACTTAAGAATTAACGAAGAAAAAAATTGCTGAGTTGGATTTTCATAAATGTAAGGTTTAATTATTTGCCTATAATAGTTCAGCATATTCAGCCTCCATATAATATTCATCTGAAAGGCTTGTAAATATACATCGTTATTTTTTTATGAACCGACTAGTTTATATCATTTTCTATGCATTTTTCATCAGTGGTATTACGAATATCGTACAATACATGGTGCAAGTAATTGTAAGTTACTTCAAATAAATGTAAAGTATTGGATGTGATTTCGTTGTTTCGATTTACAATTATTGGAATTAAAAGTTGAAATTTTTTTAAAAAATCATCAAGAATGTTTCACATGAAACAAGTAAAATAAATCAATTTATAGAAAATAAAAACAATTAATAAACTAATTACCCATATGAAAAACCGATAAAACTGCATTCATTTGCATAATAATCCACTTTTAAACTCAAAAATCAGTACAAAAAAACGCCTATTCAAATGAATAAACGTCTAATGTATATCTAACTGTTTTTCTTTAATCCGTCTCTTTACTTAAGTTGACTTTACCTTCTTGTTTTGCCTTGTCAGCCTTGTCTTGTTCAGCTTCTTTTCGGCGACGCGGAAGGACAATAGAGACTTTTGTGCCTGAGTTTAATGTACTGTCAACGTGAATTTTACCACGGTGTTGATCTACAATAATCTTTGCAATTGCAAGACCTAGACCGGTTCCACCCGTTTTTTGAGGATTGTCAGCTAAACGGGATCTTGACTTATCTGCACGATAGAATCTATCAAATATATGTGGTAAATCTTCACTTGAAATCCCTATACCATTATCCTCTATACCAATCAGTGCGTGGCGCTCGGATGTTTGAAGTTTAATAGTAATTTGACCACCATCAGGGGTATACTTGATGGCGTTGTCTATAAATACACGAAAAGCTTGTTTTAGTTTTTCAGCTGACCCATAAAAGAGTAGAGGGCCAGATATATCAGTAAGAATCTCGTGTTCGCTGTCAATGAGGTTGGTTTCCTTAGCGACTTCGTGCATAAGCTCACTAATATCAAAGGTATCCATATCCATTTTCAAAGTACCTTTATCATTACGTGCAATAAAGAGTAAACTTTCAACAAGGGACTGCATGTTGTCTGCTTCACTTTGAATGGCATCAATACTTTCCATGAGGATTTCTGGATCTTCTTTACCCCAGCGGTCTAACATATTTGCATACCCTTTAATAACGGCAATAGGAGTACGTAATTCGTGGGATGCATCTGAAACAAACTGTCTTTGACGGTCATAAGAAAGCTGGATGTTGTCCATCATATTGTTAAACACCATGGCAAGATCTTTGAGTTCATCTTTGGTACCTCTCACATTTAAACGTTTATCAAGACTGCTTATAGAAACATTTTGAACGTTTTTGGTCATAACATGAAGAGGGGCTAAATGTTTCTGTGAAATCCTTGAAGAAGACCTAACTGCCCAAAGAATCAGCATAAAACTTAAAAACATACAGATCATGGTGATACGGTCCAGTGTATCTTGTGCGTCTTTCATGGAATAAGAAGCTAATAAAATGAGGTCTGTATTTTCAGCTTTAAACCAGGTTTGTTTATATAATTTTTCAGGGAATTGATACCTAAAGGGGCTAAACTCCTCCCTGTTTTCAGTAGGCACCCATGCTGGCAGTGGATCAATTGAACTTGCTACTGGGACTAAGTACTGATCGTAAATGGTTATATCCAGTCCAAGCAGACCAAGGATACCGTTGAAGTAAGAAGAATCATCTACATCACTTCGGTTATTGTCAGCTTTATTATTGTTTGCAAGTTCTATGACTGCGTCTGCACGTACATTTAAATCGTCTAAAGCACCTTGATACAAGGCAAACTTCACAGATCCGAATATAACCAAATTTACAATAACTATAAGCTGTATCATAAAAAGGGCAAAGCCTAAGGTCATCTTAAAGGTGATGTTAAAACGAAAAAGAGAAAGAAACGTATCAAAGCTTTTAATGTTTTCTAACCAAGATAAAAAACCTTCCCAAAATGGGGTGAGATCTTCCTTAACTCTATTTTCAACAGAATCAGCCGCAGTTTGAGCGGATTTTTCAAACTTTTTAACAGAATCATCAATATTTATTGTTATTTTGGGCCCTTTGTATTTCTTTTTGTAAGGACCTTTATATCGTTTATGTTCAAATTTATAGTATTTTTTATTGTTCTTATTCATATCAATCCTCTTTTACAAGATAACCGACACCTCGAATAGTGTGAATAAGTTTTATACCAAACTCGTTGTCAATTTTTGTTCTTAAATATCGAATATAAACGTCAACAACGTTGGTATCACCATAGTAATCATATCCCCATACTTCATCTAAAATTTGATCACGTGAGAGGGCAATCCCTTTATTTTGGATCAAATACTGTAAGAGGTCATACTCTTTTTTAGTGAGTTCAACATTTTGATCTTCAAAGAAAACCGCATGTTGAGACACGTCAATTTTTATTGGGCCACAGCTGAACACGGTGTGTTCCTGAGCAGGTGCAGAGGAAGTGGGCCGTCTGAATACACGTCTAATACGCGCAAGAAGCTCTTCAATAGCAAATGGTTTGGTAATATAATCGTCAGCGCCTAAATCTAGACCCATAACTTTGTCCATGGTGTCATCTTTTGCTGTGAGCATTATAATGGGTACTTCAGATTCTTTTCTAACACGTCTGCAGACTTCCATACCATTAAGACCAGGCAACATAATATCTAATATGATTAGAGCATAGTCCCCTTCCAGTGCTTTATCAAGCCCTGAACGTCCGTCGTGTACTTTATCAACTGTAAAACCTTCATGTTTTAATTCCAACTCGACAAATCGAGCAATTTTTAAATCATCTTCAACAATAAGAATTTTATCATCCATGAACCAGTCCCCCTTAAAGACTTCATCTTTCTTCCATTATATTTCTTTTTTGAGAAGAGACAAAGCCCTTAAGTGGTCTTATTATACAATTGTAAAACCATTCGAGGGCTTTCTAGTCATTTATTCACTTATACATTCTCTTTTTTTGAAAGGTCAGGTTTGCTGTCTGCTTCAGGTGCAGCTTCGACGTTTGCTTCCTGCGGTGAAGTACCAAACTCTTCTTGAACAGTTTCTTTAATGGTTTCATCAACAACAACTTCTTCGCCATCGGGTTTAATAATAGCAATGTGGTATCTAAAAATCACTGCTGCGATGAGCGCGAAGATGGACATTGGTAGGGTAAACACACCCACAATAATGGCTACAGTTGCCGGAAGGCTAAGTAGAACATCGTCATCTTTAAAGATTTTGAATCGCATTTTGTGCACGGTTTTTACACTGTCTTCAACTCTACGACCAAAGTCGTTTTCAGGATTTCTGTCTTTGTTTGATCGTTTGTAGTACTGTCTGCGGCCATTCGCTTGTCTTTCTGTTTTGATTTTTTCATTTTCCTCTAACCAGATTAAAGCTTCAACAAGGTCTCCTTCACACTGCTCAAGAGCTTCCTTTGCCTCTTTATACCCAACGTTTGCTCTTTCTTTTAATAAATCAATTTTTTCTAGACTGATATTCATGGTGGGGCCTCCTTATTTTTTATTATCTATTTTAAGTGTCCTTTTTAAAATGTTTCATCATTTGATCTACTAGTATCATACTGCTGGCAATTTAAGATTCAATAAGGGTTAGATTAGAGTTTACTTAGAATTAGGGTGGAACTTTACTTAAAATGAGTGGTAATGTATACGTAGATTGTCTATAATCAAAATATGGAAAAGAGGTGACACCTATGGCGTTAGAATCCAATAAACCATCTGTAGAGGCATTTTTCTTTAAAAGAATGCTACAGTTTTGCCTTGGAATCTCCATTATTAACATTGTGGGGAATATTTATGTTGGCCTCGATTTTATAGTGAATATAAAGTGGTTGGTACTGATTCCAACGTCTGTGGTTGGACTAAGACATGTAGAGAATTCCAAAGTGAGACCCTGGATTCAAGCCGTGGTGTATTCACTTGTGATATTTTTCTTTATTCCAAGTGGCTGGAAAACCACCGGAGGGCATAACTACTTAACGCTGGGTTATGTTTTGTTGGTGGCAATGTCCATAGGATTTTTACTTAAAGGCAAAATGAGAATCTTTTTTGCTGGGATGGAGTTTCTTGTTTTTATTGTGCTTGTACATTTACAGTACAATGCGCCAAACTTTGTAAGTAGGGTTCCAAAAGAAATGCATGTCATGGATTTGATGATACAAACGCCAATTATATTTTTCTCAGTTGTGTACATGGCAACAGCATTTGCTGAAGCTTGGCGTGATGAAAGGCGTCGACTTGAAATTTATAGTGAACTTTTAGAAGAGCAAAATATTAAGTTATACCATATTTCTAAAACAGATGAACTTACTGGTCTTTATAATAGAAGATATTTATTTGAGAAACTTGAAAGTTGTGTGAAACTTGGTAAAGAGTCAACCATTGTTATGATGGATATTGATGATTTTAAGTATATAAATGATGAGTATGGGCATTTAAAAGGGGACGAAGTTATTGTCAAAGTGAGTCAGACAATACGTGAAACCGTTGGAGATGCCGGCATGGTTGGTCGATATGGCGGAGATGAGTTCGTCATTATACTAAAAAGCAAAGAGGACCTACACGCCAAAATGCTGACAGAGAAGATCCAAAACAAAGTTCAAAATTTACAACTGGGATTGTCAAAATCAATTACAGTAAGTGGTGGGATCGCTCATTTAGACGCAAGTAAAGGGCTTGATAATGCATTGTCCAGTGCAGATGAGATTATGTACTGGGTAAAGCAAAATGGTAAGGGTAGAATTGTGGATGATTCAGATATATTGGTTACTCGATCTGAAGCGATTAGCTAGATTTAAGTGCAGTGATTTGTTTGAGTGACTGGACGTATTCATTTATGGATCAAATATGGATCAAAATGAAGCAGTTAATCCACTTATTATATTATTAAGTTGAAGTTTTAATAAATGAATATTAAAAGGAGCTATGTATCGTAAACAGATACATAAGCTCCTTATTTTATTTCCTTAGGTTTCAATATAACTCAAGATAAATACTTAGAACCACACGAACACAAGTGGCCTAAAACGTTGAGTTTTTCACATCATACATATGATATTCGACAGGAAGCGTATCGGTCACGATCTTCCCCGTCAGTGGTGTGTTGGCGTCAAATGCATGGTCAAGTGTAAAGTTTTGAACATCTGCCTCATTAGAAACACGTGCTAGAGTACCGCTGAAGGCAACTTGTCCGAAAACATTAGATGTTGCATCTGTTTTCCCACTTAAGACACAGCCATTTTCTAAAACCAAAAATCCTTTATTCATTTTGTTTCCTCCTCTATTTCTGTCTCACAGGACAGCATTAATACCAGGTGGTGTTTATATTTCTAAGAATTATATCATACTTAAGTCATAATTCAAGTTACTTAAAAGACGAATTGTGCAAATTATGCAGATAACATACAACAATTGGATATATAATAGGGTATAGAGAAAAATGCCGTTATGAAAAGGAGGCTACATTATGCGCGTTATAGATCTAACTCATGCTCTAAACACTTCAATTTCAGTTTATCCTGGCACGAACCCGCCTAAAATAGAAAATGTGATGACTGTTGAAAAAGATGGAGCAGCAGAAAAACTATTAACTATGTATAGCCATACGGGAACCCATATGGACGCACCAGCACATATGATCCCAAATGGTAGAACACTAGATGCATACAGTCCTAAAGATTTCATTGGTAAGGCACTTGTAATAGATGTTTCTCATTTAAAAGAGAGAATAGGGTTTGAGGACTTGCTCCCCTTTGGACCATGGCTTCAAGACGTTAAATATGTGTTCTTTAAAACAGGGTGGAGTAAATACTGGAGCACTCAGGACTATTTAAATAACTTCCCAGTTCTCACTAAAAAGGCAGCCAATTGGTTGTGTGAACAAAGGCTGCGCGGTGTTGGAGTAGATGCAATTTCTATTGATAAGATGGAAGGCACAGAGTATCCAGTGCATAAAATTTTACTGAGCTGTGACATGTTTATTATTGAAAATCTAACGAATTTAGATCAGTTACCAGATAAAGCATTTGATGTTGCGTGTTTACCTCTTAAAATTGAAGAGGCAGATGGTGCACCGGTTCGTGTTATGGCTATGATACAAGAATAAGTTAGTTGTATATGATTATCCTATCAACTATACAATCAAAAATGAGGCTGATTCCATTTGGAATCAGCCTCTATTAATATTGTGTCAAATACTCTACGCTTCGGGGTCGTGTTCGATGTCTTGATTTTCAAGATTTACCGTATCACAATCAACTGTGTCACAGCCATCAATCTTGGCTTCAAATTTACAACTGTCGTTTGAGCATCTGCCGTATCCACCTTCGCCAAAGAAGGTCATAATACTGTTACAGTTTGGGCATACAGGTGCTTTTTTGTCCATCAACCATCACACTCCTTCAAGGTACTTTGATATTATGAACATACCCCCATAACGATAATTGAATCAAAATCAGCATTTCAAAAATCACATTACTTTTCCGTTATTTCTACACAGTCTTCCCAAAAGCTACTGGTATACTGTGTATATAAAGGAGGAACACACATGATTCTAACCAGCATAAGTTTAACTTTGTTTGTGATAGTTGGAACGCTGTATTATATATTTGGTGAAAAATTGGATCAAAGTAAAGCAGCTAAAAACTTAGATTTAAGTATATCAGGATTATTTAAAGCACTGGGTATTTTAACAGTCTGTATTGGTTTAACGAGTATTGTACCTGAAAATTTAGGTGAACAACTGAGTATGGCACATGCTTTTTCAGATGACGACCACCACCGCGGAGGGCATCATGGAGAACGTGACAATTCAGCTGAAATCAAAGAAAGAACAGAGGCAATAAACCTACAAGCTCAAAGTGGATCTGGGAGTTATACCGATGGTGTTTTTAAGGGCACTGGATATGGGTTTAAAGGAGATATAACAACAGAAGTAGAAGTTGTTAATGGAGAGATTACACGTGTTGAAGTGGTCAGCCACAGAGATGATAGAAAGTGGTTTAACTGGGCGAA
>Ga0070725_10000373_pt1 | contig 32398 bp, 27 predicted proteins | sample tdDd002_FD_69781 | JGI IMG/M metagenome (GOLD analysis project Ga0070725, IMG submission 69781) | Marine sediment microbial communities from the Atlantic coast under amendment with organic carbon and nitrate - tdDd00.2 | ecosystem: Environmental > Aquatic > Marine > Coastal > Sediment | place... | reverse complement strand
ACTCGCTGCCTTTCACCGCCCGATAACTCGTGGGGATACGCATTGACCTTTTGTTCTGGGTGGCGAATGCCAACTTTATTGAGCCACTCTAATGCGAGTTCTCTTGCCCGTTTGCTGCGAGTGCCGCGGTGGATCTCAAGGGTTTCGACCAGTTGACGGCCCACTTTGTGCAGAGGGTTGAGTGATACCATCGGCTCTTGGAATATCATCCCAATTCGTCCGCCGCGGATCCCGCGCAGTTGGCGCTGGCTACACTGGAGTAAGTCGAGACCATCGAATTTAATTGAGCCAGAAAGATAGTGGGTACTCGCTTTAGGCAGCAGGCGCATGATGGCGTTGGCGGTGACTGACTTGCCAGAGCCACTTTCCCCCACTAGAGCTAAGGTTTCGCCCTTATTGATGTTAAGCCCAACCGAGTGGGTGATCACCTCAACATCATTTTTTGGCCCAAAGCCCACCGAGAGTTGTTCAATCGATAATAGTGGAGTACTCATAGTTACCTCTGCTGGTGGGGGTCGAATGCATCGCGCACGGCTTCACCAACGAAGACCAATAAACTGAGCATGATTGAAAGCACCACAAAGGCTGAAATGCCAAGCCAAGGCGCTTGTAGGTTTGCTTTGCCTTGGGCCAAGAGCTCGCCTAGTGAAGGTGAACCTGCCGGTAAGCCAAAGCCAAGAAAATCAAGTGAGGTGAGGGTAGTTACCGAGCCCGACAAGATAAATGGGATCATGGTTAAAGTCGCCACCATGGCGTTGGGGAGCATGTGGCGCAGAATAATACGTGAGTCGTTGACACCCAGCGCGTGAGCGGCGCGCACGTAATCAAAGTTACGGCAGCGTAAGAACTCGGCTCGAACCACCCCAACTAGCCCCATCCAGCTAAACAGCACCATGATGCCAAGTAGCCACCAGAAGTTGGGCTCAACAAAACTCGATAAGATGATCAGCAAAAACAGCGTTGGCATCCCCGACCATACTTCGATAAATCGCTGGCCGAGTAAGTCGAGCTTTCCGCCGTAATAGCCTTGCGTGGCGCCAACGATAACGCCAATGACACTCGAGACGATAGTGAGGGCGAAACCAAATAACACCGAAACGCGAAAGCCATAGATGATGCGTGCCAGCACATCGCGGCCGCGATCGTCGGTGCCCAAATAGTTCACGTCATCTGGCGGCGATGGGGCGGGCTGTGACAAGTCGTAGTTAATGGTGTCGTAGCTAAAGCGGATCAGTGGCCAGACGATGTAGCCTTTCTCTTCAATAAGCTCAATTACATACGGGTCGGTGTAGTCGGCCTCGGCTTCAAATTCGCCGCCAAATTCGGTTTCAGCGTATTCAATCGCAACAGGGTAGAACCACTCGCCTTGGTAGCTAACCAGTAGGGGCTTGTCGTTGGCGATGAGTTCGGCAAATAGGCTTAATATAAACAGTAAACCAAATAGCCACAGTGACCAGTAGCCGCGCTTGTTGGCTTTAAATCTTTGAACTCGCAGAGCAATTAATGGATTCATATTAGCGGGCCTCAAAATCAATGCGTGGGTCGACCCAGTAATAGGTAAGATCGGAAATGATGCTAAGCACCAGTCCGAGTAAAGTCATGATGTAGAGGGAGCTAAACACTACCGGGTAGTCGCGCTGAATGGTTGACTCAAATCCAAGTAAACCAATTCCTTCGAGTGAAAACATCACTTCAATGAGCATAGAGCCGGTAAAGAAGATGCTGATAAAGGCGCTTGGGAAGCCGGCAATGATGATGAGCATCGCGTTACGAAATACATGCTTGTACAGAATGCCGTTTTCATCTAATCCTTTGGCGCGCGCGGTGACCACGTATTGCTTGTTGATCTCGTCCAAAAAGGAGTTCTTAGTCAGCATGCTTAAGGTGGCGAAGCCGCCAATTACCATCGCGACGATAGGCAGGGCTAAGTGCCAGAAGTAATCGACAATTTGTTCGAAAAAGCTCAGCTGTTCGAAGTTGGAAGAGATCAAGCCCCTGAGTGGGAACCAACTAAAATAGTTGCCGCTGGCAAACAGGATGATGAGCACAATCGCAAACAGAAACCCTGGGATAGCGTAACCCACAATGACTAGGGCGCTACTCCAGATATCAAACCGTGAGCCGTGATGAATAGCCTTCATGATCCCTAGCGGAATGGAGATTAAATAGATGATCAAGGTGCTCCAGAGCCCGAGGGATATGGAGACGGGGAGCCGCTCGACAATCAAATCGATGACATTGCCGTCTTTAAACAGGCTCTCGCCAAAGTTAAAGGTGGCGTAGTTTTTCAGCATTTCGAAGTAGCGAACGTGGATGGGTTTATCAAAGCCAAACTGCTTTTTAATCTCGGCGATCACTTCAGGATCTAGGCCGCGAGCGCCGCGATAACCGGAGGTGGCTTCGGCATCGACGTCGCTGGCGAGCTCTTTACCGCCACCGGTAAAGCGTTCCATGATCCCAGATTCAAAGCCTTGCATCTGCGCCATTGCTTGATCAACCGGGCCACCGGGCGCGATCTGGATGACAAAAAAGTTGATCGTGATGATGGCCCATAGGGTTGGGATCACAAGCAGTAAGCGCCGGATGATGTAAGCAGTCATGTCCTTTGAATGTTACCTTATGGTTTGGCGCGCAAGTGGCGCGCCATCAATAGTGAAGATAATTAACGGCGGTTTTCAGGCAGTTTCTGCGCTTTTTCGTTATCAACCCACCAAGTGTCTAAACCCAAGTCGTAAACTGGTCGCTCTGCTGGGCGGGAGAACTTATCCCAACTGGCGACGCGAAACAGATCGTTGTGCCAAGCCGGAATTGCGTAGAAGTTCCAAATCAGTACTCTATCCAGCGCTCGGCCAAGGTGCAGCAGCGCGGCTGGGTCTTCTTGGTTTGCTGCGATTTCGTCGGTTAAGTAATCGATAGCAGGATCTTTCACTCCAGGTCTGTTGTAAGTGCTGTCGATGTATCGGCTGTTCCAGACAATTTGCAAGCTGGTGCTCGGGTATTTATCTGAGCTTATCGACGCAAACACCATGTCGTAATCTCGGTCTTGATAGCGCTTGAGATACTGGGTGGTGTCGACGGTGCGGATCTTCATTTCGATCCCCATTTGCTTTAAGTTTTTCTGCACTGGAATAGCAAAACGCTCGGTCGTTGGGCTGTAGATCAGCAGCTCGAAGCTCATGGTCTCGCCAGTTTTGACATTAGTCATGACTTTGTTTTTAAGCTGCCATCCCGCTTCTTTAAGCAGTTTAAATGCCGTTCTCATCTGTTTGCGAATACGACCACTACCGTCGGTCACCGGTGCTTGATAAACATCGCTAAACACTCTTGGTGGCACTTGAGTTTTGATTGGCTCTAACCATTTTAGTTCCGCGCTACTTGGCAGGACGTTGGCTTGGTAGTCGGAGTTTTGGAAGTAGCTGGTGGTACGGCTGTATTGGCCGTAGAACATGTTTTTGTTCATCCACTCAAAATCGAGGGCATAGCTGAGCGCTTCACGTACTTTTGGATCTTGGAACACCGGGCGCTGAATATTGAACACGAAGCCTTGCATCGACTGTGGGATAGAGTGGCTGATCTCTTCTTTCTTAATGTAGCCTTTATCAAAGTTGACGCCGTTATAGGCGGTAGCCCAGAATTTCGCCACCCCTTCCTGACGAATGTCAAACTCACCCGCTTTAAAGGCTTCGAGCATGACAGTATCGTCGCGGTAGTAATCGTAGGTGATGGAGTCGAAGTTATCTCGGCCGACATTAACCGGCAAATCTTTGGCCCAGTAATCTTTTACTCGGCTATAAGTGATGCTTTGGCCAGACTTGTAGTCGCTGATCTTATACGCACCGCTGCCAAGTGGTGGCTGGCTCAGTGGCTCAGAGAGGTTTTTATCTTGCCAGAAGTGCTGGGGCAAAATAGGCACGCTGCGTAGTACCGAGAGCAGTTTTTCACGGTTAGGGGTGTTCATTTCGACTCGAACGGTTTTGTTATTCAGCGCTTTGACCGATTTCACGTCTTTATAGTAGGTGCGAAACTGAGGCACGCCTTCGGCCAAAAACTTGTTGAAGGTGAACTCGACATCCTTAGCGGTGATAGGCACGCCATCATGAAACACGGCTTTTTCGTTCATGTCGACTTCTAACCAAGTGAAATCATCTGAGTAGCGCACGGTTTTTGCGATGAGCGCATAAGATACATCGATATCATCGGGGGAAAGGTAGAACAGCGGATCGTTTAAATAGTCAGTGCCCGCTCCCGGTTTTCCGCGAGAGCCATAGCGGTTGAAACTGTCAAAGGTACCTATGCTTCCGTAAGTGACGTGGCCACCTTTAGGCGCTTGTGGATTGACAAAATCGAAGTGTTCAAACCCAACAGGGTACTTAGCTTGGCCAAAGCCAACGATGCGATCCGTTTCAATCACGTTGGCAGCAAACGCAGCGCTGCATTGTAAAGCTAGCCCGAGCGTTATCGCCCATTTGTTTCGCATAGGTTCTCTCCCTTCCCCGTGTCTCACGGTCAAAACCGCATAAAGTGCTTGTTTTCATTATAGAAGCTCAAGCACCGAATTAAAGGAATAATATACGTTAATAAGCGTTATGTTAATGGTATGTGATAAAGCACCTTACCCTTATAGGAACAGGCAATATGAAAGAGGTGAGGTAGTAGGTACAAAGATGATGGGGCGCGGTGAAAGGAAGTTGTAAGGACAGGCAAGACAAGCCTGCCCCTATAGTCGTTGATGGGCTTAGGCGGCAGAGGGTAGTAACATGCCGTCTGAACTGATAAACAACCTCGCAGTTAATTACACATTAAGTAATGAGACTCAAGGCATTTCTTGGACATGTTTTCAGCATTTATAATCGCCTCAGTGGTTAGATATTCACGGACGATCTTTATCGCGTTGGAAGCGTCATACCCATTTAGCTGAGATACTAGAAGCCACAAAAGCGCGTTGCTGTGTTTTTCCAAATTAAAATAAATCAAACCTAGATTGAACTGAGCGAAGGCGTAGCCTGTATTTGCTGCTTGACGAAACCAATATAGGGCTTTTTCACTATCTTGCTTGACGACTATACCATTTGCATAATAGCTTCCCAGATGGAACTGAGCTCCTTTATCTCCTTGCGCTGCGGCTTTTTCAAACCAATACAACGCCTTTACTCTATCTTTTGGAACAACGGTTCCCATATGGTACATAATAGCGAGATTGAATTGTGCTCTAGCATAGCCTTTATCGGCCGCTTTTTGAGTCCAAGACTTTGCTAATTCATTGTTTTGAGGTACTGTTTCACCTTTCGCATACAGGATCCCCAATTCTGACTGTGCAGGCAAATACTCTTGTCCGGCTGATTGCTGCATCCAATGCATGGCTTGGGTATTATCTTGAGTTATTCCTTTACCATACAAATATCTACGTGCCAGATGATACTGAGCTGGTGCATAACCTTGTTCCACTGATTTATGGTACCAGTTGATTGCTACTTCACTATAGCCTGCCTTGTAGTAAGCTTCTGCTAGGTAGTATTGCATGACAGCATCACCAGCTTTGGCAAGTGGATACCATGTTTCATAATCTTTGCCTAAGTTAACAAAATCAGGGTCAGGCGCTTCGGTGTTAATCTCGGTTGAGTGGGCAAAAAATGCACATAAAAATAAGAGGACAATGCTTAGAAGTCCCCAAATTAGCCTGATAGTTTGATGAACGTTACTTAGTGATGATGTATGCTCTTGAAAATTACTATCGTGTTTAATTATCTTGCTATATTCTGCCATATATAAACTCTATATTAGAACTGTTGTTGCTATAATAGTTCAGTTGTTCTTTTCTCAATAATATCTAAATTGACTATTTCAAATTGCTAGATTTTGATATGTCGAAGCTGCACTAATTCAGCCATTGACAATACGCTATAGAAGGAAACTTCTATTGTTCACAAGACATTCTCGGTATATCGTGAATAGAAGCATCACTGCCTATTTCCTTTAATTTGTATTGGAGTTCTTTTGATTTATCTAACGATTTAGGCACCCCCCAGCCATTTATATATATAGCAGAGAGCAATTTTATTGATGGTTCATGGTTCATGGTTCATACTAGCTGCCTTACTAATGTACTCAATAGCAAGCTTGCAATCTTGTTCTACCTCCCAACCGTAGCCGTACATATCACCAAGAATTGATAAGGCAACAGCACTACCTTTGTCTGCAGCTTTATGAAAGTACTCCAAAGTAATATTGATATCTTTAGGCATTCCACGACTAAAAAGTGAAGAGGCAGCATACGCAACCATAGAGTTAACTTGGCCTGCTTTAGCTGCTTTTTTATGCCAATAAACAGATTGCTCATAATTCAATGTTACGCCTGTGCCATTGCCGTAAAAGGTTGCTACGTTTTCTTGAGCAATGGGGTGCCCAGCCTTTGCTGCCTTTAGATACAGGTTAAATGCAGTTTTATCATTAACTGGTGTACCTATCCCTTCACTATTCATGAATGCAAGCATTACCAAGCCATCAGTACTGCCATTAGCCACAGCACGTTTGGTCCAAGTTAATGCCAGTTCTATGTTTTTTGAAACGCCAGTTCCTGTTCTATATAAATAGCCCAACATTACTTGTGATTCGGCATTTCCTTGTTCGGCGGCTTTCTTTGCCCAATAAAGGCCTTTCTCAAAATTCTCTTTAACGTGTATACCTTTTAAATACAGTAAAGATAACCTCGCTTGAGCTGCGACCTCACCTTGTTGAGCCGATTGAGTATAGAGCTCAAGAGCTGTATCGATCTCAACAGTATCTCCATTTTCATACATGGTAGCGAGTTCGTATAGTTCAGAGGCACTTGCATTGAGTGATGGGTGGTTTAGATCTTGTGCTGAAAATTCAAGCTGACTCTTAGTCTTTTGAGAAGAAAGGGTCGTACCTAAAACCCCAATTGAATACACAGGTAGCACTGATACTAATATCAGCTTAATCAAGAACGGATTTTTCATATAGACCTCTTAACATCTATAAGACTAATATGTCATTTCTTGCAGCATGTACAGTGGTGTTTATAGAGTATTGTCAGTTGAACCTTCTGGTATCAAATAATGGCTATTCCAAATTGTGTTTTTATTTGATGATGAATGAGGTGTTTAATTGAGAAAGTAGTGAAGGGTCGGTAGGAGCTTAATATTTGACCAATGTTGAGATGCTAAATGATTTGTTGATGAGTTTTTTGTTATTGTAATTGTCACTATTTATGATGGCTTCCCTTTAAAGATCATTAGGCAGTTTGGTCAATCAGAGTTCTGCTGGTGATGTCACTATTATTCGTTTCGATGAGGAAGCGATATTCGGATTCCAATATAGTAGCATTTAAAAAGCTTATACGGCGGGAATGGTAAGTAGATCAGAGAAATGCTCCTAACTATCCACCTAGATAAAAATTAAATTATTACGACTCGGACGCTTTGCTTTGGAAGATCATCAATAAGGCAAGTCCCCTAGACCGAGAAAGTTCAATTTTATAGTTTTCACCCATTAACGGGTCTTATTCCAGAGCGGAAATCATGAATTTAAAGTCGGAAACCGCTAATCCAACTGCGACCATAAGGACAGGCAAGACAAGCCTGCCCCTAAAGTCGTTGATGGGCTTAGGCGACGGCGGGCAATAGCATGCCGTTCATTCCACCAACAATACTGTTGCGATACACTTTGGCGACTGAATGTGCCGGTACACCGTGGGTGCTATCCATCTGGAGTTGTTCCATGGTCTCTTTAACAAAGCCGGGACTAACGACATTGATGCGTTGGCCGCGCTCAAGTTCTAAGGCGGCAGAACGAACAAACGCTTCAATGGCGGCGCAACCCATACCAATCGCAAGGGAGCCTGGCATCGGATTTTGCGATGACTGTCCGGATGTTAAAGTGATTGAGCCGTTATCGCTGAGGTATTCTGCGCCAATTCGGACTAAGTTTACTTGCCCCATCACTTTATTATTCAAAACGGTTGCATAGCCGGCGTCGGTTGTGGTTTTTAAACTGCCCATGCTGCCGTTTCCTGCGGCGCTGATGATGGCGTCTACTTGGCCCACTTGCTCAAACAGCGCTCGAATTGAGGTTTGATCTTCGATATCAACCTTAAGCTCACCATGGTGGTGTCCGACTCGGATCACTTGGTGGGTCTCTAACGCGTTGCTAATGGCTTGGCCAATGATGCCGTTGGCACCAACGAGAAGGATTTTCATAGGGCTACCTCTTTATAGTGGGTCTGCTCAAGCCAGTCGATGACTTTGACTGCCAATTGCTGAGATTGATCTTCTTGTAGAAAATGCGATGCATTGTTGATGGTGATATGCGGTTGACCCGCGGCACCTTGAAAATTGTTTTGGAACTTGGTGTCGTAACCTTGTCCGGCCAAAAATGGGTCTAGGTCGCTAAACAGGGTGAGTACGGGTTTCTTCCACTGTTTAAGTTTTTGCCAGTCTGCGTTGACATCGTTTAGCTCCGAGGCGACGATTTCAGGCATTTTTCTTGGCGCAGCGTAGTAGCTCGCGCTTGGGAACGGCGCGTCATAGGCGCGGATTTCTTCTTCACTGAGCTCGCGAGTCGTAAGCGCTTGGACAACGTCACCAATTTCAAGTTGTGGTGCGTGTCTGAAATAGCCCGCCCAATTGCCATAGTTAATGTTATTGGTGAGCTTTTCTAAGCTTGGTTTACCCGCCAGCATCGCCATGGTCTTGAGCACTTTTGGCACCATAAACTTTTCGACGCGACTCATTTCGGCAAGGGCGGTATTGGCGACGACTAAGCGATCTAACCACTCTGGTTGCGCAGCAAGCACTCGTAGGCCAATCATACCTCCCCAATCTTGCATAAACGCGGCGGCATGAGTAATACCGAGTTTGCGTACAAATTCGCTCATCCAGCTAACTTGGTTGGCGTAGGTGTGGGTTGCGCTGCTGACGGGCTTATCTGATTTACCAAAGCCAATTAAGTCGGGCGCAATAACGCGATAGCCTGCTGCCACAAGCTCTGGGATCATATGACGATATAAGTAACTCCAAGTGGGTTGTCCGTGGAGCAAGAAGATGGTTTGCGAGTTTTCCGAACCTTCATCAAGGTAGTGCATTTGCATACCATCAACTTCTAAGTAATTGGGTTTGAATGGGTAATCGGCTAAGCCTGCAAAGGCGCTATCAGGTGTGGTTAAAGTGTGAGTACGCATTGTCATTACCTCATTAAGCAGGAGAAATATTTGTTTCCGTGTTGCTAATAACAGTAAGAGATAATGAGCGACTAAAAAAGCATACCTTTTATACCGAAATGGTCATATAATTAGTCTATGATTGCATTAGAACATTTACACGTTATCAATGTCATCCATCAGGAAGGCAGTTTTACTAAAGCGAGCGACAAGCTATTTAAAGCGCGCTCGGCGGTGTCTTATTCAGTAAAACAAGTAGAAAATTATTATGATATCGAGATTTTTACTCGTGACACCTATCGCCCAGAGTTGACCCGAGAAGGGCAAATCCTTATCAACAAAATCCAGCATTTGCTTCACCAAGCCAGCGAGTTTGATCTGTTTGCTAGGCAACTAAACAGTGAAGTGGAAGCAGAGCTGCGGATTAGTATTAGTGCGATTTTTCCAACAGAGAAAGTAACAGGCCTATTAGCCCACTTAAAAAATGCCTATCCCAACACTATTATCCACTTAAACATTGAAACTGCTTCTGGCGAGCGGATGTTGAAAGATAGTTTGGTTGATATTGGTATTTATGGTGCTCTAGAACAAGATGCGTCGGTGCACTATCGTCAAATAGAGCAGTTGCAACTGCCCGTTTATGTCTCAAATAAGTTCCCTCTCGCTGAGCAAGATAAGATCAGCTCTGTACAACTGGCGAAATTTCCTCAAGTGGTTGTAACCTCTTCGTACAAAAGTAGCCCAGATACTGGCATATCAAAACAGGGGGTTCAGTGGTATGTTTCTGATAATCATACTAAAAAGGCCATTATATTGAGTGGTTTAGGCTGGGGGAGATTGGCAAGTCACGATGTTGAGCAGGAAGTGAAAAGCGGTGTATTGAGAACCGTCGAAAGCCAAAAAGCGATGCGCATTCCGGTGTATGTTGCGAAATTAAAAAGCAAAGCACTTGGGCCTGTTGGCATGATGGTTTGGGATTACTTTGCTCAAGAACAAGGGTAAACAGACATTGCCGAGCTAACCATTGGCGCTGTAGCCACAATAAGTTGTAAGGACAGGCAAGATAAAACAGCCTGAATTTGTAAGGACAGACCAAATAAGATGATGGCGAAGTTATAAGGACAGGCAACGTATTTATTGGTGATATAAAAAGGACAGACCAAGCAGTGTCTGTCCTTTGTGGTTTTATCTCTCGTGTTTTGAGACGTTAGCCTTAGTGGGCGGCGATGATGTAGAAGTAGTAAATCATCGCAAAAGAGATCAAATAGACTGACCAGTGATCTTCTTTATAACGACCCGTTGCCAGCTTTAAGAAACCATACACCAACATGGCAGCCGCGATGCCATTGCCTGCGTTGAATGAGAAGATACTGATCACCACACAAACGAACGCCGGTAGGTATTCGGTAACGTCATCGAAGTTCACCTTCTTAATTGAGCCCATCATAGAGATACCGATATACATGAGTACGGGCGCCGTAGCCGCGGTTGGGATCATCCCAGCCAGTGGAGCCAAAAAGAGCGTGAGAGAAAAACACAGCGCTGTGACGACGGCGGTAAAGCCAGTGCGACCGCCTGCTTCCACCCCGGCCGAGCTTTCGACATAGGTGGTGAGAACCGGGCAAGCGAATAGCGAGCCAAAAGTGGTTGCGGTTGAATCGATGTGGAAGTTCTTTTCAATGCCCGGCAAGTTTCCGTCCTTATCTAGGTAGCCAGCCTGGCCGCCCACGCCAAGTAGCGTGCCTAAGGTAGAGAAGAAATCAGGAATGAAGAACGCCAGCAAAAAGGGGAGGTAAGTTGGGTTAAGCGCGCCAATGATATCGAGCTGCATAAACATGCCATCGATATTGGCAGGCATGCTAAAGAAACTGTCTGGTACTTTGGAAATCCCCAGCGGCAAGCTCAGTAACGTGGTGATGATGATCGCAAGGATGATCCCGCCTTGAATTTTACGCGCGGTAAAAAATAGCACCAAAAAGAAGCCAAATACCGCAAGAAGGGTACTTGTGGCAGTAAGATCGCCGAAGATCAGTACATTTTTCTTAGCGTTAGCGACAACAATGCCTGCTTGTTTAAAGCCCAGTAAAGCGATGAACAGACCAATGCCCACGCCAACCGAGACTTTAACGCTGTGCGGGATCACTCGAACCACAAAATCACGCACCCCAAGAAATGACACCAACATGAACAGTACACCGCTGATGAACACTATCCCAGCAGCAATACTTAGCGGAACGTCATTGCCTAACAGGGTAAAGGAGAAAATTGCGACGCTACCAAGACCTGGGCCTAAAACAAAAGGGCGGTTGGTGTAAATGGCCATCGCAAGGGTTGTGATAACCGTCATTAAAATGGTAACGGTTAAGGCGCTATCAAACGGTAAGCCGCCTTTGGCCAGCATTCCTGGTACCACGGCAATAACATAGGCCATTGTGGTAAATGTGGTTAAGCCACCAATAATCTCTTTTATCATATTGGTGTTGTGCTTATCAAACTTAAACCAGCTGGCAATGCTGCCCGGCTGTTTGATGGTTTCGGTGTTCATGCTCTCTCCTAAGATTGCGCTCTTTGGTAACGAATACGGTGCGGCTCTGCGATGCTTGGCTCATTTTCTAAGGCGTTACGCAGTTGGTCGAATTCCGTTAACCAGAGATCTTTCCATTGATTTTTCTGCTCTGGCGCTACCCAACACGCTTCAATGGTGTTGATTAACATGACACGTAAACTGTCTAGATCAAAGCCGAGCTCTTCAACCATTACGCGATAACAATTTGCACTGTTGGTGGCGTGGATATGCCAGTCGTCAGTACAAGGAATAATATTTAAGCCCGCCTTCGCCATCGCTCGGATCGGGTGTTTGCTTTGCCATTCATTGGCATCTGGCCACTGGCTTAAGTAATAGGTGTTGGACGGGATCACCGTAAATGGAATACCTTGGCGGGCGTAATGGCGACAAAGCGCTGGATTATCGATGATGGTGTAGCCGTGGTCGATGCGTTCACAGCCAATCAGCTCGATGCCTGTTTCAACGTTGCGCCAATGTAAGCCAAACTCAGAGCAGTGCGCGGTTAGCTTTAAGCCATTTTGTTTGGCCAGTTGGTAGGCTTTCCAAAAATGTTCCACTGGTGCGTTTTGTTCTTTGTAGTCGATACCGATCCCAAGAACGTACGGGTGTGGGTGACGAACAATGGTTTCTACCATTTCAAGCGCGACTTCTGGTGATTTTTCACGGTTGATAGAAGGAATAAACCGGATGGTAACACCGAACTTTTCTTGGGCTAAATCTGCGGCGTTGACCAGCGCACTATTGAGCTCGGCGTAGTCAAGTTCAGTATCGCTTGGGTTCCAGAACGTTTCGATGTAGCGCAGGCCAGATTGTTTGGCGTCTTCTGCTACCTCGAGGATCACTCTTTGGTAATCGCTGCACTCGCGCATGATCTGGTATAAGAAGGTTAGCGCTTCAATACCGCCTTTACGCTTCATTCCGGGTAACTGATATTCACGGTAATAGGCTTTAGCATCGGCTTCATCAAGTTCAATCGCGTACTTTTTTGCCAAGTCGCGCATGGTTGCTAAGCGTACGCCACCAAGAAGATGGTAGTGCAAGTCTGCTTTTGGTATTTGGCGGTAGAAATCGGCCAATGATAGGGTTTTCATGCAATATCTCGTTACGCAAACGTTTTGTTGGTCAAATTATGCGTATTTTTGCTCAAAATGTGAAATGCTGCTTTGGCTCTATTGATGCCGTTTCGGCATTAGGGGAAAATGAGCCGCTGAAGGTTGTCTTGCCTGTCCTTAGAAAAATGGCCTGCTGTTAGAAGAAAAAAGCCACTTATCTGAGACATAAGATAAGTGGCAGCAGTAACGCAAAGTATTGGAGGAGCAAGTGATCCTCTATGCGGATTGGCTATTTAATGGCGTGGGTTGAACAATTTGGCGCTTGATCAGTTTGAGCATGATCCAGCCGGTGATTATTTGCACTGTGGTAAAGGGCACAATCAACCCCCAGTGGGCTAAGCTGTATTTGTCTATTACGCCGTTCATAATTAATGCGTAGTTGATAAAGAAGAAGCCAAAGACGACGAGAGCGACACCCGGGCAGACTAAGCCAAAGGACGCTGGGCTGTGTTTGTCGCCATGAACAAACTCTTCAAAGTAGCCCATGTTTTTCATCACTCGGTAGCCGAACAAACCGATTACCAGTTGCAACCCTAAGAACAAGCTCATGATTTGCAGAAAGTTACTGTTTTGTAATTCGGCCGCGAAGTTGTGATGCACCCCCATGGTTTGGCGCACAAAGGTGATGCCGACTAGCGTTAAAATCGGAATTAGGATCCATAAGGTGGGGGCTGCGCTTTTATCGAAACCTTGGCTTGAGATCTGTTTTAAGCTCGCAAATAGCCACACTACGGATAGGATCACTGTCAGGCCTACAAACAGTGAAGATAGCCCGAGAGATAATCCGCTAACCAAAGTGCTGTGGCTCATCGCGCCCGGTGCTGCTAAGCCTACGGCGATCATTGAAAAGGTGAAAGGCCCCAGCAACTGAGCGAAGCTGTTGTTGATTTGGTGGTTAAAGTCGCCTTGTTCGAACAGGCGCATCATGTATTGGCCGTAAATCTTCATGGCCCAGAGTCCCACCAACGCAAAACCTATGCTGGCAAAGGGGAATAGCGCCTGAACAAAACTCCATAAATTAGGTACAAACAAGCTGCCGATTATAAACAGTAAGTTGATGCTCATCGCAACCGCGAGTGGCGCGGCCATTAAGGTGACTTCACCATTACTTTGCTTGAGCTGTTGGTAGTGAGAGGTAAGTTTGAACTCTTTGAATTCTTGAAAGTTCCATATCATTAAGGCGAAGTGGAGTAGCGCCAAGGCGATAAAAATGGCCAGTACGGCAAGTATCAGTATGGCGGTTAACCCACCTTGTTCTACTAGGGGGAGCCAATGTTTCAAGGCCGCCATTGGCGTGCCTTTGTGTGGAACCAAAAACATTAAGTACATGAAAAAGGATACAGCCAGACCGCCTGGTCCAAGGGCTGCTAAAAAGTATAGGGGAGAGTAGCTTTCTCCTAAATGACGTTTCAACATGATAAGCTCCATTAATTAGAATTGCCTATATTAGATAATTCTAAAATAGAGCAAAAATGAACAGAGGGCAAGTTAAATTTAGTGAATGCTAATATTGTTGTCGTGATCGCTTTGGTTCGCCAGCGCAAACAGAAGGACGTAGAAAGGATAGGCAGAATGTTGTAAGGACAGTCAACAAAGCGTTAAGTCGGATAATGAGAAAGATAGCCTATAAAAACAGACACATGCAGTGTCTGTTTTTGGTCGCTATATATCCGCGTTTATGAAAAGCAAAGAGGCGTGGTGCAGAATAGGCGCGAACTAGATTTTGTGGTAACGATAAGAAAAGTTACCCCAATGCAATGTAAACTCTTGATGGTCAGTGTTTTTATCAAATTCGAGCAAAATACCATATGCCTGACTTTCAAACTCGTGGTTGCTAAGAGGGGTTAAGGGGATGGCATCCTGCCCCATTGCCTGGCCCATCAACTGCCCATCTTTAATATATAGAGTGATCGTAAATTCTGATGAGTTCGAACTGAAGTTTCCTTGGTAAGGCTTAAGCTCATTTTGCGTAATGTCGATGCTGGTGCGATGTAGCGTAGGTAGTTCGATGGACATACCCATGTATAGCCCAAACAAGTTAACGGTTATGTCGTTGAAATTACTATTTAGGGCGTTGCTATGGATAGCGATGGAGACGTCTTCTTGCTCGAAGTAAACTAAGCGCGAATGAAAACCTTCAATCCAACCATCGTGGCCATAACCAGACAAATAGTAGATTGGATAATTGAACACCCCTTTACTGAATTGATTAGAATAACTCTTCATTGATTTTAATGAGTCGGCGGATACCAGTTTGCCATTAAATAACGCACGGATGAAGCGGCTTAGCTCTGTCGGGGTCGAGATCATGGCGCCAGCCCCAAGTGCGACGCTTGGTGACCACTCGTTATAGGGCAACCACTGATAGTTTGAGTAGTAATAAGAGAGTGTGTTAAACCCACAAGCGGCGAGATCACGGCATAGTTTGGTGGCGGTTAACCCGAGCTTGTCGGTAATATGACTTTTTAGTATTTGCTCATAGGGTTTACCGGTGACTTTTTCGATGATATAGCCGAGCAGCAGATAGTTGGCATTTGAGTATTGGAATTGATAGTTAGGGGAGAATTCACTTGGGTAGGATTGAATTCTCGCGACCATTGCCGCTTCACTTTGTTCGCTTGAATAATAAGAGAGAAAATCTTGGTTATCAATGTAGTTGTGGATACCACTTCGGTGGGAAAGCATGTGCTCGATGGTAATGCTGTCGGCATTGGGGATAGTGGGATAGAAGGTCGCCAGCGGAGTATTAAGCGATAGCTCTCCTTGCTCAATCAACTGAAAAACCAGCGTCGACGTAAAGGTTTTTGTTATCGAGCCAATTTTATAGGGACGATTAAAATTATTTTTTTCACCCCGATTTGCGGTTTGTTGACGAAAGCGTACCTTACCCTTCTCGCTAATAACGACGCTGAGCATCGCTTTATTGTGTTTCGCTAAGTCGGTAATGTACTGCTGCATTTTTTGTTGATCAAAATCTCGCTCGGCCCAGCTATTGGCAGAAAAGAAGAGCGATAGAGGGCAGCTAAACAGCGCGAATAACAGTAGATGGTTCCAGCGGCGTAAATGGGGTGATGGTTTAAGACTCTTCATGATTTAACTCCGTATTCTGTCATGCGTTCTTTAGCATATTAAAGCCGATTGAGTTATTAGAATCGTTAAGATTAGATAAATTGATGTTCATAATATAAAACATTGAAGCAACTCGAAAAATACCGATTTCTTTGCCATCTCTACTTGCTCCCTCGTGAGCCTAGTATGGCTTAGTGTCATAGATAAATAACCGCGATGAATTTGCTCCGTGATTGGTGGTGTTAATAAAGCATAATGGCAGTTATTATCAGATTAGAGCGAAATTGAAGCCAACTTATGCTGGCTAAGCGGCTTGGAGATTGGTATGGTGCCTCGCTTACACTCATACCCATAAATATTGTAATGAAATACACTTTTCCAACATGGATGCTGGTAATGGCAACAACCTTTCTATCGGCATCTGCGCACGCGTTTTATCCATTGTGGCTTAACCCCATGATGCTTGAAGATGAGCCCCAGTGGTCACTTGAGCAAGTGACTCAGCAGATAGAGCTGTTTGATTGTGGGTTAGAAGCGGATAATCAACATTTTTGCAGCGATGTGGTGTATTACTACCGCATTCCTATGTATAGCGAAGTTGATATCGAAAATGGGAAAATGAGCCAAGTCTCGCTGCAGCAAGAATACACCTTGATCCGTTACTCAGATCTGCAAATTAACCTGCGTAAAGATGGCTTTTTGCTAAAAGAAGCTCAAATTGGCGGGGCGGCGTTTGTTGTTGCCGACATCTTAAGTGAGGTTTCGGTCGAAGAGGCGAACAAGGCGTTGGTGATGTTCTTAAATCGCCCGGCCAAAGACAATAAGCGCACTCTTGTGTGGCAGCGTGGTGACCACGTCCAAGCGGTACTCACCACCGATAACGAATCGATAAAAGTTCGTTTTCATTATATTGATAATTGAAAACGATAGCCTTTCTGTTTTTCATCTCTTCTTTTAAGCCTTAGCTACATAAGTAGCAAGGCTAATGCCATGCCCAACAAGGCTCCAGCGCAGAATGTGACAGCATTGTGCGCGGGTTTGTGCTCTCTCACTGGCTCTAGCGCTTTGGTTGCGTAACGCTCGGTGTATAGGGTATAACGGGGGTGATAGATATTATTCATAAGTTCCTCTGCACTTCATCTGTTCTCGATTTTTATTATCAGAGGAATAACAGGAATAAAGAACGATATGAAAAACTCACCAAGTTCACCTTTTTTATCCATCAGTCACTTGCAGCGCTTAAAGCAGCTTGATGCGAAGTTTACTTGTCATGCCTCTACGCCAGTAGAGGTGAGCGGCTTAGCCGAGATGCTTGCCTGCTCTGAGCGTAACGTCAGTAAATTGATGAGCACCTTGATGGCGAAAGGGTGTGTGTTATGGCAACCCGGTCGTGGTCGCGGTAATAAATCTAGCTTAACCTTGTTGATGACGTTCGAAGAAGCACTACTGGCTCAGTTGGAGTCTCAAGCGCGCGCTGGTCATATTGATGAGGCTTTTCGCTACGCTGAACAGTTCGAGCGGCGCAGCCTGTTTCAAGACAAACTGCCCTTGTGGCTAGAACCTGCCCAAGCGCAACTGTCGAAGCAAAATACGCTCGCCTATCTCGTCCCTTATTCGTTACCAGAGTGGCGGCCAACGGATGCGACCTCGGTAAGTTCGATTATGTTGCTAGAGGCCGTTTACGATACATTGGTGCAGTACGACAAACAAACTGGAAAAATCGTCCCGCATTTAGCCCACCATTTCACCTATCAAGATAGCCAATATAGGTTTCGCATTCGCAACGATGTTTTGTTTCATAATGGTGTGAAACTTGAAGCTAGCCATTTAAAACGTTGCTTTTGCTACCAAATGTTACGCTCTCAAAACAGCAAGTTATTGTTTAGGCACGTTGAAAATATAGAAGTGGATGGTCAGTGGCTGATATTTAATATGCAGCAGTTTGACCCTATTTTCCCTCATTTATTGGCTGATATTCATAGCGCGGTATTTTTTGTTGATAGTAATGGCGAATTTTCTAAGCCGGTTGGGACAGGCCCATACCAGCTTGGTAGTTATCAACCTAATCATTGGGTACTTGAAAAGAATCGTCACTATTTCTCGGTTGGTGGTTTGATTGAAAAGGCGAACTTTTGGTCGACGAGCGCAGAAGAAGCGGTTTGTTGCGCCCATGTGCAAGAGATAAGCTTCAGCAGTGAGCAAAATCGAGATGACTCGGACAAAGTTGAGCAAGATGCGTGTAACGTGTTTGAGTTTGTTTATCATTCAAACATGCTTTCATTGGAAGAGCGAACTTGGTTGGTTGCTAAAACCCGTCAATTTGCAGAACAGCAAAATAGTATCAGTTCACCTTTAGCCAATAGTGTGATTCCCTATCATCAAGATAAGGGCTTTCATCTGTTTAAATCGGCAATGAAAAAGCCATCTCGGCCGATCGTGATTGTTAGTAGTAGAAAAGATAGCGCGCTATTTTTTAAACTCATCGATTTTCTACAAACACTTGGTGTGGAGTGCGATGTGCACCACCAGTGGGAGGGCGATAAGCTAAAAGCGCGGCAAGTCGATATCATTAACCAATGCTATGTGTTTGGCAATAATACGGTATTTCAGTATTACCGTTGGCTCTTGACTGGAAACATACATAACTATGGTTTAGATGCGATGAGTCGTCACAGCCTTGTTAGTTTTATGAACTCGCTTATGGATGATAGCTCTAACGCCGATGATTTTTTAGATAAGCTCTATCGAGTTGAAGATTGGCTGATCCAAAACCTTCATTATGTCCCGCTTTGGCGCCATCATGCCCGTTATACCACGTCGCAAAAGTTGCATGGGATTGAAACCAACAGCATGGGCGTGATGTCCTTGGCCAACTTATGGCTTGAGTAGTGAACATCACCCCCTCTAGCGGTTAAAACCATTCAGTTTCACTCTATTTGCTTATTACGTTGCTCTTGAGGTTCGTCTTGGTGGTGATTTGGCATCATCCATTTCATCATCAAACCATGTACGGCGAGGCACAAGAGCAGTAGCGCTGCAGTGGTGTACCAAGAAACGCTGCCGAGGTAGAGTTTGTCTGAAGCGATAAACGCCAATGGGATCGCGATCATGGCGACTAAGCATAAGATCATCATCCAACCATGTCCTTTATGGCCGTGTGATGACTGGTGGTTGGAGTGGGTAACTTCAGCGGTGTTTTGTTGCTGGTTTTCGTCCTTCATCATTATTTCCTCTACTATAAATAGTTAGCCAAACAACACGACTAAGATAAAAATTACGACGAGTACGATAGCCAGGACTTTGAACATCAGCCCAAGATCGTTACTGCCGCCTTTCGGTGCTTGATTACAACAACCCATAGAAAACTCCTTTGTTGATGTGATGGTACAGTCATCACTCTAGACCTTGACCTAAGGTGAAGGTAAAGCACTATTTTTGGCTGATGTTTTGGCTGGGGAAGGGGGTGAGGTTATCATCAGTTTTTTGTCTGACTCGTTGTTCTGGATAAATAGTTTGACGGGGAGTGTAGTGGGAAAAGTAAATTCTCATGATGAGAGGAAATTATATTTTAGGGTTCAATTTAAGTAGTATAGAAATAAGCAGCTATTCGAAAGTGAAATATAAATGGTAATAGCTGCTTAATAGGGAGGTATACAGGCTAACGTGCCTTACGATACCTTGATCAGTCGTTACCCTCCGTGCCAGTTAAAACCAGGGCTTCAGCTGCGATGGTGCCGGTAGAGATGGTCATGCCTGCAAATAACAATACGCCAACGTATTTACTCGCAATGATCGCCATGCCAAGGGTGTTAATTGCCTTTTCCATAATATTTACCTTTAGGTTTTCGGGTTAATTTCAATACGGAGATTGTAGTAAATAGATGAAATAAATTTGCGAGGCAAAGCACCATTAACAATAAAATTAGTCAGTGATTAGTAGAAAAAATGAATATGACCACGATTTACAATTTATAACACATTAGTCCTTGCTCGGTTATTTGCTTGGCTTTGTTTTTCTGGTTGAAAACATAATAAGCCTGAATGTGTTTGAATGAATTCAGTGAGTCATTACGAATATCGCCATTCTTAGAAAGGACAGGCAAGGTAACCTTGCGGAGGAGATAAAGGGACAGACCACAACTGTTTGTAAGGACAGACCAAATAAAAAGGACAGACAAGGTAAAAGCCCAAGCAAGAAGCTTGGGCTAGTGGTTTATTTAACTATTGTGTGCAAGCGCTTTACGCTTCTTTGGCCAAGGAATACGGCGTTTGACCGCTGAGATCATATTGGCGAAATCTTGCAGTATTAAGTACAGGCAAGGTACCAAAATCAAAGTCAGTAGGGTCGCGAACAGTACTGCAAAGCCAAGGGCAACCGCCATGGGTATGACGAAACGCGCTTGCAGACTGGTTTCGAACATAATTGGTAGCACTCCGGCAAAGGTCGTGATTGATGTGAGGGTGATGGCGCGAAAACGCGCGCAGCCCGCTTCAACCACGGCTTCTTTTATTGCCACCCCTCGCGCTCTGGCTTGGTTGACGTAATCGGTCATAACCAAAGAGTCATTAATGACCACACCTGCGGCCGCGATAAGGCCAAAGGTCGACATCATGCTGATATCAAGCCCGAACCAGTAGTGGCCCCAAATGGCGCCCGTTAAACTAAACGGGATCACTGACATGATGATCAGCGGCTGAGTATAGCTTTTTAGCGGCACCGCTAAGAGCATGTAGACGATGATCATCCCCGCTAAGAAGAATAAGAGCTGTTCATTTTGCTGCGCTTGCTGCTCTTCAATTGCGCCGCCCAGTTCGGTTTTGACACCGGGAAAGGCTTTGAACAGATCAGGCAGCAAAGTTTGCTGAATGGTTTCAACGACGGCGTTAGGTTCGATCACTTCTTCGTCTATAGATCCATAGACATACACAGTGCGGTAGCCCTTTTCTCGGCGTATGGTGCTGATCCCCGGTTTCTGGACGATCTCAACCACATCGCCAAGCATGACTTTCTTGCCTGTCCTCGTAGTGATAAGCGCGTAGCGTAGTGAAGAGAAGGCTTCACGAGTGAGTTTTGGATAACGCACCATGACTTTGACTTCTTCTCCATCGCGGATGATGCGCTGCGCTTCACCGCCATAGAAACTGCCGCCAACTTGCTCGGCAATGGTTGAGAGGTCAAGGCCAAGATCATAAGCGACCGGAGTTAGGCTAAGCAGTACTTCCTTACTGGCGGTATCGATGGAAGAGCTAATGTCATACAAGCCTTTTTGTTTTTGCAATTGGGCAATGAAGAATCTGCCCGCCTCGTTAAGGGTATCAATGTCTGGGCCATAGAGTAGATAACCAAACTCATCACCAGCTTGGCCACCGTTGACGTCATCATAAATTGTGAAGGACTTCATGCCTGCAATGGTCGGCATTTTTTCTCGCCAGCGGCGGGAGAGCTCAAAGGTGTTGTATGGCCTGTTCTCTTCATCGACCAGCGGCACGATAATTCGGCCTTTGGTGCGCCCTTGGTTCATCGACATCAGTGTTTTGAGCATTCCAGTGCCATATTCGGCTTTGGTTTCCTCTTCTACCTGCCATATCGCGGTTTCGATGGTTTTGAGTGCATCAATGGTTTGTTCGTCGGAGACGGTGTCGTTCATTTTGATGCTAATGCCGGGAAAGTCGTGGGGCACTTTAGGGCTTGGGACAATTCGGACATAGTTCGCCATCACCAGCGCCGCACTGATAGCCAGTAGGCCGATGAAAGCTGCAAGGACAGACCAACGCCAATGCGTACACCAAGTGACAGCTCGTTTGTATGGGCCATTAATGAAGCCAAAGAAAGCTGTATTAAATTTATCGCGCCAACTGCCCGGTTTTATTGGCGTGAAATGGGTGTGCGCCAAGTGTGCGGGAAGGATGAGCTTGGATTCGATTAAGCTAAATATTAAACATAGGATCACGACCACGGCAATACCGAGGAAGAAGGCGCGCTCTGGGCCTGTAGACATAATAAAAGGCGCAAATACCGCAATAGTGGTCAGCACACCAAACGTTGCTGGGGTTGCGACTTTTTTCACGCCGCGCACCACGGTTTCGACTCCGCCGCCATGTTTCTCAATTTCGGTATAAGCACTTTCGCCCATCACGATGGCATCATCTACCACAATGCCAAGCACCATGATAAAAGCAAACAGCGAGATGATATTAATACTGATGCCAAATACAGGCATCAGCATCAGCGCGCCGAGAAAACAGACTGGCAACCCTATCATTACCCACATTGCAAGCTTAACGCGCAGGAAGATACTCAGTAGCAGGGCGACGAGGATCGCGCCTTGGAGCAAGTTTTTCAGCATCATATCAAGGCGGGCATTGAGGTAGTAGGTCATGTCGACCAAGGTATCGAGTTCAAATCCTTGTGGCAGTGTTTTATTGCGCTCAGTGATATACGCTTTGACGCTTTCGGCCACGGGCACCATGTTTTGATCTTTGGTAGCTTTGACCGCTAGGTAAGTCGCGTTTTTGCCCGCATATTTAAAGTGGCGTTCGCCTTCGGTAAAGCCATCTTTAATGGTCGCAATGTCTTGCAGCAGAACTTTGGCACCGTTCGCACCGATTTTGACCGGGATTTGGCGAAATTCGTCGCCGCTGTAGTACTGGTTTTCAATGCGAACGGAGATCATTCCTGCATTGGTGCGTACCATCCCGGCCGAGTAGTTGGCGGAATAACGGCGAATCGCATTGCTTACATCACTTAAGGTGAGATCGTATTTTCTTAACGTATCGGGATGGATCTCGATGGCGATTTCATCTTGTGGCGTTGATATTTCAACAAGATCGACGTTGTTAAGCAGTAACAGTTCATCTTCAATGGTTTTTGCTAATGGCTTGAGTTCGGAGAGCGGTTTGTCGCCAATTAGCACCATCTCAATTACATCTTGTTTAAACTCAACTTGAGTGATGTTGATTGGCTCCATTGCACCGGGAAACGTTGCGATGCTTTCAACTCGCTGCTTCACCTTGTCTAGCACTTGGGAAAGATCTTGCTTAGGGTCAATCTCTAGTGAGACTTCGCCGCCACCTCGATAAGCCGTGGTTACCGCTTTTTTGATTTCTGTAACGTCTTTGATAGCCTCTTCAACCTTTACTAAGATGCTCTCTTCAATTTCTTGTGGCGAGGCACCCGAGTAGGTTGCGCTGACGTTGATGTAGTTGATTTCGATATTCGGAAACATCTGCTTTTGAATAAAGAAATAGGTTGCGGTGCCCATGATAAGGATGAATACCATAAGCAAGTTTGCCGCAACCGAGTTATTGGCAAAATAGGCGATAAGCCCAGTTTGTTTGGGGGCTGGATTGTTTTGAGTCACCTCAGACATAGCCGCTTCCTTACTCTTTTGTTGTGTCTGCGTTCGCGACAATGACGTCCATTCCGACTTGAGGGTACTCTGGAACGGTTGTGACCAGTTGGTCTGAGCGTTCTAAGCCTTGGTTGACTAAGAAGAACTCGCCTTCTTCTCGTAGAACATTGACGGTGCGAGGCAGCAGTTTATTGTCGTCGCCAACAACCCATACTGTGCGGTTATGTACCATTTCCTGTGGCAAGCGATATATCTGCTTGAGCTGTTTTCCTGCAAACCGCACTTGAACAAATGAGCCAAACTTAAGGGCTGGGATGTTTGAATTTACGCCGTAAGGATCTTGGATGCGCACGACCAAGTTCACCATACGAGTGCTACTATCAACAACGCCTAAGTCACGCGCAAGCTCACCACGTCGTTGTACCTTTACCACGCCATTTTGAATTATCGTAGCGTCTGTCCCTGCAAGAGTATCGGGTAAGAATGCGCTATCGAAACCCGCAATCGGCAGGATAATTTCACCCGCTTCAATGTTGTTGAGCACTGCAACTTGACTGCCCGCGGGAACGTATTGGCCGACACCAATTTGGCGAGACACAACCAGCGCATCATAAGGCGCGATGATTTTGCAATTAGCGAGGTCACGGCGAGCGCGCTTAAGCCCTGCCAATGCTGATTTTACTTCTGCTTGAGCGCTCAGCAGTTGAGGTTTACGTAAGTAGAGGTCAGAAACTTGTTTATCACTGAGCTTCTTGGCTTGGCGGGCCGCCACCTCACCTTTGGCTTGCTCTTCAATTAAACTCGCTTTCGCACGGGCTAATTGCGCCTCGGCTTGCAATACAGCGGCTTGATAATTGTCTTGCTCTAACGTAAACAATACCTCACCACGCTTCACTACGCCGCCAGGAACAAAGTTAGGGTGCCAACTCACCACCTCCCCAGAGACTTGCGCCGACAACTGCGTGGTCTCAAGCGGCGCCAATTCACCAAAGCTTGCAATAACCACTTGATGATCCGTCGGGAACAACGCGGTTGTCAGGACAGTCGGCGCAGACTTCACTTGCTCGTTCGCGTCCTCAACCGGCCCATTTTGCTGGATCGCGCTATACCCCCCATAAGAGACCCCACCTATAAGGACAGGCAACAACCATCGCAATGACTTCTTAAACATACTCATTCCTTGTGTTAATCATTCGCCATTTCATTCTTAAACTGTGACAACAGCAGCGGCGAAGTATAATTTTATAAACTGTGTCTATTTGAACTTACCTATGCACCTTGTGGCAAGAGTAGTGCCAACTATTATTTGTATAATTAATAAGAACTTAATGAAATATTGATTTGCGCACCAGAGGCGAACGCGCGAAATTCGCTAATGATTGGCTTATATCGCTATGCAAGAGTAAAGGAAGTTGAAGTTAGGATCTGACCGCAAGTGCTTCTTTTCCAAGGACAGACCAAATAATTCTAGGGACAGACCAAACTTAGTTAGTTCAGGCAACCAATTAGAAAAAGGACAGACTAACCTTGATGAGCCTAATGATCGGTCGTGTTTGGTATTGAATGTGTCAGTTGATAGGCCTAGCTGAGCGACGGGAGTAGTGTGCACAGGCAGAATGCCAGTATGGAATAATTGGTGGCAAGCGATCTATACCTTGAAAAAAGAAGTGCTGGTGGGGTTGGTAATCGCTGAAATTCTGAATAAGTAACTGAATTTCAAGCATATAATTACGCAATTGAAGTGGGCTAGCTTAATTCGAAAGTAGGCAGTATCTCTTTAACTTGGAAGGCAATAACCACTACCACGCAGGCGGCCCTTCATCCGAGCGACTTCATCTATGCGATCCTTTGTTCCAACCATGATCGCTCTAGGACGTTCTAAGTTGGCGGTAATGTCATTCCACTGGTTTGTTGGTATATTCACTCTCTTTAGGATTGGTGGGAGTGCATCAGATATTTTCCCTTTCTTTCCATCCTTCATTTGACGACCGCTCCAATCGATTAGTTCTAGATAATCAGTAAGGCTGAATGGAATGCAGGCCGTATTATTGCCGCTAACTTCTGACTGAAATGGATGAAAGTAAGGTAGCGAAGGCTGGCCTGTTTGTATTGCGATTATTCGATGGTGAGCCGATGTAAATTGAGATTCTTCAGGCGTCTTAGCGATACCAGCTCGGATGGGGTTAAGATCAACATAACTCATTGTTGCTAATAGAGCTTTATCATCAAGAAGTGCTTGGCTGGTGAAGCGACTTTCCCAGAAGTGGCCTTTGCATTCATCTTCTTTGTTCGCTTTTCTGGCGATGTACTGATTAATTTCCTTCATAAACCAACTTAAGTCATAAAGCTGCTTGCGCCACTTAACCACTAAAGCTCGGGCTGCGGCCAGTTGCGCTTTACTGCTCAGTTCGCCTTTTACCATGCGTTTAACCAGTGTGGGTAGGCTATGCAGTATTTGCCAGCGGTTTATCACTTCAAAGTCTGTTAGCTGCATTGCCTTTTCTTTATCGACATAGGCAACCAGATGGTAGTGGTTATGCATGATGGCGTGAGAGCAAATCTCAATGCAGTAAACACTTGCGACCAGAAATAGGCGATCTTCAATCCATTTCCGGCGGTACTCATAGTTTTTATGCGTATGAGGATCGTATCCGCACAGAAATCCTCTTCGGACACAGCGTGTAACGCAATGATAGTAACGAGTTGTATCTAAGTAAACGAGTTGGCTTCGTGGGACGGTCATGGTGCTACCTCTGTTTGGATATACAGTTACTATAGATTATAAGTAACCTGTGTGCATATCCAGTTTTCGAAACTATGAGCGAAGTAGGATGCTGATGTAACTGAGTGGTTTGTTGGTTGCTTGCGTGGTCTGTCCTTGGAGGGAGGGGGAGTTATTAGGCTCTGTTGAAAGCAATGTTATGTCACTACCTGGGTTTATCTCGTCTGTCTATATAAGGGCATCGTGGGTCTTTGTAGAGGTGGTTGTGTTGCCTGTCCTTAGACGAGGAGACAAAAAAATGACGATTAAATGTCAAAGGTTTGCCATTAATTGATTCGAAAGTAATGTGATTCTTGTTTTATGTAATACATTTGTGTACGATTTCGAACTAATGTCACATTCTAAGTACCTCCCATGCAAAATGAAATAATAACTAGAGCGGACAACTACAGGGTGAATGTTCAAGGTGCCGATGGGCTGAACGCGTCGGAAAAGTATGCTAGGTTACTTTGTTTTATCATTTCAGTCGGCCTGGTGTTTTTTAGCTTTAACGTCGTCACTCCTCGTTGGGAGGTGTTGTGGTTGTATGATTCAAAGCGAATTTTTGTTTGCGCGTTGGTGATCATTAGCAGTCTTACATATGTCATTTCGTCGGCTGTTCGTGAGCAGGCCATTACTATGTTTGTTGGTTTATCGCGACCAACAAAAATTGCGCTAGGTTGTCTGTTTGGGGCGATGCTCTTTGCCAACTTGTTTGGTGAGCACTTTCTCGCGGGGCACATTCAGTTTTTCTACTTAATTGGGCTTGTATTGTTGTCTGTCCTTTTAGGCCCGTTTTTAGCGAGGAATAAGGCGCAGTTTTTTAGGTTGTGTGTCCTTATAAATATTTTGCTGTTTTTGAGTGTGGCGGTGATGTTTTGGGGGATGACACTAACCGGGCATGAGGTCACGATTTTTTCGCTGTTTGGCTTTGTTAACCCGCGCTTTCTTAACCATATTCAGGTTTGGATATTTATATCGATTGCCTATTTAGCGGTAACTGATATGAGGCGTGGAAAGGCTGGAGCTGTTGTGCGGATTAGCCTGATGTTACTTTTCGCCACGAGTTTTGCAACGGATGCGAGAGGGGTATTGCTCTCGATGTCTATTGGTTTTGTCTTGCTATGCTGCTTTGATAAGGCAAACCGTGCGATTTGGTTTAAGATTTTTTGGCAGAGCCTGTTGTTTGGTTATGTTTTTAAATACGTTTGCTTATCACCTATGCCAATGATTTGGTTTGGTGAAATCGGGAATGTATCTGTAGACCCCCAAGTTCGTGTAACCAGCTCTGGCCGATTAGATATGTGGATAGAGATAATATCTAGTGTGTCCTTATTTGGTTATGGTGGTGATAAATATGCTTGTGAAGGGTTGGCAGTTGCAGGCCCCCATAACTCTTTCTTGAATGTCCTTTATCATTGGGGAATTGTCGCTTTAGGTGCTTACGTCACTTTAGTCGGGCTATTGGTTAATAAGTTGCGAAAAATCCAACACTGCTTGACCTTAGCCATAGGGATTACCTTAATCTCGGCTGTCACTTACAGCTTTTTTACTGGCTTACTTGTTACACCCTTAAGTCAAGTTTTCGCGGTTTGTTTGCTAGGGTTATTCTGGGGACAGACTAGACATCATCAACCAGTAACCAAGCCTAAATACGCTTGTCAGGCTCATATATCACTCATTGTCATTTCAATAATATCCATACTGTTAGTCGGATACCGACTCGAATTAAGAATTAATAATTACCCTGAGTTAGAGCAGGAGATGGTTTATAAACCACAGTTCTGGTTGGGCTATAACTGCCTGTCGAAGCCAGAACTACCTTAACTTTGCTGCTATAAAAATAGAAAACATAATATGAATAAATTTAAAAATATCCGAAGGCAAAAAGGTGTCTTTGCTATTGAGTTTGCTCTGGGGTTTATAGTGCTCTTCATGTTCACTATGTTGATTTTTGAAACTTGCCGATTGACCTATATTTGTTCTGTCCTTGATTACGCGACGGCGGAAGCGGCGCGGGATGCGCGGGTGCAATTAAAGAAAAATCCTGATTATGCCGAGTATCGGGGAAATGGTTTTGATTGTAGTTCATTGCCAGAACCGAAAAAGCGCGAGTGTGAGGTGGTCCAGTCTTTTAAAGGGGATGAATTTCAGGTCTGGTTTCACTGGTTTGTTGAAAAAAACGGAGGTGTTTTGTGGAAGATCATGTCCGCAGAGAACCCAATGGCCGTGACCGCTAAGCATTATAGAAACTTGGATGATTTAGTTAATGATAACGTGAATTCATCTACTTGGAAGAAAAACTCCTTTTCATTGTTTGAAGTGAGCTACTTTTACCAACCTATTTTCTTTAAATGGTCAATCTTGAGCACTGATATTCGCCGTCACGCTTTGGTTATTGATGAGTTTGAGAGGCACCGTCATGCTGAAAAATAAATCACAAACAGGGGTATTTTCGATTGAAATGGCTTTCGTTTTACTCGGCATGTGTGGATCTCTTTGTTTTTGCTTTGATTTGGGCTACCAGCAGATCCGAAAAAGCCAATTAGAGCGAATTTCATACTCGTTGGTCAGTGTTTTAAAAGAGCGGGCTCTTTTTTTTGATAAGAGAGAATCGGCAAATTCAAACGACGTAAGAAAACTTCACACAATAGGTACAAAGCTACTTGGTGCAAAGAAAGAAGATGTTGCTGTGGTTATCAATCAACGAGTGGCAGGGCAAAAAGGTACACATTTGAAGTACCCTGCGAGCCTTTCTTGCGCGCCTAAACAGAAACTATCGAAATCGTTTGACGTTACTTTAGAAAAATCTGGTAAATATGCACCAGTCTATCAAGTCACGGTATGTCAGCGGATTCCAGCATGGTTTGAAAGAATCATAGGAGAAGAGGCAGATAAAAATGACCGAATCATTCAGGCTCAATCCAGTTTCTTAGGCAGGTAGATATGCGACAAACTAGAATTAAGCAGCAAGGCGTAGCTGCGATTTGGTATATATTTTTGATTGGCGCGATTATGTCTCTAGGGGCTTTGGCCATTGAAGGTACGCGTTACATTGAGAAAAAAGCTCGACTAGGGGACGCAATGGAAGCAGCGTCAATCGCTGTTTCGACGAGCGACAGAGTTACTGAGAAGTTTGACAAGGATACAGCGCTAAAAGTGGCGAAGCTTTGGACAAACTACTATATCCCAGATGAAAAAGGCATCGAACTTGAGGTCGATAGAAGTGATAAAAAGGAGCTCTATGGGATTGACAGCCTAGTTACTCCTTATGAGGTCGAATATTTTCGCTATGATGTGAGCGCTAAAACCATTCATGATTCTTGGTTTCGTTTTTCGAACTGGGCGAGTTTTGATGAGCAAGTAAAAGTTGCGAACAAAGGTACATCGGGGCGAATTAAAGGTGGTCATGAACCAGTGGATATTGTGTTTGTTGCTGATTACTCAGGTTCGATGAATAACTGTTTACGTGGTTCTTCCAAAGAATATAAATGTCGATGGGGGGAAGTGAGCAAGATAGAACACCTCAAGCAGGCTATAACAGGGGTAACGAAGCGTATTTATAATGTTCACAATGAATCTACTTTTGGCTTCATCCCTTTTACTAAGCGGATTGTAGCCCAGAGAAATGGGCGATTTTACTGCGCATCGCCGCTACTTTCAAAAAGAGGGAGTAATGCTGAACAAGTAAGAAATAGCGGGCTGTTTTCTGAACTGTTAACTAAAGATACGCAGGCAGAAAGAAATGATTTTTATAGAATGCATACAAATGTTTTTTATTCAAGTGAAACTAAGCAATTAGCAAATTACTATGCGAACTTGATGAAAGGTAATGTGAAAGATGGTTCAGGTGTATTAAAGAGAACACGTGTCGCGAACTGGGAATATGAGAGTTATGTAAAAAGTATTGGGAAAAGTTGGGATGACATTAAATATAAACATAAAAATAAGGTAAGCGATAAGCATAGAGGAGCATTTAAATTTGATACTAATAATAACGATAATCTAATAGGCAATAGTTCGGCGACAAAAGAGCATGTTAGCATTACGAGAAGCGCATCAGAGATCAATGTATATAGTAAGCCAATGTTTCCTTTGTCTGTTGAGTACGGAGCAAACTATCCACAAGGTAGCAAACCAAAAATTAGTTCTTACTGCACAACTTCGAGAAAAGGAGGGGTGCCTAATTTTTACTCTATAGAGAGAGAGGGCTTTTCAGGCAGAATTGATGTAGACGCATTCAATGATAAAATCCGTAGTATGAAAGCTGGTGGCGGCACCGATATGTATCAAGGCCTTCTTGCTGCCCCCCATCAGTTTTATGGTGCGAAAAATCCTAATAGATACATCATTGTGTTGTCTGATGGTAAAGAAAATAACGACACCTTTAAGAAGCTAGTAAAAGCGGGACTTTGCAAAAACTTAAAAAATACACTGAAGAAAGAAAACGGAAGAGATAAGTATAATTTTAAGTTATTTGTTGTGGGAATAGGTCTGAATCAAAATAATAATTGGGCCTATAAGGATTGCTTTGGCGACAACATCATTACAGTGTGGGATCCCAAAGAGTTGGAAAAGAGAATATTGGGTATCATCACGGACGACATAGGCCACAATTTCGAACGACACTAAACCTACCTGCTATAACTTCATCAAACCTAAGCCCGCACTTCACTATGCGGGCTTTTCTATTTGTCGATGACAATAGTGTGATGTCAGCGCGTCAAGCTTATGGCGCAATGTCGAATCAAAAAGAGTAACTGCTCTATGTGGCGGTTTTTTATCTTGGTTGAATAAACACCATTAAACTCATGGTTAGTAATGCGATTTTAAAAGGGTTTTTCTTTGTAAGTTGTTGATAGTTATCTCTATAGTTGGTGCGACAAAAAACTGCTCCGACATCAAACAAATCACTTGTAATGTGATACTGATCCAGTAAACTAGCCCGTGTCAAAAAAACGTTGCTAGCAAAATCATTATCGATTTTTTTGTGCTGGCTTGGTATCAAACTTCAAAGTGGGAAAACGAAAAATGAAAAGCCTAATCAACCAGTTCATCAAGAACGAAGACGGTGTAACAGCGATTGAGTATGCAGTGATCGGTGTGGCCATGGCCGCTGGACTTGTAGCCATTATGGGGGGGACGGGTGGCACCGATAAAGGTTTTATTGGTAAATTGTCAACAGCTTTCAAAAACATCGGTGATAAGATAGCAACTACTTCATCTATATAATGACTTTAGTTTGCTTGATTGCTATATTGACCGTCCTCGCGGTCAATATTTGCATCTCAGACTGGAAAGAGAGACTGATTAGCAACAAGCTAGTCGCTCTTAACTTTGTAGTTTGTCTTGTTCTCGCCTTGCTTTTGGATGTTTATCCAATTTGGCAAGGCTTGGTTATATCCTTAATGACTTTTATTATTGGCCTGTTTTTATTTAAATACAGAGTTTTTGGCGCTGGCGATATTAAGTTGTTAATGGGTTACTCACTGTGTTTTAACTTCTCGTTGGCATTAGATAACTTAATTGGTTTCTTATTAGTCGGGGGTGTGGTGGTTATGTTTCAGTTTGGCTGGGCATATTTAACTGCGGGCTATCAAGAATTAAAAGAACGGGGTGTGCCTTATGGTATTGCCATTGCTAGTGTCAGCACTTTTAATATCGCTTGTTTAGTATTGGACCCATCCAGATTATGAAACAGAGATTCACTCATCTTTTAGCCATTCTAGCCTTAGGGGTTGGGGTGTATGGTGTATTTAACGAAGTGTTTGCCACTAAGCCTGCACCAACCGAAATTGAACAGGTCGCCGTGCCAGAGCGTAAAGTTCGGGTGTGGCTTGCCAATACAACCATTGAGCGTGGTGAGAATTTTTCTGCTGAATTAGTAGAAGCAGAGATGCGCTTAGAGGATGAGGCGGATTATGCGTTATTAGATTTGCCTTACAGCAAAGGTGCGGTATTTCGCCATCGCGTTCGTCCCGGTGAGATGCTTACTTCAGATGATTTAATTACTCCAGATAACCCAGATTACGTAGATACTATTATAAAGCCAGGTATGAGTGCATTTCCTCTAGCAATGGAGCAACGCCACATTATTGCAGCAGGTGTCAAAGCGGGGGATTTTATCGATATTTTGGCGCTTACCTCTCTACAACAAAATATGGCTCAGCGTGATAGCGTTCAGTCGCCGCGAGATGCCAATATAGATGTTAAACCCCTACTTAACCAAGTACGAGTTTTGGCGGTTCGTGGCAAAACCTACGATAACCAAGATTTGATCCACTATAGCCAAGATGAAGCGAGCGCTATGGTTACGGTGGTACTGGAAATCCCTCACCGCTTTATCAGTAAAATGACTTTAGC
>Ga0070725_10000366_pt1 | contig 32609 bp, 20 predicted proteins | sample tdDd002_FD_69781 | JGI IMG/M metagenome (GOLD analysis project Ga0070725, IMG submission 69781) | Marine sediment microbial communities from the Atlantic coast under amendment with organic carbon and nitrate - tdDd00.2 | ecosystem: Environmental > Aquatic > Marine > Coastal > Sediment | place... | reverse complement strand
CGAAGCCCATGGCATTCGTTTGCTCGCCAGCTCGTGCGAAGCGCTGTGTATCGGCCAAAACGTTCAAGTTAAAATAGACACCCAAGGCGCCTTAGTGTTTGAATAAAAGTACGAAAAGTGAAGCGCTAAGTTCTAAGTGCGAAGTTCTAAGTACGGAATGCTAAGTGAAGAGCGCCAGCCTTATCGGTTGGCGTTTTTGTATGTATCATATTTCGCCCTTCGCCCTTCGCCCTTCGCCCTTATCTCTACCACTTCGTTTTTAGCACTTCGCTTTTATCACTTGTCTCCAAAGAAAAAGCCCAACAAGATGTTGGGCTGTATTGGACCTATAGGGAGTGCTTTTTAGTGACTAGCTAAAAAGCGGTGTCCAAAAGGCGAGCGGGCGATAGTTGCAATAAATATCGCCATCACCACTACAATGAAAGGAACGCTTTCACTTGATTCACCACTTTTTCTGCAGTGGCTTGGTCGGCCATTTCGGCAAAGATTCGCAGTAGAGGCTCGGTGCCTGAGAAGCGAGCAATCACCCAACCGCCATTTTTGAAATAGACTTTGGCGCCATCTTCATAGCTGACATGGTCGATGTCGTATTCAAACTCAGGCAACTGTTTGTCGACGTAAATTCGGTGATACAGCGACTCTTTTTGACTTGGTTTGAAGGTGCAATCTCCTTCAGCGGTATAGGCGTAGCCGTATTTTGCGTAGATTTCATCGAGCATTTCAGACAGTTTTTTGCCCGTCACACTGATCATCTCAACCAAAAGACTTGACGCAAAGACGCCATCTTTTCCTTTGATGTGACCGCGAATCGTTAGCCCGCCCGAGCTTTCCCCCCCAATCAAAGAATCATCGGCTTCCATTTGGGAGCTAATGTGCTTAAAGCCAACCGGAACCTCAAAGCTTTTCTCACCATGAGCGGCAGCGATTTTGTCGAGAATATGGGTGGTGGCGATGTTTCTCACCACTGAACCTTTCCAACCTTTGTACTCAAGCAGGTAGTAGTAAAGCAAGATCAGCACTTCATTGGGGTGAATAAAGTTGCCCTTTTCATCGATGATACCGAGGCGGTCGGCATCCCCATCGGTGCCAATACCAATGTCGTATTTCTCGGCGGCAACCAGGTGTTTTAAGCGATACAAGGTTGCAGCGCTCGGTGACGGCATCAGGCCGCCAAAATCTGGGTTTTTGCCATCGTTGATCACATCGACATCACAGCGGCCGTTGATTAGCACCGTTTGCAGGGCATTTTTCGCCACGCCAAACATAGGGTCAATTAGGACTCTAAGGTTGGCTTTTTTGATGGCCTCGATGTCAATGAAGTTAATGATTGAATCAACGAACTCGTTCATCGGGTTGATGACGAGGATCTGTTTGTCGTTTACCCCTTGCTCAAACTCAACACTTTTCACATCGTTTAGCGTTAGGTGAGCAATTTGTTCTTCAACTTTCTGAGTGATGACTTCATCGGCATCACGTCCGCCACGAATAAAGATTTTAATGCCGTTGTAATCGGCCGGGTTGTGCGACGCGGTGATACAGGCCGAGTAAGCACAGTTCATCTCTTTGGCTTTGAACATCACGATGGGGGTAGGAACAAATTTGTCGATAAAGCTGGTTTGAATGCCGTTACCCGCTAATACTTCAGTAAACCATTGGCCCGCTTTATCTGATAAAAAGCGACGGTCGAACCCCACCACAAATCCTTGTTCTGTGACCGATTCATCGATCATTATGTTGGCGACGGCTTGAGCAACCAAACGAACGTTGTCTTTGGTAAACTCTTCACCGATAAAGGCGCGCCAGCCACCCGTACCGAACTTGATCATAACAATTCCTATTTCTCTCTCGTTGCTTAATAGCAAAAAATAAAGGAGGGGAGAAAGGCTCCCCTCAGCATGGCTAGCCTAGTGTCACGATAACGTCGTTGACGCTGCCAGCAGGTTGTACTGGGATCGCGCCCTCTACGGCCTGGCCATTAAGTAAAATGGACTTAACGCCTTTACTGACCGAATCTGGGTTTTCAACTTTAATGTTGTAAACCGCATCACGCCACTCACGGCGAACTTCAAAGCCTGGCCATTCGGTTGGAATACAAGGGTCAACAATTAGGCCATCAAAACCAAGGCGGACACCGAGAATAAAGTTAGTCACGGCGAAGTAGGCCCAACCAGACGTACCGGTTAACCACGGGTGGTTTGCACGGCCATGGTCTTGATGATCGCGGCCCATCACGAACTGTACGTAAGAGTACGGTTCGGCATAGCGAGTCTCGATCATGTCGTTTTGGTTGTATGGGTTAAGCGCGTCGTAGAACTTCATCGCTTTGTCGCCACGGCCGAGCTTCGCTTCTGCTACCCATGCCCAAGGGTTCGGGTGAGAGAAGATAGCCCCGTTCTCTTTCACACCTTGATAAACACGGGTGACAAAACCAATGTCGTCATTCGGGGTGGCGAATGATGGTGAATTTAGGTGTAAGCCATACTCGGAGTAAAGGTGCTCATCGACCGAGTTCATGGCGATTTCGCCACGCTCTTGAGATACCGCCCCAGATAGTACCGCTAAGGTATTGGATTCAAGGTGAATACGTCCTTCGGTTTGCTGCGCGGTACCAATTTTATCGCCATCCTTAGTTAAGCCGCGAATGTACCAACCGCCTTCTTCATCCCAAAGGTGGGCTTCACACGCTTGGCGAACGCCCTCGGCCATGGTGGTGTATTTGTCGACATCGTCGCCACGACCTAAGTGTTTCGCAAGGTCGATAAACTCTTGCAGCGCCCAGAAGTGCAGGAATGAAACCATGGACGACTCACCGCCGCCTAAGTTCAAGCAGTCATTCCAGTCGGCGCGCAGGCCTTTACAGATACCGGTGTTACCGACGTATTCGGCTGAGAAGTCCAGCGCGGCTTTCATGTGGTCATAAACGGTCGCGATGCCGCCGTCGGCGTAGGGGATCTCCTCATGGAAGAAGCTCTCTTCACCCGTTTCCATCACGTATTTACAGATGGTCGGCACAATCCATAAATGATCGTCTGAACAGGTATCTTCAATGCCGTGGATCTTGTCTTCATCACTTGGAGTTGGGACAACGGTCGGTGATTTTGATGGCTTAACATCGGCTTTTTCCGGATCAAACCAGTCAGGATCAAATAGGTGCAAGCCGTAGCCCGCTTTTACTTGGCCACGCAGTAGGTCGACCAGGCGCTTACGCGTCATCGCAGGGTTGGAATGCGGCACAGAGATGGCATCTTGCGCGGTGTCTCGGTAGCCAAGGCCAGTACGACCACCCACTTCGATAAACGAAGCAAAGCGAGACCACACCACACAGGTTTCTGCTTGGTATAGTGTCCATGTGTTGATCATGGTATCTAGGCCTTCGTTAGGCGAGGTCACTTGGAATTTGTTGCAACGCTCTTCCCAGTGCGATTTGATCGCGGCAAAGTCGCTATCAACGTTGGCTAAGTCTTGGTATTTCTCACGCAGTTTAGCGCCATTGCCTTTACCTAAACCCAGAATGTAGGCAAAACGCACTTCTTCACCTGGCTGAATCACAAATTGTTTGTGCAGTGAGCCACAGTGGTTGTAACAGGTTTGGGCGCTGTTACTACAGCGGCCTTGTTCAACGGCGATGGGGTTGGCTTCGTCGCGGTAAGCGCCAAGGAAGTTATCGCGCTGGCCGTCGTAGCTATCTGGGTCAAACGTTGAGGCGAGGTAGTAGAAGCCTTCAAAGTCGTTGGTGTTGTAGTAAAGATCGTACTCAATCACCCCATCTTTATACTCGGTGCCCGCAGAGTATAGTGACATTTGATGGTTTTGGTTATCTGACGCAATGTGGCTAAAGGAGAACTCAACAAACGAGAAAGCACTGATGGTGCGCGGTTTATCGCTGGTGTTTTTGAGAACCACATCCCACACTTCCGCGTCTTCGCCTTTGGGAACAAACAGGGTTTTGGTCGCGGTAATGCCGTTGTATTCACATTTGAACTTGGAGTATGACAAACCGTGGCGCACTTCGTAGTTGGCTTCATCTAAACTTTTTGCCACTGGCTGCCATGAAATTGACCAGTAATCACCCGTTTCGTCATCACGTAAATAAACGTAGTGGCCTGGGCGATCCAATGACGCGTTAGGGCGAAATTTGGTCACACGGTTGTGCTCTGGGGAGTTATAGAAAGAATATCCCCCTGCGTTATGAGAGATCACGGTACAGAACTTTTCTGTGCCAAGGTAGTTTGTCCATGGCGCAGGTACATCTGGACGCGTAATGACATATTCACGATTGTCGTTGTCGAAATAGCCGTATTTCATTGCTCTTTTCCTTTTAAACTGGGCGGTAATGCTTTGGCCGCTGCGCCCTTAAAAACTAATTCTGAAGTTAGTGGAAAGGTTATTTCCACGGGTTACGGTAATTAACACCTTGTCGCTCTAAATGGTGTAGATGTCCTTGTAATCGAGTTAAATAATCGAGCCATTGTCGTTGTGATTTGTTGCTCCAGCATACTTCTGCCATCGCGGTGATCCGCGGGAAAACCATGTACTCTAAGCGAGGCTGGTCTTGAATGACTTCACACCAAAGTGCACACTGAACGCCCCAAATACGGTTGCGAATAGGGTCACTTTTACCCACCGATGCTAGGGGTTCGTAGTGGTACGCTTTCTCAAGCGGTAAGGGGTTAGCCCAATCAACACCGGGCTCTTCCGGCGCAAAATCTTGAGTCATATCAAGGTAGGTACTTTGACCTGGCTGCAAGACCACATCGAAGCCCTTTTGGGCGCATTTCAGCGCTGCTTCTTCGCTTAACCACGAATAAATCACAGTATCTTTGCTGACTTTGTCACCGTGTTGAGCTTCTTCCCAACCCAGCATTCGCTTGCCAAGTGACTTGAGTTTTTGCTCTGCGTGGCGCAATAGGTGGCCTTGCAGTTCTTTTGGATCTTGATAACCGTGCTGTTCCATTAGTGCGTGGCAGTGAGGGCTATCGATCCAAACGCCTTTCGGTACTTCGTCGGCGCCGATATGCAGGTAAGGAGCCGGAAAGAGTTCAGCCACCTCTTCAAGTACCGCATCGACAAATTGATACGTCCCCGGTAGTGCAGGGGAGAGAACGTTGTCGTTGTAAAACTGAATGCTACGGTATTGAGAGTGGTCATCCGGGTCTACCAATAGCTCAGGTAGTGCCTTAATGGCTGCGCGACAGTGCCCTGGAATGTCGATTTCAGGGATAACCGTAATGCCTCGCTCTGCGGCGTATTGCACCACCTCTTTAACCTCTTCTTGGCTGTAGAAACCACCATAAGTGCTATCGAGATGACTGTATTGTGGTTCGATTGGCGTTTCGATGCCGCGCCACGCTCCGATGTCTGTGAGCTGTGGAAAGGCTTTGATTTCAATTCGCCAGCCTTCATCATCGGTTAGATGCCAGTGAAAATGATTAAACTTGTAATAAGCTAAGTGGTTAATGAGCGACTTAACCTGTGCCACGCTATGAAAGTGGCGCGCACAGTCAAGCATCATGCCACGATACTTATAGCGTGGTTGGTCTTTAATGGTTAGGCACGGTAAGACGAAATTAATTTGTTGCCCTGAGATGATTTGCAGCAAGGTCGCCGCAGCGTGGACGAAGCCACTTGGCGAACCAGATTCAAGCAAAATTTTCTCACTCGAGATGGTTAGCTGGTATTGCCCTTCGTCTAACGTTGGTTTAGCTCGGAATACAAGCTGACCTTGTTGGTCTTGTTTAAGCTTTAATCCTGCGACTTGGTCTAACTCCTCGACTAGCCACTGAGCTCCCATGTTAGCCAGCTCGGATTGACAGCTGATCGCTACCGTTGGCGAGAGAATAAATCGGCCCGCGGATCGCTCTATCTGTGCTGGCATCGGAATGATGGCCAACTCTGCTGCCGACACCTGAGGAACGTAACTGCGTTCTTTGTAAGGGCTGGCAAGCGTAATAGGGGTAAGGTCTACCGCTAGTCGCTCTGAGCTGTTTTCATGATTCACTTGAATAAACGCATCATTAATCCCGTCGCTTAGAAAGCGGAAAGGGGATGTGTTGATTTTAAACTCAATGTAATAGTGGTTGTTGGCTGCTAACGTTTGTCCTGTATTAGGAATAAGTTGGCAGTAACCGCCGATCTGTTCGATTCTTCCTTGAGTGACGCTGTCTGGAAGAATGTATCGATCAACAGCAAAGTGCAGTGTCCAATTGGTGAGGTCTTGGTCACTTAGGTTATGTAAAGTCAGTCCAAATCGAGAGACATTATTCTCATCAGATAGTACTGCTAGATCGACGCGATAGTTCATTTTCTACCCCAAAATCTCGGGTTAATACAAATTGTGTAAAGGCTTATTGGCCATCATGATGCCGCCTTCAATGGCATCGCAGCTTGGTGAAACTAACCAAGTTTGCGCGAGTGGGGATAGCCAATCGACAATGCGCTCGCCAATGCTGCCCATGAGCGCGATCTTGTGCGCGCCACGCTGATTGAGAGCGAGCAAAAACATTTCAATATCTGCAGCGGTTTGCTTGAGTAGCTCGACCGCTAAGCGGTCACCTTGGTAAGCTAACTCGAAAATAGCCGGACAAAATTGGCCGTAATCGCGCGGTTTGGCACTTTTAGACCAAGTCACAATGGCATCGACATCATGCTCAAAGTGTTCCATAACGTGTTGCGCTAATTCGGTATTGGGCCTGATGCCATCTTGGGTTAATAAAACTTGCTGAATAAGGTGTAAGCCCATTATCGCGCCGCCACCTTGGTCTGAGATCGGGAACTCGCGTCCGCCAACCACAAATTGCTGGCCATCTTTGAGTAAGATGCCGCATGAGCCAGTACCCGCGATCATAATGGCGCCGTTGTCACCATTATGCGCGCCAAGACAAGCGCCATAAGCATCGGTATTGAGTACGATGCTGGCAAAGGGGTGTTCGAGTGCCATAAAGGCTTGCCATGCCGATTTTTGCTCGCCTCCAGCCAGCGCAAGCCCTAAGTGCATATCTTTAAAATCGGCTTGGTTTAATCCACCTTGATGAGCGGCGTCCGTTATCGCGTGGATAATGGAGTCCATTGCGAGCTCAATGCCGAGTAAAATGTTGGCACTGCCGCTTTTCGCTTCGCCAATGAGTTGGCCTTTCGCATCACGAATTCGTGCTCGGCAAGAGGTACCGCCACCATCAACGCCAACAACATATTTAGCCATGATGTTTGTCCTCTTTTGAATCGGTGTGGTTAAATTGAGTCATGACGGCCAGTAATAACCAAGCGCCATGTGGGATCCATTGCTCGCCCCAACGCCAGTTTTGTAGCATGTCGTCTTTTTGGCCGGCTGGATTAAAGGCAATGTCGAGTTCATCATCAAAACCACCTGTAATGCCGTTACATACGCCTCCTTTGGCGTTATAGAAGCCCAAGCTTGGTAAGTAATCTGGGTTGTTGTGGCCGTGGCCATCCAGCATGCACATGTCATAAGGGTTGAGGCCGACAATCCAGTTTAAGCATTGTTGAGCGTAAGTTTTAACCGCTTGATGCCCGGTTGGTTTCAGGTAAGGCAGAGCGCAATAGGCCATACTGGCGAGCGAACCAAGGCGGGCGTTTTCTCCCTGCCACCAATAGCCAGTTTCGTTGTCATGGGCGACGAAAAATGCGTCGCGTTTGTTCCCGTTGACCGACTTAACGTATTGACGGGGATAACCAAACGGGTTGGCGCTATGGCCGCTAATCGTGAGTTCAAAAGCGACCGCGTTCTGGACGACGGTTTGAATATGAGTAAAGAAATCTTGATCCGATTCGATGGCCAGATACTCACACAGCGCAATCACCGGCAGGCCCGCTTCAGCGGCGTGAAAATAAGGTCGGCTGCCATCATCAGTCGCTGACCAAAAATGGCTGAAAGCGTCGTCGGACTGCTGGCGCGCGGCCAAGCGAGTGGCCCATATGCGGCTTTCTGCGAGGTAGCGATGATCTTGGCTTGAGCGGAAAAGCTCGACGCTTGCCAGTAGTGCACAGTACTCATCAATGATGTTTTCGCAGCCATCATCAAGGTAACGAGTATTGTGCTCTTTTAGGTGCCAGTAACCGCGCTCTGCCGCTAAAAGGTAATGCTGCTGGTCATAGTCACCGTGCCCCCCCAGTCTTGCTGCAGCAGCAAGGGCTGCGATAGTGACGCCTCCCCCTTGCCTAAAGCCGGCTTGGTAAGCCTCGGTTTTATCTCCTGCTTGCGTCTCGTAGGCGCAAATCTCCCGTTGCGTAATGTCTTTGCTCCATTTGTCAAAGACCGTCAAATAAAAGAAACCCTCCGAATGCTGCATACGGACTAAGAAGTCAGCGCCAAATAGGGCCTCTTCGCTCAGTCTCACTCGAGAAAATGCCGCAAAGTCAGAGCGCTCCTCCAAAAGCTCTAAGCCTTTCAGCATGTTCCACACGACCATTGGGGTCTGTTGAGGGTTAAAAAAATTACTATAAGAGAGGTGACTGAGGTATTTACTAACATCACCGGAAGCATCATACCAACCACCGTGAACATCCACGGTTTGGTCGGTGCCGAGCAGTGGAATAGCCCCGTCCTGTTGGTCAAACACGCCGCCACAACGTTGTGACTTGAAGTAATGCAGCAGGTCCGAAAACGTATGCTGCATCAATACCCCATCACCAATTTCGAAAGGGTGAGAGCAGACCTCACCCAAACGAAGAAAATAGCGCCCATGTTGTTCAAAGTCTGAAAAATCTAGGCTGCTAAATTGACCTTGATGCCACTTAGCGACCGTTGTTGGCGGCGCCACACTTAATAGCTTTACGGTTTGTAAAGTATCAGCGCAGACCAATTCAGCCTTTTGAACCGGGCTTGTCACATTGCTTTGCAGTAATACCGCATGTTTTGCGCCAAGAGCTTCATAGCCAATTTGGTTAGTAAAAAGTTGCATCAATATCTCCAAAAAAAAACAGTTCAAAACGCTAGGGGACCAGCCCCTAGCTATTAGTTTTCGTACAAGTAACAACGGACAAAGTGATTCTCAGAAAGCTGAGTTACATCTGGCAGACGCTGTTTACATTTTTCTGTCACATGGGTACAACGACCAGCAAAAGGGCAACCCGCAGATACAGGAGTCCAAAGTGGGATTTCACCTTTATTGCCTTCTAGCTTGGTGTGGATCGATTTGCTCGGATCCGGTACCGCTGAAACCAGTAGGCGAGTGTATGGGTGTTGAGGGTTAGCGATAACTTCATCGGTATCCCCCCACTCAACCATGTGACCGACGTACATCACCGAGATATCTTCTGCAATATAGCGAGCAGTGGCGATGTCATGGGTGATATAGAGAAGAGACATCTGCTTTTCGAACTTCATCTCTTCCATTAAGTTCAGTACCCCAGCGCGGATAGAAACATCGAGCATTGAGGTCGGCTCATCGGCTAAGACCACTTCAGCGCCAACCGCGATGTTACGCGCTAAGTTGACCCTTTGACGTTGACCACCTGAAAGTTGATGCGGGAATTTCGCCGCGGTTTCTTTTGGTGGGATCAAGCCTACTTGCTCTAATAAGTCGTAGACCCGCTCTTCCAGCTCTTTTTTATTACCTGACGTGATCTTTTTGTGGATCAGCAACGGCCTCGCTATGTGGTGGAAAATGTTGTGGGTTGGATTTAGCGAGCCAAATGGGTCTTGCCACACCATTTGAACCCCTTCACGGTAACTCATGACATCTTTACGACTGCAGATGTCTTGAATATCACGACCTTTGTACTCGATCGTGCCACCAGAAGGTGCATACATCTTGGCGATCATTTTTGCCGTCGTGGATTTACCCGAACCAGACTCGCCAACCACGGCCAGGCCGCGACTTTTGTACATTTTGAATGACACGTCGTTTATCGCACGCATCATTGGCTGTTTTAGGGCATTACTGCTGATAGGGAAATCTTTGACTAGATTCTTACCTTCGACCAGTAATTCACCGTATTGTTTGCTCATAATTGTCTCCAGAAATTCTTTACGTCTTTTTCCAATCGGTGCTTATGCTTTCACCTGAGCGATGGGCTCACCATATAAATGGCAGTTGGAGAAACGATTTGGCTCAATTTGGCGCAAGGTTGTAGGTGTCTTGGTACAGGCATCATGTACACGAGCACAGCGAGCCTGGAAGCGACAGCCTTGTGGGATTTCTAGCAAGTTCAATGGGTTGCCAGGAATGCCTGTTAGCTTTGTTTTTGGGCCAATCAGAGGAGGGAAAGAACTACCCAGCCCTTTGGTATAAGGGTGGTATGGACTTTCTAGAATTTCCTTTGAAGGGGCGACTTCAATCAATTCACCGGAATACATAATGCCGATGCGGTCTGAGAACTCGACCATTAACGACAAGTCGTGAGTAATGAATAAAATTGAGAAGCCAAACTCTTCTTTAAGGGCGTAGATCTTTTGCAGGATTTCGCGTTGAACGACCACGTCTAGTGCTGTGGTTGGCTCATCCATGATGATCATTTTTGGATTCAGTGCCAGTGCGATGGCAATAACCAAACGTTGACGCATACCACCAGAGAACTGGTGTGGATAGTCAGTCAAACGGCTTGGGTGAATATCAACGATTTCTAACAAGCCTTCAGCGCGGCGTACCGCCTGCTCACGGGTCATGTTGGTGTGGCGCATGATCACATCGCAGAACTGGTCTTCCATGGTTAACACTGGGTTGAGGGCGTTCATCGCACTCTGGAACACCATCGACATTTCGCTCCAGCGGAATGACTGCATGTGCGTGTCGCTGTATTTAAGGATGTCTTCGCCGTTGAAGATCACCTCGCCACCGGTGATAAACGCGGGCGGCTTATGCAGGCGCATTAAGGAGAACGCAACTGTGGATTTACCACAGCCCGATTCACCAGCTAGGCCAAAAACTTCGCCTGGGGCGATATCAAAACTTACGTTATTACACGCGCGTACATCGCCCGCTTCTGTAATGTAGTCTACGCAAAGGTTGCGGATAGAAATGAGTGGTTCGGTCATGATTATTTATCTCCGCTCCATAGTGCATTTTGTGGTGGAAGTTCTGGATCGCGCTCAGTCTTATCTTGAGCTGCGAGTTTTTTCCAGCGCTTCATCCCTTTATGAGAGCGTAACTGCGGGTTAGCAATTTCATCTACCGCGAAGTTAAGCAGTGCAAGGCCGGTAACCAATAGGGTTAGGGCGATACATGGGCCAATCAGTTCCCACCATGCGCCAATTAGCATGGATGATGAGGTTTGAACGTTGTAGAGCATGATGCCCCAGCTAATGGTGCTTGGGTCGCCAAGACCTAAGAAGGAAATTGTCGCTTCCATCATGATGGCGTACATCACTGAGCCGATAAAACTCGCGCCCACAATTGGGATAAGGTTTGGCAGTATCTCAACGAAGATAATGCGCCACGCCGACTCGCCCAATACTTCGGCGGCTTTGACAAACTCTTTTTCTCGTAAGGCGAGAGTTTGCGAGCGTATTACCCTCGCTCCCCAAGCCCAGGAGGTACAGCCAATGATAATGGCTATGGTCAGTGGCCCTGCCTCCCCGATGAATGCTGCCAATACAAACAGCAATGGGTACTGAGGAATAACCAGCATGATGTTCATCATCGCGGTGAGAATGTCATCGACTCGCCCGCCAAAGTAACCTGCTGAAATGCCGATGATAGTGGCAAGGAAACAAACAGTGATACCCGCGCCAAAACCTACAGCAAGAGAGATGCGTGCACCGTAAGCAAGTTGCGACCATACATCACGTCCCATACGAGAAGTGCCCATTACGTGGTCTGCTTTTTTCGAAAGCAATAAGGTACGGCGATCGGTTGCCAAGTTTTCCGCAATCCAACCGTCTGGGTTAGCTTGCGCCGATTTAACAACAAAGGCAGGGTATTCGTGTGGTTTACCGGTGCGTTTGTCTGGTTCATGTTTTGTAATCAATGGTGCGGCTAGCGCAACAAATAGGAATACACTCAGAATCGCCACACCAATCATGGCGACCGGGTTACCAGTGATAAGTTTAAAAATACCTTTCATGATTATTTGCCTCCCTTACGTAGGCGAGGGTCAAGCACGACATACAGCATGTCAGCCATTAAGTTAAAGAACAGCATGAACAGTGTCATAATGATCAGTTGACCTTGCAGAACTTGATAGTCACGAGCATGAATCGCGTTCAGAAGTACGGTGCCAAGGCCTGGGTAGTTAAAGATGATTTCTACAATCAGTTGACCGCCAATGGCCATACCGAGTGACATCGAAAGTGCAGTAACACTTGGTAGTAGGGCGTTACGCGCGGCGTAATTAAATACGATGCGGTTTTCACTCAACCCCTTACCTTTTGCCATGGTGATGTAGTCTTCTGCTAGAAGGTTAATCATGTTGTTACGCATATTGACCAAGAAGCCACCGATTTGCACAACGGAAGCACAGAACAGAGGCAAAACAGCGTGATAGGCGACATTTTTATAGAAGGCTAGACTCGTCCAGTCAGGCATAGTACCTGCGGTATAAGCGTAACCGGTTGGGAACCACTGCAAGCCGATAGCGAAGATGAACATCGCCAGCATAGCGATAACCACTTGAGGTACTGCTTGAATAATCAGCATCCCCGGGGTTATGAAGGTATCGAACTTACTACCGCGCTTCCAAGCTGCAAAAATGCCAAGGATAGATCCGATAGAGAATGAAAGGATTACCGCAGTACCCGCAAGGAATAGAGACCAACCAAACGCGCCACCTAGTAGCTCGTTCACGCTCAATGGGTAGAATTTGATGGATGTACCTAGCTCCCAACTTGCAATGCTTTTTAAGTAAGTTAGGTATTGCATCCAAAGTGGGCCATCGACAAAGCCCAATAGTTGTTTCATTGCAGCAATACGCTCAGGGGTTACCTGGGCGGTTGCATTCGCGAACATCATGGTAACTGGGTCACCCGGCATGGCTCGCGGAATTATAAAATTGAGTGTTGCTGCAACCAGCAACGCTATAAAGTAGAACGACAAACGTCTTAAAAAATATCCCATAACTTTTTACCTTACTCACCCAGATTATTCCCTGATCCTGGAGTCAGGACGCTCTTTTTAGAACGAATAACCCCCTGACGACGAGCGCCATATCGTGACAAGCGATAGGGGAGGTTGAAATAGCAGCGCGCGGAGTGCGCGCTGCAAAGGGGTTGCTACTATTTAACTGGTTTTAGGTCCAGTACGTGAAGTAGACGCTCAGGGATACCAGCCCAGATGTTTGGACGGCCCTTCGGATTTTTCTCATTCCACCAACCAGTGAAGTGAGTTGTGTTGTATTGGTACATGTAAGCACCAGACATCACAGGAATTGTCACTTGGTTAGAGGCGATGATTTGCTGAATGCCATGAGCAATTTCGATTTGCTCATTCTTATCAGCTGTTTTGTAGAAGCTATCAAGTAGGCCATCTAGCTTGCTGTCTTTAAAGAAGTGCATCGCGAAACGAGGCATACCCGCACCATCTTGTAGTGAAGAGTTGTACGCACTGTTCCAGTATAGGTGTGGATCCGCACCGTGGAAGTAGTTGGTGTACGCTACATCGTAGGTCGCTTTAAGCATTGCTTCGTTGTAAACCGCGAACTCAGGCGTACGAGCTTTCGCGTTGATGCCTGCTTCTTGCAGTTGCTCAACCGCTAGTTGAACTGTGTTGTTAAAGTCAGTCCAGCCGTTTGGTGATTGGATTAACAGCTCAAAACTCTTACCTGATGGAGTTTCAACAAAACCGTCGCCGTTTTTGTCTTTGAAGCCCGCTTTTTTCAGAAGTGCTTTAGAGCCTTCAACGTTATAAGTGTTGAACTTCTTATATTTGTTGTGTGTCTTCTCGTCAGACCATGCTTCGAATGCGTAGCCAAGGCCAGATGCGAAGTCATTCACAGTACCGCCACCGTAGAACGCGATATCAATGATGGTTTGACGGTCTAGCGCCATAGAGAATGCGCGACGGAAGTCTACGTTAGATAGAGCTTCGTTTTTCGCTGCATCTGGGTTTTTGAAGTTAACCACAAATGCTTGAGTACCTGATGGCGGGTACCAGTACTGGTGGTTAGGGTTCGCTGCAGCGTAAGTACGGTCGATATCTGGGATGAATGAAGAAGTCCAATCTAGTTCAGAGTTTACAATCTTACCTAGTAGTTGGTCATTGTTCGCGATTTGTGGCACGCGTAGACAATCCACTTCTAGGTTGTCGTTGTCCCAGTAGTTCGGGTTACGACACTGAACGTATAGTTGAGGAGTGAAAGTATCGATTTCAGTAAATGGACCTGTACCTACCGGGTTTTCGTTGGTAAATGCCGTTGGATTTTTCACATCTTTCCACACGTGCTCAGCAACGATAGGAACCAGTGAAATCTCGTATGGTACGTTAGAGTTAGCTTCAGTTAGGCGGAAGCGAACTTGGTACTCGTTTAGACGCTCAACGCTTGATACCCACTTGTTGATACCACGTTGGTCTAGTTCAGGCTTATCTTTAAGAAGCTTGTATGAATAGACGACGTCATCAGCTGTGAATTTTTGGCCATCAGACCATTTAACGCCCTTACGAATGTCAAATGTGACGCTCATTAGATCGTCCGACATGCGGAAATCTTCAGCTAGACGCATCACCGGCGTATTACCGTGCATTTCATTGAAGATTACTAGCGGTTCGTAGATAAAGTCCGTTGTAGTACGTAGGTTTGTTGCTAGGTACGGGTTGAAGTTGCGAACCATTGTAGGGTAGAAATCAGGTACAATTGTTAGTTCACTACGTTCAGCGGCTGACGCTACTGGCGCTACAGTTGTTGCGGCTGCAATTACTGCTGCTGCTAGTGCTGTCTTCTTAATATTGGCAAGCATAGCTGTTCCTTACTCATTGCTTTTGTTTCACTAAATGGGAATGTCATCAATTGATTAACACTCGCCGAAGACTATCCCAACAAACGCCAACTTAACTGCATGTTGAAGCAAGTTGGGTGGCCTATAGCCCTCGGTCATGGCTAAGAAAACACGTTGTTTAGCATTTGGTCAAATAGAGAGTCCGTTAAAAACGTTAAAATAAGCAAAACCTCCGTTATAAACGTCAAAATTCATAATTGTCGCTGGTTTAATGTACGCATTTTACTGTGATCTTGATCGTGATTTGTAGTAGGCGATAAGTTACGTTGTTAGTGCTTACTTACGTCTTGGTGCTTTGTTTTTATTGCCTTGTAGGGCGTTGGTAAATAGGGTGATCTTGGTCAATCTCGTTATTATGCGTTAATTTATTAAGGCGAATTAATACTGACGATTTGTTGTGATTGAGTTCGCAAAGCAGTGAACTAATGGCGAACATTGGCCCAAAAAAACGTTTTGCAAAGGTTTGCGCGTGGTTTTTTTTTACGTTGAAATTGATTTTTTCAAGGCGATTATTAACCTTTTTGTTAGTGGCAAAATGGCTGGGGTTGAGCTTGCTCAGGCAGCGCAGATGGAGCTGACGCTCTTCCGAGTTAGGGCTATATTTACGCGGTTTTAGCCGCTGAAACAAGTAGGGAGGGGCGACTGCTCTCTGGCCTATAAAAAAGCCCACCAGAGCATGGTGGGCTAGAGAGGCGTGTTGGGGTCATTAACTGGTGAGTAGCTTCTGTATTTTGTTTCGCAGTGCGACTAAATGCTCACGTTGTGCGGTATTGGTATGACAGCGCTCCAAGATATAATCAATGGAGTTGAGCACGGTGCGCCAACGCGGTGTTTTTGGTAAGGTTTCTTTACGCAGATATTTATCCAAGGTACGCGTTTGGAGGGTACTGCGGTCAAGATAGACACGCCACAAACCACTTTGCTCGGCAAAAGCGAACTTGCTTTGTCCTGTATCGGTTTCCCAGTAGTCAATGGCGGTTGTCATGGCATCGACGAGGATCTCGCGCATTAGCTCTTGTTTATCGCCACCTCGCCCCGCGACCTTGTCTGCGATACGGGTAAACTCTCCGCCTAGTTCTTTTAGCTGTTGAAGCTTGGCTTTATCGCCTTCAAAAGCATAGCTAGAGAGGGCTTCTACTGCGGTTTCAAGGTTATGAATTCTTGCGGTGTTGGCACCGCCGCCGACATTAAAGATGTACATGGAACGCAAGCCAGAACCTTCTGGCAGCAGAAGTATATCGGTTGATATGTGTTCGCGCTTATCATCAATATAGATGTCAATGTCGCCGCAAAAGTGCGCTTGAGACAAGTTAAGGTATTTAGGCGCAATGAGCTCCTCCCCTTTACAGCGCTTGAGTTGCTCTGGTGAGCGCTTAAAGAGTTTAGCGGCAGATTCGTTGGCGAAGCGGATGCGGCCATCTTCACGTAGGCAAATGATCGCTTCTGGGGCGGATTCGAGTTGTTCTAACAGCCTACCTTGGGTTTCGAGTAGGTTAGCCTCCACCAACTCTCTCTGCTTAAGCTCATTTTGTAACTGGGCGTTTTCGACCCGGCGCTGCTCTGCCTTGCTGGCAGATAGGTGGGCTTTAATCCGTGAAGCGAGCTCTAATTTGTTAAAAGGCTTAGTTAAGTAGTCGTTGGCACCAGAATCAAAGCCTTTAACCCGATCGTTGGTTTGACTGAGCGCGGTTAGCATGATCACCGGGAGCTCCGCATGGTCAAATCGCTGGCGGACTTGCTCACAGACTTGGTAGCCGCTCATGCCAGGCATCATGACATCAAGTAGTAGTAACTCGGGTTTTTCCTGTGCCACCAACTCAAGAGCCTCAGGGCCATCTTGGGCCGTTTTTACCCGGTAGCCTTCCATGCGTAAGAAACTGTCAAGTATCTGCAGGTTGACTGGCTCATCGTCTGCGACAATCAATAGCGGGCCATCTGGGTTTTCCGGTAAGGCATTGCTCTCTTGAACGCTAGGGTCATTGGACTCTGGCGCTTGAAAGTGATTGTGAGTCGCTTGAATGTGCGATTGCGCTATCTCATCTTCACTCGCGAGGGGGAGTGAGAAGCTAAAAGTAGTCCCAACCAGTGGCTGACTACTCACATAAAGGGTACCACCCATTAATTCGACCAGTTGACGACTGATAGATAACCCTAACCCCGCACCTTGACGGTAGCGGCTGGAGTCTTGTCCTGCCTGGATCAGCGGCTCGAAGATGTGGTCAAGTTGATCGGCTGGGATCCCTTGGCCGGTATCCACCACTTGTACCCGCAAGGCATCATCTAACACCGTTGCTGATATGACGATTTTCCCTTCGCTAGTGTACTTTATCGCATTACCAATGAGGTTATACAGCACTTGTTCAAGACGCTGAGGGTCCGCGCTTACTAAGGGTAAATCAATTGGAACTTGGTTGATGATCCTAAGTGATTTGTTGCCAAGCAGGTGTTGAGAAAGTTCGAGAACCAAGCGAGTCGCCCCTGATAGGTTGACCGCACTGGTTTGGATATCTAAGCTGCCGTAACGCATTTTGTGGTAATCGAGCAGATCATCGACCAAGGTCGCTAAGCGCTGACCACTGTTAATAATAATATCGAGTTGATGGCGCTGATTAGCTGGCAGTGGCCCATTCGCCCCCGACATAAGCGCTTCGGCAATACCTATCATGCCATGCAATGGTGTCCGAAGCTCATGAGAGGTGGTGGCTAAGAACTCATCTTTGAGTTTATTCGCCAGCTGCAACTCCTCATTTTGTTGAGAAATGGTGGTTAGGTTTTGCTCCAGCTCTTGGTTTTGGCTGCGAATGGTGGAGATCTTTTCGCGAATGGAACGTTGCATGCGAGCAAAGCTCACCGATAGTCGGCCTATTTCATCTTTGCGTGGTGTGGCAAACATCTCTTGGTCTAAGTCCCCTGCCGATACGCGCTCGGCGGACCAAGTGAGCTTGAGTAGCGGGGAAGTAATGAAGTTCGACATGTAGTGTGAGCTAATAAACACCAATACAATGGCAATCAGCATCGCTACAACAAACAGCTTTTCGAGGTTATGGATTCGAGCGTAGGCCAGCTTTTCTGGCAACTCGGCGACCATCGCCCAGCGTATGTCTCGAAGTTGAATCGGGGCATAAGCCGCGATAACGGCCTCATTATTACCATTGACGAAGCTCTTGACCGCGGTTTGCCCTTTTAGGGCTAGGTCAATGACACTTTTACTTGCGGTCACGTCTGCTTGGTCGAGGTTCAGTAGCCTAGGCTGATAGTCGCTCCCCACCAGCAGGCTCTTTATGGTATTGGTTTGGGTGTTGTCGTTAAACAGATTGAGTAACTTGGTACTTGGCAGGCGGAGCAGAGCGTAGCTGTGCAAGTAGCCTTGCTGCAGAATAGGGGCTGCGAACCACGCGACGTGCTCGTTACCCTCTAGGCTGAAGTCGGAAAAAATGGTGGGGATCTCATCATTTTCGGTATCGGCGTTGGCCATTACCTCAGAAATGGCCGCAAAGGTTTTGCCAAGGCTGGTTTTCTTATAACGGCCACTGAGGAGGTTGGTGCCAAAGTTGTCATATTTATTGACCGAATAGGTCACATTACCTTTGAGGTCGACCAATAAAACGTCGTCAAAATCAGAGCGCTTAAGGAGCTCTAGATAAGCCCAATGGTAGCGTTTGTGCAACAGACGATAACGTTCACTGCCAGCGTAATCTCGCGACTCGCGTAGTATTGAGGTTTTTATTTGGCTGCCAGAGCCTTGGATATAGCGCTGCTGAGCATGTTCTCGCGCTTTTTCCATATTCTCGCCCAAGTCACCAAACGCGTTGACTAAGCCATAAAAACGCCCGCCACTGGCGTAAGCGAGTTCGGAGCGAACAAATCCCATCACTTCAGACTCTTTAGCATAAAAATAATCCATGAGTTGCTGCTTTTTTGAGTCTCGGACTGAAATTAAGTGAGAGGTGCTTTGCTCTTGGAGATCTTTGCTGTGAGACTGCAGAAAAAACAGGGCGATAACAGTCAAAGGAATGATACTGAGCGCCATGAAGGCGACCATTAAGGTGTGTTGAAGGCGCTTAAATTTTTGTTTTCGACGGATTTTAAACATAGAAGACTTCGTTAACTAGCCATATGTCGTGTCAAAAACACCCCAAGTGTTTTGCACGAAATAACGAACAAAAATGACAATTTTAACGTTTATACGATGTTTTTTTTCTTAATCAAGTAAGTGGCAGAGATTTCGTGGTCAGAAGCGCAAAATTAGTACATATAGCGGGGATTGCGAGCCCAAATTGGTTGGGCTCGAATTAATATGATGCGCTTATTTTTCGGCGTGATAAATCGCAAATTTATTGGTTTTGGCCGTGACATGGCATTGACCAAAAGCTTGCTCGATAATTGGCGGATAGCGCAAGAAACTGTTAGCGACGATCATTAGCTCGCCATTTTTGCTCAGCTTGCTCGGAGCCTGTTCAAGTAGCGTTTCTGTGGCGGAGTAACTGGTATCTAAGCCAGCATGAAAAGGCGGGTTACTGATAATAAACTGGTAATTATCTTGGGTGTCGGAGTAGACATCGCTCGCATAGACTTTGCCTTGGAGCTGATTGGCTGCCAATGTCGCTTGGCTTGAAGCAACAGCAAGGGCGCTGATATCGCACATTTCGAGGTCGATATCTGGGTTGTTCATTAACATAATGGTACCAAGCACGCCGGCGCCACAACCAAAGTCGAGTACTTTCCCCTTAAGCTTAGGTAAGTTGTCGACCAAAAGCTGGCTGCCAACATCAAACTCACCATGGCTAAATACGCCGGGTAAGCTTTTGATGGTCACTTGGTGTTGATTAACATTTAAGGTATAGGTTTTGAACCACGTTTTAAGATCGAACTCATCAGCTATTTCCTCGCACAGACCCCAATAGAAAGAACAGCGTCGGGCTGAATCGTACTTTTTGATCTTACCGTAGGGTTTGAACATTTTCTCAATGCTTTTGACCCCAGACCGATTTTCGCCAACGACACAAATCTCGGTGTTTGTGCCCAGCTTACTCATTAACATCGCCAGCAAGTATTGCGCTTCAGCTTTGGCTTTTGGCCAGTAAAGCAACACCATATCAGCTTGGCTCTGCGCCGTGAGTTCTGCGCCGAAGTGGCAACGGATGTTCTCATGGTCTGCTAACTGACGGTAGTAGCCGTAATTGGTGGTGAACACCTCAACGGACTGGCAGTGTTTCGCCAACTCTACCGGAAACAGATCTTCGGCTTCCCCGGCAACCAACACATGTTTATCTGCAAAGAAGTCAATTTGACGTTGGGCGATTTGGCTTGGGGCGATATATGAGGACATAGTGGGCTCTAAATAATAACAATGGGCGGATTTTCGCATAATCCGCCCATCGCTTGAAGTGTTTCTAGAGATATCGGTGTGATCAGTTTTGATCTTGCTTATTGAGGAAGTTCTTAAACTCCTCTTCGTAGATATTAAACAACACCATAGTAATGGCAAAAATCAACGGGCCGTATATCAAACCGATAAGGCCAAACAGTTGAATCCCCCCTAATAATGAGAAGAAAATCATTAAGGTATTCATGCCAGCGCTACCCTGCATCAGGAGCGGTCTGAGTACGTTATCGATGGAGCCGACAATCGCCACGCTCCAGATCAGTAAGAAAATTCCCCAGCTGGCATCACCGCTAATAAAGAGGAATAACGTTGCTGGAACCCAGATTAACGCGGTGCCGACCACCGGAATAAAGGAGGCGAAGCCCATCATGGTTCCCCAGAATAAGCCAGGGAAGCCGGCTAACCACATGCCAAATCCGCCAGCTAGGCCTTGGGCGATGGCGGTTAAAAATGAGCCGAGCACCGCAGATTTTGAGACCTGTTCAATCTCGGTGAGCAAGCGGTCTTCTTGGCTACGTGATAGCGGCAAGATATGACGGATAGCAAGAATGATTTTATCGTGGTCGCGCAGTAAGAAAAATAGCACGAACAGCATTAAGAAGAAGTCGACCACAAAGCCCGTTGCGTCACCTAAGATCTTGGCGCTAATGGCGACCAACTGAGTACCAAAACTGGAGATAAGCCCAGCAATTTTTTGTGCTATCTGCTGAGGGTCAATGGCATCAAACGGCAGATATTCATTGATAAAGTCAAAAACTTGGGTCACCAGTGGGTGGTGAAGCGTTTCTTGCATTCCCCCCGCCGTGCCCCATTGGTAGATATTTTGTGAAAACAGCGATGCTTGTTGAACGATCGCCGCGAAAACCGCGAGCAGAGGCAGCACGATGATGATGGTGAGAAATAAACAAGAGATCACCGCAGAGCTGTTTTTGTAGTTGGGCAGCTTTGACTCAATCCACTCGTGAACAGGGAACATCAATAGCGAGATGATAAAGGCTAAAATGATCGAGTTCACATAAGGTTCGACTAAAAGAAAGCAGGCATAACCTGCGGCGAGTAGCGCGACAATAAGAACCCAGTGGCTAGAGGATATTTTTAGTTTGTCTGGCACGGCGATAACTCTGTTAGATAACTTGGTTGATATAATGGACATAAAACAGGCGCTTATCAAATTTTTCCTGCTCTTCCTTGAGAATAGTTCTCACTATGAATTGTCTTTGTGACCGAGTTCCGACAAGATATGCAAATAGTGATAACGAGGAGATAGAAGATGGGATGTTGTGATAATAACCGCTGCTCACGTGAACCAAAGTGGCGGCGTATGCCTTGGTTCAAATTGCTGATAGTGGGGTTGGTGTTATTGGTGGTACTTTTTTGGCAGTAGCCGAGCCAACCTAAGTTGGCTCGGCCGTACCGATTATTGCTGAGCCAGCATCGCGAAACAGCGATCGGCCGCTTCAAGCGTTGCGTCAATTTCTTTTGAACCGTGGGCTAAAGAAGTAAAGCTCGCTTCAAAAGCAGAAGGCGCAAGGTAAACACCGTGATCAAGCATTAAGTGGAAGAATGTCTTAAAGCGCTCTACATCGCACTTGGCAACATCATCATAGCAAGTCACACTTTCTTGGTCGGTAAAGAAGAAACCAAACATGCCACCTACCTGGTGAACCAGTAGAGGAATGCCGTGTTTATCAGCCAGTTGCTTAAAGCCATTAGCCAGTTGCTTGGTTTTTGAAGCAAGGCGTTTTTCATTGCCTTCTTCTCGTAGCAGTTGCAAAGAGGCGTAACCTGCCGCCATTGCGACAGGGTTACCTGATAGCGTTCCCGCTTGGTAAACCGGGCCCGTTGGCGCAATATATTGCATCACTTCTTTACGACCACCAAACGCGCCCACTGGCATGCCGCCGCCGATCACTTTACCTAGCGTAGTGAGATCTGGCTGGATGTTGTAATGGGCTTGAGCGCCGCCAAGCGCCACGCGAAAACCAGTCATGACTTCGTCAAAAATAAGCAGTGCGCCTTCTTGGTCACAGATCTCACGTAGGCCTTGGTGAAAGCCTTCAATAGGTGGGATGCAGTTCATATTGCCGGCAACCGGCTCGACGATGATACACGCAATTTCACCTTTATTGGCAGCAAATAGCTCGCGTACCGAGTCAAGGTTGTTAAAGGTTGCGGTTAAGGTGAGTTTGGCAAAATCCGCAGGAACGCCTGGTGAGCTTGGTTGGCCAAGCGTCAAAGCGCCCGAGCCTGCTTTTACCAGTAGGCTATCGGCGTGGCCGTGGTAACAGCCTTCAAATTTTAGAATTTTATCGCGGCCAGTAAACCCACGAGCAAGGCGAATCGCGCTCATGGTGGCTTCGGTTCCTGAGCTTACCATGCGAACTTGTTCCATCGATGGCACCAGTTCTGACACCAGTTGTGCCATTTCGATTTCCATCTCGGTTGGTGCACCAAAGCTCAAGCCCCGCTGAGCGGCATCGATCACGGCTTGGCGGATCACCGCATGGTTGTGACCTAAGATCATCGGGCCCCATGAGCCAACATAATCGATATAAGCTTTACCATCAGCATCAAATATCAACGGGCCATCGGCACGTTCGATAAACAGTGGTGAACCACCAACGCCATTAAAGGCACGTACTGGTGAATTTACACCGCCCGGAATAGTTTGCTGGGCTTTTTGATACAGCTCGGCGGATTTGGTCATGGATGTATCCCTTTTGATTTTTTAATTCGCAGGCATTGTAGCGCTACTAAACTTTTTTGCATCAATAGAAAATGTTTTTTGTGGAGAAAGGAAGCCAATCACACAAAACGCCCCTTCAGCTCTGACTTTCTGCCCCCCACTTCGCTTTTAGTATTTATTAAGCGTGAATACTTGAACGCTTCAGTCAGGTATTAGATAATCCCTAGATAAAGAGAGTAAAAATGCCGTACGTGTCGCAGTTATGGTTTGAACCGAGCTGCGCTGATGTAGGGTAACTATTATAAAAGAGAGGTCGTTGTGAGCGAAGTAAATGTACCATTGTCCTTTTCAGATGCGGCAGCGGCGCGTGTTAAGGTGTTAATTGCGGAAGAAGAAAACCCGAATCTAAAACTGCGTGTTTATATCACCGGTGGCGGCTGCAGTGGTTTTCAGTACGGTTTTACCTTTGACGAAAACGTCAATGAAGGCGATATGACCATTGTAAAAGATGAAGTGACGCTCGTGGTTGACCCTATGAGCCTGCAATATCTTATTAACGGTGTGGTGGATTACACGGAAGGCCTAGAAGGTTCTCGCTTCTTTGTTGATAACCCGAACGCGACCACCACGTGTGGTTGTGGCGCATCGTTTAGCGTGTAGTCTCAATTATTAGAACTACCGACAATTGTTGGAAACTCGGCTAGCGCTGGGTTTTCAGCTTAGCTTACCATAGGCGCTTCTCTATAAGCGTTGTCTAATAAAAAGAGAGCATTTTCGAACAGGTATACCGCGAACAATAGAAATATAATGCGGAAACATTTGTCCTGGCAGTAGGAAGTCGTCAAGGACGTTAAACGTGGGGGTGCCCCATTACAACAAGGACTTACTATGCCAATTCTACGCGTTAGTGGCTTTTTTTCTCAGCGTCCATGGCTCGTTTCATTTGTACTCTTTGCCCTTTTGGCCGTTTGGCTTGGACAAGGTATGCTGCAAGCAGAAGAAACCCCAGCCTCTTCTCCGAACGAACCTTCAGCCCCTTTGGCCAAAGTGGTTGTCAATACCTTTCTCTCTCAACCTACCGCGAAAAGCCTTGATCTTTATGGCCGTACTGCGCCCAATCGTGAAGCAAAACTGGGGGCTGAAATTGCAGGAAAAATAGTCGACTTGTTGGTGGATAAAGGCGATACAGTGAAGAAAGGCCAGCCGATTGCTCAAATTGATAAAGGCGATTTGGCCATTCGACTGGAAAAGGCGCAAGCACTGCTAAAAGTTAAAGAGAAAGAGTTCATTGCGGCGAAGTCACTGAAAAGCCGTGGCTTGCAAGGCGAGGTCGCGTTTAGTACCGCAGAGGCCATGTTAACCGATGCGAGGGCAACGGTTGCCAATGCGCAGTTATCGCTAAGCCATACCTTGGTAAAGGCGCCGTTTGCCGGCGTGGTCGATGATCTGTTTTTAGAAGTCGGTGATTTTGTGGGGGTAGGCGACCCTGTTGCCAGCTTAATCGATTTAGAGACTTTGGTCATCGAAGCTGATGTCAGTGAACAGCACGTTCATCAGCTCACCCTAGATCAAAATGCGACGATTCGCTTGGTGACCAATGAACATATCAATGGCACGTTACGTTACATTTCACGCGTCTCTTCCCCGACAACCAATACCTTTAATATTGAGATTGAAATTGCCAACCAAGGGCAAAAGAACTCTGCCGGGATCAGCGCCGAAGTGACCTTGCTGTTAGATACCCAACTGGCCGTTAAGGTCACCCCCGCCATGTTAGCGCTGGATGAGGATGGTAACTTAGGGGTGAAAACGGTTGTTGATAAGCGAGTAAAGTTCGTTCCTATTCACTTGGTTAAAGCCGAACAAGATGGTGTTTGGCTTACGGGGCTAGGTGAGAAGGTCGATATCATTACGATAGGGCAAGGTTTTGTTCGCGATGGTGATTTAGTTAACCCTGTTTATGCTCAGTAAGGAGGCAGCATGTTTAGTGTAATTGATGCTGCGCTTTCCCGTGCAAGAACCATGATGACGCTATTGGTGCTTATTTTGGTGGCGGGGGTGATGACTTATATCGCCATTCCTAAAGAGTCCAGCCCAGATATCACCATCCCGATTATTTATGTCTCGGTTGGCCACCAAGGCATCGCCCCTGACGATGCCGAGCGTTTGTTGGTTCGGCCAATAGAGCAAGAGCTTCGCTCTATTGAGGGCGTTAAAGAGATGAGCGCAACGGCCTCGGAAGGGCATGCGTCAGTGACATTGGAGTTCAATGTCGGGGTTGACTTGAATAAGGCCATGGCAGATGTGCGCGAAGCGGTGGATCTCGCCAAACCTAAGTTACCCGCCGACAGTGATGAGCCAACGGTGAATGAGGTCACCATCGCCTCAGAGCAACCTGTGCTCTCTGTGGTGTTATATGGCACGGTACCAGAGCGTACTATTGTCCAAATCGGACGCCAGCTCCGCGACAAACTCGAGAGCTACCGTCAGGTATTAGAAGTGGATATCGCTGGAGACCGAGAGGATATCGTCGAAATCATCGTTGATCCGTTGTTAATGGAGAGCTATGGCTTAGACCAAGGGGATATCTACAACCTGATCGCACTGAATAATAAGGTGGTTGCGGCTGGGTTTGTCGATACCGGTTATGGCCGATTTTCCGTTAAGGTACCTTCGGTATTCGATTCGTTAAAAGACGTGTTGGAGTTGCCCGTCAAAGTCGACGGCAAGCAAGTGATCACTTTTGCCGATATCGCTACCGTAAGGCGAGCGTTTCGCGACCCTGAAGGTTTCGCCCGTCTCGATGGGGAGTCAGCGGTGGTGTTGGATGTGAAAAAGCGCGCCGGTGAAAACATCATAGAAACCGTCGACTTGGTTAAGGCGGTGATGGCCGCGGCGCAAACGCGAGAAGATTGGCCGAGCAATTTACGGGTTAAGTACACTTGGGATGAGTCGAAAGACGTCAAAACCATGCTTAATGACTTACAAAACAATATCTTGTCGGCGATCATTCTAGTGGTTATCGTCATTATTGCGATACTTGGCACCCGTACGGCGCTGCTGGTTGGCATTTCTATTCCCGGCTCATTTCTTACCGGTTTACTGGTGCTTTCTGTGTTTGGCTTAACGGTGAATATTGTTGTCTTATTCTCGCTTATCATGGCGGTTGGCATGCTGGTGGATGGGGCGATTGTGGTCACCGAGTTTGCCGACCGGCGGATGCAAGAAGGGACCGAGAGAAAACAAGCTTATCGGGATGCCGCGAAAAGAATGGCGTGGCCAATCACTGCGTCCACCGCTACCACGTTAGCGGCGTTTGCGCCTTTACTGTTCTGGCCGAATATTACTGGCGAGTTTATGAAGTTCTTGCCGCTGACGTTAATTGCGACCTTGAGTGCCTCTTTGATGATGGCGCTGTTGTTTGTGCCAGTGTTGGGGGGCTTAATCGGCAAGCCGCAAAATGTCTCCAAGCAGAATCAAATTCAAATGGTCGCGCTGCACAATGGCGAGTTTGACAAGGCGACTGGGCTGACGAAGCTTTATTACCAAACGCTCGCCATCGCCATTCGTCACCCGCTTAAGATTTTATTTAGCGCTATTTTGTTGGCAGTTGCGGTTGGTTTTGGCTATAGCAAGGCTGGCCTTGGCGCCGAGTTTTTCCCTGAAGTCGATCCGCCGTTTTTTACCGTTAAAGTCCGCTCTTATGGTGACCTTTCGATTCAAGAGAAAGACGTCATTATGCGGGATATCGAGCAAGTGGTGTTAAACCACGACGAGTTTGAAAGTATCTATACTCGCACCGGTGGCAGTGATGTGATCGGTCAAATCCAGATCACGCCAGTGGATTGGCAGTATCGCCGTAAAGTGAAAACCATCATTGAAGAGTTGCGTGAGCAAACCAGTCAGTTCGCTGGGGTCGAAATCGAGTTTAAGTTTCCCGATGCTGGCCCGCCAGTGGAAAGCGACTTGGTGATCGAAATGTCTTCGCGTATTCCAACTCAGCTTGATGATGCCGCCAAAATGGTACGCCACTGGGCAGACAATAACCCTGGGTTTACCAACGTCAGCGATACCTCGAGCAAAGACGGGATTGATTGGCAAATTGATATCCGCCGCGATGACGCGTCTCGATTTGGTGCCGATGCGACTCTAGTAGGCAATACCGTCCAGTTTGTCACCAACGGGCTAAAAATTGGTGATTATCTTCCCGATGACGCCAATGAAGAAGTCGATATACTGGTGCGTTTCCCAGAAGAGAAGCGCGATATTGGCCGATTTGACCAGTTAAGGATCAAAACCCCAGCCGGCTTAGTGCCGATCACTAACTTTGCCGAGATCACCCCTAACCCAAAACAAGACACCATTAAGCGCATTGACGGGCACCGGGTGATCAACATTAAAGCCGATATGAGTGAAGGGTATAACCTTGCGCTGGAGTTGCCCAAAATTGAGCAGGCGCTGGCTGAATTGGGGTTACCTTCCGCTGTGGCGTTTAAATTACGCGGCCAAAATGAGGAGCAAGAGAACTCGTCGGCCTTCTTACAAAACGCCTTTGTGGTCGCATTGGCGGTGATGGCGCTGATTTTGATCACCCAGTTCAATAGCTTTTATCAAGCCTTCTTGATTTTAAGTGCGGTGCTGTTTTCAACCGTGGGGGTCTTTGCTGGCTTGCTGATTTTCCAGCGACCTTTTGGCGTGGTGATGTCGGGCATTGGTGTGATTGCTCTGGCAGGGATCGTGGTGAACAACAATATTGTATTGATTGATACCTACAATCAGTTGCGTCACCGTGGTTTGAGTAAGCAAGAGGCGATTTTACGTACTGGCGTTCAGCGTTTACGGCCTGTGATGTTAACCACGGTCACCACCATTTTAGGACTGATGCCAATGGTGCTTGAGATGAACATCGATTTGATTAACCAGAAAATCGAATTCGGTGCCCCGAGCACTCAGTGGTGGTCGCAGCTTGCAACGGCGATCGCAGGGGGGTTAGCGTTTGCGACCGTATTAACTTTGGTCTTAACGCCGTGCTTGTTGATGCTGGGTCGAGAGGCCAAGCAAGAGCAGCTTGAACGCGGTGATGAGAAACCAGCCCAACAAGAGGAGCAGCCACCAGTACCAAATGAGGTGACGCCACGACAACTTGAAACAGAGAGTTCGTCGTTGAGCCCATCATCGAAATTAGTATAAATTGTGTTAGAATCGAGCGCCTGCGCGATGAGCTAAGTGAATTAGCCTTATCGGCAGGCGCCTTTTTTATAACTAAATAACGATATTAATATGACTTTACGCAACGCACTTCGTCAATTTGACAGCTATCGCCGCGACAAAATGGGTGGCTCGGAATCTTTGCTCTATAAGCTAATGAGTAATAAACGCAGTTTGACTCCAGAACTGTTACCCAAAGAACAGGTGCAGCGTATCTTGGTGATCCGTAACAATAAGCGTATCGGTAATATGTATTTTATGTTGCCATTTTTGCGTGAAGTCAGAAAACAGTACCCAGAAGCGCAGATTGATCTGCTGTTGAACGAACCTTGGCAGGGCAGTGTGTTTGCCAATATGGGCTTTGCGGAAATTGACTACTCCTTTTTCTCGTTTAAAGGCTTGGCAAAGTGGTTAGCTTGCATGGCGAAACTGCGCCGTAATCGCTATGACTTAGTGCTGCTACCTTACGCATCGGTTGGCGATAGTATGATGGCTGCCTTAATGAATGCGAAAAACAAGGTGGCCGAATATAATCCGCAGCGTAACTTAGCATCGCCGCACTCAAATCCACCGGTTAATCGTCATCCCCACGCTGCACTTGAAAGCCTTGATGTGCTGGTTGGCATGGGAATGACCGTCACGCCGCCCTACGACCATACCATGGCCTTTAGTGAGCAAGAAGCGCAGCAAGGGCAAGCGGTCGCAGCAGAACTACGTGGTACGCACCAAGGCCAGACCATGGCTTATTTTCGCGGCGCAAGAGGGGAAAAACAGCTCGATGAAGCCACGTGGCAAACCATTGTTGATAAGTTTGACCAAGCGTCAAATAACACCATTCAGTGGGTTGAAGTGCTTAGCCCAGATATCAGCGCGCCGCTAAAGGAAGGGCGTAAAACCTTCCAGTCGAAAGACATGCGCCACTTAGCCGCGGTACTCAAAGAGCTCGATGGTTTCATCTGCTGCGACACCGGCCCTTTGCACCTTGCTGATGCAGCTGGCGCTAAGTGTATCGGTCTATTTACCCATACCAATATCACCCGTTACGGCTTGCTCGGCGAGAATTGCGTTGACGTTGATGGGCTAGAAAACCTAGATGCGGCTCAAGTGCTAAAGGCTAAGTGCTAAGAGCGAAGTATTAAGTGCTAAAAGCTAAGAGTTAAGTTTAGAGCGAAATAAAAAGCCAGAGCAGGGGAACCCTTGCTCTGGCTTTTTTCTGTTCTTCGTAGCGCAGCGGCTTCGCTTTTAGCAGCGTAGCGTCTTACTACTTTTTATCACATCGGTTCGAACAACTGCTTGTAGCGCTCGAGTTGTGCTAAGCGGATTGTAGAGTTGGCAATAAAAGTCTGTTTGGCTTTGCCTTTTAACGACTTAGATTGTGGCAACTTCACCGTGCGTGGGTTTTTGTGTACGCCGTTGACCAAGAACTCATAGTGTAAGTGGGGGCCAGTGACACGCCCGGTGCCGCCTAAGGTGCCGACAGTTTGTCCTTGTTTCACCCGTTGGCCTGTTTTTACGTAGCGTTTGGTCATGTGCAGGTACTTGGTAATGTAAGTATTGCTGTGACGAATGAAGACGTAATTACCGTTAAAGCGATTGTAACCCGCCTTGTCGACGACGCCATCGCCTGCTGCCCAAATAGGGGTGCCGACGGGGGCGACGTAGTCTGTGCCGCGGTGCGATTTCACTTTGCCAGTCACCGGGTGCAGACGGCGTGGGTTAAAGTTCGAGCTTACGTAACGGAAGTTGATCGGTGAGCGCAAGAAGGCTTTTTTCATCGCGCGGCCATCTTGATCGAAGTAGTTGCCGGTCTTTTTGTCTCGAATGGCTTTAAAGGTGTCGCCTTGGTTGGTAAACACGGCGGCAATGATATTACCGCGGCCCATTTTCTCGCCTTCGACGATTTTCTCTTCGTAGAGCACTTGGAAGCTGTCGCCTTCGCGAATATCTAACGCAAAGTCGATATCCCAGCCGAAGATCCCGGCAAGCTCCATAATTTGGTTTGGCGTAAGCCCGGCAGTAATGCTGGCGTTCCAGAAGTTAGAGGTGATCTCAGCTTCGGTATAGTTAAGCTGAATGTCGACCTCTTTTTTACTCACTTTTGAGACAAAGCCATCGCCCTGTTTGGTGATTTGGAAAGTCTCGAAGTCGCTGATGACTCGATTTAGCTGTACCAGTTCATTGTCTTCATTAAAACCAAATTTAAGTGTGTTACCTGGCCTCAAGCGAGAGAGCTGTTTATTGATCTCTTTATCGCTGCTGATGAGGTTATGCAGCAGCCTCGCCGATAAACCAATACGGCTAAAAAGCAGGGCGGCACTTTCGCCAGACTGCACTTGATGCGACTCCCAGCGGATAAGGGATGTTGGGGCAACATTAGAAGCGGGGTTGAGCGCTTCGGCGTTGATGGTCAGCGGATAGAGCTTGCCAACCTGTAAGCCGGGCTGGTCTTTAGTGAGCTGTTTGGCATCGGGAAGAAAGAAGGCTGCGATGACAACAACACCTGAGAAAAAGCCAATCAGAATTCGGTGCAATAATGAGAGACGAGCAAATTTAGACATTTGAATCCATTTGGTCGATTAATATGACAAAAAAAACAATTACTGAGTCTAACTGGTTTCAAAACTGAGCGCTATTCAAGTACACTGTCTCGATGTCATATTTTTGCCAAATCTGTGGGAGTGAACAAGAATGGCGAGTTTTGAAGCAGCACTGGCTGAAATTAAGCGCGGTGTAGAAGAGCTGATCCCTGAAGAAGAGCTGATCGCGAAATTAAAAGAAGATCGCCCTTTACGTATTAAACTGGGTGCCGATCCAACTGCGCCAGATATTCACCTTGGTCACACGGTGATCTTTAACAAACTTCGTCAGTTCCAAGATTTAGGCCACGAAGTGACGTTTCTGATTGGTGATTTTACCGCAATGGTCGGTGACCCTTCTGGTAAAAACACCACCCGTCCTCCGCTAAGCCGTGAAGACGTGTTGCGTAATGCAGAAACGTATAAAGAGCAAGTATTTAAAATCCTAGATCCAGCGAAAACTGAAATTCGCTTTAACTCTGAGTGGTTATCGGATCTCGGTGCCGAAGGTATGATCCGTCTGGCGTCTAACCAAACGGTAGCGCGTATGCTTGAGCGTGACGACTTTAAAAAGCGTTATGCGGGCGGCCAACCTATCGCAATTCATGAGTTCATGTACCCGCTGCTACAAGGTCATGATTCAGTCGCGCTACAAAGCGATGTTGAACTGGGCGGTACTGACCAGAAGTTCAACTTGCTGATGGGCCGTGAGCTGCAAAAAGCAGCGGGTCAAAAACCACAAGCGGTATTGATGATGCCACTATTGGTTGGCCTTGATGGTGTGAAGAAGATGTCAAAGTCGGCGCACAACTACATCGGGATCAGCGAAGCACCAAGCGAAATGTTCGGTAAAATCATGTCTATCTCTGATGACCTAATGTGGAGCTACTACGAGCTACTGTCATTCCGTCCTCTTGAAGAGATCGCGCAATTTAAAGCCGACATCGACGCGGGCAAAAACCCACGCGATGTGAAGATTTTGCTAGCGAAAGAGATCATTGCTCGCTTCCATTCAGCTGCAGACGCTGATGCGGCAGAGCAAGAGTTCATCAATCGCTTCCAAAAAGGCGCGATGCCAGAAGAGATGCCAGAATTCGAGTTCGAAGCAGGCTTACCAATTGGTAACCTTCTAAAAGACGCTGGTCTGGTAAACTCGACGTCAGACGCCATGCGTATGATCCGTCAAGGCGCTGCGAAAATTGATGGCGCAAAAATCGAAGATACTAAACTAGTGCCAGCAGCAGGTACTGCGGTTTACCAAGTTGGTAAACGTAAGTTTGCCCGTGTGACGGTTAAATAGTTTTTACGTTTTTCGTTGATTCGTTTCAAATAGCTCCGCATCGCGGGGCTATTTTTTTGGAAAGGTACTGGGCACTAGGCTACGGGCATAAGGCAAAAGAGTTGGGCTTGACATCGAATGGCAATGATCAAAATCTTTTTCCGCCTTCCGCCTTCCGCCTTCCGCCTTCCGCCTTCCGCCTTCCGCCTTGTTTTTCCGTAAATTTCAATGCTATAATCCGCCCGCTGCATTTTGCAGTACATCTCATTTTTGGAGTTATTAATGAACAATACCGACCATCCCCCAAGTAGAAAGGGAGAAAAATAACCGCTTCGGTATTGGCGACTCCGCCCCTGCCCAAGTGGTAGGGAATGCTATTCAAATTTTCCTCTCGTATTTTTCTCCTTATTTTGCTTACTTATAGGCTGTGAGTACTTTACCGTGCTTAGCACTTCGCTTTTAGCACTTCGCTTTTAGCACTTCGCTTTTAGTACTTCGCTTTTAGCACTTCGCTTTTAGCACTTCGCTTTTAGCACTTCGCTTTTAGCACTTCGCTTTTAGCACTTCGCTTTTAGCACTTCGCTTTTAGT
>Ga0070725_10000365_pt1 | contig 32639 bp, 26 predicted proteins | sample tdDd002_FD_69781 | JGI IMG/M metagenome (GOLD analysis project Ga0070725, IMG submission 69781) | Marine sediment microbial communities from the Atlantic coast under amendment with organic carbon and nitrate - tdDd00.2 | ecosystem: Environmental > Aquatic > Marine > Coastal > Sediment | place... | reverse complement strand
ATGCAAGAAAAAATTATTGAGTTTAAGAATGTATCAAAGAGATTTCCAGGCGTACTGGCCAATTCACATATCACAATGGATATTCGTAAAGGTGAGATTTTTGCGGTTGTTGGCGAGAATGGCGCAGGGAAATCAACTCTGATGAAAACCATGTATGGTCTTCACGCACCTACAGAAGGTGAAGTCTTTTTACATGGCAAGAAAGTTGAAAAGTTTTCTCCAAGTTATGCGATCGAAAATGGCATTGGTATGGTGCATCAGCACTTTATGCTGGTTCCATCGTTTACTGTGGCTGAAAATATTGTTCTTGGCAACGAAAAACGAAAACATAGATTTTTCGTGAATGAACCTGAAGCGACTTCGGTAGTCAATGATCTGTGCAAGACATATGGCCTTGCTGTTGACCCGGATTTAAAAATAGAAGATGTTTCTGTTGGAATACAGCAAAGGGTAGAAATCCTAAAAACTTTATACCGTGGTGCAGATATTCTGATCCTCGATGAGCCGACAGCAGTTTTAACACCTCAGGAAACAGATGATCTGTTCAAAGTCATCCGCAAGCTAGTGAATGAGCTTGGTAAGACAGTGATCATCATTACACATAAACTGAATGAAGTTTTGGCTCTTTCTGATCGTGTTGGTGTTATGCGTCAAGGTAAATTGATTGGTGTTGTAGAAACAGCGTCCGTTGACGAACAACAATTGGCTGAAATGATGGTTGGTCGTGAGGTGCTCTTTGATAAGCTTGACAAGAAAGAAACGTCTGGCGATACATTGATAAAAGCTAGAGACATTATGGCACTGGACAAACGTGGATTTAAAGCTCTAAAGGGCATTGATCTTGATATTCGTGCAGGCGAAATTTTAGGAATTGCAGGTATTGAAGGCAATGGTCAAACAGAGCTTATTGAAGTCTTGTCTGGTATGAGTCCACTGGTTGGTGGAGCGATAGAAATGCGCGGTAAGAATATTGACGGACTTACGCCCCATGAAATCAGAGAGATTGGAGTGGCCCATATTCCAGAAGATCGTCTGGTGACGGGTTTAAGTAAAGAGTCCAGTATTGAAGACAACATGCTTATGGGTCTTCAACACAACGATCAGTTTTCAACAAAAGGTATCCATATCAATCGTAAAAAAGTGGGTGACTATGCCAACGGTCTTATTGAAAAGTATGATGTCCGCACAGCTGGTAAAGCCGTAAAGGTCGGATCGTTGTCTGGTGGTAATATGCAGAAGGTTGTTATTGCGAGAGAATTCTCTTTCAATACGCCAATACTACTTATTTCACAGCCAACGCGTGGCGTTGATATTGGTGCCATTGAGTTTATTCACGAACAGATTATTCAGAAGAGAAATGAAGGCTGTGCCATTATTTTGGTTTCGGCTGAACTTGACGAGATATTCCGTCTGTCTGATCGAATCATCACATTATATGAAGGTGAGATTACGGGTGAATTCAAGAGTGGTGAAATTTCTAAGAAAGATATTGGTTACTATATGACAGGTAAGCGTGATAAAGAACATGGCACAAACGATAAAAAAGAAACGAATTCGACTGAGTTGAAAGGGGGCGAATAGAATGGAACGCGTTAAGATGAAAGAAAATATGGATTATCTTATGTCACTTGGAACGGCCATTTTTGCAGCTCTTTTGATCGGTGCAATGATTATGTTATTTTACGGATTAAATCCATTTGTAGGTTATCAAGCCCTTCTTGTGGGCGCATTCGGTTCTAAATATAGTATAGCAACGACAGTCGCTAAGATGGTGCCACTAATCTTAACAGGTCTTGCAACGGCTATATCGTTTAGAAGTGGTATTTTCAATATTGGTGGTGAAGGCCAGCTGTATCTTGGCGCTTTTGCAGCGGCTTATATTGGATTTACATTTACAAACCTTCCTGTGTTTGTCGCTATACTTCTTGCAGTACTGGCATCAGCTGTTATTGGTGGTTTATATGCACTGATTCCTGCAATCTTAAAAGTGTATTATCAGGTGGATGAGGTTATTACAACAATCATGTTGAATAGCGTCGCGATACTGTTCACGAATTATTTGGTTAACTATCCTTTTGCAGCAGATCAAGGCAAAATGGGTGGTACAAATATGATCGATGCGGCTTATAAATTCCCGAAGCTTGTAAGATTGTCAAAGCTGAATACAAGCATTTTCTACACAGCACTTATTGCTCTATTTATATACTACTTGCTTCAAAAGACATCTTTCGGTTACAACTTTAAGATGGTTGGTGAGAATTCTGTGTTCTCAAGGTATGCAGGTATTAGCAACAAGTTATATATGATTGGCGCCATGGTTATTTCAGGTGGTCTTTGTGGTATTGCTGGTGCATTTGAAGTGTACGGCACACATTATAGATTCCTTCAGAATATTTCACCAGGATTCTTCTTTGATGGTATGCTCGTGGCATTGATTGTTCGAAATAATCCTGTAGGCATAGTATTTATGTCATTATTCTTTGCTGTTCTGAAAACAGGCTCAACTTCAATGGAAGTCGCGACAGGGATTCCTTCTGAAATGGTTCTTGTTATTCAGTCGATCATAATCCTGTTTATTGCAGGAGAACAAGGTTTCATGGAGAAATACAGACGCTTCAAGCTTGAAAGAAAAGAGGTGGCGTAAATGATACATGATATTTTCAATTTAACTCTTCTTCAAAACACGATTAGAACGGCGACGCCACTTATTCTAGCAGCATTGGGCGGTCTTCTAACCATGCATGCAGGCATTCTTAATATCGGTATGGAAGGCATGATTTTAATCGGAGCATTCTTCGGCGTACTGGGGAGTTATTTCTTCCAAAGTGCCTTAATGGGTGTTGTTGTTGCCATGGTCTCTGGCGCTGTTATCGGTCTTTTGTTCGGCGTGTTTGTAATTGATTTAAAATCGGATGAATTTATTATAGGTATTGCGATCAATATCTTTGCAGGCGGTCTAACGATCTTCCTTCTAAGAAGTATTTTTGGAGTGAAGGGTGCATTCTCTTCGCCGGATATTATGCCGCTTCCAGATATACATTTGCCTTTAATTGATAAAATACCATTTCTAAATACAATACTCAATGACCACTCAGTTTTTGTCTATGTGAGTTGGCTGTTGGTTATCCTTGTTTATATCTTTTTATACAAAACACCTTATGGATTCTGGTTAAGAGCATCGGGAGAACACCCTGAGTCTCTTGAAACAGCGGGTGTGAATCCGAAAAAGATGAAGTATATCAGTTCACTGCTATGTGGTATTTTCTGTGGTATGGCAGGGGCACATTTATCACTGGGATATCTGACACTCTTTACTGAAAATATGAGTGCTGGTCGTGGATTCATCTCTTTGGCAGCAATCATTTTTGGTTCTGCAAATCCGGTGAGTACATTTGGTGCATCTCTGCTCTTTGGGTTCTTTGACGCCTTAGGCATTCGACTTCAAGGTGTAGGCATACCATCTCAGTTTACACAGATGATTCCTTACCTTGTTACAGTTGTGGCCTTGTTGGTTGTGGTTCAACGTAAGCTCAAAGGAAAGGCAGTTAAATCATGATATATGACGTAATTATTTTAGGAAGTGGGCCAGCGGGGTTGTACTTCGCAAAGGCTTGCCAGCCCTATAACTTAAAAATAGCAATGATCGAAAAAGAACTTGTAGGCGGCACTGGTTTTAGAACGGGCTGCCTGCCAGTGAAAAAGTACTTGGATGGCATTCGAGATCTTCGTAGAATTGAATCTCATCAATCCAGCGACTGGTTTACTGGTCAAGTGGACAAGTCTAAACTGTATAAGCATTTGAACACGTCTATACCAGAGATTGAGTCTTTTATATCAGACAAGCTCAAAAGCCTGAATGTTGACCTGTTCCATGGTGACTGTCAGTTTACTTCGTCTGAGGATCAAGATTTAAAGCATATTGAGTTAAATGGTCAAATGCTTTCTGCTAAGACCATCATCATAGCCACAGGCACGAAGACATTGTCTTTAGGCGATCTTAAAATCGATGAGGAAAAAATTCTATCTCACAAAGGGATGGTCGCTTTAAAAGAATTGCCAAAGTCAGTAACGATCATTGGCGGCAATGTGGAAGGAATCGAGTTTGCCTCATACCTTTCAGCATTTGATGTGGATGTGAATGTGCTCACAATAGGAGATGTATTCCTGGAAGGTACAGATGAGGATCTTAGTCGTGACACACTGGAATACTTAGCGTCTCAAGGCGTGAAGTTATTAAAGCAAACGAAAGTTGTGTCTCATGAAGTGAAAGAGTCTGGTGTTGTGCTTCATTTAGAAGAAGAAGAAGAATCCTGCATAACATCTGAGAAGGTTCTTATTACAGGCGCACGTGCAGGTAATATTCCTGAGGGGCTTGAAGCTTGCGGTGTGACGGTGAAAGACACCATGATACAAGTGGATGAAAAATACGAAACATCAATGAATGGTATTTATGCTATTGGTGATGTGAACGGCATTCACGGCATGGCACACATTGCAACACAGCAAGGCATTCAGTTGGCAGATCATCTGTTTGCTGGAAAGCAAAGTGTCCGTGACTATGACAGTCTGCCTAGAGCCATCTTCACGATTTGCGAAATCGCAGGAGCTGGGCTTCAAGAAGGTGACTGTGAGCGCCTTGGGCTGGAATACAGTGTGAAAACTATATCTCTTGAGTCAGGTTTTAGAGCTTGGTCAAAGGGTGAAAAGGGCGGTTTAGTCAAGCTGATTCTAAACCTTGATGAGGAAGTTATTGGATACTGGATTTGCTCAGAAAACGCTTCTGATTATGTGGGAACCATTGGTCTTTGGATTGATGAAAAGATCACTTTGGATCAGATCAAAAATCGATTGATGATTCATCCAAGTATAGGAGAAAGCTTATTGGATGTTGTATTAAAATAGCGACTCATACTATAATAAACGGAAAGTTGGTATTCGAATGAAACAACCGCATATTTTATGTACAGCTGACGATGTGGCTGATGTTGTACTTTTGCCAGGAGATCCTGAACGGGTTCTTCGTGTGGCCAAGCACTTAGATGAATGGGAAGAGATTGCGTTTAACCGTGAATATAGAACGATAAAAGGCACTTATAAAGGTATGTCTGTAACTGTCACTTCAACAGGGATTGGCGGCGCGTCTGCGGCAATTGCCATTGAAGAGCTGATTGCCTGTGGCGCAAAACACTTTATTAGAATTGGTTCTTCTGGAGCGGTCCAACCTGAAATCAATATCGGAGATTTAATCATTGCTTCAGGCGCTGTTCGTGAAGACGGTGCATCAAAGATGTATATTGCTGAGAACTACCCAGCCGTAGCAAATATCAATCTGGTGGATGCCATGAGAGATGTTGCTAAGGAAAAAAATTATAAGACACATGTTGGAATTGTGAGAAGTCATGACTCGTTTTACATTGATGATGAAATGGAGCGCATGAACTACTGGCAGAAGAAAGGTATACTCGGTTCTGATATGGAAACAGCTGCACTTCTGGTTATTGGCCAGTTAAGAGGTGTACAAGTTGCTTCTATTCTAAATAATGTTGTGCTTTATGAAGGTGATTTGAAAAAGGAAATTGGCGAATACGTTGATGAAGCTTCACTTGCTGAAGAAGGCGAACGTCGCGAAATTGAAGTGGCTCTTGAGGCATTTTTAAGAATACAGTCTTAATATAATAAGAAACGAAAAACTGGAGACGTCATGTCTCCAGTTTTTTTTCATATGCATTTACTTACAATAATGGAGGTTGAGGGTCTAATTAAGGGTAAAAGTTAAAATATATTATTAAATTCATCGTAAATGACAATTAATGAGGGTAATAATAATTGACTAAGAATGTTAGTAATTGACTTGTTCGATAGTGCTTGTGGAGGTGACTTGATGGACAATATTGATATCTACAGAGCTGAATTCAAAAAAGCGCTCCTTGAATTAAATCGTTTGGAAGTAACACATATTTTAGAGAAAGTGAATAAATACCAAGTTGAAGTAGATTTTGTCGAGGATATTATGGTGCCTGTTTTGGAAGAAATCGGAGATGGTTGGGAGGCGGGAACAATTGCCTTGTCTCAGGTTTATATTAGCGGAAGAATTTGTGAAGATTTGGTCGAAAAGATATTTCCAGTGAATCTGGATAAGGAAAACCATAGTACGAGTATAGCAATTGTTACATATGATGATTATCATCCTTTGGGGAAGAAAATTGTATACTCAGCACTCAGAGCTAGCGGCGTAAATATATTGGATTATGGATTCGGGATCACTGATGCCGAGTTGATCGAAAATGTCATTCGAGATGAGATTAAAATTTTGCTCATCTCTGTCCTTATGCTTCCGGCAGCGCTGCGAATCAAGGAACTTAAAGAAACGTTTGAAAAAAAAGGGTACAGCCTCAAAATTCTCGTCGGGGGAGCACCGTTTCGTTTTGATGCAGAACTTTGGAAAGAGGTTGGCGCAGATGCCATGGGTCGAACACCACTCGATGCACTTAGATGGATAAAGAAGTGGGAGGGGGACTTATAATGGGAAAAACAATGACTTCAATGGAACGGGTTCTGACGGCACTTAGCCACAAGGAACCAGACCGTGTACCATTATTTTTACTGCTTTCTTTATATGGTGCTAAGGAGCTTAAGATGACACCCGAGGAATATTTTTCGAAAGCTGAAAATGTTGTCAAAGCACAGCTCAGGATGATGAAAAAATATCCAAATGATTGTATTGATGCGTTTTTTTATGCTGGAATAGAAATAGAAGCATGGGGAGGTCGGACTATTTTCAAGGCAGATGGTCCCCCGGTTTCTGGAAAACCAATCATAGAAAGTATAGAACAAATTGATACCTTAAAGGCACCTCATGTGAGTGAATCAGAATCGCTGCAAAAGGTTTTAACCACCATACGAATGCTCAAAGAAGAAGTGGGCGATACTATACCAGTAGTAGGCGTGGTTATTTCGCCATTTTCTCTTCCAGTCATGCAGATGGGTTTTGATAAGTATTTGGATCTGCTCTATTTAGATAAAATGCGATTTGAAAAACTTATGACACTAAATGAGGCCTTTTGCGTAGAGTGGGCAAATGCACAATTGGAAGCTGGTGCAACTGCAATTTGTTATTTTGATCCACTCTCTTCACCGTCGATGATTCCGAAAAATTTATATATGAAAACAGGCTATCATATTGCAAAATGCACACTCTCAAAGATTAATGGACCAACAGCAACGCATTTCGCATCGGGGGCTTGTTTGCCAATTCTTGAAGAAACCATTGAATCTGGAACGGCATTAGTGGGCGTAAGTACTTTGGAAGATTTAACAACCCTCAAAGAAAAATGCAAGGGACGCATCTCAATACTCGGAAATTTAAATGGCATAGAAATGCGGCGCTGGACCAGTGATGACGTAACGCGGATCATTCAAGGCATCATCAAACAGGCAGCTGCAGGTGGTGGCTTTATTATTTCAGACAACCACGGTGAAATTCCATATCAAGTACCTGAAAAAGTGTTGATTGATATCATCGAAAGTGTAAAAAAATGGGGTACATATCCGCTTGACTGGATTGATGATCATGAGGGATAAGTTATGTATTGTTACATGTGGCAATTTTTACAGAGAAGTTATGCATATTGTAGAATCAGAAGGTTATTCCAATGTAGATGTGCGGACGTTCCCTTCAGAATGTGTAACCTATCAAAAAGTGGAATACAGTGACTTAGAAAATCTTATGAATATGCATAAAGATGAATACTACCATTTTGAAATCATATGTAATGAAGGCTGTGTTAATGTAAAAGGAATATCAAAGATCACCAGCCAAATGAGTGATCATTTCCACATTACCAACACGGACCTTTGCTTTGGTCTTTTAGTGAATAAGGCTATATTGAAGAGGTATATGAGGGAAGGATACTATATTTTAACGCCAGGATGGCTGAAAAAATGGAGACATTATATTATTGATGTGTGGAAATTTGATCAAGTTGTGGCAAAAGATTTTTTTAAAGAAAGCACGTCGATGCTATTGTTGCTTGATACAGGCGTTTATGGGAATATGCATGAATTGATGCAAGAACTTTCAGAGTATGTGGACAGGCCTTTCAAAATTGTTGAAGTGGGTCTTGATTACATGAAGAGTATCATCAATAAAGTAGTTGCCAAATTTTATTTTGAATTAGAATTGGAAACGGAAATGAATCAACATGAACTCAATCAACGAAAGTTATTTGACTATGCCATGATTTTTGATATTTTCAGTAGCATGGGAAAAGTCACATCTGAGATCAATGTTATTGAGAGTATGGTTGAGGTATTGAAAATGTTGTTTAATCCAGGCAAGATCAATTACGTCTCTCTTGAAAATGGAGATATAGTAAATATTGCCTCTTTTCCAGAGGGGCAGAAGTATGATAAAGAAGAACTTGAGAAATTCCTAGATTTCCAAGGGCAGTATATGATGACACCTACAGGTAAAGGGTTTATTGTGTCCATCGACAGCAGTGAAGATCGCGTTGGTTTACTGTGGTTGGATGATATCCCACGTACAGAGTATATATCGGCTTACTTGAATACACTTATAAATATTAAGAGTGTGTTTGGTTTGGCTGTTTTGAACGCGCGGATCTATCAAGATTTTGTAAAATCTCAAGCAAATTTGGCGTATCAAAAAACGTATTTTCAACAATTATTCAAAAATTCTCCCGATGCCATCATTATTTTGGATGAAAATTTATGTATTAGCGATATCAACGATCAATTCTCAAAACAATTTCAATTCCATATTGATGAAATTAAGTCCAGGACCTGTGAAGAAGTCATCGTCCCTGAAGACGACTTCGAACACTACTTGAAAAAACTTGAAGAGGTTCGATCTGGGCACTATGTGAAGGAAGAGACCAAACGCCTTGCGAAAGATGGTACGATTCTAGATATGCAGATGCTGGCGTATCCAATTTTGAATGAAGAGGCGTTAATCGGAGTTTATGTGATTTATTCCGACATAAGTCATCGAAAAAGACAAGAGGAAATGATTAAAAAGCTGGCTTACTATGATGCGCTCACAGGTTTATCCACCCGTGGTGTATTTAATGAACAGTTAAAGGTTCAATTGAATCAATCGAAAAGAAATAACCTCTTGTTTGCGGTTGTATTTATCGATTTAAATAAATTTAAGGCAATCAATGACACATATGGTCATGATGTAGGCGATCAAATTCTCATTGAAACGTCAAAGCGATTATTAAGTGGGATTCGCGAAAGTGACACTGCTGCACGAGTGGGTGGAGATGAATTCACACTGATCCTTAGAAATATAAAATTGAAAGAGGATGTTGAAATTATTCTTGTAAAATTACAGAAGAAAATTGAAGAGGAATTTCATGTTAATGATATTGAAATTCCAATTCGTGCAAGCATGGGCGCTGCCATATATCCAGACGATGCAACGGATGTTGAAAGCCTATTGAAGAAAGCCGATGAGGCGATGTACCAGATTAAGCAGACGGGGAAAAGCGGATTTAAGATTCATAATAGTACATAATAAGAAAGACCTCATATCTCAAAAATTGAGACCTGAGGTCTTTTGATATATATGCTATTTCTATTCTGAATCATAATGAGTATTACTGAAGTTCTGCGTATGCAACTGCGTCGGTCACCGTCTTAAAGAAGTGTTGATCTCCGATTTTTTCATAAATCTCAGCTTTTCGCATCACTTGTTCCGGCTGTTCGTTCAGTCCGGAAATCATCAGCTGGATGTTGTAGCGCTCACAGAGTTCGAGCATGCGTTTGAAGGCGTTAAGTGCTGTTGCGTCCATCGCGTGGACATTACGCATCCGTAAGACAAGTACTTTGGTGTTATTGCTGACTTTATGAAGGATTTCCAGAAATTTATCCGCTGCTCCAAAGAAGAATGGACCGTTGATTTCATACACCTGAATATGCTCTGGGGTTGTAAAGTGAATGGTTTCTTCCCAGAAATCGAAGTTGCTGCTTTCTTCCTCCGTGGCATCCAAGCCGATTGCGTTAACATTGGTTACGTCAGACATCCGCTTCATGAACAGTAAAGCGGAAAGCACCATGCCGACTTCGATGGCTTTTATCAGGTCGATTAGAACCGTGATCAGGAAAGTCACTACCAAAACGAGCACATCGCTCTTTGGAGATTTGAACATTTCTACGAATTCACGCCACTCGCTCATATTGTAGGCCACAACCATCAGGATTGCAGCTAATGTAGCCAGAGGGATCATCTGTGCCAATGGCATAAAGAGCACCATTATGAGCAGTAGTGTCACGGCGTGAATCATGCCCGCCACTGGAGTTCTACCGCCATTCTTAATATTGGCAACCGTTCGTGCAATTGCACCGGTGGCGGGTATGCCGCCGAACAGACCAGAAGCTATGTTTGCTATTCCCTGGGCTACCAGTTCCATATTGGAGCGGTGCTTTGAACCGATCATGCCGTCCGATACAACTGCTGACAGTAGGGATTCGATACTCCCTAGAATGGCGATGGTGATCGCAGGGCCAATGAGCATGGTGATGGTTTCCAAAGTCACATGAGGCAGATGAGGCTGCGGCAGTGCCGTGGATAGAGCACCAAATTTTGTGCCTATGGTTTGCACATCTAGATGGAACAGTTGGGTGATTGCAGATGTTACAAGGAGTGCGATCAATGCCCCTGGAATTTTACGGTTGATTTTCGGCCACAGGATTATGATGGCAAGAGCGAGTAAGCCGATTAATGTGGTCTGTACTTGCAGTGTATTAAAGGCGCCCACATATATTTTCCATTTCCCCAGAAATTCCGCTGGAAGCGCTTCTGTCTTCAAACCAAAAAAATCTTTGATTTGCGATGAGAAGATAACCAGCGCAATCCCGCTGGTGAATCCTGTTGTGATTGGGTACGGAATAAATTTGATGATTCCCCCCAACTGAAGTAGCCCGATGGCAACCATGATCATCCCTGCCATGATCGTGGCAATGATCAAGCCATCAATGCCGTATTTCATGACAACTCCGTAGACAATCACCATAAATGCGCCGGTCGGTCCACCGATCTGCACTCGGCTTCCGCCTAGAAAAGAGATGATAAATCCTGCGATGATCGCAGTATGTAAGCCTTTTTCCGGCGTTACGCCTGAAGCAATTGCCAGGGCAATGGACAATGGCAATGCAATAATCGCCACGATGATTCCAGCCGTGACGTCTTTAAAAAACTGTTCTTTAGAATATGACTGCAGCGTTGTAAACAGTTTGGGTTTCATTAATGACAATCTGATTCCTTCTTTCTTTTAGCTAAGCTTCGGATGATTCATACAAATTTTTAAGGGAATTGAATAAATTACTCGAGTTATATTATGACAACATTACCATTCTACGCCTTTTGTGGGAATAATCAATCCCATTTCGCAACAAAATTTTTCATAAAGAATAGCATTCTCAAAGAGTGAGGACCACCTATTCTTGTTCTGTCTCGGACTACGAAAATAAGCGTAAAAAGACCTCATATCTCAAAATTGAGACCTGAGGTCCTTTTTTTAAAAAAGCTTTATGTTTCTTCTAATATACGATCTAGTTCGAAATAGAACCGCACGCCTTGATCGGTATTCTGTGCACCATATTTTGCACCATGCTCTTCTAAAATAGACTTTACAATAACGAGACCAAGTCCTGTACCGCCTTTGGCTCTGTTTCTTGACGTTTCTATACGGTAGAATGGCTTCCAAATGGCTTCTATAGAGTCTTCAGGTATTGGTTCACCATCGTTAATAATGGAGCAGAGGAGTGAATCAGGTGTTGCTTTCGTCTTCATGTGAATATATCCACCATCACGACAGTATCTGACGGCATTAGATATCAGATTTTCAAGAACCTGTTCTATTTTATCCTGATCGGCATTCACAAAACCCTCATCGAGTTCCAGACTTACATGAAGATTTTTCCGATCAATCCAACTTTTAAAGCGGCGATAGATGCGGTTCACACTTTCATCAACACTGAAAATGGTTTTGTTCAGTTCTACGCCCTTGGCTTCATACTTGGAGATTTCGAGCATATCGAACACCAGATGTTCCATACGATGAGTTTCATCAAGAGCCGATTCTAAGTGAGTGGGATCATTATAGAGGCCTTCTTTAATGCCTTCAATAAGGCCTTTCATAATTGTTATAGGTGTCTTGAGTTCATGGGACACATTGGCAACGAAAGTCTTTCTGATCTCTTCTTGCTGTATTTTAAATTCAATCTCATCTGTCAGTTTGGAATTTGCACCCTCAAGAGCAATGATTTTATCTTGTAAAGCATCCGATAGCATGTTTAAACTGTTGGCTAAACTCCCAATCTCGTCATTGGATTTGATGTAGATTTTTTGTTGGAAATCCATGTTGGCCATATCCTTTGCAATCGACTCCATATGCTGAATTGGTCTTGAGAACCGACCTGCATAAAGATATGTTGCTATAAAGCTAAGGAATAGTGCAACTACGAAGTTAACCCAGTAGAGCTCTTGGAAAATGGACACTGTCGATTCTGTATTTGCGCTGGATACGATGGCAATCAACAAGTAGTTTTTGCCATCAGGGAAGAAGACAGGCCTTACAACCAATCGATTATGTGTTGATGACCATGGATCTTCAAAGTCAAAAATACGGAGTTCGTCACTTTCAAAGAAGGCTTCAATACCGTGTTCGAACAGGAATCGTTCAATCTGGTCCCCGTGGTATCCAATAAGCTTATGACTAGCTTGTGTATCCATATTTCTCGCATTGTTGAATATGACCTCACCACGCTGATTGATGACAGGTCGATCCGCAAACTCAGACATGAGTCTTTCGATTTCTTCTTGAGGCTCACCACGTTCGCGTAGTGTGCTTTCAATGTCTAGGTGCATACCTTCAGTCTCTATGAAGAAGGCTCTTAAATTCTGTTCGTCAACCTGAAATCCAGAGAACTCTATCCACTCACCATCATCAATTCGTGTGAGTGTATCAGGGTCAAAGCCTTCTACGATTAGGCTGTAAACTTGTCCGTCATCAGTTTGTACAAGGAGGCTGTTCCCAGGTGGAGTGAGCTGCTCAAAGAAACTCTTCTCAGGATTAATAACAACGAATGGTGTATTGTGCATCATACTGAATTCTGCTGCAAGTCTATAAATGGTTCGATCGGGTTCGTCCGATTCAAACGTATGAAAAACCATTTCGCCAACGGCTTCTTCAATACCTTGAAGCTGTCGTCTTTCAAAAAACTCTCCAATAACAAAGGTCTGTATGGCGAAGAGTATGAGGAGAACAACGACAAATAGACTGGCGGTGAATATGAAAATTTTATTTTTTATGCCTATACGCATCAGTCTCTCACCTCAAACTTATAGCCAACGCCGAATATTGTACGGATGTAGTGAGAGCGGTCACCTAAGTCTTTTCTAAGCTTTTTGATTTGTGTATCGACAACCCGTGTGTCACCGCCGTATTCATAGCCCCAAACTTTACTGAGAAGCTGTTCTCTTGTGAATACATGATCTAAATTTTCCATAAAGTACACAAGTATTTCAAACTCTTTTGGTTGGAGCTGGATGTCTTTCTTGTCGATCGTAACTTTTCTCTGGGTCTTATGAACACAGATGCCACCGGCTTCAAGCACACCTTCGCCTTGAAGGACTGTTCCTTGAACTCGGTTAAGAAGCATTTTTGCCCGTGCCACAAGAACCTTTGGACTAAAGGGTTTTGTCACATAGTCATCGGCTCTGAGTTCAAATCCCATGAGTTTGTCGTCTTCTTCACCTCGTGCAGTGAGCATAATAACCGGGATGTCGCTGATCTTTCGAATCCGCTTGCAGACTGACCATCCATCCATTTCGGGCAACATAATATCAAGTATTACCAGATCGAAATCGCCTTCTTCAAAGGTGATCCATCCTTCATAGCCATCGGAAGCAATGGTTACGTTAAAGCCTTCTTGTTGAAAGAAGTCAAGTATGATCTGTTGTATTTTCACTTCATCTTCAATAACCAATATATTATTCATAGAAAATCCCCTTATTTCATATCCCTTATTCTTTTTATTATACCCATAAATAACGTGTTTTTAAAATGGTCAGATTTTGTTCCAAAGAAGTACACAACTTTTACACAATTGGAGACTAATCTAGATACATCAAAGGGAAACACACAAACACAAACGAGAGCAGAACGAGAAGAAAAACAGGGAACTAAAAATGAGGAGGATACATGATGAAAAATTTAATGAAGAAAACGGTAAGCATTCTATTGGTAGCAACTTGTATGGTGGGGACAGCGGCATTTGCAGACACAAATGAAAATCAAGAAATTATCGAAATGGAACTTTGTACGGCAATGGATCTACTCGGTGGCATTCCTGAAAATGTACAGGGACCTGATAGAGAAGACATAGAAGCGATTTTAAAAGAAATTGATGAATATAGTGCGGCAGGTCAACTTGATAAAGCCAATGCCCTTTGGGAAACAGTTTATGAGATTCTAGGACAATACGAGATTGAGGGTTCTACAACTGAAGAGTCAATGACAGATGAAGAATTGATCGATTCGATGATTGCAAGCTTAGAAGAAAGAATTCAGCGTTATGAAGCCATTGGAGACTTTGAGTCAGCGCAGGAGCTTCGTGCAGAACTTGAAAGAATCTTTGCTGAGCTGGAAGGCGAATTTGAGCCGGACATGGATCAAGATCATGAAGAACCAATGGACAACGAAAACCAAGAAGGTCTAAATGTGGATCAAATTGTTGCAGAGACAGAGGAAGAAATTATCCGTCTTGAAGAGGCTGGAGAATTTGAAGCAGCCGACGCACTGAGAGCAGAGCTTGAAGGATTCCTAAACGAGTTCTTTGGTGAGAACCATGAAGATGATCATAACTTTGAAGAAGTTCATAACTTTGAGGATGACATGGAAATGGGTCCTGATGTTATAACATTAGAAGACCTTATGAACAAAGTAGGCCATGAAGTTTCTCCAGAGAAGATGGATATGCTGCAGGATCTACTAAATGTAATGAATGCACTGATCCAAAATGAATTTTAGTTATAAGAATAAATTAAAGGCTGACCAAAGTATAACTTTGGTCAGCCTTTAATTTTTAACTTTATATAATATTCTTTATCAGACTGAAGTCCTATGCTAAAATGATTGAAGTTGGTCTATTTATAAGTCATTTAGACATTTTAAAGGAGAATAAGACATGAGCGGTAATTGGAAGCGTGCCATTCGTATGAACCTGGTGTTCATTTGGGCATTTGTAGCTATTTTAACCACTGTGGCATTTTTAAATGGTGGCGTCAGCTATGGTATGAGGGCGATTAAGTTGACAACGGCCACAGGAATTTTTGCAACAATTTTATATTTTGTTCCTTTCTCAGAAAGAATCAAAGGGATATTGATTGTTCTAATACCATTTTTAGCATCCATAGGCATGTCTGTTGCCAGTGGCGGTATTGCACGAATGTTTAATATTTATATTCTAAGTTTGGTCATGATTGCTTTGTATTTCAATTTGAAGCATATGATCTACTACGGTATAGGGTCAGCTTCTCTCCTTACTATTATATATTTTATTTCGCCAACTGCATTGCTAGGGACAGAAAATGGACTCGGAGAGTTTGTAGCCCGAATGGGAGCATACTTGTGTGCATATCTAGTCCTTGTACTGCTGACGAAATGGGGTCAGGAGACAGTCACTCAGGCCACCCAAGAGAGTGAAAAGAGCACAGATGCATTTGAAAAACTGGATCATGTTTTTGAGAATATCAAAGATACCATTCATATACTTCAAACGAGTTCTTCTGAAGCCACTGAACATATGAAATACAACTCGGAAAGCTCGGATGCCATCGCATCTTCTATTCGAGAGCTTGCACGCAGTGCGGAAAATGCAGCAGAGGCTGTTGGAGACATCAGTGAGAGTGTAAGTAACTCGGGTGTGAATATCAAAAGTACATATGATCTTGTAACTGATGTTGATGAACAGTTCAAGACAGCGCAAAAGAATGTGGAACTCAGTGGTGACTCGTTAACGTATTTAAAAGAGCAGATTGATATTATATCGAGTTCTGTTGACAATACATTTGAGACGACAACGGCTCTTACAAATAATATGGATCAGATAAAAGGATTTCTCGATAGCATCACATCCATTTCAGAGCAAACAAACCTACTTGCACTGAATGCATCTATTGAAGCTGCACGTGCAGGCGAGCACGGTCGAGGGTTCGCAGTTGTTGCTGAAGAGATCAGAAAACTTTCCGATGAAAGCAGTCAATTTGCATCGGGGATCAGGGAAAGCATCACCCAACTTTCGAAGTCATCTGAAGATGCCCTAGCGAGTATTGTAAATGGTAAAGAAGCCATGGGTGAGGGCAACAGTTCACTCTATAATTTAAGAAACACCTTCACTGATATGGAAGAAAGCTTTACAGCAGTTGATGAAAACCTTAAAAAACAGTATGAGAAAATGCATAACATCAATAGTGAGTTTTCTGTCGTAGAATCCCATGTAACATCTATAGCGGCATCGCTTGAAGACAATTCAGCAACCTTTGAAGAAATTGCTTCACGAACAGACATTCAACTTGAACTGACCAATCAGGTTTCAGATGGTATGCAGGAAATTGCAGCGCTGAGTGTAAAGCTTGATGAGATGACTAATTAAATCAAATTAAACAAAGGCCATGAGACTCTCACTAAAATGAGAACTTCATGGCCTTTTGTATTTTTATGTAAATTATTTTATGTTGTACCGTTTCATTACCATCCAACTAAGGTATTTATAGATTAAGTGCGTAATTGAAAAAGCGTTCAAATTATGACATATAAATCAAAAAGAACAGGTTCTTTAGGTGGGGCAACTGTGATTCTGGAGGGTAAACAGTGGTGATTGGTGGGAATGAGGAGGTTACATATGAGAATGAAACGAACTGTTTCAATAATGATGGTATTGATATTGTTATTTTCTGCTGGTTTGACCGGATGTGGTTCAGGGAGTGAAACGCCTCCTGATTCTGGTGAGAAAGCACCTGTTGAAAGTACTGATGACAAGGCTGATGACTCGACTGGTAGCGTGGATGTGGAAGAAGGTATATCTGACAAAGAAACCGAATCTGTTGAAACTGAAAGCGATCAAAACAGTTTAAAACTTGCATTAAATTATAGTGATTTAATCAGTAATGGATTTGCTGATGAAGACGAAGCGGCAGAGATGCTGTTTGACACAAGCCTAGAAGATGCTTTGTCTGAGAGTCTATTCTACATGTCAAAATCTGATCGCGCTGTATTTTCAGATACAGATTATCCTGATGTGCGTGACGATCTTGTTCTTGAGATTATACTTACAAGTAAGAATCTTGAAGATGATACACTACTGCTTCTAAAGGAAATTGATGAACTTCAAGCCAGTATATTAAGCTCTGTGAATCAAATGGATGCCAATACGCTTCCAAGTTACTTTGATTCCATGCATGTTGTGCATAGTGAATATATGGCGTCGGTGATTGAAGGGCAGCTGAATATAGACGCTTTAAGTGAGGCTGTAGAAGGTTATAATGAAGAGCCGTATGTACACAGCTGGAATCAGGAAATGGCTGTTATGGCAAGGATGATGAACTCTATTGAAGCATTCGACTATCTTAGTCAACTGCTTATAGACGGTTTATTACTACAAGATTATATGCTCACCTCTGAAGACGAGAATATTGTAGGTCTAGCGGGTGAACTTGAAGAAGCAATATACATGATTGATACTCAAACATCATTAATAGAGTCGCTTGTGAATAGACGCAGGGATATTGTATCAATGCTTCAGACATTAGAAGAGGCTGATGAATACTACTCTCTAGCTATGGCAAAAGCGGTTATGGAAAGTGCAGATGCAGCGAAGGAACTTCTTATGGAGGATTTCCCTGAAGATCTTCTCACGGAAGATGATATAGCACTTATTGATGCACAGATTGATTATTACGTTTCTGCATCTGAAAGTTTTTATGATCTGCTTCTGAACAACTCAGAGTATGCACTTGTCGTGCCAGAACCAAATATGGAAGAGCCAGCACCAGCTGTGGCTACGATACTCTTTGGCATTGCCTATGCAGATGAAAATTCTGAGGCTGTTCAGCTTAAACAGAAAGCTGAAGTGACAACGTTAAAGAAAGAAAGAGGAGCTTTTAGCATTGTTGGATCACTAGTTGATGGTGTAAAAAGCGTTGTGACAGGAAGCGTTGATCTTGTTACAAATGTTGTAAGTAAAACCGCTGATGTTGCATACGGTGCGGTCAAAGGTACGATGGCAGCACTCAAACATGCTGTTGGTATAGATGACAAGGACGCGTTCAGAGAGCAAATAAAATCTGTGAAACGTATAATTAGTGGTGAACCTGGCGAGGTTGCTCGTGTTCTTTCAGATGCCGCAAAGAATTTGCAGAGTGGCCTTGAGAAGAAAATTGGGAAGGCTCTTGATTACGTGCCATTTGGAAACGTATTGAAAAAGCCTCTGAACTTTACTGTAAAAGGCTACACAAGTTTGGTTCGGTCTTTAGCAGATGCTTTTGATGGTAAAAAACCAGCTTCTGAAAAGATCTTGAATCTTGTGAAAGCGTCAGGGTTATATAAAGCAGATATGCTCATGAAAGCGAAAGACATGTTGGTATCGGCTGGTGAAGAAGAACTTCAGAAAATGATTCCAGACGAAATGAAGCAGTTTTACACTGCACTTAAGGAAGTGGCAGCATCTGTAGATCAGAAGAAAGAGAAATTGTTTGAGACTGTCAGACAGTCCGTGCGGAAGAAAATTGAATCTACAGAAGGTGGACAAAAGATAAAGGCTGTGACAGAAACAATTGAAAACTCAGCGAAGTCTGTGAAAAACGATATAGAGACATACAAAACTGAAGTCTCAGATAAGGTGATTGAGTACTGCTCAAAAACAAAAAAAGCTGAAGAAGCTGGACCTCGAAAAATTACTGAAAAAGCTGAGGCAAAAGTTATTGATAATGCTGAAAAACAACAGGAGGGTGCAGGAGGAGAACGCTGGCCTCACCTGTCAGCCGAAATGAAAGTACTACTTTTGGGTTTTGAAGAAGACCTAAAGGCAAAAGCTTTGCAAGAAGCGGCTGATCTGGTTGAGAATTTAAAGAATACTGGTAAATACAGCGGATACGCTATGAGGTTAACTTACGGTGGAGGTGTCAAGGACATTGGCATGGCCAATTCTAAAATCCATTTTATTTTTAATGAAAAGACTGTAGAAGTTAAATTCTTCATAAGCGGCACAAATGTTATGGATTTAGACGGTGTCGTGAAGTTCAGTTCTTATGAACGAAATGGCGATAGCGTGAAAATGTCCACAGTGGACAACTTCATTGGCCCTTTAAGTATTACAGGCAATATGATGGGTGACACCTACTCGGGCGTGATTAATTTTTCTTTAGAAAATACACCAGCAAATATAACGTTTAGAGCATCAAAGACTGAGTGATATTAACATGTGTAATCGTAGTGTTTATTGATCAATATCATTCTAAGGAGTGGTTATCAAAGCTTATTGATAACCACTCCTTTTCTAATTGAAGTGGAGTAATGATTCGCTACAATTGTGTATAAAATTACATTGGGGGTAATTATATAAACAGGTGGACAATATAAGAAATGTTGAATGAGTAAGAGAGTGAAGTTTAGGAGGTGTTGAAATTGAAAAAGACCATTGCACTATGTATTGTAATGGTTCTTATGTTTTCTATGACATTTAGTGGCGGCTTCTCACAGTCATTTGTTTCTCAGTACGCGACTGATGACGTGATGAACTTTACGTTTGCCGGATTACCGAGAGCACTTCAAAATGATCTTAAAAATGAGTTCAATTATACTGCTGAAGACATACCGATTGTTGTCAGGCTTGAAGTTTCGTGGGTAACACAGCTGGCATCAATGGTTATTGATGTAGCCAATGCTGTGAATGATGGTGCAAGCTTGGGCATCGGATACTTGGAAAGCGGATTGTCAGGTGCCATGGAAGAACTGGTGTCAGAAGCAGCTGAGTATGCCATTTCTGAAGGTGGCGGAGAAGCGGGTGAATATGCTATTAGCATGTACACTCTCAGTGAGGACATAGATCAACTTATTGAAGTTGCTGATGCTGCAGGTGATCTAGCTGAATTTACGAATAAATCACAAACTTTAGGATTGAGTTTAGCACAAAAGGTGCTTGCAACAGAGATGGAGTACATTAATGCCAATATGCCTAAAGGACTAGCAAACATCAATAGCTTAGATACTGCAGACGCTTCACGTATCCTGATCTATGCTGTTCATGTGGACGCTTATCATGAAGAGAGTCAATTAAGAGAAAGTGGCGTTCGGTTTTATAATTATAAAAGGGAAAATGGCGTAGATTCTTTTGTGAATTACTATAACAATATTGTATATTCAAAAGTTGAAGTGATTCCAGATGTTTCGCAAGATGAGTATGAGTATTTAAGAGCTGGAGAAGCAGTTATGGAGGCTGAATGGACAACTGAAAAAATGGATATACTTGTTGCACATGTGATGGTAGAGAATTTACCTTATGGTTATAGAAAGTTCGCACTTCAAGAGAGAATTACTCTATTGCAAAAAGCGCTCACTGAAGTGACTTTCCCAGACTCAAATCTAGAAGCTGTTATCAGAGAGAGCATCGGTAGATATAGCGGTGCCATCTATGAATCAGACCTTAAAGCAATTGAAACTATTAATGGTGCCTCACGAGGTATATCAAATCTTTCAGGTTTAGAGCATTTAACGAATTTAGCAACACTTAACATGGGTAGAAATAGTATCAGTAACTTAGAGCCGCTAAGAAATCTACAGAAGTTATCATATATATCAATTCATAATAACAGCATAAGCAGTCTTGATCCTATCCGTGGACTCAATAATTTGAAAACCTTGGTTGTTTGGAATAATCAGATCAGTGATTTGAGTCCAATTAGCAGTCTTTACGGATTAATCAATCTTGATGCCAGCAGAAACAGAATCAGTGATATTACGGCAGTTAGAGAGCTAACGAACTTGCAAACACTATCGATTGCGAATAATAGAATCAGTAGTATCGAAGCGGTACGTAACCTTGTAAATCTTGTCCACTTCTATATTGGCGGGAATTCAATAATTGATACATCGCCAACAAATGAGTATTACCATAAAATTTTGAGAAAAGATTTTTAGCAGTGCTTTTAGGAACTCCTATTGATAAGGAGTTCCTTTTGTATACATATTGATTTGGTTATTAAAATAGATCAAAGGGTATAAAAAAAGAAGAGTGTGGTAATAATTAATAACACCTGGAGGGTGTCCTATGACGACTTTAATAGAACAATTGAAGCAACAATACGTCATTCGACCAGGTCGCTTGCAAAGCTTGCGGCAATACATAGAGAGAAAGTACCCCAATGAACTTGATTCTGGAATTGATCAGGTTTATTTTAATGCCCTTGAAAGCGCAATTGGCAGACATATGATTCCTGTTGAAGAGAACCTTCATGAAATTATTAAGAAAGATATGTTGTCACGCGTATTGGAAAGTCCAGAAATAGGCCTTACAAATGCCTGTATTCTTGAAAAAACTGTTCATGAGATTCATGGTCGTCATGGAGGCGTGAGCACAGAAACAATTAAAGCGATCACAAACTGGGTGGAAAGTGCTCAAGTGACAACAAATGATGAACGTCCTTTAAGGGACTTTGTATTAGACTGGGTTGAAGCAGAAGAACGTAAAATAATTAGTGAAGGACAATTAAAACGTCTTATTTTGTATGAGCAGCTCCACCGTGTTAAGAAGAGTTGTAATGTGGATGTCCTTAAAACGAAAATTTTAGATGATTCTGAGACAATAGAGCTTGATGTGGCGCTGGAAAATAAGTTTAAAGAAAATCTTATACTAGAGATAGTAAGGTTGAAGTCTAAACTCCATAAGCATATTTACAAGAGTTTTTCTTTCTTAAGGGTGTTTGTGATAAATTACGTATCAAAGTTAGAATTAAACTTTGATTTAAGTTTCGTCTCGAAAGTGCTTTGTTGGTGCGTGGATTACTTTAAGCAGTTTAAGCATTATCGCCCAACTCAGCTTGCACGGAATTGTTTGGTTGTGGCAGTTTTTATCATAGTCACTTATGCTTATCAAGTAGAGAACGTGACGAACTTAGAAATAGCAGTAGATCAACAAACAGAAGTATTAGAAGGACAAGAACAGCATTTGATCTATCTTGATCTATCGTGGGAAGAGGCGCGCTTTGAACATCAGAATGCTCAACTGAAACGAGCGGGTGATATAAGACGAAATATAAGTTCTGATTATAATCCGTTTCCGTATTCAGAACAAAATTGGGCAGCCTTGAGGTCATATTTAGAGTCCTATAATTCCATTCTTGCAGAATCGCCATATTTTGAAATCATTATTGATGTGAGTATGGATAAGAACATCGATCCTCGAATTTTATTTGCCATTACAGGTCAAGAACAGTCCTTTGTAAGAAAAAGCAGTTCAAATGCTGCAAGAATAGCAAATAACCCTTTCAACGTACATTCAAGTTGGAAGGCATACAACACTGAAATACGAGATAGTGCGGAAATTGCGGCAAACACCGTTCTTAATGTCATGAAGCGGACACCTAGAGATGTACATCCAATTAAAGCACTAAACAAGGTGTATGCAGAAGATGAAAGATGGTGGATAGGTGTTGATTATTTTTATAATGAAATGATCAAACTACAATACGTTGAGAGCGTTGATTCAGTCCTGAAAGGCCCACCAGTCTCGAAGGCGTTAGTCAATTAATGAAAGGGTGAAAATAAAGAACATCACATTTGTAACGGCCACAGATGGAAATCATGGCAGAGGTGTTGCGTGGGCAGCCAATAAACTTGGTCAAAATTCTGTTGTTTTCATGCCAAAAGGCTCTTCAGTTACAAGACTTGATAATATTAAAGCAGAAGGTGCACAAGCGGAAATTACAGACTTGAATTATGACGATGCGGTTCGAAAGGCTAGGGAGTACGCTGAATTAAATGGTGGTGTGTTCCTTCAAGATACTGCTTGGGATGGCTATGAGGATATTCCAAAATGGATCATGCAGGGGTATACAACTATAATTCAAGAAGCGATAGAACAACTCGTTGATCATAGGATTGATAAACCAACTCATGTATTTATAAGTCAGCACTCATAAATGACGGAGATCCACATTCTGTTGAAGGCGATACAGATCCAAAGTGTTATAGAGATATTGTGTGGGATGGATATTTGAGTTCGAATTGATGTTTATTAAAGAGTCTGTTAAAGGCTCTTTTTTTTATATTTATGCATCATAATCATAAGCAATAAATGAGGTGCATATACAAAATGTTCTAAATGACCAAAAGTGAATATTTTAGAGGAAATGGCAATTCAGTGTTGAAATAATTTAGGAAGCGAAATAATTATAGGAAACGAAATGATTATAGGGCACGAAATAAGTACGGTTGAGAAGTTTACGTGGGGTGGGGAGGAATTTTATTGATAAGAAAGGTTCGTGTACAAAATGCGCTAAAAGAGCGAAGTGAAAAAATCACATACAAACATTTGGCTGAGTGGATGCTGAATGGACATACAACTGAAGAATTAGCCAATACACTGAGTCTTTCAAGAACTAATGTCAGTCATGATTTGAATGAGTTGGTGAAAAGTAGAAGGGCATTTAGTATTAAATCTAGACCTGTTTTGTTTTTTGATAGAGAAGTAATTGAGAATAAGTTTGATATTGTAATAAAAGAAAAAAAGTTGGGAAACATTGATGAGCTTATCTCAATGATCAAACACACCAAAAAGCAAACAGAGGCAGAAGATGTTGTACGTTATAGCAACGATTTCAGCATTGAAGGCTTGATTGGTTACAAGGGCAGTTTGAGAGAACAGATTGAACAGGGAAAATCGGCAATTTTATACCCACCAAATGGTCTACATATGCTTTTGACTGGAAGTACGGGTGTCGGAAAGACAATGTTCGCACGGCTGCTATACAAATTAGGGATTGATTGTGGCAGGTATAATGAACATACACCCTTTGTCATGTTTAACTGTGCGGATTATTCGAATAATCCGCAGCTGCTCATGTCGCAACTTTTTGGCCATATAAAAGGTGCATACACTGGAGCGGATAAAGATAAGATCGGTCTTGTTGAGAAAGCTAATGGTGGCATTCTTTGCCTGGATGAGATTCATAGGTTGCCACAGGAAGGGCAGGAAATGCTCTTTTCTATATTTGATCATGGTCGCTTCAGAAGACTTGGTGAATCGGAAAGTACACGCAGTGTGAATGTATTAATAATCGGAGCGACCACGGAAGACATTGGCGAGGTGCTTCTGGGGACTTACGTGCGAAGAATTCCTGTTGTTATCAAGTTTCCAAACTTGAAGGACCGTCCCTTGATAGAACGTGAAAAACTTGTGAAACGTTTCTTTTGGGAGGAATCTAAAAAGATTAAAAATGACATCTACATACCTAAGGAGATTTTAAGTGTGTATATGCTCTATAAATGTCCAGGAAATATAGGACAGTTAAAAAGTGATATTCAACTGGTTTGCGCAAATGCCTATCTCAGGTATATTACGAAGCAAACACAGACAATCAAAGTGGAAAGAAAAGTTTTGACGGACAACATGAAAATTGCGCATCAGAATATTTATGCTTATTTAGCTGAACAGAATGCTGATCATGATCTGGCCAGTGTGAAAGGCATCTGGTCAACTGCTGAGTATAATCGTGAAAGTGATTTGAGCATCTTAGCCGCTGAACGAACTTTAACGAATGCTGATATTGAACTTTGTGAAATGGATAATATATTTACAGTGTTTGAGCAGGTATGTAACATTAGCATATATGAATGTAGTGAAATGACTGTTAAGGATATACGGCCGAATATAATTGAGTTTTCAAGGTTTATAAATGAGTACCTCGCGAAAGCAACGGGCAATGTGTGGGGGAATGAGTTTGTTGTACTTATGGCCTGCTTTGTTTATTACTTTTTAGAGAAGCGGGTGGTGCTGGATGGTTATACCGATAAAATCACATCTGCAGATGAGGGATCTGATTATTATGAAATTGCTTATCAGATCTCCAACTTTATTCAGGACAACTTCGAGATATCAACAAAAGTCGATCAAACGAGGATTATCGCAAGATTACTTGAAGCTTATGAGGTTATCGTATTAAGAGGTGAAGAGTTAAACAGCGTTAGGGAGAGTTCTAACGAACTAGATGTTCGCCCCGATGACATATTGCAAGACGCGTATAAATATATTAAGGACACAATCGTTTTTGTAAATCCACATAAATTATATCCGTTGGTACTCACAGCGATCAAAAGTATGGAGCTGAAATCTTATCGTCAATTTAGCTTATCTATTAAAATACGACTGGTAATACATATTTCATTTTCGGTTGAGCGATTGCTTTTGAGAAATGAAGTACCTCATAAAGACGCAGTGGCATACAGCAGCACGTTTAAGGATGAGATCAGCCAAATCAAGAATAGCCTGAAGGATATTCATGAGAATTTTAACGTAGAATATTCCATCCACGAATTGAGTTACATATACGATATTTTGCAGTAATTAGAAAAAGCTCCGGTGAATCATATGTTGATTCACCGGAGCTTTTTGTTTGGGTTTCTGTACAATTTTAGTTTAGTTAGTGTTTGATTAGTGTTTGATTTCTGTTTAATACAGTATGGGTTGTCATTGTAAGTACGTGGTTGTAAGGGTTTGAAAATAATACACAAATTGGCATGCGCCTTGCGTATATTAATGGCAAGTTCAAATCATTTCCGGAAATGATGAATCTTGAAGAAAGGAGGCGAGGGTGTGGTTGGAATCATTATTGTGACACACGGCAAATTTGGAGAGGAACTGGTTCGAAGTGCAGAAATGATCACTGGAAAACAGGAATATATTAGCACGGCCTCATTTATGCCAGGTGAATTAACTGAGGATCTTTCTAAAAAAATCAGATCCGCTTTTGATGAACTTGTCGATTGTGAAAAGATACTTGTCTTTGCGGATATCTATGGCGGAAGTCCATTCAATTGCGTGATGCCTATTCTCAAGGAGCGTCAGTTTCAGTGTATATCCGGTGTAAATCTTCCATTACTGGTGGAGGCATTTTTAAACCGTGACAGCATGGATGCGACTGAACTGAATCAATTGTGCATGACGATGTGTCATCAAACTATTAAGGATATTAGTGGAATAATTCAATGTAATTAAACTGGGGGATGAGAAATTTGGGTCTAGTTTTTTTAAGAATCGATGATCGTCTAATTCATGGTCAGATTGTAACGACTTGGATGAAAGAAGTTAACAGCAATATTATTATCATAGCAAACGATTTATTGGCTAAAGACAGTTTTATGAAACGCATGATAGAACTTGCAGCGCCTCCGGGGGTTAAGGTGGAGGTAAGAGGTGTCAAAGACACTACTGAAGTACTTGGTGGTGAGCGATTTGAGAAAGATCGTGTTATGGTCCTCGCTAAAACGGTTGAAGATGTTGTTGGTTTACATAAACACGGGTTGGGTTTTGATTATGTCAATGTCGGAGGTATGGGTGCGAAAGCTGGTACGAAGGTTGTTTACCGGAACATATCGTGCAGCGATACTCAAATGGAACTTCTGCACCAGCTTAAAGCGGAAGGGATTGAGATTGAATTCAAGATAGTTCCGAATGAAAAAGGAATGAAAATCTAGGGGGAGAGCATATGTTACTTCAGGCAATACTGATATCTTTGTGGGCGTTTTTTATTACGAGTACCTTTGCTGCTGGAATTGGATTCTTCGTACTGATGAAGCCACTCGTTTCCGGTACGGTTGTTGGCTTGATATTAGGTGATGTACAAACGGGCATGATGATAGGAGCCACAATTAACTTGATCAACCTAGGTTACATATCTGTTGGTGGTGCTGTGCCGACTGACCTTACGTTTGCAGGTGTTATCGGAACTGCACTTGCTATTCTATCTGGTGTGTCTCCAGAAGTCGCTCTGACGCTAGCCATTCCTCTAGGGATGATTGGAACGGCAGCTTGGTTTACACGAATGACTGCAGACTCATTTTTCGTACATAAGGCAGAAAAATATGCCGCTGAAGGCAATGTAAAAGGTGTCGCATTTATGAATTTGGTTCCTGGACAAGTTATTGTATTTCTATTTTACGCAATTCCAACGTTCTTAGCTGTTTATTTCGGTCCGAGTGCGGTTGAAGGCATACTAAAGTTTCTACCGTGGTGGGCAATACAAGCACTTATGGTTGTTGGAGGCATGCTTCCTGCTCTTGGTATTGCAATCCTGCTTAAATACATGGCCAGCAAAACATTGACACCATTCTTCTTTATTGGATTTTTCCTCGCAACCTATATGGAACTGGATGTCATTGCTATAGCCGTTCTGTTTGGTTGTGTAGGTTATCTATCCATGAATGTGAATATGGGTGAAAGTGATGAAGCTCGAAAGGAGGCAGCATAATGACTATAGTCAATCAGGAAATAGTACAAGAAAAAGTTCAGCTTACAAAGAGCGATATCAACAAATCATTTTTTAGATGGCTATTTTTCTCTCATTCATGTTATAACTACGAACGGCTTCAAGGTATGGGCGTAGCCCATGCAATGGCACCGATCATTGAAAAACTCTATAAGTCAAAAGAGGATCGTAAGAGTGCCCTGGACCGCAGTATGTCTTTCTTCAACTGTGAACCTACATTTGCAGCCATGATTCATGGCTTTACCATCGCTGTGGAAGAAAAGAAAGCCAATGGCGAAGACATTCCAGATGAAACCATAAATGCATTTAAGACGTCTTTGATGGGGCCGTTGTCAGGCATGGGAGATTCACTTCTTCAAGGTTTGCTTGCTGTTGTACTTCTGTCGATTGGTATTGACCTTGCAATGGAAGGCAACATTATGGGACCTATCATATTCCTAGTTGGAACAGCGGTTCCAGTATGGGTATTAACTTATATTTTCTATCATAAAGGATACTCGTTAGGTACAACCGCGATTGAAAGTATGCTTTCGAATAGAAAAATTGAAAAGATCACAAATGCAGCTGGTATTGCTGGCCTTGCAGTGATTGGTGCAATGGCTGCAACGCGTGTAAATTTGTCAACAAAGATAGTTTTCAACTTCGGAGAAAGTACAGTTGTAATGCAGGAAGTTCTCAATAAATTTATACCAAACCTATTACCACTTGGTACTGTAATGCTTTGTTGGTTCCTGTTGAACAAAAAATGGTCACCCGTTAAAATTATCATCGGTTTATTTGTTGGTGGCGCAATTGGTTCAATCTTAGGCATATTCTAATAAAGTTTTAAAACTATAAAAGGGGTGTTCAATTTGGCAAACAAGAAACACAGACTCAACAGAATATTTAAAGAAGATAAGCGTACTTTTATTGTAGCAGTAGATCATGGCAATTCTTTCAATGTACTCCCAGAAATGAAGAATCCGGATAAAGTCATTCGGGAACTGGCTATTGGCGGTGCTGACGCCTTCCTAAGTACAGCGGGATTACTTGAACGCTTTACTGACTCGTTCATGGGCAAGGGAACCATTCTTCGCCTGGATGGTGCAATGTCAATGCTCGGCTACCACGATAAACCGCTCGACACTGTTATGTCGATTGAAGACGCTCTGAGACTGGGAGCTGATTCTGTTATATGTATGGGTTTTCCAGGTTCAAAGTGGGAAGATGTCTATTTAAAAAACCTCGCAGAAAATATTTCTCAATGTAATAAGTGGGGCGTTCCACTTGTTGCAGAAATGCTGCCACGTGGTTTTGAAGGCGGCGAAGATGCAAGAACACCTGAAAATGTGACTCTAGCATGTCGTCAGGGTGCCGAGATGGGTGCAGACGTTATCAAGACCGTTTATACCGGTGATCAGAAGAGCTTCAAAGAGCTTGTTGACAGTACATATGTGCCTGTTGTTATTTTAGGCGGCGGTAAGATTGTTGAGGAAAAGAAACTGCTTACAGATATTCGAGAGTCACTAGATGTTGGTGGTGCTGGTGTTGCAATGGGGCGTAATATTTGGAAATACCCTGAGCCAGCAAGGTTGGCCTCTGCAATAGCGAAGGTTATTCATGAAGATGCCAGTGTCGAAGTGGCACTTAAGGAATTGAACAAAAAGTTCTAGGAGGAGTAGCTATGGCTGATAAATATAAGGTTTCAATTATTTCAGAAGTAAATAAAATTGCATATGTTGAAAGAGATATTCCTGAACCCGCTGAAGATCAGGTCCTGGTAAAAGTTGATGCTTGTGCAATTTGTACACTAGAGCAGCGCGTTTATTCAGGTAAAATGAAGTTCAAATTGCCATATGCCGGAGGTCACGAGGTTTCTGGTCATATTCAAAAGGTTGGTGGAAAGGTCAAACATTTATCGGATGGTGATAATGTAGCTGTGAGATTGTTGACATCCTGCGGTGAATGTTACTACTGCAGAAATGGTTATGACAATCAATGTGTTGACTCATTCAAGACATCAATTCACGAAGGCGTTCCAGGTGGCGGTGGATTGTCTGAGTACATGCTGGTCAGCGCAAGAGCAGTTTATAAGGTGGATGACAGTTTAGATCCGACTCATACAGCGTTGACAGAGCCACTCGCATGTTGTGTTCACAGTGTTAATCGTGGAGATATTCAGTTCGGTGACACTGTTGCTGTTGTGGGTGTTGGAATTATGGGTGCATTCCATATCATGTTGGCAAAATTGAAAGGCGCAAAAGTTATCGCTTGTGAAGTCAGTGAGGAGCGGTTGAAGATCGCTAAAGAATGCGGTGCCGATGTTTTGATTAACACTGCAAAAGTTGATGCTGTGGAAGCGGTCAAGGAACATACAGCTTTAATGGGTGCTGATGTGGTATTCAATACAGTTGCAATCAGTGAAGTTGCTCGCCAATCCACTGAAATGGTTGCAAAACTTGGTCGCGTTGTGCTGTATAGTTCATTCCATCCTGACAAGCCACTTGACCTTAGTCCTAATCAAATTCATTACTCAGAGTCTATCATTACAGGATCGGTTAATCCAGGTATTAAAGATTTCTTGCAAGCCACGAAACTTCTTTCGGCTAGAATCATTGATCCATCTCCATTCATTACAGAAGTTGTATCTTTTGATCAGATTGAAGCAGGGATGGGTAAAGCGCTTGATCCAATGAGCTTTAGAGTTATTATCAGCATGCAAGACGATGCCAATGAAAGTGTTTCTGTTGCAATTGGATAATACGTAGGACTTTAACTTATACAAAACTATAAAGCGAAGAGGTAATCTTCCTCTTCGCTTTATAGACAATTGTAATGAAAACGATGGGAGGATTTTCTATGGCAGTACAGCATTTGGTAACTTTAAACAATCCGTCAGGTTTGCATGCACGACCAGCAAGTCTGTTTGCAAAAGAAGCGGTGAAATTCAAATCACATATCAAGGTTATCAAGGATGACTGCGAGTACAATGCTAGAAGTATCATTGGGATTTTGAGTATGGGCGCAGCGAATGGAGATCAATTGACGATCGTTGCTGAAGGTATTGATGAGAAAGAGGCAGTAGAGGCGCTCAGAGCTCTTGTTGACAATAAGTTTGGAGAATAGGCGGTGAACAGAGTGAGGGGAATTGGTGTTTCGCCAGGCATTGCGATTGGTAAAGTTTTGAAAAGAGAAGAACAGTCTTTAACGATTGAACGAAAACATATTGATGATACTGTCTTAGAGCTGGAACGTTTTGCAACTGCTAGAGCAGCAAGTGTCGAGGAAATTGGTATATTGTACGATCACGCTATTGAGAATATCGGCCTAGAAGAGGCTCAAATTTTTGAAGCACATAAGATGATGATTGATGATCCAGAGTATATTGAAGCAATAGAATTACAAATTGAAAATGAAAATAGAAACGCAGAATGGGCCGTCAAGGAAGTGACGGACGAACTCATTCAGCTGTTTGAAAATATGGATAACAAATATATGCGAGAACGTGCGGCGGATTTAAGGGATGTTTCCAGTCGGATGATTAAAGAGATACTTGGAGTAGAAATCAAGACTTTTTCAAATCTAAAAGAGTCTGTCATTATTGTTGAACACGATTTGACACCTTCAGATACGGCGCAAATGGATAGATCAAATGTACTCGGTTTTATTACTGAAATAGGTGGACGAACATCCCATTCAGCAATTATGGCGAGAACACTGGAAATTCCTGCAGTTGTGGGTGTTGCAGGAATAACGGATGCTGTTAGAACCGGCGATGTGGTTGTGTTTGACGGAGATCGCGGTTGCCTTCACATCAATCCTGATCATGATGTACTCAAGTGGTACGAAAATGAAAAAGCACTGTATGAGGAATCACAAAACCAAATGCGAACCATGATTGGTAAGGAAAGCATTTCAAAGGACGGTATACAAGTTGAGTTGGCAGCTAACATTGGGACGCCAGAAGATGTAAATGGAGTTTTAAGAAATGACGCTGAAGGCATCGGTTTATATAGAACCGAGTTTCTCTATATGGGTCGTGATCAACTGCCTTCAGAAGAAGAGCAATTTAAGTCTTACAGTGAAGTGGCACTTCGGATGAATAATAAACCGGTAGTTATACGAACTCTAGATATTGGAGGCGATAAAGAACTGTCGTACATGGAACTGGCAAAAGAAATGAATCCGTTTCTTGGATATCGTGCAATTCGCATATGTCTTGACCGGATAGACATTTTCAGAACGCAACTGAGAGCACTTCTTCGTGCAAGTGCATTTGGGAATATTAAAATTATGTTTCCAATGATATCTTGTGTGGAAGAGTTGCGAAAAGCCAAACAGATTCTTGAAGATGTCATGGAAGAACTGAGAGATGCAAAGATAGACTTTGACGAAACTATAGAAGTGGGTATTATGATCGAGATTCCGGCAGCAGCAATTATTTCCGATTTACTCGCAGAAGAAGTGGATTTCTTCAGTATTGGAACGAATGATCTTATTCAGTACACGACAGCCGTTGACCGTATGAACAGTCAAATCTCAGAACTTTATACACCTTATCATCCAGCGCTGCTTCGGTTGGTCAAGATGGTTATAGAAAATGGTCGAGAGGCTGGTATTTGGGTGGGCATGTGTGGAGAAGTTGCTGGAAATCCAAAGCTTATTCCCATATTGCTGGGCATGGGACTGAATGAATTCAGCATGAGCCCAATTGCAATCTTGAAAGCAAGATCGATTATTACCTCTCTTTCTTGTGAGGAAATGCGTTTGCATGCTGAACGTGTTATCAATATGGCTACTGCCAGTGAAGTTGAAGCATATCTGGATGAAAAGATCAAAATAACCATATAAACATAAACAAATAGATGTAAAAAGAAGGCTCTCTGGTGAATAGAGAGCTTTCTTTTTATATCTGTAACATTGTCAGAGCGGTGACTCCCGAAAATTGGGAGTTTTTTAGCAGAAGAAAATGGTATATAATGTCTGAAGGGGTGAAGTCATGGATTCTAAAATGCCAGAAAAATGGAGTAAAAATTGGATTTTATATTACTTAAAAACAACACTTATAAGTATTGGAGTAGGTCTTATATTGGCA
>Ga0070725_10000362_pt1 | contig 32721 bp, 28 predicted proteins | sample tdDd002_FD_69781 | JGI IMG/M metagenome (GOLD analysis project Ga0070725, IMG submission 69781) | Marine sediment microbial communities from the Atlantic coast under amendment with organic carbon and nitrate - tdDd00.2 | ecosystem: Environmental > Aquatic > Marine > Coastal > Sediment | place... | reverse complement strand
TTGATCAAAAACAGATACCTCTGGCTTCCAGCCAACCAGTAAGATGGCTTTATGTTCATAAGAAATATCATTGTAAGCCCCTGATGTTACAAGATCATATCTTCCTTGATCTTTAGGTCGTTTTCCGAATGGAAGCGCCAGCGTGCTCACTGTATAATCCTCAAGTCTTGATTCGATCTCTTGAATGTTCTTTCCGAGAGCCCTTTGAATGCCTGCTGCATCTTGCTCTGTTAAGTCTTCGTGACCATAACTGTGGTTTCCGACTTCAAAACCGTTGTCTACAAGCCAATTGACTTTATAGTCTACGTATTCCTTTTGACCAAATGGCGTTCCACCGTTTAGGAAGAAGCTTCCACGAAGTGCCCAGTCCGGGTGTTTTTCATTAAATGCTACAATTATTCCAAGTGCAGAATCTGGATCAATCGTCAATTGTCCGTCTTCTTCAATAATATTAAAGTTGGATTTATTGCCGTCATCAAATGTTATAACCATCGGTGTCAGACCTGCTGGCGTGTCAATATTACCACTCACATAATCCGACAAGTTAACGGGTCTGAAGCCCATTTCATAGTACTTTTCCAAGTCTTGTCTAAAGGATTCCGGCGTACGTGTATAAGCCGAGTTTTTCGTGCCAAGGCCGTGATACATTACGACCATAACTTCTCCAAGCTCATTGGGTTGTACAACTTGCAGGTCAATCCCAGTGTTTTCATTACCAGCCGGTGCACTAGTTGCTACTTCTTCTGTAGTTTCTTCTATAGTTTCTTCTGTAGATTCTTCTGTCGCCACTTCTGTAGTTTCCGCCTCTGCTGTTTCAATGGCTTCCGCCACAACTTCTTCTGGAACATCAGTTGTCTCATCAGTTTGCTCAGTACCAGCTGCTTCAACAGTTTCTATAACTTGTGTATCATCATTTTTGTTGTTCTCTATTGTATCAGTTCCCGGTGTGCAACCTGTCACCATAAGTGATAATGCAACCGCTGCTGTAATCATCATTTTATTTGTATGCATGTGTGCCTCCATCTCTCTCCATATATTGCTAACTCATTGTACACTGCCACAATTCACTTTGGAAGCTTATTGCATATTTGTTACCGTATTTTCACTTATCATATGGTATACTGTTATTGTTTCAGACTAAAGGAGTGAACCGCATTGTTTACCAATAACACAGACCGCGAAGTACGCGATAAACTGACTCTCATATACATCATGGCTCGATTCAATGTGCCACTAAGTTATCAACAGCTTACAGAGTTCGTTATGGGACTTGAGCTTATAAATTATTTCACGATGCTTCAGTATCTAACAGAGATGAAAGAAACTGGACTCATCGAAGAAAATCAGATTGAAGATGAAGCGCTTATTATGGTGACAAAAGATGGTCACCGTACGTTAAGTATGTTTACAGAGCGTATTAGTGCCACATCTGCAGAGACTATCGAAGCAGCCATTGAACTCACAAAGTCAAAAATGGCAAAAGAACGTCAGATACGTGCTCATTTCAAACGTGTCAGTGATAACGAATTCTCTGTACGCCTTGAAATGCTTGAGGGCGACAATCATCTCATGAACCTTCAATTTTTAGTTTTCACACAAGAGCGTGCTAAAATGCTCTGTGAATCCTGGAAGACAAATGCACCCAACTTATATGGGGAATTAATTCATCAGATTGTAAAGGAATAAAGTCTGTCAACAAACTAAATTTTACACAAAAACAAGAGCGTCCTCATTATTTTGAGGACGCTCTTTTATCTTTTTTATTTCTACATTTTTTTCGAAGTTATAGCAGATTTAAATGCTTCAAGAGTGGTATCTTTCACCATTTCCTCATCGACCATCCCATATCTGTATTCATTATAAATACGTGTTAACTCTGGTGGGTCAGCTTTTTTACCACGCTTGGATTCATCAAGCCTTAGTATCTCATTTGGTGTTAAATCAGCTGAAACTGAAACTCCCTTATTTGAAATATATTGCAAATAGGTTTTATAGATCAATCTTATTGGAGGGAGATTTTCAGAATCTCGACCTAATAAGCCATTGATCTTTTTACTTATACCATCTACCTTATCTTTTAATAACGCCTTCAAATACTGACCTGTCAGAAGTGTTTCTCTCACCTCGTCCGTTTCAAGCATTTCAGGGTTCTTCTTATTTCGCTCCAGTCGCTTGGTTAAGTAATACATAAGCACAATGAGTCCGAGAATCACAATGATAATAGCACCCCACTCAATATATTGGTCCCACGGGGTATCTGTACTCACTGGAAACTCTTCTCGTAAATCTTCACGCATTTTGTCCACTGATTCTGCTATTACTGTAGGTACTCCTGATTCTGTACCTTGTTTCTTAATTGCTCTAGCACGCACTCGACCTGAAAAGAATCCAATGAGTTGACCAATTGGAATCAGCACAAATCGAAGAATACTCTCTAACCAACCAAGTTCCACTGTAGAAAACATAGAAACTAAGCCAACAATAGCCACTGTAAAAACGAGGATCGTAATTACGTTAAATACCAAGATTCGCCTGCTCACTTGCATTCTGTTTGCAGACTCTTCTTTATACGCCGCTTTTAAATTCATACTAATCAGGATCATAATGGCCGTCATAAAAAATACGACAAAAAAGGGCCGCAGCACTGAAACAATCCACTGAGTTTGTCCAATTCCAACTGTTATGGTAATGAAAATCATCCCCATAGCTGTCTGGAAGAATCGTCTGGAGAAATAGTGTGTGTTGTCATCCTCATGAATAAATTTTATGCCATTCATCCAAACTATAATGAAGTATCCACCCATAATCAATTGCCCTGAAAAGGAATACTCCGGATTAAACCGAGTGCCCATAAACAAAGCCACAACCATGCCGCCTATACCAATAATATTGAATTTAGACCTTCGATCATCATTTAATGATGACAACCACCAATTAACAAGTGCGCTAAGTATAAACAAGAATGCCGTATACTCATATAACCCATTTATCTCAAAGCTCGGATAGAGCGAACGTGCAAGCAAAGCGAACAACAAGAATACGCTTATACTGTCATAGGCAAACTTCAATATGAGATGGGTTATTTTATCAAGCCATTTGTACATGAGCCGCACCCCCATCTATACATTCACACTTCGGATAATGGACCTTAATGCCCCGACTCAGCATATGCAAGCAATCTGATTCTTCCAACAAAGCAATATTTAGATCATATCCATTTGAAGCCAAGTGATTCAACCTCAGTGCCAACTCAGGTGTAATGGACTCTGTTAGAAAGAAAATCGTGTGATGTGGTTCGTATATTCTTTCATATAAATTAAGCATATCTTCAGCTGATATCTTATTGTACTCAGAGAGTTTCGCCAGTAATTCCAACAGAACCAATCGTTGTCCCGGTAGATTATCAGGCAAAATAAGCTGTCCAACTTTCGCAGATTGAACTGCAGCAGTATAACCCATTCCAACAGCGACGCTTTCTTTTGAAGCTTCCTCTACAATGCTTGCAGCCACATTAATAAGGTCTTCATAATGTGCTGACGCACTGTATTTCCAATCAGCTTTGAACTGAACTGTATTAAGCAATATCATAATTGCAGGCTCTGCCTTATGGTCAAAATTTGCCACCATCATTTGACCCGTTCTGGCCGTTGCCTTCCAATCTATTGCGTGGAAAGGTTCACTGTAGCTGTAATCCCTCAGTCCAATTTTCTCAATAGGATCTGGCATTATCCAACGATTTACAGATACTGTGCCATCAGGCTTATTGGGTTCAAAACCAAGGTGATGCAGTGGAAAAACCTTAGGGTAAACAATCAGTTGGTCAGGCACATAGAATATTTTCTCCGCATTCTCTAGACCGAACCAATCCCCCGCTTTTAATTCAACATCGCAAAATGTGTAAAACCCTCGTTTTTCACATGTGACCTCATACGTTTTAGTCAACTTTTGGAATGAAAACAACGATGTTATGGCAATGTGATTATGCTTTAAAAATCCTTTTATACCTTGAAGCTTCTGTCCCTTTATAGTTAAATCGGAAGGATATGTTGCAACCATTCGGAGCCAAGGGAGTGGCAACAATTTATGATTTGAAAGCTCAACTTTAAGAGTGAGTGACTCACCTGCATAAAGTCGCTTCCTATTGAATGTTCTGCTGTATTTTAAGTTTTCTAGTGCATTTTCTTTGAAGTACTTGAGCACGCCATATATTATGACCAGTGCAAGTAGTACCGACATTATTGAACGCATATACTCACCTACAGTTTTTCAGTGGGTACAGGGGCTTCTTTCAATATATGTTCAATAACTTCTGTTGCCTTTCGTCCGGTGATTACGGCATTTGAGTTAAGGATCAGTCTGTGCGCCAAAACTGGGACCGCCATCATTTTTACGTCATCAGGCAATACATAATCCCTGCCTTGAATCGCTGCTGTTGCTTGAACTGCATTAAACAACGCCATCGTTCCACGCGGACTCACTCCAAGCTCAACTTCAGAGTGCGATCTAGTTGCATGAGCGATTAAAATCAAGTATTCCGAAATCTCTTCCGACACTTTAACAACCTCGAATATTTTTTTAGCTTCATCCAGTTCTTCTCTTGTTATAACGGGTTGTAGCTCATCGAGAGGATTCTCTGTTTTGAATCTTTTTAAGATATTCATTTCTTCAGATAAATTGGGATAACCCATAGAGAGCTGCATAAAGAAACGGTCCAGTTGTGCCTCTGGAAGAGGGAATGTGCCTTTTGTCTCAACTGGGTTCTGTGTGGCTATAACAAAGAACGGACGATCAAGTTTATGCGTTTCACCATCAACTGTAATTTGCCTCTCAGCCATGGCTTCAAGTAAACTAGACTGCGTTCTTGGCGTTGCACGATTGATCTCGTCAGCAAGAATTATTTGATTCATAAGAGGCCCCTTTTTAAATCGGAACTCCCCTTCTTTTTGATTATAATAGTTGATGCCCGTTAAGTCGGAAGGCATCAAATCGGGTGTGAACTGAATTCGTGAAAATCCTGCATCCATTGATTTTGATAGAGCTTTTGCAAGTACAGTTTTCCCCGTTCCTGGCACATCCTCGAGTAAAACATGACCATCACATAGAATCCCTATAATCATTTGATCAATAACCGAGTCTTTACCTATGATCACCTTTTGAATGTTGTCTTTAATTTTTTGTCTCAGTGTTTGTACTTTATTCATAGACATAAAAAACGCCTCCTATTCAAATTCAGTTTCAATTTCTCAAGTATTATTATACCGAGAATTGTCTGAATATTGCATAATAGAAAGACGTTTAGTTCTTAATATTTATTCATATATTTCTTTATTTCTATATTTTAACATTCTGCATTCACGTTAGCTGTGAAATACCTAGTAGAAAATTACTTAACCTTATACTTTGTGCTTCAAGAATCCACTGCACATTTTCTATTGTGCATGTTTCGGCATTCATAACACTGTCCATATCATTGAGAAGATCTTTGTAAATACCCTCTAGCTGCTCCAGACTATCCTGTCTAAAATACCTAGAGTAGCCACATACATCCAGCATAATAATACCGTTCTCTACAAAAAATTCGATCAGAGTTTCCCATTCATCTATTTCAGCTTCCGTCTTTAGGAATTGACGCATTTCCAGCTGTCCTTCTGGTGTGATGAGGTTATTTATGAATTCAGAACAGGCCAATGATTCTTTTAGTTTGAGTCCTTGTTTCATAATGTCTTGTGACTTACTTGAGAAAAACTGTTCTTCAAAATATGTATAAAACGTTTTTCGGTCCAATGATACACCCCCATGTTAGAACTTCAAGTATGAGTCCAGTACCATTCCCATACCATTATGTAATATTTTATATTAATTATACTACTTTTTCCAAAACGAGTGAAGTGTTTAAGCCCTCAAAATAATCGGTTGTCAATTAATACATAAAAAACCGCTAAACATATATGTTTAGCGGCTGAATTACAATTGTAATTGTAATTAAGTGATTATCGATTGTCTTTAAACGTACATAAAAACTGATCAAATCCTGTATGACTCATATCTTTCACTTTAAAGCTATGCTTCTTTAAATACGTCATTTCTTTATAGTCTGCATCCATTTCCATAAGAGGAATTCGTGTATAATCAAGAACCATTTTGATCATTTCAAATCCAAGTCTATGTCCTCTTGCTTCTGGAAGAACAGCCAAGTGAAGCAGTTCAAGCTTTGTCTGATCGTATTGTTTAAGACCAATGATTCCAACAGGTTTTTCGTCTTCATAAGCAACATAAAACAAACCTTGTTGTTTTGAATACATGCTCTGCGCTGCACTTTTAATACGACCACCAGTCGCACCTACTATTGCAATTGCAAAGATTTCCTTAATAGCATCATTTTCGTAAATTTCCTTGTAATTCTCAAGTTTAATTAATTTCACATTATCCTCCATATGGATCATAGGTCGTATGCCTATATCTATTCTAAACGCTCTTAAACACGTCTATAAGTCTGACTGTAATAACTTAAATAATTCCAGGAATTCTCTTTCTGTTTCATCCATCATCTTAAAAGACAGATCATAGGTGCCCACCAATTCTAAGTCATTATAGTTGTGTGTGTCAAGCAGTTCTGAAAGTTCATAACGTAATATGGCATCATCCACAAATTTTACTTGTGCATGTTCTTCCTCTGATAAGTCATCAAGGTTATACACCTTAAAAATTAAGCTTTGCAGCATATCTTCCATTTCAAGATAAACATCCAGCAATTTTTTAACAGGACGTGTTATATCTGAAATATAAGCTTCAGAAGCATCATGAAGCAAACAAGCCAATTGAACTTTCGAATTAAAACCCCTCAGTTTCGCCTCTTGAGCGCAATATATGCTGTGTTGCCCTACACTATAAAAGTGTTTAACGTGACCATTGCCTCGGCACATCAACGAAAGTGCATGAGCAATATCTTCAATCTTAACCTCATCCTCTCTCGGATCAATGGGCCAAAACTGTCCTTTGCTATAAGTGCTAATAAATGTTCCTTTTCTCATAATCTATACTCCTTTCTCAAGTCGCACGATCTTTTTATATCACAGTCTTTTTTCTTTTTATACAATTAAAAATCCTGCTTACTAAAGAAAATACGTACAACGTACCCTCTTCGTAAGCAGGAATTATCGGTTCCTGGTAGAAACCCCCAAACCATATTAATGGGGTTATACGAAGTTAAACTTACCCTGATTCATCTGGGTCTTACTCTAAGTATACCGAACCTTATAAATAGAGTCTATAACATTTAAAACTTTCCAACTTTATCTGGATTGATTCTGAATCCCTTATCATTCACCGCTCTCTGAACGGCTAAAATTCCATCTAAATGATCATATTCATGTTGGAAGAGCTCAGCCAAGTCGCCTTCAAATTCTAACTCTTTGTCATTCCATTCAAGATCTTTAAATTTCACAAGAATTTTTTTATACCGCTTCACGCGAACTTCAAATCCCGGAAAACTCATACAGTCATCCCAAAGTTCAAACATGTCCTCACCCACTGGTTCCATTTGAGGATTAATGAAAGGAATGATCTTGTCATCAAATTTCATAAACACAATTCGGTACGCCTCATCAATTTGCGGTGCAGCAATGGCTCTGCCATATCCGTAGCGTGCTTTGAAGTCATCTATAGTATCATTTAAGTCAACCACTACTTGCTTTGCAACTGCAAGTTTGTCTTGTGTGACTGCCTCAGATATCTTATATAAGTTTTCGTTGCCCAAAAGTAATATCTCTCGCTTTGACATTATTGCCTCCATCTCGTATTTCTAGTAATTGGTTGTGTCTAAAATCTGGTTTTGTAAAATCTGATTTTGTATAATCTCTTCATCTAATAATATCAGAAATATGAACAATTCACTGAATATTCGATTTCAATTCGGGTTTTATATTTCTTCTCCCTTGTCCAAGATAAGAATCTGTGATAATATTTTTACAAGGTCACACATGCGCGTTCGGACTTTAGTGCCAAATTCGCTCGACCCACAATTTTATATAATCTAAGAAATTTGCCTTTAATTATGCTCATTTCTTAATCTGACAAGATTTAAAGAGAAATAACTTTTCTTCAACTTTACTAAGGTCAGCTTCGGAAGTACTATTCCGACGCTGGCCTTTTATTTTTTGTTTTACTAATTTCATATTCCAATCACTTTTCAAGGCTTCAAACGGCTTAAGCCGTAATAAGATCATCCTCTATTTCGCGCAGGGGGCGCATAGATCAAGATGATCCATATAGTGAAAAGATAGGAGAGAAATCATGAAAGACACAAAGCAGGGTTCTATTTATGAACTGAATGGTAAACCGCCACTAGGCGTTGCTATTCCTCTCGGTATGCAGCATGTTCTCGCAATGTTTACCGGAAACATCGCTCCAATCATCATCCTTTGTAATGTACTTGGTTTACCCGCAGAACAAAAAGCATTTATGATTCAATGCGGTATGGTCGTCGCAGGTCTAGTAACATTCGTACAGCTTTACCCAGTCGGGCGCGTCGGTGCAGGTCTTCCTCTCGTTATGGGCACAAGCTTCGCATTTGTTCCAACAGCGATCGCAGTTGGTGGAGCTTATGGACTCCCAGGTATACTCGGTGCTTCCATGGTTGGTAGTCTCTCTGAAATTTTAATGGGTTTCTTCTTAAAACCACTTAGAAAATTCTTCCCGCCACTAGTAACTGGTACAGTGCTTGTTGCAATCGGTCTATCACTTCTACCTGTCGGCGTTAAGTACTTCGCTGGTGGTGTTGGTGCTCCGGACTTTGGCTCACCACAAAACTTAGCACTTGGATTTTTCGTTCTTATTACTATTATTTTGCTACAGAGATTCGGTAAAGGTATGATGAGCATTGCAGCTATTCTAATCGCACTTATTCTTGGTTACATCATTGCTATTCCGCTTGGTAAAGTTGACTTTACAAACGTGGCAAATGCAGGTTGGTTCAGTGTCCCAATGCCTCTGAAATACGGTATTGAATTCCACTTAGACGCCATCTTAAAGTTTGCAGCTGTATATTTGGTTGTTGGTCTTGAAACACTTGGAAACATTTCTGGTATTACACTAAGTGGCCTGAACAGAGAAGCCACTGACCGCGAGATGTCTGGTGCAGTTATTGCAGACGGCGTTGGTAGTGCCTTTGCTGCCTTCTTCAACGTTCTTCCAAATACAGCATACGGTCAAAATGCAGGTATCGTAGCTATGACAGGCGTTGTGAATCGTTTCAGTGTTGCAACAGGTGCCATTTTCCTAATCGCAGCTGGTCTGGTTCCTAAATTTGGTGCCATTTGTGCAGCTATGCCTCCAAGTGTTCTTGGCGGTGCTGTTCTTGTCGTATTCTCAATGATCACAGTAAGTGGTATTCGTATGATCGCAAAAGCTGGTCTGGACAATAGAAATGGTACAATTTTAGCAATTTCTCTTGGTCTTGGTTTAGGCTTCGCTTCTGTACCTGCTGCAATCGAACAAATGCCAAGCGTTATGAATCATTTCTTCGCTGACTCAGTTGTTGCTTCTGGTATTTTAGCACTTGTACTTAATGTTGTATTCCCTCAAACTGAAGAAAATGCTTCTGTAACTGAAGAAGAAGCCGCTTAGACAAATAAAAAGGAGCGAACATCATGCTATCTTTCAACACCTATCATAGGCCAAAATCCATCGAAGAAGCCTTTACACTTCTAAGTGATCACAAAAGATCACAACTTCTTGGTGGTGGCGCATTTTTAAGAATGGGACAAAGAAAACTAACAGACGTTATTGATTTGTCAGATTTAGATCTGGATTACATTAAAGAATCAGTCGAAGCCTATACCATTGGCGCGATGACAAACTTTCACACTCTAGAAACCTCAGAAGTTTTATCACCAAAGCTGAGTGCATACTTTAAAGAAGCTCTTGGCCAAATCGTTGGTATCCAACTCCGAAGCATGGTCACTCTAGGTGGAACGGTTTATAGCAGATACGGTTTTTCTGATCTTAACACTGCGTTACTCGCACTTGGTGGGCATGTAAAGTTGTATAAACAAGGTCGAGTGAGTATGGAATCGTTCTTTAGCTCAGATAGACCAAAGCGTGATGTTCTAACTTCTATTGAACTTCCTAAGGTTATTGAATACGGGACATTCAAGTCAGCCCGACTCTCAACCGCTGATTATGCACTTCTTAACATGGCTGTTGTCCGTACAAATTCAGCAATGGAAAACGGTAGCAAGTGGCGTATTTCGGTCGGAGCACGACCTCATGGCGCAATACTTGCACATGAGACAATGGCTTTTTTAAATGAAAATGATCTAAACCACGCAAACGTATCAAAAGCTTCTGAAATTCTAATGTCAGAAATCAATTTTGGAACAAATAGATTAGCAAGTTCCGAGTACAGACGTGCCGTTGCCGGCGGACTGCTAAAACAGACCTTATTGGAGGTGATGTCAGATGAAAATTAAGTTCACTTTAAACGGAGAAAAAATCGAAGCCGATATCAATCCAGACGCCTACCTCATCGATGTGCTGAGAGACCACGACTGTCTTGGTGTTAAAAAAGGCTGTGATACAGGTACTTGTGGCGCTTGCACCATTCATATGAATGGTAAACCGGCCCTCGCCTGTGTTGTTCTTGCAGCAAGAGCGGATGGTTCTGATGTTATCACCATCGAAGGTGTCCGTGAGGATGCGAAACGTATTGGCAAATATCTCGTTGCAGAAGGTGTTGAACAATGTGGCTACTGTAGTCCCGGAACCATTATGAGCATCTTGTACTTGGAGAAATGTGTTGAAAATCCAACTGATGAAGAAATCCTTTACTACCTCAACGGAAATCTATGTAGATGTTCTGGTTATGTAGGACAACTTCGTGCGATTCGAGCATATATGGAGGCGAAAAATAATGAAGTATGTGCGTAATTCCCACCCTAAAAAAGACGGCATGCAACTTGTTCAAGGCTTCCCCGTCTATACCGATGACCTCGCTCCAAAAAACGCGCTCATTGTTAAGGTCCTTAGAAGCCCTCATGCCTTTGCACGAATTAAAAACATTAAAACTGATTCAGCTAAAAAAATTCCCGGCGTGGTTTGTGTACTCACTTGGAAAGACGTTCCTAGAGTCCCTTTCACTCGCGCTGGACAATGTTACCCTGAGCTTTCAGCTTACGATAAGTTCATCTTAGATGAATATGTACGTCACGTTGGTGATGATGTGGCCATCGTCGCTGCAAAAGATGAAAAGACAGCTGATAAAGCCCTTCGACTGCTTCGTGTTGACTATGAAATTCTTGACCCTATTTTAGATATGGAGCAAGCTGTCGATCACAACACAGTCGTTCATTCAGAAAAGGAACTCTTCACCCACATTAATGTTGGATGTGACGCAAAAAGAAATATTGCCTGTGAGATCAACCTTGGACTTGGTGATTTAGATCTGGCACTCAAAAACTCGGACCATGTTTTTAAGGCCAGATACAATACTCAAGGCCAAGCTCAGGCCATGCTTGAGTCTCATAGATCTTACAGCTACCTTGACCAAAACGGACGTCTAAACGTGGTCTCATCAACACAAATTCCATACCACACTAGACGAACCTTAGCACGTGCTCTTGAAATGCCTCGTCACCAAATTCGTGTTATTAAACCCCGCGTCGGCGGTGGATTTGGTGCCAAACAGACAGCACACTCAGAATTCTACCCTGCACTCGTCACCAAACTTACAGGAAAACCTGCCAAGATCATTTACTCACGTCAAGATGTATTCCGCGGAACATCATCTCGACATAAAATGCGTTTTGACATCACGCTTGGTATGAACAAAGATGGTCGAATGACTGCCATTAACATAGAAGGCCTCTCAGACACAGGCGCTTACGGAGAACATGCTCAGACCACTTTTGGAGCGGCTGGAAAAAAAGTTCTGACACTCTATAATAAGGTTGATGCCTGTCGATTCTCAGGTCGAGCGGTTTACTCCAACAACGTTCCTGGTGGTGCACTTCGTGGATTCGGCGTGACTCAAGGTACGTTTGCACTGGAGTCTGCAATCAATGAAGCATCTCGTGAATTGGGCCTTGATCCTATTAAAGTTCGAGAAATGAATATGATCAAAAAGGGCGAAACCACGCCTCTGATCAATATGTTCACAAAAGACGCTGGACCAGAACCTATCCCAATGGATTCATGTCTGCTTGAAACCTGTCTCGAAGATGGAATTAAGCATTTCGATTGGGAAGGTAAGCTGCAAAAGCACGCACAAGCGGATAAGTCTTCTCACCTTAAATACGGACTTGGAATGGCCATTGCACAACAAGGCTCTGGACTTCCTAATATTGATATGGCCAGTGCAACGATCAGGTTGAATGATGATGGTTTCTTCACACTACTCACAGGTTCAACCGATATTGGTACAGGCTCAGATACAGCCATGGCACAAATCGCATCAGAGATTCTTCAAGTGCCTCTGGAACGTGTTGTTGTTCATGCAGCCGACACTGACACCACTCCATTTGACAGTGGCGCCTATGCTTCTAGTACAACTTACACAACAGGAAATGCCGTGATTGATGCAGCTGAAAAAATGATTGACTCAATTTATGAGACAGCTGCGAAGTTCTATAACGTTAGTAAAGAAGACATTCATTACGAGAATGGTCAAATCTTCTGTAAAAGCTTAAATGAAGAGATCAGTCTTGAATTGTTCTCAAATAAAATAATCTATAACACTCAGCATGTGCAGTTATCTGTGACTGGTTCGTTTGTTCCAAAGAAATCAGCACCTCCGTATATGGCAGGCTTCGCTGAAGTCTGTGTGAATACTTTGACTGGTGAAGTCAAAGTCACAGATTTTGTAGGCGTGGTTGATTGCGGAACGCCGATTAATCCCAATCTTGCCAAAATACAAGCTGAAGGTGGAATTTCTCAAGGTATTGGTTTTGCTCTTATTGAAGAAGTTAAAGTTTCAGGCAAAGGCGTACTCCAAACCGATAACTTTATGACCTATAAAATTCCTGCACGTCGAGATATTCCTAATATAAGAGTCTTTCTCGCAGATGGACATGATGAAACTGGCCCATTCGGTGCTAAAAGTATCGGAGAAGTCGTTATTAATACTGTTGCACCTGCAATCACTGAAGCCATTGAAAATGCATGTGGCGTAAGAATACGAGACTTACCTGCAACACCAGAAAAAATATTGCTCGCTTCCCTTGAAGGCGTCCGAGTCAACAAGGAGAATATAGAGACCAGCAGTCCCTGTTAAAAAATAACTGCTGGACTATAGAAATGGACGTGTTCCAGGTACCCCCAGAACACGCCCATTTTTTTATGTTTGTGACATTCTAAAGAATCAAATAACACTTATGGATGTTATAATTGATATTGAACTGGAGTTAAAAGGGAGGCGAAGTCTAAGATGATGTTTAAACCAAACAAAAAAATTATATACCGAATACTTTCATCTCTTCGATGCCTCATAATAACTATGATGATTGCAGCACTTCTACTTACGTCTGCAACCACATTTGCTTTTGCAGACAATAACAGTGCCATTCCTGACAACGTGACACTGCAACTACGCTGGGAACACCAATTTCAGTTTGCTGGATATTATGCCGCACTCTGGGAAGGCTACTACGATGAAGCTGGCCTAAATGTCGATATAAGACCAGGCATTGATGAACATGGGAACGTCATTATTGTTCCTGATGCCATCAATAATGGCGATGCAGATTTTGGTGTTGGTGGTGTTGACATACTGCTTGCCCTTAATGAAGGACAGGATCTACGCATTATTTCTACAATATTTCAGCGTTCACCTGTGGCATTCTATTTACTCCCTGAAACAAGATTTAACTCAACTTATGACTTTACGAAGCTCAACGTAGCAAGACGCGAGCATGATCTTCTTGATATAGAGCTACAAGCAATGCTTATAGATGAGGGTATAAACCCATCCAAAGTACACCCACTCCCGAAGGATATTGTTCTTTCATTTGATGATCTGAGAAACGGTACTTATGACGTCATTCCAGGTTATCTTGACACAATAGCTTATCAAGCTCATTTACAAGGATTTGAACTCGATAAAATACAGCCTATTGAATACGGCGTGGACTTTTATGGAGACAGCATTTTCACTTCAGGAAAGTTGGCTGAGAGCAGACCTCAAATGGTAGAACGCTTTAGACTTGCAACTCTAAAAGGCTGGGCATATGCTTTGGACAATCCAGAAGAAATGGCGCAGCGTATTGCTGATCATTTCTATAAAGACTCGCGAAATTACTTGGAGTTTGTCGATTTTAATAAGTTCCAAGCTGGGAAAGTCACTGAATTAACACTGTATCCTGTTGTTGAAATCGGAAATATGAATCCATACAGATGGACAAATATGATTGACTATCTAACTGTGCTTGAACTTATTGATAGCCCTATTGATACAACCACAATTCTTTTTGATTACGGTCGTATTCAACAAGAGAAATCAGCACTCCACATACGCTTATATCAAAGTCTTCTGGTCATTCTGGCTGTAGCCTCACTTTTTGGTTACATCTGGTATATGAAAAGACAGAACTTTAAACTTCAAAGTGAAGTTAAATTTAGAAAAGAAACAGAACAACGCATTAGTTTAAGCCACGAGAGATACCAACGGATGTTTAATAGCTCCTTCTTGGGCATAACCGTTACAGATATTAACGGCAACTTACTTCGCGCCAATGACAAATGGGCTGACATGACGGGATACAACCACGATGAATTGGTAAACATGAGCATTTTCGATATATTATCCCCTTCAAGCAAGGAATCTGGTAAACAATTGTTCAAACAACTTAGGGACAATGAAGTACAGGAAATCGACTTGGAAAGACTCTATAGACGAAGTGACCAAACTGAATTCTGGGGCCAACTTTATATGACCGCTATAAGAGACCCCGAAACAAAAGCAACCAACTTCCTCGGCATGGTGCATGATATTACTGAAAAGAAAATGCAACGTGAAGCTGCTGAACGTGCCGAAGCTATGGTTATTTACCAGGCACGGCAAGCCGCAATGGGTGAAATGGTCGGCAATATTGCGCACCAATGGCGTCAACCCCTCAATAATTTAGGCCTGATTTTAACGAACATTGAAGATGCCTACAGATTTGAGGATCTCGATGACAGACTCATGTTTGATTCTTCGCGCAGAGCTAAAAACTTGATAAAGCAAATGTCTGAAACCATTGATGACTTCCAAGACTTCTTAAATCCAAGTCTGGACTCTGAATCCTTTGATCTTGATGATATGATCGATGGCGTGATTGAACTTGTACAAGATAGTCTCAACTTCAATATGATAGAAATCAATAGAGTTGGACGCCTTAACGCTATTGTCACAGGACAAAAAAACCAACTTTCTCAAGCTATATTTAACATCATTAACAACGCTGTGGATGCCATAAAATCTTCTCAAACAGAGAATCGTGAGCTCGTTATATCCACTGAAATTCAGAAACTGGAGTCAAACGATTATATTGTCTTAATAGAAATCACGGATCATGCAGGCGGCGTACCAGAAGATGTTCTTGAGAAGGTCTTTGAACCCTACTTCACCACAAAACCTAAAGATGAAGGCACAGGCCTTGGTCTCTATATTACCAAGTCAATTATTGAAAACAGCTTTGATGGAAGCATTGAGTTATCCCTAACAGATACAGGAACTCGATTTGCAATAAAAATACCCCTTGGAAGGTGATTTTAATGTCTGATACAAATGCACTCAGTTTACTCACAATTCTATATGTTGAGGATGAAGACCTGACACGTGATGAACTTAGCCGATTTTTAAAGCGCCGCGTCTCTCATCTTGAAACAGCCAGAAATGGACTAGAAGCGCTCACACTGTTCGAAAAACACACCCCAGATGTTCTTATAACCGATTTAAGAATGCCGGATATGGACGGCCTTGAACTAACAGGGCGCATACGCGATCTGGGATTTGACACGCCGATTATTATTACATCTGCTCTTTCAGATTCAGAAACAATACTGACCGCTGTCGACCGTGGAATCGTCAAGTACATTGTTAAACCAATAGATGCTGAGGAACTCGAAACAGCTCTTTATTCAGTGGCTGAAGACATACTCTCCAGACGCCATAAGTTTGTTGCGGATCGTAGGATTCTTTCGGCCGATGACCGTCAACAAATCGAAAAATTATTATCAAGAGACATCTCCGCTCTACTCAAAAAATCAACTGGAAAAGGCCCTCGAAAATTGCGCGTGAAAATTTCAATAGAAAGTGTTCAAATCATAGTTGAAGGTATGTTAACGCCAATGGAACAGACCCTCCTTCGAGGTGCGCAGTCTCCAGAAGCACTTGCTATGAACCGAGAACTCCTTTATAAAACATTGGAATCTGAAATTCACGATATGTTTACCAAACACACAGGATGCGGCATACATATGAGTCAGTACGCTGGCCGTATTCGTGAAGATAAAGAAGAAATATACTTAACATTCAAAAGACGCTAAAGTGGATTTCCACTTTAGCGTCTTTTTATATTGTTATACTGAATTACGTTTTTTTACTTTCTTTTTTACTTTCTAAGGAAGGGTGGCTCCTTGAAAGTTTTCTATTTTTGATTTAAAATGGAACTATCATTATTTTATGAAGCTCTTGTTTGAGCGGAGTCTGCATTTGCAGGCTCATTTTTTTGTACAGAATTTTCATATGCTGTTCTTAATTTAATTGTGACGTATCCATAGAATAGGCCAAGTGCACAATAAATAATTTCTGTTGTGGCAGCACCAGTAAACGTTGCTCCAGGAACGTAAGACATAAAGCCAAAGAATACACCTGCACCAACAAATACTGATGGAACAAAGTCAGCCCATGGCACACGTTCGAGTGCAATAACTGGGATCACTATAGCGAAGACCGCCACTGGGAATCCAAAGAAGCCTAAAGACGGCATCAAAGTTGCACCTAATGTCATAATTAAAATGGATGCAATAATACCATTGGCGTAACCAATGAACGTCTTAATACCGCCCTCAACGTTACATCCCGCCATAAAATACATCGCCCATGCTTGGAATGCGATCCATCCAAAACCTGCATTGCCCGCTGGTGGTACAAGTGGTGCGAGTACTTGATCTACGATTTGAATCGTAAATGCCAAGAATGCAACCATCACCGGTATCCATATGAACTTACTAAATTTCACGTGTTACTCCCCCTTTTCACTTATGTAATACTCATAAGCCTCCTGAGCAGTTGCTCCGCCATGAACAATCATGCGTACTGCTTTAATCATAGCCACAGGGTTTTCTGCTTGGAATACATTTCGTCCCATATCAACACCAGCAGCACCTTTTGAAATCGCATTAAAAGTCAATTCTAAAGCATCTTTCTCAGGAATCTTTTTCCCGCCAGCCACCACAATTGGAACTGGACAAGCTGCGACAATTTTTTCAAAATCTTCACAGTAGTACGTCTTAATAATATGTGCACCCATTTCTGCCACAAGGCGTGTAGCTGTCAGGAAAAATTGAGGTGTTCTCGCCATTTCTTTCCCTACACCAACAACACCCAGTACAGGAATTCCGTAACGATTACCGATATTTACAGCCTGTGACAGGTTCTCAATCGTACGACATTCATTTTCAGAACCCACGTACACTTGAACAGCTAAACATGATGCATTCATGCGAATGGCGTCTTCTGCGTCAACAGCCAACACTTCTTTTGTGATGTCATCTCTCAGCACAGAACTACCTGATGAACAGCGTAGTGCAACTGCTTTTTTCGTTGAAGGCTCAATACAAGTCCTAAGACCTCCACGTGTTGCCATCAGCACGTCAGCATGTTCTGCCAGTGGTGGTATGGTTACATCAAGCCGTTCAAGACCACTTGTCGCGCCCATAATATATCCATGATCAAAAGCCAACATGATTGTTCTTCCTGTATCAGGATTAAACAACTGTGACAATCTATGTTTCATGCCCCAATCATAGTGAGCAGAACCTTTTAAGAAAAAGCCTCGGGCTTCAGGCGTTTCTCCCAAGTGAAAATCCTTCGCTACTTTTATTGAGTCCTTATCTGCCATTTGTTTCTCCTTTATGTCTATATAAGTTGCTTATTTTTTGAAATATGGTGTTTTACATGGTTGTTCCCATAGGTCAAGCATGTCTTCATCCATACGAGCCATACACAATTGGAATCCGCTCATTTCCTGAACTGTAAGAAGTTCGTTTACGACGTTTGCAACAACTTCGATGTTCTTTTCTGCAAGATACTTGTGTGCTTTTCTAAAGACAATAAGTTGCTCCATTAGAGTTGTAGCGCCCGTACCATTAACGATCACCATCGCTTTTTCGCCACTCTTCAAATCTAAATCTTTGACAAGTTCCTCTGTCATAATTGCAGTTGTTTCATCTGCTGAAAGTAGTTTTTGACGTCCACCGCCACCTTCGCCGTGCTGACCCATACCGATTTCCATTTCTTCTTCACCCAGAATTGAAATTGTTTCACCTGTCGATGGATGTGTAGCGCCACGTGCTGCTACAGCGATCGTTGCCATATTGTCAGCAAAATATTGTGCAATTTTGGCCACTTCTTCAAGACTCTTACCAGATTGAGCCGCTGCAGCTGCCACCTTGTAAACAGGCACACAACCTACAAGACCGCGGCGGTCATGACCATTTTCACGTGTTGCATTGGAAATATCTTCTTGAGTCACAACCTTCATGACATTAAGACCTTCTTTTTGCGCACGTTTCATAACCATGTCACCTGTCAACATATCGCCTGCATGATTAAGAACTACGAACAATACGCCTTTACCTTTGTCAGCCATACGTATTGCTTCAAGACATGGACCAGGACCAGGAGCTGCAAAAATATCGCCAGGTACAGAAATATCGATCATACCTTCACCAACAAAACCACTAATCGCTGGTTCGTGACCAGTTCCGCCTAAAGTCACAATTGTCACTCTATCAGCTCGGTCAAGTTTTCTATTCACTACAAGTTTGCTGTCTGTCAATTCAATAAGCTGTGGATTTGATAATGCCAATCCTTCTAGTAGTTCATTTGTTAAATTTGCTGGATCATTGATAAATTTCTTCATTTTCATGATTAAGCTCCCCCTATTTCCTATTTAAACTCCATAATTTCTACAACCACGCCGTCCATCTTGATGAATGCTATTGTAAGCTCATCATTGACTTCCATTGGAGCGCATAACACTTCATGTACTGATAAGTAGTCGTCTAGCTTATCTACTTTATACGCAATATGTACGTTCTCTACGATGTCTTTATGCATCGGCGTATCTGCTTCAAATCGAAGATACTCGAACTGCATCGGATTTGTTTCCGGGCCTGCGATATGTACTTTAAGTCCTTCTGCGTATTCCTCGTGTTCTTGTGGTGTTTTTACTGGAACACCAATGTGCATAATTTCCATTTGAACCTCCTCATTGATCACCTTATTATTCATTCAATCCTTCTGCAATGCCCACATAAAACAAACTGAATGACACTGCTCCAGGATCTTCATGTCCAAGACTTTTTTCCTTCAATGATTTTGCACGTCCATACTTTGCGATCATGTTTGTAGTGTCTCTAGCTCCAGCCAGAGCTGCACTCGCCATTTTATTTGCAACTTCTTTGATTGATCCATTTTCGAGTCGCAAAACTTCAGTTGCAGGATATATGGCATCCATCATGGTTTTCTCGCCCGCATTTGCCTTTGATACGACCGAGAAATTTGAATAGCCTTCAATTAAGATATTCTTGATGAGCTGATCATCTGATATGCATTCTTGTCCTGCACCAGTGGCCATCCCTTCAAAGAATGCACCCCATAATGGTCCAGCCGATCCCCCATTGATGTTCATAAGATCCCATGAAAGATCATCGAGTACACCTGTGATTTCTTCATTTCCTGATAATTCATTGACACATGTTCTGATTTTTTTCGATATTTTTCCAATAGTTACACCATGGTCACCGTCACCCGTGGCACTGTCCAGTTCTGTCAAAAGTGCAATATTTTGATCCAAAAGATCTGTCACGGGAAGCAACATTTTTTGTAGTAAAAGTGATGTCATTTCATGCCTCCTTAGTATCCTCATTAGACGCCCTGTTATTTTGTAATTCAATTCTAACATATGTTATTACAAATGTAAATATAGTTCTCAAAGTTAATTTTCATTCAATTCAGACATATCACATTCCCTATTTTCCAACGGTTTCGTTGCCATTAAGTTCATAATATCTTTAATTACATATAAAAAAAGAGCCAAAATATTTTTGGCTCTTACATCGTTTATCTTTTGAAATTATACGTTTTTGATCATACAAACACTCTTATAAATTGCTATAACAGCTCACTAATATGATCTAAGTGATATGACTTCTTTGGCTTTTTCTTCTGTTAAAATAACATGTGTGATAAATCCCGTTTTTAATGCGCCAAGTATTGCTTTGGCATTAATTTCAGCTGGACAAACTGCGATAACACGCTTAACTTGGCCAAGAAGTTGAAGTGGGATTTGTAGTGCAAAATCATTGTCACTCTTAATAATCTGCCCCTCTTTGTCATAAAAATAGGATAGAATTTTACCGACAGCACCTTCATTCTGCAGCGTTTTCCCAAACCGCAAAGCAGTTGCATGATCTGGAACCGATGGGTATGCACCAACACCTAACACCACTGTATCCAACTGTTCCCAGAGCTTTTGCAACTCTTGATAATGGTCCGTGTTAATATAAAGTTCTCGCTCCTGTTCGGTTGTTGGAAATGCAGGCGCAAAAACAAAGTTCGGATTAAAGCCTGTCTTTGCTGCAAATTCACGCACCAGTTCAGATGGATGGTACCCCTTATTTGGAATTGATGCGGTCCCAATAAGTGGACACACTTCACCATCATAGGTCTGTCCCAAGTCAGAATCAGTGATCGTATCAATAAGTTCGCCAATTGTATAACCCCAACCAAGACCGATATGATTCACATCTTGAAGGGTTTCCTTTAAGTAAACCATACTTTGATTGATTATAGCCTTTTCAGTCAGATATTGAGAATTGGCAGAAGGAATCACAAAACCACCTTGAATATTGAAAACATTGCGCATCTGATTAAGCAAAAGCGTATTGTTTGCAAAAGGCTCTTTAATCTTAATTTCTACAATGCCCATACTCCGTGCTTTTGTTAACATATTACTCACTAAAGGTCTTGAAACACCTAGTTTTGTCGCTATTTGAGATTGATTCAGATTTTCTTCATAATATAGTTTTGCAACCTGTATCAATTTAGTAATTTCACTATCCACAATATTGCTCCTTACATTTGTAATAACGTTTGTATATTTATACCCTACTTCATTTGGGTATGATTGTCAAACACTTCCGATCCCTTCTTTCCATAAAAAAACTGAGTCCATTTTCATGAGCTCAGTTGATTTGAGTTATTACCATTTTCGATATATGTGATTCATTTCTTAAGATCTGTTCGTCAGCACCTCTAAATGGAAGAGTGACTTTTGAACGCCTTCAATTGACTTCGATTCCAGTACAATCGACTCACATTTATCCGTGAGTTTCTTCATAACCGATTCAACACTAACCTCGCCTGAACCCAGTGGTAAATGATCACTGCCCATAGCAAAGTCATGTAAATGAACATGTTTTATTCTGTCTTGATTGTTAAACAGATAGATCTGATCCTTATAATTGCCTTTGGCATTATGTCCCGTATCCCAAGTCAAGTCAATATTGTCAGACTCAAGAAGAACATCAACTGCCTTATTAATGAATCCATGATGGAAATCACAGGCGTTCTCAATACAAATATTTAACTCTGACTGCCCCAGCGTTTGATCCACAAGGTCTCTAAACTGCACGACGTTCTTTAGGTACTCGTCCAAATACGCGCCTTGAAGAAAGACCTTATCATCTGGCATTGTGAAGAATGTACCCACGTGCATATGCATATTCAGAAGTGAAAATCTATTTTCCTGAGCCACATCGACCGCGTCTTTAAAAACCTCATATGCAGCTGCTCGCATGTGCGGGTTAAAATCTGCAAAATAGAAATTCTCAGGTAGATGCATTGTTAAATCCAAATTGTATGCTTCCATAAGGTTCTTCGGCTTTTCCAGTCTTAGTTTTTCAGTTTGAAACTCGGGCACATTCATATTTAACTCTACAAAATCTAAATCAAGTGATTTGCAGAACTTCATGTTTTCTTCCAGCCCCCTTAATTCTATCAATGTCGGCATTCCATATTGCATAATATCCCTCTTTTCAGTTTGATTCTCACCCATATTTCTCTCTATGTGTTTTTTTATTTATTTTACTGAATTTATCATTTGTGTAGCTCAAGATTTGTATGTTTAACAGATTGTAACGTTTTTGAAACATTTAATCAAGCCCAGATTATTCGTGCAATTAGTGAAAAAATGTCAGGTCGTTCTTCAACTGTTGATTGTTTATAATTTCACGATTGTATTATTCAACTTTTATCATCTAGATTGGTCAAAATAAATGTGCATTTTTGTTCTTTGACCCAATGAATTTACTCATGTATAATAAATTGATAGAACCGTACATATGTTGAACCGACTTGATTAAGGAGTGTTTAAGTGTCCTCATATATTCAAAAAAAATCTACCATTTTCATTTTACTACTGCTTCTAATTGTCACCGCTTCACTAATAATTCAGATCCCCCACTTATGTCTCACAGATACACGTTCAGGCCAAGTCTATTTTTCTCAACCTCTCGGTAAATCAGATGCCTTTACAATGCGCTGGATTCACTCGGTAGAACTGGAACCCTGGGAGGAACACTTTATTATTGATCAAAATGGTCAAATAGTATTAGATAGCACAAGGTTTAAGGCCTTCGGTGCGGGCGTTCCTGAGTCAGCAGGTCGAAAAACAGAAATTAAGAATGGGTACATTCAGTTTTTAGAAATCAATCAACCCATGCCCGATTTGGTCTATGGTATATCGCCAACCGCAATGCACACATTGATTCTTAAAGGTAAAGAGTATCCGCTTTATCTACAAATTGAAGCAGACCGCGGTGTTCGAATCACTGTTGAGGATCACAACTTGATTTATCAATGGATGCATCAATAACTAAATATATAATGAGTAAATCAAAAGAAGCACATGGATTATAACAATCACCATGTGCTTCTTCTATATTGGAGGAGATTTTCTTATGCCTTTGAGATATTTGCTGTTAATCCTTTTGTTGCCTTTTTTTCAACAACACATAATGTCGCGAAGATAGCAATTCCAATTATATCTGTCTGAATGCCCGGAATGATTAGTGCAAATGCCGAAACAAAAAACAGCAATCTTATCAAAGCATTTGTCGCTCTAAATAAGTAGCCTTCAACTGCAACGCCAAGTGCAAATACGCCAATAACGGCCGTTGTGATCACAACGCTGGCTTCAATAAAATTAGTATCTATAAGAAGCAGTGAACTGTTAAATGCAAAGATATACGGCACGACGAATCCTGCCAGTGCTATTTTTACAGCTTGAATACCCGTTTTTGTTGTATCTCCACCTGCAATACCTGCTCCCGCAAATGCTGCTAAGGCCACGGGTGGCGTCAAGTTTGCAAGCATTCCAAAGTAAAATACAAACATATGTGAAACAAGGGGCTGAATGCCCATTTCAGCAAGCGCCGGAGCAGCCATCGTTGCCGTAATGATATATGCCGGAATTGATGGAAGTCCCATACCAAGTACGATACAAGCTATCATTGTAAGAACAAGTGTTGCAAATAAGTTGCCCTTTCCAAGGAATAGGATTGCACCCGCAAGTTTAAGTCCAAAACCAGTTAATGTTGCAACACCAATGATTAGACCAACAGTTGCACAGGCCATCGCAACACCTAGAGCTGTTCGAGTCCCTTCTTCAAGTGCATCGATAATATCTTTAAAGCTCATGCGTGTTTCTTTTCTAAGTGCACTTGCTCCAATTGTCATGAGTATTGAATAAAATGCTGCGTAGATTGGAGTGTAACCCTTAAGCAGAAGATAAAGAAGACCCACCAGTGGAATCAATAAATGTCCACGTTCTTTCATAACGTTTTTTACCTTAGGCAACTGATCTTTTGGCAGACCAACAAGTCCATTTTTTGATGCACGTAAATGAATAATTGTGATAACGCCTAAGTAGTAAAGAAGTGCCGGTACAACGGCTACAGCAGCAATTTGTATATATGGTAGACCTAAATATTCAGCCATAATGAAAGCTGTCGCACCCATAACCGGAGGTAATATTTGACCACCACATGACGCTGCCGCCTCTACTGCGCCTGCAAATTCAGGTTCATAGCCAATCTTTTTCATAAGCGGAATTGTAAATGCGCCTGTTGTTACAACATTCGCCACTGCACTTCCGTTAATTGATCCTAAAAGGCCACTTGAAACAACGGCAACCTTGGCCGGTCCACCTTTTCCGTGTCCTGCAATTGCCATTGCCAAATCATTGAAGAATTGACCCATCCCTGATTTTGAAAGGAATGATCCAAAGAGTACAAATAAGAATATATATGTCGATGATACACCGATTGCAATTCCGAATATACCCTCTGTTGTCAGGTACATGTACTCTGCAATATCCGGTAGAGAGTATCCTCTATGTGAAATAAAACCAGGAAGAAGTGGTCCAAAGTATGCGTACGCCATAAATATAATCGCAAGAATTGCTATTTCTTTACCTGCAATCCGTCTTCCAGCTTCAAGAACAAGTGCAATTATAATAAATCCCATAACAATGTCCGCACCGTTTGGCATTCCAGCTCTACGCACGAGTTCTGAATAATTCAGAACTATATAGCCGCCAACGACCAAAGACAGCCCTGCAAAACCCCAGTCGAATATGCTTGGCTTTGTTTTATCAGATTTCTTTGTGAATGGATAAAGTAAAAATATAAGTGCCATAACAATTGTCGTATGAACAGCTCTATGCATTAGTGTTACAAGAGGGCCAGTCCACGCTGTATACAAGTGAAAAAGTGCTAAACCAACACATGCTAAGAATACGATCATTCCAGGTGTGCTTTTACGGTCTAATTTTCTAAATCGCGATTCTACATCAAATTTCCCCAGCAATTCTGCTTGATCAATTTGTTCTGCTTCATGTAATTTCAAGTCTTCCATTAAAACACCTCGTTCAAATATTCAAAATGAAGAGGAGATTTTCACTGTTGAAAATCTCCAAATACCCAATCCATTTTTATCAATTTCTAATTTGAATCTATTTTCCTAGTTCTGCGAAATATTTTTCAGCACCTGAATGAAGTGGAATCGGCATACCGATACGTACTTTATCCAGTGATATTTTCTTGCCTGAAGAGTGCGTTTGTCCAAGAGCATCTAAGTTTTCGAAGATAGTCTTTGTCATTTCGTATACCAATTCCTCATCAACATCTGCATTTGTAACAAGAAGTGTTGTTACAGCAGCTGTTTCAACATCTTCAGTGTTATCATAAGTGCCTGCAGGAATCATTTCTGATGTGTAGAATGGGAAGTCTTCTGCAAGAGCTTCTACAACGTCTTTACGAATTGGAACAATCTTTACGTCTTTTGTTGTTGCAAGATCCATAATTGCAGAGTTCGGAATACCTGATGTTAAAAATGCAGCATCTACAGCACCATTTTTAAGTTGCTCAACAGCCTCTGCATATGACAAGAAATCTTCATCAATATCATCATATGAAATACCATGGGCACTCAAAATTTGACGCGCGTTTACTTCAGTACCACTTCCTGGTGCGCCAACGCCAACACGCTTGCCAGCTAGGTCCGATACTTCTAGAACGCCAGTGCCTTCTAGTGTAACCAATTGCACAAAGTTTGGATACAGTGCTGCTACACCTCTAAGATTCGCAACGGCTTCTTTGTCCGAGAAAGTTTCTGTACCTGTGTAAGCGTAATTCACAACATCATTCATTGCGAATGCAAGTTCCACTTTTCCTTGACCAATCAGTGTAGAGTTTACTGCTGATGCACCCGTTGATTGAACTGATGCGTTCATATTTTCTACGTTTTGATTCAATAGATTTGCAATTGTGCCGCCTAATGCATAATACGCACCTGAACTGCCACCTGTAGCCACTGTGACATACGTTTGTCCGCCACCATCAGCCGCAGAACCTGCACCTGCTGGAGAACAGCCTGTAAACATTGCTGCCACCGTTGTTAATACAATCATAAATACTGTTAATTTTTTCATATTGATCCCCCTTCGGTTTCTTTACTCACACTATATTAGAAGTGAGTACCTGTAAAAACGCTTTCCTCGTATGTTGCAGAAATACAGCATTAAGTTGCACTCTCACAGAATAACTATCAGGCATTAATTGGGAATAATATTAATTGAACAAAAAAAATCACCCTCAGTGTATTTGGGGTGATTTCTTAGACGGATTAAATACTCAAAATTGACTTGAAGGATTTTACATATGATCTATTCACGATCACGTCTTCATCTTTTCCTGTCATCTTTAATTTTAAAGTGTAATTAAACCAAGGTGTGATTTCTTCAATATGATTGAGGTTTACAATAAACGATTTATGCACTCGAATAAACTGATCTTGCGACAGCAATTCTTCTAAGTCCTTGAGTGTATACTGACAAGAATACTGCTCTTCGTCACAAACAACCATCACACTTTTATTATGTGCTTCAAAATACACGATATCTTCCAGTGATTTCAAGAATAACTTATCATTTTTAGAAACACAAAGTTTGCCAATTCGGTCAAAAGCATCCCGTGTTTTGACTGGGGATTTCATCTTGTTGTCAACCTTCTCTATGGCTTTTACCAATCGTTCATATGAGAATGGTTTTAAAATATAGTCAACAACACTTAACTCATAACCTAGTACAGCATACTTATCATAAGCCGTTGCAAGGATTATTGCCGGCGGGTTCTCACGATCTGCCAGCTGGCGCGCAATGGATATGCCGTTGGTGTATTGAAGCTCAATATCCAAGAACACTACATCTGGATTTAGAGCGTCTACAAGCGTCGAAACCTCATCGCCATATCCTGTTTCACCAACAATTTCAACATTATCAATTTTTTCTAAAAAATATTTCAATTCATCTCGAATAAATGGTTCATCATCCACTATTACGACTCTCAATAACTTCGCCTCCCCCGCTCATTTTATCAATACATATCTCAATCAAGGTCCCTTCGTTTTCTGTGCTGTCTATTTTAATCATGCACATCTTACCAAAATGTCCTTGAAGTCGACAAACAACATTTCTAAGTCCAATGGAATCATCTGTTAACTGATGCGCCTGCCTCAAGTTCTCAAGCGTTTCTTTGTCCATCCCAACACCATTGTCTGCTATTCTTATTGTGGTTACAAGGTCCTGTTCTCTTGCAGAAACATGCACATGGCCGCCACCTTTTTGAGGATATATTCCATGTTTAATTGCATTTTCAACCAGCGGCTGCAATGACAACGGAGGCAGTTCAAGTGTCAGATATGGGTCCACATCATAATCCACCACAAGTTTGTCACCCAGTCTGGCTTTTTCAATTTCAACATAAGACTTCACATGTTCAATTTCTGTGAGGATGTTGACTTTCTCTGAAGTTCCACTTAAATTCTGTCTGAAAAATTTACTCAAATGATAAACCAAATCTCGGGCTCTGTCTGGATCAATTCGACAAAGTGATGAAATCACAGTGAGTGAATTGAATAAAAAGTGAGGATTAATCTGGGCCTGCAAGGCCTTTAACTCTGCTTCTTTAACCAGCTGTGCCGCTTTCTCAAGCTTATTTACAGTGAGTGTCGTCTCAAATATTTTAGCCAAACCTTCTGCAAATTTTACATCTATGGTTGTTAAATCTTGGAGTGAGCTTTTATACATTTTTACTGTTCCGATCACGATCCCATCCTCTATTAAAGGGAATATGATCACAGAGTGAAGAGGGCACTGGATCTTATGAGAACACTCTTTTTCAGGACAACTTCTGTAAACCCTCGTTTCACCAGTATTAAGAATGATCTCTGTAAGCCCTGTTACAATGGGATTTCCAACCTTATGTCTTGGAGTGTCAATCCCTTCATGTGCCAGTATTTTTTCACAGTCGGTGATGGTCACACCTGTATACTCGCTCATATCAAAAATTAATTTGGCTATTTTCTGAATATCCACTGACTGAATTCCATTCTTCAGATAAACCACTGAACGATCTGCAATATCAAGTGCCAACTCAGCTGTCCTTGCAATTTCAAGTTCCTCATCTCGCAGCAGGTTTTCCATAATCATAAACAATAGAGCGAGTCCAATGCTATTGATCAACACCATTGGCACTGTTATATTTTGTACAGTTTCAAGCGCTATCGAGAAAGGCTTTACGAATATCAGTACAGAGACCTTCCGCATAATCTCTGCAAAAGCCCCTGTCAAAGCTGCATAAGCCCATTTATTATTCTTGTCTCTAATCCACAATCCCATGTATCCTGCCATTAGACCTTCAAAGACAGTTGATACCGCACATGCAAATGATGTAATTGTGTCCGTCGGCATAAGGCCGCGGTGAAGCCCTGCAAACAATCCAGAAAACAATCCAACAAGCGGACCGCCTAGTAAACCACCTGCCGCAACACCAATGATCCTTGTGTTGAGAAGTGCACCATAATATTCAACGCTAAAATATGTTCCAATGATTCCAAATAGCCCAAATATCAGTGACAATTTCAACTTATCCAACAAGGTCAGTGCCGGTCGACCAAGTATCCTTCTAAAGCCTTTAATTCGAGTGATAACATATGCAAACACAAATAACATTGCAAACTTATTTGCCATCCCCGAGATCATATCTATACTCAATCCAAATCCCCCTAAGCGCTTAATTCACTTCCGATTTCGTACTGCTATAATTGCTAACATTATAACAGATTTGTAATTGTTGAAAAGTCTCAATTGATTTTGTACCAAAAGAGAATCACGGTTAATGCTACTTCTCGTCATCATTATTGACATTTTTCCCAATTACTGTTCTACTCATATTGTGGAGTTATTTTTATACAAGTTTTATCTTGTGTTTATCAGGGGGGATACATATGAATATCACAGTTAAGCAAATGAGCAAAATTGATTATGAAGTTTATGCGAGCATAAAACAAACTGCATATCCAGGTGTTTATGCAGATGATGACACAACGAGAAAAAAAATCATTGAACACATGGAAAAATACGAATCGGCTTATGATATGACATACATCGGTGCTTATAAAGATGATGAGCTTATCGGTGGTATGCGCTTTTATATATTTGATATGAATTTCCACGGTCAATCCATTCAAGCTACAGGCATTGGATCGGTCGCTGTTGATCTTCTTCATAAAAAACAACATGTGGCGCAGGCTCTTATAGAGTTTGCAAGCAATCGGTCACAAGAGCTAGGTATACCGCTTATCACACTCTTTCCATTTAACGCGGCATTCTATCACAGCTTTGGTTATGGTTATGGTGTTCCTGTACACAATTACCATGTGTCGCCTTCTCATTTTAAGGATTTCAAAATTCGCGAAGGCCTCTCATACCTTAATCCTTTTAGCTTTGAACCTCTTAAAGAATGCTTTAATACCTACGTTTTAAATAATCATGGCATGATGCATAAATCTACAATGGACGAGAGTCGAATCAACACTATGTCAGATGGTCGAATACTAACATTCACTGAAGATGGTGTTGTTACCGGATACATTATTTTCTCTCAGAGAAAAATCAGTAAAAGCAACGTTCTTAGACAAAAGCTCACAGTTCAAGAAATGATTTATAACACGCCAAGAGCACTTCACGCATTTTCGAGTTTCTTCAACACGCAAAAGGATCAAATTGAGTATATTGAGCTGCATACATTTGACCCGAAGTTCTATCAGTTTCTATGCGGTATACAGCACGTATCAAATCCAGCACAATTTCCATTAATCAGCCATAAATTGAATGACACAAGTCTTGGTATGATGTATATGGCTCTCGACTGCGCCGAGCTCATTGAGTGGGTTGAAGACCGTGTTCAGGAAAACTTGGTATTCAACATCATCTATCCGAAAGGTAAGTCTGCTGAACAAGAGGTTGAATCATTTGAGATCAATCCAGGTCACCTCGAAAGACTAGAACTTGATTTTACATTACAAAGTTTCTCAAGTTGGATTATGGGTGCTGTAAGTCTAGAAACACTTCATTTGCAAGGACGACTTGAATGTGCGCTCCCTCAAAAACTTAAATTGTTGGACCGAAAATTTGCCCTTGATTCTCCAAAATGTCTTAATACTTTTTAAGGAAGATTATTGTATAAATACGATGCCCACTTCGCAATTGAAGTGGGCATTGATTTTATATATTTGACTCTCTTTTCACATAAGCCATTAAACATTCTCTCTCATTTTCTAGTTCTTCATCTATCACAAGCTCTAAAATAACGTCAAGCCACTGTCCAATAAAACGTCCTTCGCAAATACCGAGTTGAATCAGATCTCTTCCTGTAATATTCAAATCCTTGCGGCGAAATACAGCTTCATTGTCTTTTAAATCTTGGACGAGCGCCTTTAGCTGATTCATGCAACTTGCTCGCTCAGGATAGGCAGTACCTTTAATGTCCGCTTCCATCAGATCAAGAAGTCGATTCATTTGATCAAATCCACCCACTTTTCGAATCAAGCGTTTAATGCCTTTCGTTCCTATATCCGTTGGACTGAACATATGACCAGCTATAAGCCGAGTCACATCTTCAATAAGCTGATTGGAGCTATTTAGGCCCTTTAGAGCCATTCGTGCATGTTCAGCACTCACTGATTCATGCTGGTAATAGTGCGCGATTTGATCCCCTTCAAATGTCTGGACATCGGGTTTGCCGACATCATGGAATAATGCTGCCAATCGGACTTCTATTATGGGCGGTGTCTGATCAAGAACCACTAAAGTATGTTCCAATAGTGTTTTATCGTGGTAAGGATTTTGCTGATCGTAATCTTTCATCCTATCCATCCAGTTTTCAAACGGATACCAAGAAAACAATCCAAGACTGATCATTTCACGTATGGCCATTGAGGGTTTATCTAAAAGAAGAATCTTAAAAAACTCTTCTCTGAGTCGTTCTGGACTAATAGGCACTGTTTCCCTGGAAATACTTCGAATTGCTTGAGTCAGAGCTTCATCAATCCTTAAGTTATATTTCACATGAAACCGAACTGCTCGAATTGCACGCAGTGGATCTTCACAGAGTACAGCGCTTGGTTCAACAGATTTTAAGATATTGTTCTGTATGTCTTCTCTAGCACCAAAAGGGTCTACCAATTCCCCACTATGGGAATAAGCCATGGAATTGATGGTGAAATCTCTGCACATCAAATCTGACAAAATATCACCGTCCATAGATATTCCTGCATCTGTTCTTTTTCTTAATAATGAAAGTTCCACTGTTGATGATTCAAGTTTTACAATGAGAGTTCCGAATGCTTTTCCCACTTGAAAAACCTTATAGGTTTTTGAGAGAAGATTTAGTAGTTCTTCAATCGGTGCATTTGTTGCCAAGTCATAGTCATTGGGCTCGATACCTAGCACGGCATCTCTAACACATCCACCAACCAAGTAGATCTCATAATTTTCTTTATATATTAATTCCATCAAGGATTCAATTTCCCGGGGAATGTGTAATTCCATGTGATGACCTCCTCAAAATCCAATCTGATCAATGTCATTTACTATATTTTATTATATCAGCAATCAATAAAAAAACACCGAATGATTGAACACATCCGGTGTTTTGTCTAATCTGTCTTCTTATATTTTTCTACGATGCCTTTGATTCTATTTTTGTTCTAAACTGAGAATGGTATAAATCATGATAAAACCCTTCTTGTTCTAGCAAGTTGTCGTGATTTCCACTCTCGAATATCTGTCCGTCTTTAATCACAAGAATCTGATCTGCTTGCTGAATCGTACTCAGTCTATGGGCTATAACGAAAGATGTTCTGCCACTCATGAGTTGAAGCAGTCCCTCCTGTATATGCTTTTCAGTTCTTGTATCCACACTTGATGTGGCTTCATCAAGAATTAGAATATCCGGATTTGCAAGCATTGTTCTCGCAATTGCGAGGAGCTGTCTTTGTCCTTGGGAAATATTCATGCCTTCACCAGCCAGTACAGTGTTGTAGCCGTCTGGCAATCGATGAATGAATTGGTGTGCATTTGCAAGTTTTGCCGCTGCTTTAACCTCTTCATCAGTTGCATCAAGCCTGCCATAGCGAATGTTCTCCATCACTGTATCAGCAAACAAATATGTGTCCTGAAGTACAATCCCAATCTTTGACCTTAATTCATCAACCTTAAAGTCCTTGATCGATGTCTCATCAATATGAATTTGACCACGATCAATGTCATAGAACCGCGTCAACAGATTTATAATCGTCGTCTTTCCTGCGCCGGTTGGGCCTACTAAGGCGATCATCTCACCTTCTTTTGCAGAGAAGCTTATATTGTTTAATATAGGCTGATCTGAAACATACGAAAACTCAACTTCTTTAAATTCAACAGAGCCATTTAGTGACCGAATGTTTTTTGCCTTGTCATGACTTACAATTTCCGGTGTCTCATCTATGACCTCAAAAACACGTTCAGCACCCGCAATAGCCCCCTGTATCGTGTTGTACAGTGAAGCAATTTGATT
>Ga0070725_10000358_pt1 | contig 32827 bp, 53 predicted proteins | sample tdDd002_FD_69781 | JGI IMG/M metagenome (GOLD analysis project Ga0070725, IMG submission 69781) | Marine sediment microbial communities from the Atlantic coast under amendment with organic carbon and nitrate - tdDd00.2 | ecosystem: Environmental > Aquatic > Marine > Coastal > Sediment | place... | reverse complement strand
CAGGAAGCACTGGAAACAACAAAAATTCATTCGGTTGCAGGAACCTTGGAAAAAGATAGCTCATTAATGACCCAGCGTCCGTTTCGATCTCCTCACCATACAATTTCCGATAGGGCATTAAATATTAATGCGGCGTAATTCAATTTGTTTAATATCGTGAATGTCAGACAATAAAGCAGAATGAAAATTTTGAAAAAATATTTGGTAGATCTTTTACGCCTTTTCGATCCAGATTTAGAGGAAGACGACAACGAACGCATTTTTATAATGTGTTTTTTCTTTGGGCTTATGCTGGTGGGGTTTATTTTATTTCAGATATTCCAATAAAAAAGACTGTAATACTAATTTCTTCTATTCATTGATTCAACCTTCTCAACATATCTCTTTAATCCATTGATTTGTGCTTCACTCTTACCTTGTGTGTGATGTAGTTTTTTTGCAAATTTTTTAGGTAATTTTAAAGTGTTTTGAGTAGCTATCACACCTGTAACTATTGGATCTTTTATTTTATAATAAGTCTTTTTGTGGTTAATGATAAAGCCATCAGACTTAATAATATCTATAATCTCAGGAATTAATTGCTTAAAATCTTTTGGAGATGACATCGTAAGGTCATCAATGAAAGTGGTCATTGTGATGTTGTGTTCTTCTGCTAATTTCAATATTTTGTCACCAGTTTTAATAAATACTAGATTGGCAATTGATGAGGAAGTTGGGGCACCCTGAGGAACATGTCCTTTGTAAGTGGTCAACTTGGTCAGTATTCTTGCAACTGTAGGAGAACATCCTTGTCGTCTGAACATTTCGAAAACCATTTTATTGGTTATTAGGGGGAAGAAATTACGCATGTCAGTAAGGAATTTATACTTTTTCCCTTGGTGACGTTTGGCATTTTTTACATTATCTTTTCCTTTTGCCGCTCCATAGCAATATTCAGGGAGGCCATATGATTGTAATATGATCTTATTAATCTTTTCTTGCAGATATTTTAATTTACCCTTACTCGGATTAATAATTCGTTTTTTAGGCTGGTTGTTCTTATCTAGCTTAATTTCTCCGTTGTCATCTTTTTTTAAACGCTCAAATTCATAATAATACTTGTTAACATTTTCGTCTTTATCAAAGTATTTTAAATCTTTAATATCAATTTTTAATATGAATGCTAAATGTTTAGGCGTGTTTATCGTCATTTAGGAGAAAAAAATTAGTTATGAGAGATTTTACGGAAGATTCAATCATTTTAAATGCCTCTTGTTTTTCTGGTGTAATATCTTCTGCATCAATAGAAAGAAAGAATAAAATAGGCATGGGAATTTCTAAGTTCTCAGCAATTTTCTTAACTGTTGAGATGTTTGGTTCCTTAGTGTTACTTTCAATTTGTGATAAATAAGTTTGTGTAATACCACATCTCTCAGCAAGAAAAGATTGAGTAAATCCTTTCTTTTTTCTAATCGATTTTATTACTGTACCTATATCCATGGGATAAAAATTTAAAAAGAAAAAATAGGGGTGTCGAGTTAAGTAAGTAATTCAAAAAATGTAGCTAATAATTCAACTACGGCAAGGATTAACTCAGCGCTAATCTCAAGTTTTTTGTCTTTAGTTTCTTGCAATTTTAACAAGCAATCGACCAATAGACTTTTTTCTTCACTCGAATACGAACAACGGTTTTTTGAAAGGATGCCCTTAATACCTTGTATTAGGTCATCAATGTCTTGATAATTTCTAATCATATTATTTATTTATTTATTAAGTTACAGACTAATTGTCCTGCTACTTTCCAAATCGAATGCAACTAATTCATAAACGTTGTTCGTCATGTGTTCACCCCCTTGAATCCTGCTACTCCTAAAAAAAAAATAAAATATAGCATCTCTTGAGTTGATTAAAGCCGTTAACCACTAGTGAGTCATCAGTTCAGTTGCATGATCAGGACATTGAAGTGCTTCCATGGTTGACTGGGTGATTCTCTAGTAGGGTCAGAACTGTCTGCTCCCCAAGAAAACCTTTAAAGGTTGCGTAACTTAATACACTTTAAGAATTGAACAATTACATTCTCAATTATCAAAACTGTTTCAAAGAACTACATTACAAATGTACGAAAAAAATATTACTCCCAGTTAATAAAAGAGGGAAAAATATTAAAAATGGGTGATTTTTATACGAGTGAATGGATTTTTGTGACAAAGTACTTTAGGTTACGGATAAAAAACAAACCCTCACCAGCTAACAAAAGCCAATGAGGGTAACTTGAGAATATATATTGCAAAATTAAAAGCAAAATAAACCCCGATAGTACGTATTGAATTATCGGGGTGAACTTTCCAGTAAAATCCATGTGAGACTGGAAAGCTTATGCGTATGACAAACGCTAATTTTGTTTTTGAAATGGGATAAGGTTAATTTCATCCATGTTTCTTGTCTGGATGCCTAAGCCTCGTAAATCGATCATGTCAAGGTCAATATTTCCGATTCTTTCCAGCTCCTTAACTTCTTTAATAATTGTTTGAATCTGGTCATATATTGCCAAGCCAGATTCACCTTGTGCATATATTGAAAACTTATCTTGCAAGGCTTGCTTGTGTCGCTCTGGAACAATGAATTTGCTATTTTTGGAATACCAGACAATATTCTTAACACATTTGACAAATTCTTTTTGAGCCATTACTTGAGCGGCTTCTGTACGTGGCAAAAATTTCTCAACACTCAAATTGTCAACTTGTAATAATTGGCGCTTCATCTCCGGAGAAACTTCTAAATCATTAATAGGTGAAAGCTCTAATAGAATATTAATTAAAATCTCTCTTAAATAATCATCTTTAAAACCTTTATCGCCAACACATGATTTAATTTCTTGTATATGTGCTTTGATTTGTGCTTCCGGGAAGGTTTTTATAAGTCGGTTGTACATTTCGTTCAATGTATCTGCAAATACCTCACAGCGCCCTAAATGATACGTGTATTCAACTTCATTAAACTTGATTAATTCTTTTCTTTCTTCCATAGCTACAAAGTTTTGTATTCAACGTCACCAGCTACCGCCTGAACCTTAGTTTTGTGATTAATTGCCTTTGCCTCAATCTCGGGCGTTCTTCCTTGATCGCCTTTGACGGTCATTTTGCCGTCTTTTACTTCGAGTAAATTTATTACCTCAGGTGGTAAAGTATTTAGCGATTCAGCTCTCTCTCGTGCCACAATTAGGTAGGCTTGCTGAAGAGAATCTTTAGTTTTTTCTTGTATTGTCATACGTGTAAATATTTGATAGTTAAAATGTCATTTTAAAAAATCCCTCGCCTCGAATTATCCAGAAACGAAACAAGGGATTTTAGAAGAAAAATAATCTTAGGAGTTTAAGCTCCTGCAAAAACAATATTTAAATGAGCGGCATGGTAAACCGCTTATGCTTAATAATAGGGGAACTAATATCAAAAAGGTTATAGTTTTGTGTAAATAGCTGATTGTCAGTGGGGGTTGGAGGCGACCCCCCTGTGATAATTGCAATCAAGGTTTTCATCGAATCAATCTTTCGTGGGGGTCAGAGTCTGACCCCTTTGCTAAGTGCGTGATAGTCAATACTGGGGCAGATTCACCCCTAAAAGTTTCTAATAATTAACAAGGTGCCGATGTTGGCACCTTAGAAGTCATTAGTTCGTTATATTTGGCTTGTGCTTTACCTAGTGCCTTCTTTGCGCTGATTATCCCATTTTCAGCGTCTTCTAGCCGTTCTAAGATGTGATTTTTGATGTGTAGGCGTACATGTTCTAGGCGCTCATTTGTACAATGCAATCTATTTAGGTGTACAAATTGAGCTTTTGCCAATTGTGTTTCGGCCTGTGAGATGGCAAGAAGTGCCTTGTATTTTGCGTTTTGGAATTGCTGTTTATTCATGTGCTATACTTTAAAGATTTATATTCTAATGTCTTTGATAAAGAATAGCTGAATGGTGCACTGGAAAGATTAAAAAATGAGGTAATTCTCAGAAATACAAAAAGCCACACCCAAAGGGCATGGCTTAGAATCACTATTTTGTTGTGTATTATTATTCATCTAATTCACCGCATTCTATGCTGTCATCAATTTTAGTCATCAACAAATATGGACTGATCTTAGATATAGCATTTTCCAGATTCCTAAGAACATTCCAACATTCATCAAAGAAATCTTCCACTTTATTTTCTGGTAGTTTATTTGCAACATACCGTGCGCTTTTAATTAACTCCATATAATTACCGCATTCTAAATTATCAGAACTACTTATCTTGTCAATAATAAAAATTGAAATACAGTTCTGGAATTTTGTTTTGTCTTCTTCGAATCTCAAATCTAGGTTAGAGATGTGATTTGCAAATTGATCTAAAGTATTCATACGCTCTAAAAATTAGAGGTTCATAAATTCTAATCGCCCATACTGAAAGCTCAATATGTTTTTGTCTGTTTGTTGCTGCAAAGGTTAAATAATCTTTTAATTTTCACACTATTGCAAAATTCATATATTTCACCCGTTTTTAAAGTATGTTAAGTTAGTTTCAATGTTTCTGAGCAAGTTGCGCTTTTAAATTTTCGTTTTCATTTCGTAGATATTCAACTTCTTTCCTCAGTTCAATGATTTCAGTAATACATGCTTGTTGTCCTTGTAAAATTAGTTCGTTAAATGCTATCCGATAAACTCCCTTATCAACTTTCCAACAATAACCCAGTTCTGAAAGCTCTTTTATGCGTTTCCGGATTGTTGGCAATGCTAATCCCGTGCTCTTGGCAATTTCAGAATTATTCAATGGTAGCGTATCAATTTCTTTTTTCGACAAAGATGGACTGATAAGCATTAGAAATTCTTTTTGCTTCATTGTGATCGCTTTTGACGTTATAAATATTGGGGTGAATCGTTCAAAACCACGTTTATTTGTCTTCGCCTTTTTGAGGATTTCAAATTCCGTTTTATTAGTGCTTCTTTCCAGATCATCAAACTGGATATATTTTTTTGAGCGAAGTTGGTCAACGGCGTTCCTAACCGTTTGTCTGTCACATCCTAATTCCTTACTAATATCTATCAATGACAAATTAGCGATGCCTAATCGGTCTCTTGTTGCGGTCTTTGGGTCGATAAATAGTTTCATGTACATTAACACCAGTTTAGCTGAATCACCTAAAGCCTTCCGGGATACCTTACACTCTTTGCCATCTTTCCTTTTTTTTATTCGAGTTTCTTTTTCATTGTGTAGAATAAATGAATGGTTTATTCTGGAATGATGTCCTAATTCGCATTGCTTCACATTCTCGTTGAGTTCTTTTGCCCAACGTTTTTCTTTAACTTTCATTTCGGTTGCTTCCATAAGCTTTAATTTTAATGCCCGTTCCTTCATTGGAACTTACAAGAATAAGTAGCCATAATATTTTATCGATGTTGTGTGTTTGCGAAAACTTTTCACTTTGAGATTTTAAAACCCCTTTACTTTAAGGGATTACAACAATGCAACATGAAAAAAAAATGAGTTTTTTGTCGAATCTAGGTGCCTAATTGATGAATGTTAAATAGAATAGAAAGGAATTCGCATGTGATAGAAAGGAATTCGCATGTGATAGAAAAGAATTCGCATGTGAAATTCAAGAAAAACGCTGTACCTCTTTGTTTGTGGCGGATCTGAGAGGTTGCACTGTCTCATTAGACCTTATAGACATTAATAGACAAAAAATACAATAAAAAAGAAAATAAGAGGAAATAAGGGGTTTAAAACGAATTGTACAAAGTGTTAATTGATTTTTGATTGATTCTAAGTGAGTTACGTTTTAGACGTTTAAAACGAATTGTGCAGTTTGCTTTAATTGCTTTGAATTGAGCTTTAATTATTAGACCGCATTTAAACAATACTTAAACGACTTTTAAAACACCGTGAACAAATATACTAAGATTTGATTAAAACCCTGTAAAAAAGGGATATTGAAGCGATAATAATAACATGATATCACTATGCGGTTTCCGTTAATTCGGGGACCGCTTTTTAAGTGCCTTTAAGTTGGTGACAATTTGAATAAAAAAACAATGGGTATTCTAATGGGTATTCAAATGGGTATTCAAAACACACAAAAAACACCTACTTGAAGTAATACAAACAGGTGCAAATGATATATAAAAACAAACTTTTCAACACTTAAACATAGGGATAATACCACCTAAAAACAGACAGCAAAACACACAAAGCCACCGCAAGCTTAATAATATCAGGCAGTTAAGGCGATTTGCAATAAAAACGAATAGAAAAATGTGTGTGTTACTTATCCTTTTTGAGTTGGTCCACTACATCGTCGAGTTTATCTTCTAATCGTTGGAGTCTTGAATAATACTGATCGTGGATATTTGGCATCTTTGCAGAAAAGTACCATTCGGCATGCCAAATAGTATGAATCTCTTCTGTTTCTAAATTAAAGTTTGGATAGCTTGATTTGTCCGGGTTGTCACTCATGAGCGTAATAAATCCTCGTTCGATTCGGTTCTTTACTCTCTTTAAATATGCTTTACCCTCTTTGTCGGATACAACATATATATGCTCATCGCGCATGTGCTGCCATTCTTCTATTTCCAACAAACGAATAACAACATAGCCGCTATCTTGCAGAGTTGGCGACATGCTATCGCCTTTAACACGTACGCATATATGGTAACCTTGCCCCAGCATTTGATCTGGTAATTGTATCGTATCTTCTTTGGTAATGTAATCCTGATTGTCGAATCCTCCATTACCAGCAGCTACGCTTATATCGGTAACTGCAACCGCTTTGCCACTTACTCCACGATATGTGCCTTGTGAATCTTGAATTAAATCAATCGAGCTAGCTGAATTATAAGAGTTTGCGTTGAATGGTTGACCTTTTCCTGTAATTAACCAATTGTAATTGATATCGTCACATTTTGCAAACAGAAGTTCCCAATTAATAGAGTTTCGTGCTTTCCAAGTTGGAACAGTACTACGACTAACACCAAGAAATGCAGCAAAAGCAGAATCTGTATCTATCTCATAAACAGACTTTAGGCGATCAATTATATCTGAAGTTGCAATTTGCAACTCTATTTTTTGTTTGTTTGCGTTTTGTGACATATATTTGTACTTGTAATTATACAAATCTACGACAGAAAAATGAATTTAAACGAATTGATGAAGAAAAAAAGGCGCGGGGACATTGCTTTAGTTGCTGAAATGCTGGGCGAAAGCTTGAATAATACTGATAAAATTCTCAGGCGCACAAAATCTAAAAAACACCTTAAGGCAGTTGAAGCATTGCAAAATGTGATATCAACACGAGAGGCTGCAATTAAAGATTTTAACAAAGAGCAAGAATCGTAACTCTACTATACACACACACACAACTCTTGGAATATCACAACAACATATTATGCGTTGAAGCTGGCTGGCTAATAGATGAAGGAATTGTAAGTAAAAGCAATTACCGAAATCTTACCCAACGCGGCTGGCTGAAGGTTGAGCGTCGTGCTTGTAAAGGCACACCTGCCCTTATATCCTTCGATAGTATTCCCGAGCGTTTTAAAAAACAAATAATTGATAAGGTTGGCGATCCTCACAAGACTACCAAGCACACGCAATTTAAGGCATACATTAAGCCGGATGCCGAGGCAATGGAGTTTTACAGCTCGTACCGATTGGAAGATGGTCGCAGCTTACCTGAAAAAGCAATACAAGAGTACTGCACAAATGCAAGTTTATTAAATGCACTGATTAGGTTTGATAGTGATAAAGTAGCTAAGCGCAGAGCGCTAGGTGGAAGTGCAAGGGGTATTTGGGATAAAATGGCGGTAGTGGTTGACCGCCTTAAAGACGAATACCCCCACACTTTACCCGCGAATAGTCGCCGCTTAAAAGATCGCTTGAAAAAATATAAAGACGAGGGTTATATGGCACTCGTTCATAAGAATTACTGCAACGATAACAGCCGTAAGGTTTCTGCCGATTTGGAGCGCCTTATCTTATCTCTATATGTTTTACCAAACAAGCCATTTTCGAAGAGTGTACACGATATGTACTTGCAATTTTTAGGCGGTGCCATTGATGTTGCCGACGTTGCAAGTGGTGAAATTTTTGATCGTGACTCGTTTGTAGATAAAAATGGCGTGCCTGTTATGGTATCCGATTCAACAATTTGGAATTACATAAACAACCCGAAAAACCGTGCAATTGTTGACATGGCAAGAAACGATAGCCATTCATATACAAATATGCATCGTCCGCACCATCACCGTAGTGCTCCTGTTTATTCCTTGAGTAAAATATCAATGGATGACCGTGATATACCTCACAAGATGTCGGATGGTAATCGTGTGAAAGCTTACTATGCTTATGATGTTGCCAGTGGTTGTGTAGTTGGTGCAAGTTACAGCAAGCTAAAAGACAAGAGTCTTTTTATTGACTGTATGCGCGACATGTTCCGCAATATTTACCGATGGGGATTTGGTATGCCGATGGAGGTTGAAGTTGAGCACCACTTGGTAAATCAGTATAAGGATGATTTTATGAAAGCCGGAGTATTATTCCCATTTGTTAGATGGTGTAATCCTGGTAACTCTCAAGAAAAAAGAGCGGAGCACTTTAACCGTGCGAAAAAATACGGATACGAAAAGAAATATCAGCCGGGCATTGGTCGCTTTTACGCCAAACTTGAAGCTAACCGACCACCTCAGGAAAAGGTTTTTGATGAGCACAATAACAACTACAAGACAAAGTATAAATCGTTCGACGAGATTGTGGCGGATGACCTATTTACAATAGAAAAGTACAACAACGATTTACACCCAAAACAAAAGCTTTATCCTGGTAAAACACGCATGGATGTAATGCGCGAAACCTTGAATCCTGATTTAGCCAATATCGACAAGCCAGTATTAGCGAAAGCAATTGGCGAAAAGGTTAAGACAAGCATTCGTCGCAACCAATATGTACAGGTGCAATATGAGTTTTATCAATTACCATCTATCCAAACGCTTGAGTTGCTTGAGCCAAACAATTACAATGTAGTAGCCTACTATATCCCTGAAAAGGATCAGACCATTGGCGATGTGTACATCTACCAAGATGGTGAATTTATTGCTCAGTGCGAGAAAATTAAGCGATACAACGAAGCAACAGCCGAGCAAACCGATAAAGACATTGACGCTTACAACGAGCAAACAAAATATGTATCAGAATTTAACAAGGTGGTTAAAGCTGGTAAAAAATCACTTGCAAAAGTTGAGATAATTGAAAACGATGAGCAGCACATTGACGAGGTTGAAACGGTTGTCATTACTCCTGAGCTTGACAATTCGGATGATTTTGAAAGTGGTTTTGAGAATGATTTTTATACACGAGACGCCATTGGCGATTTATAACCAATAATACCTATATATCATGATTACTACAGAAGTAAAAAACAGAATTATTGAGGCGATGCACGCCTCCCGTAAGAATTACTCATCTAATGCGAAGTTCGCCACTTCAATAGGCATTAACGCTGCTCAGCTTACAAGAGTGTTTAAAGGCGAATTAAATGGTGTTTTATCCGATCCTAAGTGGTTAACCATTGCCCGCCGTTTAGATGTACACATTGGCAATACTGCCGAAATGGTAACCGCTGCCACTCCTGTATATAAATACATTAACGGACAGTTGGCAACATGCCAGCAATTTTCGTTAAGTGGAATGCTTTGCGACGATGCCGACATAGGAAAAACATACGCAGCCAAGTGTTTTGTTAAGACTGCAAAAAATGCCGTGTATGTTGATTGCTCTCAGGTAAAAACCAAACAAAAGTTAGTTCGACACATTGCCAAGGAATTGGGTTTAACTCATTCGGGCAGATACCAGGACATATACGAAGATGTTGTTTACTATCTGTGCTCAATTTCTTACCCGCTTATTATTTTGGACGAGGCTGGCGATTTAGATTATGGTGCATGGTTGGAGCTTAAAGCACTTTGGAATGCTACGGAACGCCTTTGCGGATGGTACATGATGGGAGCCGACGGTTTAAAGGACAAAATTGAGCGCAACATGGGTCGCAAAAAGGTGGGTTATGTAGAGATTTTTAGCCGCTACGGTGGAAAGTACGAAAAAGACGGTCGAATTAAATTGCAAAAGGTGACTCCCGACGGTGGCGAGGAAAAGAAAAAATTCATTCGCCAGCAAGTATCGATGATTGCCAAAGCTAACGGACTTGATAATGTACAGCAAATTTACGCTCAAACAGGCGGTTCTCTTCGCCGAATTTACACCGAAATACAGAAACGTAAAGCACAGGAGGCAAAGGCATGATACTACCATTTATGACAAAGTTTCCGTGTGGAACAAAAACCTATTTTATTGAGAAAATTCTAGCCTCTACTGGTTGCGAGAATTTACCTGATTCAACTTTAGAAAAGTTGGCACAAACAATTGCTCCCAATGTTGAAAACGGCGATTGGATGATACCCGAAATGGTTGATCATTTCACTCCAAAAAAACACACCATTCGTGAGGATGCAAAGAACCGTTGGAAGCCTGGCAATAAAATCCATTTTGCAATCAACAACAGGTCTAAGAATTACCTACAGTTTGCCCCGGTAAAGACTTGTGTATCGATTCAGGAAATTGAGATTATACATCCAACAGAGTATCTGAATGATACTGTAATGAAGATTGACGGTAAAAGTTTGAGCATAGACGAAATGCAGCAACTAGCTTGGAACGACGGATTTGATTGTTTAGCCTCATTTCAATTGTATTTCAACACTGATTTCAAAGGCAAAATTATTCACTGGACTGATTTAAAATACTAAATGACTACTACAACCCTAAAAAGAAACAGAGCGGTATCGGTTACCGAGATATACGGCAAAAAATTCAATGTTTTGCCTTTCGAAGATGAGTGGTTACGCTCATTTGGCAAGCCCGAGTTAACCGGAACGTGGATTATTTGGGGACCATCGGGCAATGGTAAAACCCGCTTCGCCTTAAAGTTGTGCAAATACTTTGCAACTCTTGGCAAAAAAGTGGCTTACGATTCGCTTGAAGAAGGTGCCTCGCTAAGTATGCGAAACGCGTTTATGGATGTTGGAATGGAGGAAGTAAAGCGCCGCGTTTGGTTACTCGATGCCGAGCCAATTGATCAACTTATTGAGCGTTTGAAGAAACGTAAAAGCCCCGATGTTGTTGCAATTGACTCTATACAATACACAGGAATGAATTACAAGGATTACAAAGCCTTAAGGGATATGTTCCCCAAAAAGATATTCATTCTAATCTCTCATGCCGACGGCAAGAACCCAGCTGGAAGAGTTGCCGGATCGATAAAGTTTGATGCCTTCGTGAAAATACGAGTTGAAGGTTATAAGGCATACCCTGTTAGCCGTTACGGCGGTGGCGAGCCTTACACCATTTGGGCAGAAGGTGCAGAAAGTTATTACATGCAATAATACTGAGCCATGATAGAACAAAAGAAACTATTAAAAAGATTTCATGCCACATGCGCAAAAGCAGGCATGACAACCGATGAAAAAAAAGAACTGATACTAAGCTTTGATGTTGAAAGCTCAGCCGATTTAAGCGAAGGACAATTAAAGTACATCCTTCGAATACTCCAAAAGCAAGCGAACCCTGCGGGCGATAAGGAACGAAAGCGAGTAATTGCATCAATAGGTGGTTGGTTAAGAAAATGCTCAGTTGAGCACGATATCAACACCATTAAAGCAATTGCCTGCCGAGCTGGTGGAAATGAAAATTTCAACAAAATACCGCTATCAAAATTGCGAGCTATTTACTACGAATTCCGCAGCAAGCAAAAAGTTTCTCTAAAGGCAAAAGCCACTAAGGATGATATTTTAAGCACTCTAACACTCTGTAACTAATGGAAGCAACCGAACACAAAATACGCAAGGCACTTGGTATCAGTTCAGATACTTATAGCGAAATGATGTACGAGTATGGCTGTGCCTATTTAGCCGACCGAAAACGCAACTTAATTAAGGATAGCGGATGCAAGGAAGATCAGGCAGAAAAGCACATGAATATCTTTTTGTACAGCCGTATTTGGTGGAACTGGTGGCACCGAGAGTGGCGAGTTGTAGACCGCCTGTTTCTTCGTTTGCAAAATCACACTCTAAAAGATTACAAAACAATGCAGTCGGAAAGGTTTAAGGCTCCAAGCGAAAAGGAAATGAACCTAATGCTCGACAATTATTTTATAACAAAAGATTTGAGCAAAGTAGCTCTAGTACTAACCGATAAACAAATGCCCTATAATGATGATACTAAAAATATTCTTCACACCGGACGAAATAAAAAAATTCTTCCTATCCAATGGCTTTAAAGTGGTTACCCGCCCATTCGGAAAGTTTGAAAATCGATATCACAACCGCGAAGAATGGGTACAAACCGACGAGGATGCGGTTGAAATTGACGGCAAATATGTAAAAGCTGCCGATTTGTTTGAAAAAGTAGCCGAGGGAAAAATTAAGAAAATGATTGCTCCCGAAAGTCTCGAAACAAAACGAATTATTGAGAGAACATTTAAACACATTAAAAACAAACACCTATGCAACTAACTATTAGTAAAACAACCGCCAAAGCAGTACGGAATGTTATTGGAATAATTGGAGGTGTTGCCACCACAACTAAGAATAAAGATGGCACTGTAAACATGGAGCAATGCAAAGCAGATTTAAAGAAAATGGGCATTACTCCAAAACAGTTCCATGGGCTTGCAAAGTTAGCCGATCAAATAGAAACTAAAATGAATACCAAATCAAATAAAAAAAAGTAAAAAATGGATGTATCAAATTTAACAGAGGAACAATTGGTTGAAGCTCTTGAGAAGAAAAAAGAAGAGAAAAGAAAGCAAGCTCAAAAGGAGCAAAAAAACTATGAAAAAACTCGCGACGAGTTGGTGAAAAAGATGTGCTGTAGCGCCTTGTATCTTCATCAAATGATGCGAGAGTTTAAAACTGAGAGCATTCATAAGCTCGATGAGTTTTACGAGCAGGCAAAAGCTTATGGCGATGTTCGTTCGAGTAGCAAAGGCGGTTTCTCCTTACGCAGTAGCGATGGCGAATACAAAGTAAGCTACGACCGCAACACCATGGTTGAGTACGATGAGCGTGCCGATCTTGCCGAGGAGCAATTGCGCGATTTTCTTAAGCACATGGTAAAGAAAAAGGACTCTAAGGCTTACGAAATTATTACCGCACTTTTAGAGCGTGGAAAATCGGGGCAATTCAATCCTATTGCCATTAACTCACTATTGAAAATGGAAGATCGCTTTAACGATCCTCGCTGGGTAAAGGCAATGCAATTGTTCAAAGAGTCGCACGAAGTTCGCCTGATTTCTTACAGTGTGAGCCTTTACACAAAAGATTCTGAAACAGGCAAAGACGAGATTATCCGCCTGAGCCTTCCAAGTATTCCAATAATAAGCGAAAACGACGATGGAAAAAGCGACACAGACACAAAAGATTAAGCAGCATTTGGAGAGTGGCGGCACAATTACCGCCCTCTCAGCTTTAGAAAAATTCGGGTGTATGCGATTAGCCGCCCGAATTTCGGAACTCCGAAAGGATAAACTACCCATTGCCTCTCGCACCATTACAAAAGGTGAAAAACGATTTTCAGAATACTACTTAAACAAGAATTTAAACAGCAATTAAATGAAAGCAAAATGTTATTTAAGCGGTCCTGTAAGCAACCTACCTGCCGATAAGGTAACCGCACAGTTTCAAGCCGCCGAAATTATGGCACAAGATGCATTTGAGGTTGTAAACCCAACTGCAAACATATCGCCCGACGAGGATTGGGCAACCGCAATGATTAAATGTTTGCAAGATCTTATCGGATGCCAGGCCATTCTTTTATTGCCTGGTTGGATAGATAGCCCAGGAGCAAGAATTGAGCGCGATTTTGCTGAACGTACTGGCATGCGAATTCTTAAGTACGAAGATTTAAATCCTTATTTAAACGATTGCGAATGCGACGAGGCACTTGCATACGCTGGAAAATATGTAGGCTGTGCCATGTGTGGTAAAGTTCGAGAGGCAAGCGTTGAGGAAAGGAAGGTGATAGCATGAGACGAAAGTTTCCAACAAAAATAGAAGTGCCAACAAATGTACCTGTAATGGCAATTATTCGCGCGGTTACCAAGGTATACGAAATCCCTTTAGCAGCGATTTACAAAAGACGAATAAGAATGTGTGTTGATGCTCGCCACACCGCTATAGTCATTCTTCGCAATTCTGAAAAATCTACAGAAGAGGTTGCTGAGTTATTTGACATTTTACGCTCTTCTGTCGTGCATGCTCAATCTGTTGTTCCTAACAAATACGAATCGGATAAATTTTTTGCTGCCAAATTCGATAAGGTAATGGCTCACATCACGGCTAAATATGGAAAAAAAGAATTGACTCTTAGTGATGCTAAAAAACTTGCACTCGAGACCGATTACGCAAAAGAAATGAGCAAACATTCTTATGTTGATTGTTGCAGAATTGGCGACGCTGGCAATTTTTTCCTTGAAGGATATAAACATGCACTTAATGAATTTAAATCTATTTAAATGGAAAAATTTACAGAACCAATGCTTTTAAAAGCCGGAGATAGCAGACTGTTATTGGGGCACGGATTAAAACCTCCTAAGGTTGATTGTAGGGTGATAGAAGAATCCAATTATCAGTTGTTGAAATCAGCATACAATAGGGAGCAGTTGTTAAAACCAAGCGAAAAGCCTTATGATATAATGGATAAGCTTGAAGATTTACAAGACGAATGTTATAAACGTAACAAAGGCAGTAATGAGGCTGAGCTTGAATTTAGAGAGGAAGTTGCCAACTGGATTCAAAGGCTTGAACAAGGCAAAGAAAATTGCCCAAAATGTGGCAAGCTTATGACAAAACTAATTCCTCACCCTTATTGTTGCCCTGATATTAATTGCGGAACTAGAAAATAATTTACTCACAACTCTAAAAGGAAAACAATGGCTAAAAAGAAACAAACCTGCAAGAGCTGTAAGTTTTGGGTTACCGAGGCAGATTATCCACTGCTGCAGCATGTAATTGGAGACGGTTCTCATAAACGGCATTGTGCAAAAAAGCGATTGGTTAAGTGTTCAGGTGGGATGGTAGAAATATGGTATACCACACACTTTCATGAGGCTTGCGAGTTATGGGAAGAAAAATTACAATTGACAATGTTTTAAACTAACAACAAATGTTCAAAGGAAAAGCAATATATAACCCGAGTGGTAAAGCTGGCGAGTACAGCTATTGGGCATGTAACTTTTACACAGGTTGCTCCAATGGTTGTACTTACTGTTACCTTAAAAAAGGTCGTGGGGCTAAAGTGCTGGGTGGCGATACTCCACAACTAAAAAAATGCTTTAAAAACGAGGCACATGCCATAAAAGTTTTTGAAAAAGAGCTTTTAAGAAATCTTGATGATATAAGAGAACACGGCTTGTTTTTCAGTTTTACTACTGACCCAATGTTATCGGAAACTGTTGACTTAACGCTTAACGCTGTTGATTTGTGCCAGGATCACACAGTACCTGTTAAAATCCTCACTAAAAAAGTTGATTATCTGTATAATTTATTGAAGTATTATCAGGAAGGATGTAGTTGGACTCCTGGTTTAATCGCAATAGGATTTACATTAACAGGACGCGATAAACTTGAGCCTAATGCCAGTACCAACAATGAGCGTATTTCCGCAATGCAGAAATTGAAAAAAGATGGTTATAAAACCTTTGCCTCCATCGAGCCAATTATTGATTTCAGAAGCTCTAAAAAAATGATTGAACAGTGCATGGACTTTTGTGATCTCTTTAAAATTGGTTTGCAAAGTGGAAAAAAGTATAACATTCTCGATGCTCAAAATTTTGTTGAATGGCTGGATGAATTACAAGGCCCTAAAATCTACCTTAAGGATAGCTTGCAAAAGCTGAGTAACTACACTAATAATGAACTTGACGAGTATTTTGTTGAGCGAGATTATAACCTTTTTAAAGATTTGGCATGAAAAAGAAAAGTAAGCCGAGCACATGGCACATTATCAGGTTTATAATTGTTACGGCTACAATAACAGCCATTGTATGCAAACTAATGCCTGAACAGCTTAAAATAAGCGCAGCTTATTGCCTCGGCAGCTTTCAAATGATAATCTATTTTGAACGATTTATAATTAAGAAATGAAAAAAGCGAAAAAGTTAATTAAGGTATGCAAGTCTAAAAACTTGAATTGTTCAATTACATACCAAAGAATTAATGATTGTTCTGTTGAAATTTACACTGGCTATGGTGAAAATTACAAAGGATTGTTTTACACCGATGGGCACAGTAAGCCGAAAGAAGCAATTAAGGAAGCATTATTATTTCTCACAAACGACCAATAAAACTACTGTTATGGCAACAAAAGGAAAAATTGAAGTTTACAAGCTATCCAATAAAGACGATGCGTTTATTTCACACGATTTGGATGGCATAGTACATGAATTAGAGAATATGTCGGCAGGCGAAAAGTTCACAATTTCGTTCGAAGAAATGGACGAAAAAGAGTATGTCGAGCTTCCCGAATTTGAAGGATTTTAATAAAAACTTGAGGGGAAGGCGAAAACCTATAAAAGAGTAGCCGATATACATAAATTTATACATACATGTTTGTTTTAAGAAGAATTACCCCAGAATCGTTGGAAATAAACACATGCTTAGATATTGAGTATGTGCTTGTTTTAAAAGAAAGAAACAAAGAGGAATTTGATAAAATCTCTAAGTTAATGGAGTGGCACACCGAAGAGGCGACAAAAGATGTTTACGGCTATGTTACATTTAATGATGGTGCTGATATTATGCCTCTTTATGAAAACTCACATTATTTTGTAATGGGTAGCGATGGTAAAACTTTTTCGAATATCTCTCATGAAAAAATGCGAAGATACGAGGAGGTAAACCCAACTGTTTAAATGGGATTGTTTAGCAATAGAGACGCATAACAATGCGTCTCTACAAAAATTGAATTTTAGATATGAAAACATTTTTACTATCGATAATAGTCGTAATTGTGGGAATAGTGGTAATTGCAGGAATAGTCAGTTTGTTTATTCGCTCGAATCCCTACACAAACGAAGAATGGGAGGAACAAATGGCAAAGGATTTTGAAAAATACGGACCGCTCCCGGATGATATCGATTCGGATATCGAAAACAACTCTTAAATAACAATAAATTATTACTTTTACAAAAAGGGCACAGTATGGCGTACAACAGAAGAAATTTTTTAATGACTGTTTTGGAAGTTCAAAAGGTAGTTTTGGAAGCTCAAAAAACCGGAGCAACCCAAAAATGGATTTACGAAAATCTCATTTATCCAAACTGGCGTATTTCCAAGCGTACCCTTACTAATTATTTGGGAACAAATGCCCGCAAAGAACTTAAGGAACTCGATGCGCAATTAGTAGAGAAAGTTTAAAACATTTAATATCACAACTCATGAAACGACTTTTACTTATTACATTGTTTGTTGGCTTACTATGTAGCGCCAACGCCCAACAAAAGGCTTTTGGCGACCTTTGCTTTGGAATGACAAAAAAAGAGGCTAAAACAGCCTATAAAGCCAATAAGGAAAATCATAAAATTGAAATTGGCGGTTTTTATTTTCATGCTAGTCCGCATAATTGCAAATATGATGAGAATGGCTTATTTCGAGTATCATTATATGCTTTATGTGTACCTTTTAAAAAGTATCTGGATGAAAATAATACGGAAAATTTAATGAAAGCTATTAAAAAAGTTTTCACCGAAGCTGGTTATGATGTAATTGATCAACATGTATTCTGGCCAAAACCAATACTTATGGTCCGTGAGGATTATTGCTTAGCTATGAATAATAAGGAAACTCAAAAAATAATGATAATCCGTATTCCTAGTAGAGGAGCAACTAAAGACTCCTATAGTGTTTTTATCGATCTTTTCCCTCAAAGCTATGCAGATGATTTGGTAAAGATGGAGAATCAAAATATCAAAAATAAGGCGGCAGAATTAAACAGTAAACTTTAGATTTTGCCAAATTAAATTAATTCCCTTATATTTGTCCTGACTTGTAATTCTAACAGTCTGGGGCAATCCACAGACAAATATTTTTTTAAGATACGAAGAGGTATCTATGGTGGTACGAGAGGAAACGACCGTACTGATTCTGCGCCCCGCGTTTGAATTGCAAGTCACACCTAAGGATGCCTCTTCCTTTGTATAATTAAAATTCTTTTTATATGACTTGCAAAAAGAATGAAAAGCAAACTATGAGTTTGCAGGTTACGGAAGGTTTGACTGTAACAATTCTGCCTAGTTCAGATCATGAGTTTTTAATGCCAACCAAACAGGTAGCCATAGGTTATGGTGTAAGCCATAGCACTGTAAATCGGCACAGACTTGACCACAAAGACGAACTTATTGAAGGAAAGCATTTTTTGAGCGCTGTGAGTATTCCTCATAGTGCTGGTAAAGGATCTACCCGAAATACAGTTTGGACAAAACGGGGTATTGTTAGACTTGGTTTCTTCATTAAAAGCGAAAATGCAAAACTATTTCGTGATTGGGCAGAGGATCTTGTGATTAATCAAGGTGAAAAAAAGCTCATTCCTAAAAAGAACTACCTAGCCATTGCGGAAAATGCAGACACTGAGCTTAGCGATTTAATTGAAAGTGCAGCAATTGCTTGCGGAAGTGCTACTAAGCTAGGCAAGCGCCTTGGTATTTCACCCTCTATTTTTAGCCATTTAGCTCGCCGCCCATGGCTGGTAAGCGATGAGCGAATTAAAGCCATTAAAATTGGCTGTAAAAACATTATATCTCGCGGCAGCGGTATTGATACTGCCACACTCGACGCACTAATGAAAGTTGAGGATAACGAAGCCCGTGTTTATTTGTACACTCAATTAAAGAAAGGAGGTTTGTTATGATTTCTGAAAAATTGTTTTTTGCTAAGAAAAGCGAAATGACTGAGTTTGCTGTAAACAGTGGTTTGGAAATGATACGCTGCAAACAGCCTTGCGAACATGTTCCTGTTGGACGACCTGCAATATTGCTGGTTAATGGAGCTAATGTAATCGAAAAAAGATTGATTCGTTGTAAAGTGTGTAACAATAAACAAGGAGGTGCGTTATGATTGGGTGTAAAGAAGAAGTAGCTGTAAAGGAATTATTAAAATTTGATTCTGTAGAAAACTATAATGAAACCTTAGACCAATTTTTCGAAGGTTGGTTAACCAATGACAATACCGATTCGGCAAAAGCAAATGAACGTGCCACACGCTTGGAGCATCTAAAAGTATTTAAAAGATTTCTCAAGCTTATTGGAGAGGAGTAAACTTCTCATACTTACAACCAAATTAAAAGGCTACCAAAACGGTAGCCTTTTTTTATGCAGTCACGCCATGGCATGTGCCTACAACATCTTTTTACAATCAAACTCAAGCATTGTAATCATCCAGCCCTGGTAACGGTGCCAATGTTGCCAACCTCTAAAAATGAGTTTCGTGGTTAAATTTTCATCGTTGCTTTTCGGAATGTGCTGATCTAAAATATCAAGAGCTTGCAGTGCAAATGCTTCGTGTTCCTCGACCTCGGCATCGGTTATGCCTTCGCCTGTTGTTACAATGTTTTGGGTGTAGGCATGCACACGAATTTTAAGATTACTCCGACGCTTCATTTTACTAATATCGTCGAATTGTAAAGGCTCGGGAAATTCTACGAAAAAACCCATTCGAAATGCCCAACCCGTTTGTTCGTATTGTACGTTGTACCATTGGCAATCTTCACTTGCTGAAATGACATTTAATTGCCCTTTAATGTCCTTATAAATTTCGTTTAACATGATAATGCAAATTATTGTAAGGACATGCCATGGCATGTCCCTACGGGTTATTTAAAAATGTCGTCAGCTAGTTTGTCTAGCTTGTTTTCTATTCGTTGGTCGAGAGCCTTGCTGGGTCCTATCATTTGGCGTTGTGGCATTTTAAAGCCCGGAGGTCGCCCGGCTTTTAATCCCTCGTTATGAACAGCCGCATAAGGCAATGAACTTGTAAACGCTACCTGAGTGTTTGAGCTTGTGGTTTCGTTATCCCACGAGCGGCGAAGTTTACCCGACTTTATCAGCAGCGCGTTTTGTTTGCCCCTGTTTTTGCCTTTGGTGTATTTACCCAGTGTGGATCTCTTTCGGCTTTTCCATTTTTTGCGCCTCCCTGGTGCCGACTCAAAACCTTTGTTTTTAAAATTATCATGAATAAAATCAAGTCCCTCAACTTTGGCAATGCCGGGAAGTCTGCGCACCATTTGCGGCAGTCGGCTTTGTATTTGTCTTAGTTTTCGTTGGAAAGCATTATTCATGATTAATTGGTTTTGATAAAGTCACACCATGGCGTGACCCTACTATTTTAAATATTTATCCAAATACTCGTTAGCTTGCTTCTCAATTTTTTTCGACTCTTTTTTATTCACTTTATCCTGGTAGCCATTGTCGTCGGCGAAGAGCTTTTTGTCTTTACCAGGATTAAAGTCGAAACCTTTGTCGGGTTTATCTGCCTCTGGTTCCTTGGTTGGTTCCTTATCGGTTTGCGTAACTGAGCAACGGCAGCCCCAACCGTTTGGTGGGTAATACTTGTTCCAAAACTTGTCGCTAATTGGCAGAATTGTGCCGTCTAGTTTTGCATGCTCCGGGCGTGTTTTGCTATCGCCAACCGCTCGGTATTCCAAGTTTGGATAAATGTCGGCATTTGCGGCAAAGCCTTCCCATTTTACAGCCATTTGCGAACTAGCCACCGCCTGATCGTATTCGGTTTTTAACCAAGTCTTGTTATACTTTTCGGTAATTGGTTGTGCTGCCTTTTTAAACTCGTTCCAACTTCGAGGCTTTCCATCGTCATCTGTTAATAAATTGCGTAAAGCTTCCTGTTCATCGTGGTTTTTAAAGGCTGCAAAACTCGCTGCATTTGCTCTTAATTCGTCGGCAAGGGCTGCGTATTGGTAATCGGTTGTAAACTCAAGCCCTGCCTCTTCAATCGATTTTACCAAGCTTTCGAAATTTAGCAACCACATGTCGTAGTCTACGGTCACAAGATCTTGTGACCCAACAAAGAATCTTTTTAACCAAGCTTCTAGCAAATTACTTTCTGCTTTTATCCTTGCCAGGGAAACCGACTCACCGAGTTTTTTTTTTTACCATCCTCGTCCGGATCATCAACAACAGCATCCTCTTTTTCCTTTGCTGTTTTTGGGTCAAGTTCCGGGAATCGGAATTTTGCATTATCAGGAATTTGATAACCGTGATAACGTAGGAATGGAAACAATCTAAAATTGATAATGTTACAAATACGACGCAATCTGCTAGCATGGAAATCATCCAGTATGTTCTCGTGAACCTCGGCAGATCCTACATAGGCTTTTTCGTCGGCAGTACCTGTTTGCCCGTTAATCAACTTAGATATTTCCTTATTGCACAGTTCAACATTATCCTTGTAAATAAGGTGCCCACTGCCTGCGCTTGAATCTTCCAAGGTGTCAACTTCGTCATCCTTATCAACAATCATGTAACCATTTCGTGCAAAATTAGCTGCTGCCTTTTCTTTTTTATCCAATTCGATATCATCGTCAGAATCGGTTTTGCAAATCACTCGTGGCATTCCCCATTTTTCAGAATGTTCAGCCCAATCGCCACGCGCAAAGGCTTTAAAAATGACTTCACGACTAATTGACTCCAACAAGCCCAAATCATCGGTTTCACCTATTTCAAAAAGGAAAAGAGCGGCAGGATTATCACCAATTGGAATACCTGAGGTGTCGGTACTTTCAACAATAATATTGCGATTGAACGGGTAAATATTGGTGCGTGGAAATACTTTGCAGCTAAGAAAATCGCCATGCTCATCTTGTTGCCCAAATTCAACAACGGTATACCCCCACATATCGGCATCAAAACAAATTTTAATCCACTCGGCAAACCATGGCTTCAAAAATAGGTTGGTAAGATCCTCGTTTTCCTTTTTGTCTACTTCAACAACAAAAGGCGCAGCCTGTAATTTATTAACTGCAGTTTGCGATTGTGCAATCACCTGGGAATCGGTAACCGAATTCTTGTATATTAAATACAATTTTTCCCACGATGGATTACTGGTATCCTCAGCCTCGTCTAAAGCTTCGCGAAGCGTTCCCATTTGCATAATAACACGATCGGGTTGCGGCTTGTTTACATCCGCACTCATTCGTTTGCTTTTTTTTGCAGGCTTATCTGCCGACTTGTTTAATAATCTATTTAATAATCCCATGCTTAACCAATTTTAAAATATCTTATTATCGCGTGGAGCATCGCCACCCCATCTGAATTTACTTTTACTCGCACCATCACTTCCGGTTAAAAGCGTAAGTGTTGAGAACGTTTTACCTGCAGCTATGCTGCGAATGTCTTTTATCTCTTTTTTATAATTGGAATCGACACGCTCTGGTATTTCATCGTCGATAACCGTATTGTACAGGTAATAAATGGTGATTGAAACCATCATACGAACCATTTCTGTGCTGCGCTGAGTTCCGACTTTCTTCAACTCACCATCGATATCAAAACGACCTCGCAAACTGGCAAGCTCACTAATAGCTAATTGTTCCGATTCATTTAAATTTTCGTCATCAACGCCTCGCAATTTGGCAAGTACTGCGTTTGCTATTCCACCTTTAAAATCTGTATCTGTTAAAAAAATCATACTATTGAATTATGAGTTTGTATAAATTACCATGCTGATCGGGAGGCATTCCTAACGGCTTTACCCGTTCGGGTTGTTTTTCCGCTACTCTTGCCTTTGCCCTTAAACCTGTCCATCTTAAAAATGCCACCTTCAACACTATCGGGACCATCGTCGTGTTCGGCATCGGGAAAGCCTAAAAATTGATTTCTCAATTCTTGCATATCAATACTTTGCTTCAAAGCTTGATTAAATCTGATGTACCCCTGTTCGGTTAAGGCTGTGAGGTCTTCGATTCGAGCCGTTTTTTCGGGTTTTTTTCGCCTGTCCGGTCTAATCCTTAAAGTAATGCCTCGTTCCTCGCCCAATCGCCAATACTCTTCCAGCATTAAGTCTTGAATAAAATTGGCTTCCATATAGTGGCGGCATACACGATTGGCGGGAATTTTATCACCAATGTTGTAATGACCTCTTGCCATTTCGGGAGTTGAACACTGCCGACAAAACACATCTATAATATCGTAGTATCGACCAATTTTGCCGAGCAACACAATACTTTTAAAGTCGGATTTTTTAGAGCCTTTATAAGATGGATCGTTATAAGTAACCAACTTTTCGTAAGCCGAAATTGGTTGTACTTTAACCCATGGCAAATGCTCCTCGCGAAAGATTTTACCAACCACAATGTGCTCATGAAAGAATTCACGCAATCCAATTCGGTAACCCTGGCGATTCATCTTTTTTATGATTTGCTCTCGAGAGTATCTTTCCTTCCAAGCAGGCACACCCTTTTCAGATAAATCCTTTTTGCGTGTTTTTGGATTTTCGAGTGCAAACACTTTAGAATGATACAGGTCTTTTCGCTTAGGATCGTCGGGCTCGATATCGCCTACCACTTTAGCCACCACACTCTTTTTATTGATACGGTTACCCAAACCAATTAAGCGTGAACCTGTATTTGGCATGGCTCCATAAAAATCACCTAAAATCCAATCGAGCGTTTCATCAACACGAACCTCGTTTTTCACCAAACCCGCATCGTCGATATCATCAAAAACACCATAATTAGGTCGCTTTTCTGCGTTCCTGGTACCACGCGGCGATTGACCGCGACCAAAAGCCCAAAAACCAACACCATCGGCAGTAATGAAATAACCATCTTGCCAATTACCAAGTGAGAATTGTTCGCCAAAATCGTTAATGTATCGTTTGTTGTACACCAATTCGGCTTGAACATCACCCAATAAGATTTTTGCTTTCTTTTCGTTCGCACTGGCAAGCATCATGCCCAACAGTTCACCATTTGCTTTTAAAAACAATGGCAGAATAACGTCATAAATTACCGACTTTGCGTGTTCACGCGGATATTCCAACATTGCAAAAATGTCGGGATTATCGATAATTTTCTTGGTATCTCGCTTGTGGAAGTATGCAAAATCGGAGTCGATAAAATGACCAAAATAGTATTGGGCAAATTTCACGAAGTTGCTTTGTAATTTTGCAACACGCTTTTTCTTTTGGCTCTCGGTTTCCTTATCTAAAGGAGTGGCACGCTGAATGCTTTCTTTCTCCCTCTGCCATGCCTCAAACTCTTTGCGGGCTTTCACGTTCCAGTCTGCTGCCATAGTTAAAGAGATTTGCGTTTTTCATTCAAATACTTATCGATAGGTTCAATAATATTTTGAGCCAACACAAGGTTCTCCTCTTTCAACCATACCGAAAACTCACGAAGAATTCGAACAATTGCCGACCAATCGAGCTCCTTTCCTTTTACAGTTGTAAATAGTTTTTGAACGGCGTCGATTTCGCCTTTTGGAATCAATAGCTTTCCAAGCTCCTCGGTGCTTAATTCAGGGCTTAGTTGTTCGGTAAGTTTTTCCGATATCATTCGGATAACAGTAGTTTGGTGAGCCAATGCTGAGAGTGCATTTTCTTCGGAAGTTTGGCGTTTTATAGAATGATCTAAGCGTTTTTTACGCAGACCGCCTTGAGTAACATATTTAGAAATTGTCGCCTCGCTAAGCTTTAAAATCTTTGCTATATCCTTTTGCTCATATCCCTCCTTAAATAAGAGTTCAGCAGCTGCCTTTTTGTTTAGTTCCATTCTCTTTTTGCCTTAAAATTCGCATTCTGCGATCTTATTTGCTAAAATCTTGGAAACCCTTTCTGCAATTGGCGCAAGGCATGCGCAATTAATTGAAAAAGCCAGTAAAACTAATGAATTTTAGAGTCTCAAAGCAGTACGCAATTTGCGACAAGAACAAAATTTAAACACATGTAATGGAGCTGAAATTTTCGAAAATAGTAAACAAAGAACAGAAACGAGCTGAGATTTTACTTTCAGGAATCCTGGGCGATGGTGAAAAGCAAACCAATGGTCATTGGTGGGCTCAGGAATTTCGTTGGCTCGACAAGAACTACGACGAGATTGATGTATTAATTAATTCCGATGGTGGTAGTATTGTGCATGGTTTAAGCGTTGTTTCTGCTATTCTGGGTGCAACAGCAAAAGTCACTACTCGCACGGTAGGTATTGCCGCAAGTATGGCTGCGGTTGTAGCAATTCAGGGCGATAGGGTTGAAATTAATGACTATGCAAAGTTGATGTTTCACTCTCCATATTACGAAGATGAAAATGGCGATAAGGTTAAGCAATTATCGGCGAAAGCTAAAAAAGGTCTTCAAATGCTTAAAGATACCCTTACCAAATTGTTGATGAAACGCGGAAAATCGGAGGAAGATATCAACAAAATTCTACGATCTGATACATGGTATACTGCTGAGGAAGCAAAAGCCGACGACTTTGTTGATGAAGTTATCCAAACAGGAAGAAAAGAGTTAGCAGCATTGGAGCCAATGGCACTAGTGGCAAAACTCAACGATGAATATAAACCAAAAAAAGCACGCAAAATGAAATTAGTTATTGCAGCGTTGGGCTTGCCGGAAGAAAGCGAAGAGCAAGTCGTACTTGAGGCGGTTAACAAGTTGAAAAATGATGGTGGTCAAGCTCCTGATTTGAGTAAGGTTGTTGATCGTGTAATTGTTGTGGCAAAAGCTCACGGCAAAGTGACGGACAAAAACGAGAAGATCGTGAGAGAATTGGCTAAGAACAATTTCTCTTTATTTATGGACTTCTTGAACCTTGAAGAAAACACTGGCGCGCCAGCTGGTGGCGACACTACTCGTATTTCGGAAGTAATTGCCGAATTGAACAAAGGCAAAGGTGGCGGTGGAAAAGGTGAGGAAAAGACTTTCGCCTGGTACGAAAAAAACGATCCTGATGCTTTGGCAACAATGGAGGTTAGCGATCCTGAAAAGTTTAAAAAGCTTGAGGATGCAGATAACGCTCTGTATAAGTAATCCCTATTCTGTTAATTCTTAAAAAATCCCATAGTAATGGAAGAACAAATTGTAAGATATCCGTTTGGCGATGCATCGCAGCTTAGCCTAACAGCATCCGGCTCGCAAGAGTTGGAGATTGTTAACTCGGTTACTGTTGTTGACGGTGCATCAGTAGAAGCAAGCGCAAGCCGTACCATCAATTTAGCCATTGATGAGAGTGTGAAACTTGGTGATCGAATTCTCTTTAAGTTGAAAACTGCAGGAACTCAGGAAACTGATTTCGGGACAGGTATTCAGGCTGCAAGCATTGTAGGTGTTGCAGGTAAAACCAAAACTATCGAGTTCGTTTTTGACGGCAACGTGTTTGTTCCAACAGGCGCTCCTGCTCAGATTGACTAACCCTAACCCTTTAAAATTTGTAGAAAATGCCACAAATAAATCCTATTAAGTACTCGAAAGAGTTACAAAAAGTAATTTTCCCTGATAATTCTTTTTACAAGAGATCGATCGCGGAAACAGGTGTAGCAGATAATGTTACATCGGTAGAGAGACCTATTCAAGGCTCTATTGGAAAAGCAAAGAAAGGCGCTCCAAAAACGCTGCCTTTGCCAGTTAAAACCGCATTGGATAGCTCCGATAGCTATGCTGTTGATTTGGTTTATGCTGACCCATTGGTGATTAACAATCCAACTGATTTTGCATTGAATTACAACAAGCGAGCTACCAAGCAAGCACAGCAAGCTTCGGTTATTGAAACCAAGTGTGCTGATATTGCTGCTGTGGGTTGGGCACCAAGTGTAGAGGCTCAAATCATCAAGTCAACAGGTGAACCTCGTGCAACTAATGTTATAGGTTTGGCAGGGGATCGTAAAGCGCTAACACTGAAAGATATGCTTAAGGTAAAAAACGCCTTAATGCGAATGAATGTAGATGGCTTAGGTGGTAAATTGTGTATGTTGGCAACACCTGATGCTTACACTGATTTGTTGGGAATCGACAAATTTGTTGATTACAACTTAACGGGTAATACTTCTAAGTTGGAGAAAGGTATTATTGGTCACCTTTTAGGTATCGATATCTACTACCGAAGCACCGATGAAGGTCATATTGGTCTGTTATACACCAATGACGCTACTCCTGTTAAAAAGGATACCGAAGCAAAAATAGCTTCAACAGATCGTCCTGGTAACTTGTTCTGGAATGACAAAATGGTTGGACGTGCAGAAGGAAAATTAAAAGCGATTGTGAACGAAAATGCACCTGGTTATATGGGTGGTACCATTTTGGAAGCACAAGTTCGTTTTGGAGCTTCACATGGTCGCGAAGATCAAAAAGGTGTTATTGCCTTAGTTGAAGATAACGCATAAAACGCAAAACCTTTAGAGTTGTGATAGGCTGCCCCGTATTTCTCCCTTAGAAAGCGAGGCAGCCATTTTCCAAAACCATCCCCAAAAATAGCTTGCAAATGTCAAGAGACCTTAACCAATTGCACCCGGTAACAATGCAAAAAGCCTTACAGGTTATTAACCAATGTAAAGCCAATGGCGTTGATATTTTAGTTTACAACACCCTTAGAACTTTGGAAGAGCAAGCCAAGTTTTACCGTCAAGGTAGATCGTGGAGTGTGATAAAAGTGAAGTGTATTAACCTTAGAAATGCTGGTTACGGATACTTGGCTGATGTTATTGAGAGAGTTGGTCCACAAAAAGGCACAAAAAAATTAACCAATGCGGCACCAGGAGAAAGCTGGCACAATTTGGCTTATGCATTCGATGCGGTTCCGCTAATAGGAAAAGACCCGGCTTGGAGTTACAAAGGTAACGAGAGGCTATGGGATGTTTATGGGAATGCTTGCAAATGGTTCGGCTTAACCTGGGGCGGCGATTGGAATTTTAAAGATTACCCACACGCTCAGGAGCACAGCGAAACCAATCCTTTAAATGTGTATGGTCCCGAAGCTTTGCACAAGCTTTTAGAAGAAAGGGGACTATTATGAAACCCGATATTGATTGGTGGACGATAGCTTACATTTCGGGTGCTGGTGTTATTATTTGGTGGGGCTTTCGCCGATTAATTAAAAGGTTCGATTCATTAATTGAAGCTGTAAAGAAAATGGATAAAACAATGGTTTTATCGAACTACAGAATTAAGAGCCTTGAAGACAATCAAAGAATACACAACCGCCGAATTAACAAGCTAACCGACAGAGTTACCAAATTGGAATTAAATAAGAAATAAATACCCTTTAAAGCATGTTTAAATTTCTGAAAAAGATAGACCCACAAAAGGCATTCGATACTGTTGCAAGCGGAATCGATAAGGCTTTTTATACTAAAGAAGAGCAATCGGACGATGCAAAAGCAGCTTGGGCTGGTTGGTTCGAATGGTATAAAAACACCTTGGACGAGTCGAGTATCAGAAGTATTACCAGGCGAATTCTTGCCGTGATGTTTTCAAGTGTATTTCTAGTGCTTTTTATTGCCGCAGCTGTGTTCTATAAGTTCGATAAAGAATACGCTTTATTCTTGTTTGAATTGGCTAAGGAACTCGGGGTTTATGTAGGGGGAATCATGCTCTTTTATTTTGGATACTACGGAATTAAAAACATAGTACAAACCAGTAAAAAACAAAAAAAATGAAAAAATTCATCTGCTTTTTAATGCTTTTCATGGTGGCATTTATAACACCCATGATGACCATGGCTGAGACTGTGGCAAATGCAGCTGTTGAAACTTCAACGAGTATCGACATTGGCTCTTATTTTACAAGCTTAACCGGGCTCGTTTCTTTGGTAATTTTGGTTACCCAATTTTTAAAGAAATTGATAAAAACCGAGGGCTTAAAAACTCAAATTTTATCGTGGATAGTTTCTGTTGTGCTAGCGGTGGTCGGGTATTTCCTACAGCTTGGAATTTTTATCGACTTAGCCTGGTACTGGATTTTAATTTATGCGGTGTCAGCCGGACTTATTGCAAATGGTATAGCCACCAAGCAAGTAGTCGAGGCTATACTCAGTTTGTTTAAACCTAAAATTCAATAGCTATGCCAAAAACTGGAATTGTTGATGGCGGGGATATTCTCGCTTCTATTAAAAAAGAAGGTGGATCTTATGAAGCGGTTGGGCATGGTACCAGTTGTAAAATAAGCACCTCCACATCCTTTAGAGAAAGGAGAACTAAAGACACTAATGGTAAAGAGCGTTATCCGGATGAAACTGACACGCAAATTAGTGTTGAATCACTAACGCTTTATGATGGTTTTTCATATTACGATCTTAAAGCAATACAGTTAGCTGGCGTAGCGGTAAGTGTAAAATATGCGCCTAAAGTAGAAGAGGCTGGCGATAAATATGAGGAGGGTGAATTTTATATCGAATCGCTTGAGAGAAGCGATGCTGTGGCAGAGGATTCTACCATGAGTGTAACGTTTTCACAAAAAGCAAAACCGGAAATTAAAACCGCTCCTTCTGCTTAAAATTTATTGATAATCGAAAAGGCAGGCTGCACTGCCTGCCTTTTTTTTAACAACTCTAAAACATGTCACAACAACAGGAAAAGAAAAAAGAACAGGCTAAAACAAGCTTGGTATACCAAGGGGTAACATATCCATATTATCGCACCAATCGAGGAATGTATGATTTTGAAAATTCAGAATTTTCAATTGAAGATGTTCGGCAAAACTCGCATGGTGCAATGTTGGCACAGATTTACCATCAGCTAAGAGATTGTGCCAAAAGAGCAAATATCGCATTTAGAGACTCATTTCAGGATTTCATCGACAACTCGGATGCGGATATTGTAAAAGTATTTGTTCGATTACTAGAAGAGGAAAAAAAGAAATTAAAGGAGGAGGCGAGCTCAAAAAACAAGTAAGTGCTTCCGCACGTGCATTAAGCTTGACGGAAATGATCGGCATTGCTGTCGGTGAGATGGGGTTAAGCCTTGAAACATTTCTAAGCTTAACCCCTTTTGAATTTCAGGAAGCATACTCGGCTTTTTTAAAAAAAATGAATTCAGACAGGGAGTGGGAGTACTTAAAATCATTACGAGTAGCCAGAAAACAAGTATTTCGAATGCTTTGTCCTCCACAAAATAAACAAATTAGTGAATCTGATTTGTGGGAATTGCCGGGAGATGAAAAAGCAGAGAAAAAAACAGAAGGCAGTACTAAAGCAAAATTTGAGGATCTAAAAGAAAGATGGAAAGATGACTGATAAAACTTACAGGTACATACTTGATTTTGCTGCCAAAACAGACAAGTTTAGGCGTGAAACTTCTGGCATAGAAGGAATGTTAAAAAGTGCAGCTGTTGCAGCGGGTGCACTTTTTGCAGCCGATAAGATTTTTGATGCAGCCGGAGCTGCCGCCGAATATGCAGGCGAAATTTCCACCATTCGACAAAATATTGAAAAACTACAAGGCATACAAGGCGATGCTTTGAATGAAGCCGCAGGCGGTGCCATGGCACTTGCCAGTGCATACAATGCAGACGTAAACGAATCGATACAGGCTAGTAATGTATTGATGAATACTTTTAAGGATAGCTCACAAGAAGCATTCAACGTTTTAAACCAAGGTTTTGCAAGTACAGCCAACAGTAATGGCGATTTTCTAAAACAAGTTTCGGAATATTCCCCACACTTTGAAGAGGCAGGCTTAGCGGCTGCCGAAATGGTTGCCATAATTGCCGAGGCTAATAAAATAGGTGTTTTCGACGATAAAGCCGCCGACTCGATTAAAGAGGGAACCATACGCCTGCGTGAAATGACAAAAGCCACCCGCGAAGCTCTCGACGGTATTGGCTTAAGCTCATCTAAAATTCAGGAAGATATTAAAAGTGGCTCGATGAGCATGTTTGAGGTGTTGCAACAAGTGAGTGCGAAACTTGGAAACATGGAAGAGCAAAGCCCGGCAGTTGGTGCTGCCTTGGCTGATATTTTTGGTGGTCCTGGTGAGGACGGTATCCAGTTTATTAGAACCTTGGCTAATATCAACACCAATCTCGATCAGGTTACTGCCAATTCGGGAGAATCGAGCGCAGCGCAGCAAGCATGGGCAGAGCAATTAAAAGAATTTCACACCTTAGGCGCTAAAGTTTTTGCAGATTGGAACAAATGGATATTAGACGTTAAGTCGAATGCCTTATCGCTTGCAAGCGGATTTGTAAACAACATGGATAGCATTACCAAGGTTGTTAAAATTGGCGCAGTTGGTTTCGCAGCTTATAAACTTGCAACATTGGCAGCCAGTGCCGGAACCGTAAATTATTCTCGCGTTGTAGTTACAGCTCGTAAGGCTCAGCAAGCTCTTAACCTTGCAATGAAAAGTAACCCAATTGGTTTAATTGCCGGATTGCTTGCAACTGCGGCAGCTGCTTATCTTACTTACAGTATTGATATTGATAGCGCAACCGCTTCGCAACAAAAATTTAACGAAGCTCAGGAACGAGGTGCTAAGCTACTTGCCGATGTAAGTTCCATTGAGGATACTTATAAGGTTATTGATCATTTAAACAAAAGACAACTTGAAGATTTTAAGGTGCGCGCCCAGCAACAATTGCAAACTTGGGAGGATGTACAAAAGAAAATAACCGAAACCGTTTACCAGGAATATAAAAAGCGTAAGGCAGCTATTGCCAAAGAAACAGACGAGACTACCAAAAGATTAATGGAGTCGCAAGGATTACAAGAGGCAGATGCACGAAAACAGGCAGAAATTACGGCTGCTTTTAAATTGAACCAATTGCGCCGATGGTTTAAAGATTCGGTTGAAAAACAGGAAGGTGTTACCAGTAAGGAAATTGTTGAGAATCAAACTCGCCTTAAGAACTACATTGCCACCGTTGATAAAATGATGTCGTCTATGAAAAAGGCAGCAAAGAAAACCGCTCCTGTTATTGATTTTAAACTTGACATTGATGACTCAGACGAAAGTCTTGATTTAGATACAGACCTTGAAATTGACGATAGCTATGAAAAGCTAATGTCGAACTATGCAAAACAGGTTCAGGAGGCAAAAAAATGGAATGACTTATTTGGCAATAGTTTTAGCGCAAATCGTGAAGAAATTGAACTAACAAAAGAAGCTATTGAGGCTTTGATTCAGCAAGGATTTACTCCGGGCGACACGGCAATTCAGGCATTAATCGATAAGCTCGGTTTGTTAGAAAAGAAATTTACCGGCCCACAAAAGGCAATGGCTCAGTTTGCCGACCGAATGGAAGATATGAAAACCACCGGAGCGGAAAGCTTTGGCGATTTGGCTGATGCTGCGGGCAATGCTGCACGTGAGATTATACGCGCTTACATTGCCGAGGGTGTGGCTTCCATTATTAAAGACACATTGAAGTTTTACGGTTGGAGTGGTCCGGGAGCAATTGCCTTAGCGGCAGGTGCTGGTGCTGCGGCATCCACTTTGTTTAATACGGTAATTCCTGCCTTTGCAGGCGGTGCCGTTGTAAGTGGTCCAACAGTGGCACTTACGGGTGAGTATCCAAATGCGGTAAATAATCCTGAGTGGATAGGTAAACGTTCCGACATGTTGGGCGATATGAAAACTGCAGTTTCCGAAACTGGTGGCGGTGGTGGTAACTTCTCATTCCGATTTGAAGACGGTGCCCTGGTTGCTTACCTGGAACACCAAGGCAGAAAAGTGGGAGGATTTGCATAATGGCTACACACAGATTGCGCTTTAATAGCGAATGGCAAGATAAAAATGGTGGCATGTCGCGTTTCGAAATTTACGAGCGCGATTTTGTTGGTGC